>Ga0315540_10002483_pt1 | contig 10386 bp, 5 predicted proteins | sample SalMarSW160110MG_FD_203677 | JGI IMG/M metagenome (GOLD analysis project Ga0315540, IMG submission 203677) | Salt marsh sediment microbial communities from the Plum Island Ecosystem LTER, Massachusetts, United States - Salt Marsh Sediment SW1601-10 ... | reverse complement strand
TGATCGCGGGCCACCTGCTCAACCCCCCGCTCGACTTCGACGTCGCGGACCCGGAAGGCCGCGTACCGGACGACCTGCGCCAGGTCGTGCTGAAGACCCTCGACAAGGACCCCGATGGGCGCTATCTCACTGCCGAGGCGCTGCGCCGCGCCCTCGCGGCGATCCAGAAGCGCTACCCGCTCGACGACGCCGAGGTCCGCGAGCTCTACGACGCTCCGCGGCGGCCGACCCAGCGGCTCAATGTACCGCACCCCGGAAGCACCCAGGATCACCTCGACCGCCAGTTCCTGCTCGCCGCAACGCCTCCGCCGAGCTCGAACGAGGCCTCCAGCCCACCGGGCTCGACTGCCGAGGCTCCAGCGGCGCCGACGGCGGCAGTGCAGCGCCAGATCAAGGCCCTCCTGTTCGGGGCTCAGAAGCTGGTCGAGCTGCACCACTACGACGAGGCGCGCTTGCAGCTGGCAACTGTGCTCGAGCTCGACCCCGAGAACCGTGAGGCGCGGTCGCTGGTCAAGGCGATCGACGCGGCCGATCAGAAGCTCAGGGCGCGTCGCGAGGACGCCGCGGCGGAGGTCGCCGCCGCGCTCGAGGAGGGCCAGCTCGGGCTCGCCCGCGAACGCCTCACAGCGGCTGTGGAGCGGCTCGGCGAGGCCGACCTCTTCGAGGAGCTGGACACTCGCATCACGGGCGCGGAGGAGGCCGCCCGGGAGCGCGAAGCGCGTCGCCAGACGCTGCTCGAACAGGGTCGGCGGCTCGTCGAGGAGGAGAGCTGGGCCGTCGCCCTCGACCGCCTCGCCGAAGCGCAGGCCTTGGTCCCGGACGACCCCGAGGTCGTCGAGCTGCTCGAGCGTGCGCAGGAGGGCCATGCCCGCGAGCTCGAGGCGAAACGGCGCCGGCAGGAGGTCGACCGCACCGCCGCGGCGATCGCCGCTCAGCTCCTCGCCCACAACCTGGAGGAGGCGGAGCGGGCGCTCACCCTCGCGCGCAAGCTGTACGGCGACGAGCCCGCTTTTCGGCCGCTCGCCGCTCGGTTCGAGGAGCTCCGCACCGCGCACCGTCGCGGGCGCGCCGCCGAGCTCCACGCCGAGGCGCGCCAACTGTCGCAGGAGGCGTCATTCGTGGAGGCCCTCGAGTGTCTCGCCGAGGCACGCCAGCTCGCACCCGACATCCCCGAGACCGACGCCCTCGAGGAGGAGATTCGCACCGCCCTGGCCGAGCACGAGAAGGCCGTCCGTCGCGCGCGTGCCCTCGAGGCCGCCCACGCCCGCACTGACCGGCTGCTCGACGCCGGTCGCCTCGCCGCAGCTGCAGCGCAGCTCGACGAGGCGCAACGTGAGCTCGGCGCCGATCCCACCCTCAACGAACGACGTGGCCGGCTCGAGAGCGCGTTGCGCGACCGCACGAGGCGCGAAGGCGAGGTCTCCGAGGCCCTGGAGCGTGCGCGCGAGCTGGCGGCCAAGGGCGAGATCGAGGGCGCGCTCGAGGCGGTCGAGGCCGCGCGGGCGACAGCTGCCGAGGAGCCTGAGCTGGCCGGACCTGTGGATGAGGCCGAGGGTGCGATCCAGCAGCGGATCGAGGAGCACCGGATCGACCTCTCAGTCGCCGAGGCCGGCGATAGCATCGACACCCATCTCGCCGGAGGGGACCTCGAGGCCGCCGAGCGCGAGCTCGCCCTCGCCGAGAGGCTGTACGGGCCCCGGGAGTCGTTCGTCGCTCTCAAGGCTCGGCTCGACGAGCTGCACCAGCAGGAGCGCCAGACGAAGGTTGAGGCGCTGCTGGCGCGAGCGTTCGGCGAGCATGCATCGTTCTCCGACGTGATCGAGTCTCTCGAGGGTGCCCTCGCCATCGATCCGGAGAACGTCAAGGTGCGCCGCCTGCTCGCCGAGACCCGCGAGGCGATGGTGCGGCACCGCCACGAGCAGCGGGCCAGTGCATGGGCCGGTGTAATGCCCGGGATTGACGAGCTGGTGGCTGAAGGTCAGCTCAAGAAGGCCCTCGCCGAGCTCAAGCGGAGCCTCGAGAAGCTCGGACCGTTCCCTGAGGCGACCGCCCTCAGGATCCGCATCGAGCGGCTCCTGACGCGATCCTGAGACACGAGAAGCTAGAAGCGAAACGCCCGAGCCGCCGTCGGGTTTCGATTCAAACGTCCACCCTTGAGCCTCTGGACGGCTCGCGTCTTGCGTTTCGCTTCTCGCGTCTTGCTTCTTACGATCCGCCGAGCCCTGCGAGGAGATCGGCCAACAGCCCGATCCGACGCCTGAGTGACTGCAGGTCGAGGAACTCGCGTCGGGTGTGCATGCCGCCACCAACCGGACCGAGCCCGTCCAGGATCGGCAGCTCCGAAGGGCTTGGGAGGAAGTTCGGAAAGGAAACCCCGCCGCGGTCCTCTTCCAGCTCGAGCGTCCACCCGGCAGCGGCCGCGGCCGCGACAGCCCTTTCGGCCAATGCGCGCCCCAGGCCGCTCGGGTCCACCGGCGGGACGCGCTGACCCGGCCGGAGCTCGAGCGAGACCTCGGTCACAGCGGCGACCTCGTCTGCGAGCCGCTCGAGGGTGGCGAGCAGGCGGTCACGGTCGGCGAGGGTCAGGAAGCGCAGCTCGCCCTCGGCAAGCGCGCGATCGGCAACGATGTTGAGCCGGCTGGTGGTCCCGACCAGGTCGTGGTGCTCGTCGAGACCGTCGACGAACTCGGCATCGCCGCCGACCAGCCGCGCAACGTTGACGGTCGGACCGCGCCCGGGCTCCGACAAGGCCTGCGCTGCCGCCGTCCAGCGCGCCGCCGCGGCGATCGCCGAGCGCCCCTGCCAGTAGGCGAGGCCCGAGTGGGCGGCCACGCCGCGCGCGATGAGCCGCCACTCCATCAGCCCGCGGCGTCCGAGCACCAGGGTCTCGCGGTCGCCGCGGAGCTCGCCTGGCTCGAGCACGAGCACCGCGCGTGCACCGCGACCCCAGCGCTGGACCATGCGCTCCGAGATCGCGCCGCCGACCTCCTCGTCGGGCACGGCGACCAGGGCGATGTCGGACGGGGCCTCGACGCCTCGCGCGGCGAGCAGGTCGAGGGCGCCGACCAGGGCCGCAAACCCGCCCTTCATGTCGAGGGCGCCGGTGCCGAGCAGATGCCCGTTCGCCCGCCGGGGCGGAACCGCCGGCAGCACAGTGTCGAGGTGGCCGATAAGGAGCAGGTAGCGCTCCCCCGCATCGGGCCCGCGGGCAACCAGCACCGGCAGCGAACGGCCCTCGCGGTCCGGCTCGTGTAGGACCTCGACGCCGAAGCCGCGCCGCCCGAGCTCGGCGCCGACCACGGCCGCCATGCGCTCGAGACCCTCCCGGTCGCCGCTCGGCGAGGACACCGCGCAGAGCGTATCGAGGAATCCTCTGGCTGCCCGGAAGACATGCTGCAGCATTGGATCGGTGGTCACCATCACTGACCCTGACCCTCGGGCGCGACACCGTCGGGTGGGCGGGACAACGGGTCGAAGGTATCGCCGGGAAGCAGGACGTGGGTGACGACGCCGCGGACCCCGAGGGCGGTCCCTCCGCGGGCGTAGGGTCGGCGGCGGATCTCCGCCGAGCGGGCATCGAAGATGATCACCCAACCATCGCCGAGGACCTCGAAGGTCCCGTCCGGACGCACCCAGAGGGCGGTCGCCTCGTCGATCCCGACGCCGAGCAGGTCGGGGTGCTCGAGGACCACGCTCAAGAGCCGGTTCTCGCGCTGGCGGGCCACGAAGTGCTGGTCGACGATCACCCCGCGGAACAGTCCGAGCCCCGGCCACAGCACGACGTTGTCGGCGGTGAGCACCGTGAAGTCGCCGTCGCCGGTTATCATCGGCGAGGACTGGCACGCGGTGCCGGCCGAGGTACCGCCGACCACGGCACCGCGCGCGAACGCGGCACGCACGGCGTCCAGGGTGGGCGTGTCGCGGAGGGCGTCCATGATCCGGCGCTGGTCGCCGCCGCCGAAGAAGATGCCCCCGGCCGCGGCCACCCGGCGCGCGATATCGAGGTCGCGGGCGTCGCCCGCGGTCGCGACCGGCGCCACCCAGACGTTGGTGCAGCTGTAGTTCTCAGCGAACAGCTTGCGGTACACCTCTGGGGTGTCGGGCTCTTCCGAGGCGGTCGGAAAGACAACGATCGCGGCGTCGCGCCCGCCGGCGAGCTCGATGAACTTCTCCATCGCGGCGGCAGGCTTCGAGCCGCCGCCGATGAGCACCAGGTTGCCGGCCGACGGCGCCTCCGCGGTCGGCGCCGTGGCGGAGATGAGCAGGATCAGGCAGGCGAGCAGGGACGACCTCATCAGACCCTCCGGAAAGCGGCGGGGCGGCCCGAAGGCCGCCCCGTTTCAGGAGCCGTTGTGCCGAGCTAGAACGAGACGCGCAGGCCGAGCCGGATCTCGCGCGGGTCCTCGATCGTGAGCGGCTGGCCGTAGGAGCTGCTGGAAACGAAGACGTTGGTCCGATTCTCGGGATCGACGGTGGGGTACTCGCGGTAGTCGTAGTAGAAGCGCCCCCACTGCTCGGAGACGGCGAGGACGGTATTCGAGTTGAACAGGTTGAAGACGTCGAAGATCACCGACATATCGACGTCGCCGCCGACTCTGAAGGTCTTTTCGAGCCTGAGATCAACCAGGTTGCGGTCGTCGAGCTGCATTGAGCCGCGCGGCAGCAGGTTGACGTCGGTGCGGTCGTTCTTGTACAGGCCGCGGATCTCAACGTAGGGCGTCCAGTAGGTCCCGGACGAGTAGCGGTAGTGCGCCGAGGCGGTGATCTCCCACGGCAGCAACACCGCGGCGTTGAGCTTGAACTCCCAGTCGGAGTGGTTGGAGAGCTTGCCGTCGTTGTTGATCTGGCCGTTGCGGTCGGACCACGCCGGCTCGTAGCCGTCGACGTCGTCGGTGTTGCCCTTGAGGTCCGACCACACCAGCGAGGCATCCAGCGACCAGCCGTCCTGGAAGCGCTTCACGAAGCGGCCGATCACCGCGTCGTAGTCGCGATAAGCGCCGGCCGGGTTGGTGAGCTCGTAGTCCGGGCCGTCGAGCAGCTCGTAGAACGGCAGTGTGCCACCGGTGAGCGGGTTGCCCTGCGCCACCAGCGCGTCGTAGTCGGTGTTGGTATTGACCATCGCGATGATGTCGTGGTTCTTGCGGTTGAGGTAGTCGATACCGATCTTCATGGTGCTGGTGAGCTGCTGCTCGAAGGTGACCACGTACTGATCGACGTAGGGGTGCGAGATGTTCGGGTCCATCAGCGCGCTCGCGGCGGCGCGGCCGCCGGCCGGGTCGTCGAACGCACCGGTGTCGAAGTTGTAGTCGTAGTACTCGGTCGCCGAAAACACGTTTCCTGACCGCTCGCGGTCGTACATGAAGGTCATCAGCGCGTCGTAGTAGCGCCCGTAGTGGACCTTGAGCGCGGTACGGCCGTCGCCGGTGAGGTCGACCACGGCCCCGATCCGCGGCGCGATCATCGACACGTCGTAGACCGAGGTGTTGCCGCCGTCGAAGCCGCCGGTGTACGAGGAGTAGCGGGCGCCGACGTTGAGGGTCACCCGCTTCATGCGCCACGAGTCCTGGGCGTAGACGTCCCAGCCCTTCTGCACCCCGTGGAGGTTGATCTCGTTGCCGCGGTCCGAGGAGTAGACGCCGCAGAACGGATCGGCGAAGTAGTCGGAGAGCGCGTCGCAATAGTAGGAGTCGTCGATGATGGTGTAGCCTGCGTTGCGGCTCCGGACCTCGTCCTGGGTCGCGTCGTCGTAAACCACGCCGAACTTGAACTCGTGGGAGTCGTTGGCGCTGAAGAGGCCGTCGACGAACAGGCTCCAGGAGGCGTCGACCGTCAGGCGGGTCTTGTCCTCGAGCCAGTTCCAGCGGTAGTTCTCCCACTGGAAGCCCGAGTCGAGGTCCTCGCGGCCCGGCACGCTGCGGCCGGCCTTGGGTAGGCTGTCGTTGGTGCCGGTGAAGCCGGTCGCCTTGAACGAGAAGAAGTTGGAGTCGTTGGCCAGATACTCCCAGGTGGCGTTGTAGGACCAGTTCGGGGAGTCCTGGTTGTAGGCGCCGGAGCCGAGCACGACATCACCGGCGTTGCGATTGTCGGTCGTGATGTTGTCGATTGCCACCAGGCCGACCAGGCGGCTCGCGTCGCTCACCTGTGACGTCAGCTTGCCGAGGTAGCGGTGCCACATGCGATCGTACTTCACGATCTCGCCGGCGGGTGTGTCGTTGTAGTAGAACGGGTCGAGCTTGCGGTCCCGCTGCTGCGCGGAGACGAAGTACCACAGCTTGTCCTGGACGATCTTGCCGCCGAGGCTGATCGACACGTCAAGGTCCTGGTCGAGCTTGGCGCCGGCGGTGACGCCCTCGGGCGCGTTCTCCGAGCTCAGGCTGCCGGAGCTGTAGTAGACGGAGCCGTCGCCGTGGAGCTCGTTGCCGCCCGACTTGGTGACCACGTTGACCAGGCCGCCGGTGAAGCCGCCGTACTCGGCGTCGGCGCCGAGCCCGGTCACCTGGACCTCCTGCACCCAGTCGAAGTTGGGCGAAATCCACTGCTGGCCGGAGGCAGGGTCGGAGACGTCGACACCGTCAAGGTTGTAGGCGGTCCCTTGGTTGTTCGGCGAACCGTAGGCGCGGCCGTCCGTTACGCCCGGGGTGTAGTTCATCAGGCTGCCGACGTCGCGCGGCAGCGGCATCTTGTCGAGGAAGTCGCCGGTCAGGTTGAACGACACCGTGTTGGTCACGGTCGAGACCTGCGCCCCTTCGGCAACCACCACGATCTCGTCGGTCATCGCGCCGAGCTCGAGCCGGAGGTCGAGATCGAGCGAGACGCCGAGGTCGACCTTGATGTCGTCACGGCGCACCGGCCGAAAGCCGTCGAGGCTGGCCTCGAAGGAGTAGACACCCGGCGCAAGCGACGGGAAGCGGTAGCTCCCGTTCTCGCTCGTGATCGCAACCTGCTGTCCCGCCACCAGGGCGTCGGAACGGGCGATCACGGTCACGCCTGGCAGGACCCCGCCCTGCGGGTCGGTGACGGTTCCGCGGACGCTGCCGGTGGTCGAGCTCTGGGCCGCGACCGGCAGCGCGGCGGCCACGAGCAGAGCGGCGAGCAGGATGCGAACGACTCGGTTCATCGTGAACCCCCTTCTCATGAAACAATAATTTCGTCTTGACGACAAGATGAAACTTGCAACGTCATATTGTCAACATACGCGGGCGTCACAGCACTGTCAACACCCACCCAGAATTGAGGAGATATCTTAACTACAATGAGATTCCTTTGGCTCAGGTCGGTCCTGATCGGTTATCCTCGGACCTTGACAATCACCCGCTCGAGTGATTGGATCGTTTCACCGGGCCGAGCCAGCCGTGACCGAGACGATCCGAGGAGGCGGGATGAACCTGGTCGAGCACGAGTCGGAGTTCCGCGACCTGGTGGTCAAGCACGCGGCTGCGCTGCCGCCCCAGCAGCGGGCGATCGCGGATTACCTGCTGGAGCACATGCAGACGGTGCCGTTCATGTCGGTCCCGGAGCTCGCAGAGCGGACCGGTGTGTCGGAGGCGACCATCGTCCGGTTCGCCCAGCGCATCGGCTACGGCGGCTTCGCCGAGCTCAAGATGGAGCTCGTCGAGCTTCTCCAGGAGCGGCTCGGTGGTACCGACGAGGGCGACCGTAGGGAGCCGGGCGACGACGTCCTCGAGTCGGTCGCGACCCTTGAGGCCGGTAACATCCGACGCACCGTCGAGGGTATCGACCGGTCGACCTTCACCGCGGTGGCCGACGCGGTGTTCCGCGCCGAGCACACTTTCACCTTCGGAATGGGGGTCTCGGCCCACCTTGCCGAGCTCGCCGCCTACACCCTGGTCCAGATCGGTGTCCGCGCCACCACCCTGTCGACGCGCTACTCGTCGCCGCGCGAGCAGCTCGTGGCCATGCGCCCCTCGGACATCCTGATCGCGCTGTCGTTCCCGCCCTACTCACGGCAGACGCTCGAGATGCTCGAGGAGGCGCGGGATCTCGGTGCGGCCACGGTCGCGGTGTGCGACCGTCTGACCGCTCCTGCCGCCTCGTTGGCGCGCTGGGCGCTGCAGGTGAAGACCGACAACATGATGTTCACCAACGCGGTGGCCGCGATGACGGTGGTGTTCAATGCCCTCGCCACCGAGATCGCTACCAGCCACCGCGGCCGCGCCATCGAAGCCTTCTCCCGGATCAACCGGATCCTGACCGAGGACGCCGACGTCATCGCCCCAGAGAGGTAGCCGGTGCTCAAGAAGGTCCCCGACGTCTTCGTCATCGTCTTCTCGCTGATCATCCTCGCCGCGGTGGCCACCTGGGTGCTGCCCGGCGGCAGCTACCAGCGCACCGAGGTCAAGATCGAAGGTGGCACGCGGGAGGTCGTCGAGCCTGGCTCGTTCCAGACCGAGCCCTCGGTGCCCCAGACCGTCCAGGTGTTCACCGCGCCGATCCACGGCTTCCTCAAGCTCGGCGACATCGTGGTCTTCATCCTTCTGGTCGGCGGGTCGTTCGCAATCCTCGATGCGACCGGCGCGATCGCCGCCGGCATCACCCGACTCGTCCGTCTGCTGCGCGGCCGCGAGTTCCTGGTGATCCCGATCGTCATGACCTTCTTCTCCTTCTTCGGAGCGGCGTTCGGGATGTGCGAGGAGGCGATCCCCTTCGTGCTCATCTTCGTCCCGCTCGCACTCGCCCTCGGCTACGACTCGATCGTCGGGGCGAGCCTGTCCTTCCTCGCCGCCGGGGTCGGCTTCGCCGGCGCCTTCATCAACCCGTTCACGCTTCAGATCGCGCAGGGCCTGTCCGGCGTCCCGCCGCTGTCGGGCATGGGCTACCGGGTGCTGGTGTGGGTCGTCGCCACCGGCCTCACCATCGCCTGGGTGATGGTCTACGGCGCCCGCATCCGCCGGGACCCCAAGGCGAGCCCGATGTATGAGCTCGACCGCGTCCGCCGCGAGGCACTCGAGGCGCGGGAGACCGAGGCTGCGGTCTTCACCTGGCGCCATGGCCTCAACCTCGCCATCCTCGCCACAGTCGTCATCGCCATGATCTACGGCTCGTGGAAGCTCAAGTGGTACATCGTCGAGCTCGGCGGCCTCTTCTTCGCCATGGGCATAGTCACCGGCCTGGTCTCGGGGATGGGCCCAAACCGGCTCGCAAAGGCCTTCGTCACCGGGTGCAAGGACATCGTGGGAGCGGCCCTGATCGTCGGCTTCGCCGGCGGCATCCTGGTCGTGCTCCAGGACGGTCACGTGATGGACACGATCCTCCACGGCATGGCCAGCCTGACCTCGCGCCTGCCCGGCGTGGTCTCCGCCTGGGTGATGTACGGCATCCAGCTCGGCATCAATTTCTTCATCCCCTCGGGATCGACCAAGGCCGCCCTTACCATGCCGCTGATGGCGCCGCTCGCGGACCTGTCGGGCATCACCCGCCAGACCGCAGTTCTCGCCTACCAGCTCGGGGACGGCTTCACCAACATGATCATCCCGACCTCGGGCGTTACCGTGGGCACTCTGGCGATGGCGAAGATCCCGTTCGAGAAGTGGTTCCGCTGGAACCTCCCGATGCAGGGGATGTTCGTCCTGCTGTCGCTCGCGTTCCTCGTGTGGCCGGTCCTCGCCCACTGGCAGTAGCAGGCTCACCACCAAGACACCAAGACACCAAGACACAAACCCCCACCCGCCCGAGGACTCTCCAAGCCGAGCATCGCAGCAAGCTCCTGCGGGCTCCGTCTCTCATCACCTTCCCCTGGCCCGAACAAGCAGCCCTCAAGACCATCGCTCCGTCATCTGAGAGATGTGATCCGCTCTTCTGCTTGCTCCCTTGGTGTCTTGGTGTCTTGGTGTCTTGGTGGTTGGACCCTACGCGCGGCGGGTCAGTCGCTCGCTGAGGTCCCACAGGGCCCTCGCGGCGGCTTCGTCGCAGGCCGCCGGTGAGGGCTCGGTCCGGCGCCGGCGGTCCCAGTAGCCGCCGGTCTCACTCTCGACCTCCGGCGCCGTTGCGAGCCAGATTGCGGTGTCGGCGCCTTGAGCCGGGCTCAGCAGGAACGGCCGCGCGAGCCGGAAGAAGAGCTTCACGATCAGGTTCGCGCGTCGACCGAGACCGGTCGCGACCACACCCGGGTGGAGACAGTTGGCGGTCACCCCGGTGCCTTCGAGTCGGCGCGCGAGCTCGCGGGTGAACAGGATGTTGTACGCCTTGGAGCGCGAGTAGGCGTCCCAACCTCTGAAGCGGCGCTCACCCTGGAGGTTGCTTGGGTCGAGCCGGCCGGCGCGACGATGCGCCGCCGAGGCGACCACGACCACCCGTGCCGGGGCGTTTTCCTCGAGCCGGTCGAGCAGCAGCCTGGTGAGCAGGAACGGCGCCATGTGGTTGACCGCG
>Ga0315540_10002482_pt1 | contig 10387 bp, 9 predicted proteins | sample SalMarSW160110MG_FD_203677 | JGI IMG/M metagenome (GOLD analysis project Ga0315540, IMG submission 203677) | Salt marsh sediment microbial communities from the Plum Island Ecosystem LTER, Massachusetts, United States - Salt Marsh Sediment SW1601-10 ... | reverse complement strand
TCTACCATTGGGACACTATTGGGGAGCTATTGGGCTGCTATTGCACTTCAAAAGGCCTATAACGATAGAAAGCCGTTATATTATGACGTAGTGATTTGTTTGTAGATTTCATCTTTCAAATAAAGCGGCAATCACCTAACTCATTTCTGTTTCTTTAATTGCATCTCCACCATAAAATTCGCAAATTGAAAGTACTTTCCTCCTTTATTGCTAGCAGGAATATTCACTCAATAACAGGATATACAGAATGGCAACCATATTATTTGCACGTGTCAAAAACCGATCCGGACTTTGAAGAATTAAAACTTAAGTGATCTAAATGGGAAATCCCGATCTTATAAACCGTCTGGCAGCCTTGCCAAATCTGGAAAAAATTCCTCGCCGGGAACTGGAGTGGCTTGTAGAACACGGTCAGCTTGAAACGCACGAAGCCGGAAAAATTATTGCGCCCAAAGGCAAACCAATCAAACATATTTGGATTATGCTCAGTGGGTGCATGGCTGTAAAAGTAGATCGTGGTGTCGGGCCACGCCTGGTAATCGAATGGCGCGCCGGTGACGTTAGTGGAATGCTTCCATACTCGAGGATGAAAGGACCACCGGGTAGTAACTATTTTGAAGAAAAATCCGAGCTTCTTTCAATTGAGGTGAAGCATGTTCCGGAAATGATTCATAGATGCCCTGAGTTTACCGCCTACACCGTGCACTTAATGCTCGACCGTGCCCGCAGCTTTAATGCCAGTGATCTGCAGGATGAAAAAATGGTATCACTCGGAAAACTTGCAGCAGGTTTAGCTCATGAGATTAATAATCCTGCAGCTGCTATTGCACACGGTGCTAAACAACTGCTGGAGTATTTGGCAAATGTAGATATCGCTTCCCGGGCGCTTGGAGCCGCACCTATAACCGGCGAAATGTTCCTCGCTGTTGAGCAGTTACGCTCAACATGTTTAACAACTCCTGCCGGTACCCAACTATCAGCACTTCAACAAGCAGAACGGGAGGACGAAATTGCCGACTGGCTTGCGAGTCATAACGTGGATAAAGCAAACGCTGAACCGCTGGCTCATACTACTGTTACAATAGATATACTTGAGGAACTGAAAAATAAATTATCAGGTGAAAGTCTCGCTCCTGCACTCAACTGGATTGCGACTTACTGTGCTGCAAGTTCGCTTGCCGCCGACATCGAGCAAGCTGCATCACGGATCAGTGAACTCGTTGCAGCAGTCAAGAAATTTACTTATATGGACAACCTGGCAGCTTCAGAACCGGTGGATGTAGGAGCCGGACTTCGTGACACCATTAAAGTGTTAGCTGCAAAGTCTAAATCGAAGGGCGCCACCATCAAGCTTGATACTCAGGCAAATCTTCCGCACGTTCGTGCGACCGGTAGCGAGTTGAACCAGGTCTGGATGAATCTCATCGACAACGCCCTCGATGCTATTTCCAATTCAGGAAAAATCAACGTAAGCGCTTACGTGGAAACCAATCATCTTGTAGTGAAGATTGTAGATGATGGACCCGGCATTCCGGCAGATGTTTTACCCAGAATTTTTGACCCGTTTTTCACTACCAAGCCACCGGGAACCGGTACTGGTCTTGGTTTAGATATTGCCCGGCGGATTTTGCGTATGCATCATGGCGATATTACCGTTCAATCCGAGCCCGGCCGAACCGAATTCCGTGTCACTCTGATAGCGGAAAAATCTGCTTAATTGCATTTATATCATAAAATTTGCAAATTAAAACTATTGCCCCGCTTCTCTCAAAATCAAAAAAATTAACTAAAAAAGGACTGAGAAAATGAAAAAGATTTTCTTTCTAATAATTTTTGTTTATTTGTCAGCCCCTGCATTTTTGACTGCGCAGGAAAAACCACTTTTATCTGAATCAATTAAAAAAGAGATTGATACAAATGGAATAGACGCGGCAAAAAAACATTTTGCAGAAGAATATAAATCAAACAAGAATGGCTACAATGTTGATATGAAAGGTATTACTTCCGTAGCCTCAGAATATTCCAAAGCAAAGAATTATACGGCTGCCAGCGCTGTTATGGAAATTGCATCGCCGTATATGCAGGATATGATGGTATCTTATATGGGAAAGGATGCACAGCAAATGATGAAAGAAGAAAAACAGAAGAAAGAAAAAGAAAAACAGGATAAAAAACTAGAACAACAAAAATCTGAGAAAAATAGAATAATTAAATTTGAAGGCGAACCGCGCAAAGACCTGGAAAGGTTCACAGGACTCTACGGAGATCCTTCAGCAAAAGATAAAACACGCAGATTCTGGGTTGCAGTTTCCTGCGACGGTTACCTCGTCATTGGAGCTTTGTGGGGCGACGTTGCCCCGTGGTGGATGAGATCTGAAAGCGATAAAGTTTTTACCTATTCCGATTCATTCAGTAATTTAAAAATGGAATTTGTTACAGATAATACCGGCAAAGCAATTAAAATGATTCATAATTTGAAATCTATGAAAACCCCTCTTGAAAGAGTCGGTCTGCTCCCGGATAATATGAAGCATTGCATCGAGAGACCCAAAAGATAAAAAGTGAAAAGAGTATTACCATAAAATGTTTATTTAGTGCTGAACAGAGAGTGTAGCTATATCCTTTAAAATCCCGGGGCTGGATTTGAACAGGACAAATCAGTCGCTTCGGCTGGTTCGGCCTTTCATTAAAGCCAGTAAGCATCAACCTGATTTTTTAATTATAAAGAGCTGTACACAAATTATGAAAGTGATTTACAGATTTACAATTTTGTTATTAGTCATAACGGGATTTCTGCAAAATAGCTTTAGCCAGGAACTACCGAAAATAAGAAAGATTAGAAATGACGAACTCATCAAAAACGTTGATGAATACAAATTAATTTCAGCGATAAAAACCTCTGCGCTCAGGATAAGACTTTTTGAAAAGAAGAATACTACGGGCGACTCCCTTTCTGATTCAGTCAGGACAACAAGTATTTACTTAATTATGGTTTCGCGGTTTGATAATTCATTTAAAGAAAGTTTATTTGAAATAGGCCCGCTTATTTCACCTAAGTTTGTTAAATGGTCTGGTGAAAGTGGACGGAAAAGAGAACTTACAATTAGGTGCGGGCCGGACAATAAGAAAAAATATATTACATTTATGGTTAGCCTGGATGAACTAAAAATGATTGAATGATTTTTTAATCGTTATTTAGCACATTCATTATTTATAATCAAAAACTATTGCTAAAATAAATCTTCTCCTTTATATTGGGATTAATAGCAACAGCCTTCCGATGAATAAATTGGTATTACAATAGTATTTTTTTTTAGCAACCAAAAGGGACGAAAATGAAAAAACTGTTTCTGCTTTTATTTTTCTCTATCATAATTTTTTGCGTAAATATTTCTCCCCAGACTAAATGGGAAAAAATAAATGGCTTCTGGGATTTAAGCGGCAGGATCACGGCTTTTACAATCAATACGAATGGAGACATAATAGCAGCTACGGCTAAAAAGGGAGTGCTCATATTAAAAAACAATACAGAAGTTTGGGATTCACTGGATAACGGATTAAATAAAACAGAAGTCAGATGCCTTGCAACTGATTCAAACGGAAATATTTATGCCGGAACACTCGGTAAAGGGGTTTTCAAGTTAAAACAAAACAGTAATATCTGGGAGGAAATTAACAACGGTTCCGGCTTCAAACGAATTTATGATATTGCAGTCAGTTCTGCAGGAGAAATTTTTGCCTTAACTAAAAAAGATATAATCCGCTCAACTGATAAAGGATTGAGCTGGACTGAAGTAACAAACGAAATGAATAATACATATGTCAGTGCCATTGCTTTCGATTCTGCAGGGGTAATTTATCTCGGCACCGAAGGAAAAGGAGTTTATAAATCAATTGATAATGGTAACAGCTGGATACCGGCAAATAAGGGAATAGAAAAGTTATACCTGTTTACAATTGCGGTAAATTCAAAAGGAGAAATTTTCGCTGGCACTGAGGAAGAAGGTGTTTTCAGGTCAACAGATAAAGGAGAAAGCTGGGAATTAGAAGTCACAAGGATGGAAAGAAGGACAATTTATTCGCTGGCAATAAATAAGAATGGAGAAATAGCTGCCGCAAGCAGAGGCGATCTTTTTATCTCTGATAAAAATGGTGAATGGTGGAAACTGATTGACACAGGATTAAACGAGTCTTACCAAAACTACAGGCAAATTATTTATTCACCGGATGGACACATTTATGTTCGTTCTTCGGGGAACATTTACAGGTCAGGTAATAAACTAAAATTCAAACCCAACTTCTGGTAATAGTATATATATTCCGGATAAATAAAATTTTTGGAGACAGCTTTTTAATAAACTAATTTTTATGAGCGTTTTAAACGTGAGGCTTCAATAACTCTCCTTATAAATGTATTGCTAATCTTAATTTAACTCATTACATTTTTTTTATTTCTTTCCTTTTCGGGGCAGTTATAGTTTTCAGTTAATTTCGGTTTGGGAAAACAGACTAATTTATATTTATGAATCACCTTATTTATGCAGACTTGCCGATAATTTGAATATGAAATAGTTAAGAGTAATATGATATTTCAGGATTACATAATGCGCCTGATAGAACAGCTCGTAAAAGTTCTCGCTAAGGTACTGTTCAATAAGAAAGCCGGAAATTACAGCGCTGCTCTTGAATCAATTAATAACGCACTGAATACACTTGTCGGTCTGGATTACAAAATGATTGATGATTTGGGGGCAAACGACATAAAATCATTATTAGACTTTGCAAATGAGAAACCAATAGCTAACATAAAATGTATTGTCGCTGCAAAATTGATTAAAGAAAAAACAGACCTGTTAAAACTGAATAAAATCGAGAATTCAAAATTAGTCTTTCATTATAAAAAGGCGTTAAATCTATTTCTGGAAGGGATACTAAATAATAAATACCTTGAAATAGATTTAAGCAACTATTACTCAGATGTTAGAGAAATAACAAGTATACTGGGCAATGAAATCACATCGGGAATAAGATTTAAACTTTTCAAATTCTTTGTTCACTCAGGCGAATATGATAAAGCAAAAATTGAACTATTCAAACTCAGAGAAGCAGGTTATCCAAACATTAGAGGAGAAGGAATAAGTTTTTTCAATAAACTTGAGAAATTGAGCAATGACGATTTATTAAAAGGTAATCTATCCAGAGCTGAAGTAAAAGAAAGTTTGTCAGATTTCCTTAAGGATATAATATAGTATATGTACTAATATTGAAAAATACAGAAGTAATAAAAAAGGCGGCTGTTTTTGCCGCCTATGCCTTTGTCAATTAAGTCAAGGAATTAAAAGGAATTTCTTCCACCTCTTTCAAAGCTCCAATTTTGTGCCAAACAGATCTTAAAAATTAAATCTCAAACTGTTAATTTTTTGCATAAACCTGAAACCAGCAATGAACTGTTATAAGATATTGTACGAAAATGTGTCAATATCGGAAACAGTTAGTCATATCTAAAAGGATATCTTTTTCAACTTTTAGAAATCAGGTTTTTTAATTCTGCTTTGTCCGGCTCAAGTAAACAACTTATTCTTTTAGCATTTACAGTGGCGACAATTATATCACCAATCTCTGTGTTTACGCCTTCATAAATACCGGACTCTTTCATTCTGTCTGCCTGTATATTATTATCTTCCGTAGGTGTAACATAATGAATTGAAATCGCTTTGTACCTGTGTATCAGGTATAAATGTATAAGGGTCATAAGCCTTTTTTTACGAAATTCCATTTTATGATTCATTTGATCCCTTATTGAAATGATGTTTCTCTGTCTCCTGTCCCGTATAGGTGCAAAAATTATGCTTGCAATAATTTCTTTGCTTTCATTCATTACACTAAGTTCCAATAAATCAGAACCCGCAGTATGGGGATGCAATATTACAGATAATTTATTTTTAACCATGTAATAATTGGCCCATTCATTCAGCCAGCTTTCAAGAACCTTTGTCGGCACTTCAGTTTCAACAAGATGTTGTTTTTGCGTTGAACCTTTTCCCATCGCTTTAGTTGTTGCGGTGCGACCCGACGTTGCAGTAAGTGCACCATCGGAACGGGGACCACCAACTAAGGTTTGTGGAGTTCTGTAAGGTGAATTAAGTAACCTTAATTTTCTTTGCAGCCTTGCAAGTGCAAGCATCCCGTCTTTCATCAGTGAAGTCGAAAATTCTTCAGCCGCCAGTCCATCGATCTGATGGCCGCCGTAGGTTATAAAATTAAAGACAAAGCCTAATTTGCCTATTTCTTTAGGGAATTTCTGCATTTCTTCGTCCGTCATTCCAGTGGTGTCCCAGTTAAATGAAGGAGAAAGATTGTAAGCCAGCATTTTATCCGGATATACTGCGTGAATTGCGTCGGCAAACTTTTTAGCATATGCAAGGTTGGCAGTTTTGGTTTCCATCCAGATTAAATCGGCAAAAGGTGCAACAGCTAATGATTTAGAAATTGAATAATCTATTCCACCCTGAACAAGGTAATAACCTTCAGGAGTTCTCGGTATTTCGCAATCCCAGTAAACATTTAATCCCATAGATTTCGCTTTTTCAGATGCTTCAGAAATAGAAGTGTTTCGGGCAAACTCAAGCCATGCCTCAATTGAAAGATCAAATTTCGCTCCCTCTTCAATATGAAATTGCATTTTAGTTGCAACCGCCTGCGGGTAAGTAAGTAAACTGGCTTCCTTTTCCCACGTTTCATGAAAAATATTAACCACTTTATTAAACGTCGCTTCAGCATTTACTCCCTTGCTCTTTTTAAATTCTGATATCATTTTATCTATCTGCTGCAACACATTAACTTTTTCAAGCCAGACGTACGCTTCTTTATATGTAGAATCGGAAATTTTATATAGTAAATGACCATTGATTTCATCAATACCGTTATCATAAAATCTCTTCAGAACAGAGAGATAAGTTAATTTGTAACCCGGGACATCTTCATTCGTTGCTCCTAAAATAAACGGGTGATCCCTTTCGTCGCCCATTCCTTCCAAAAGATTTGCAGCTTCGGCATCTGTCCTTGCAACAATTATTCCCGGAACTTTCATTACATCTAGCTGGAATCGCGCGGCATTTAATCTTTTAATTTGTTCATCCTGTGGTACTAATACTTTTCCACCCTGATGTCCGCATTTTTTTGTTCCCGGCCTTTGGTCTTCTATATGATACCCGGGAACACCTGCTTCGACAAATCTCCTGATCAGATTTCTTACGTGTGCCTCGCCGCCATGACCCGTATCGGCATCTGCAATTATATAAGGACTGAAATCAATTTCAGTCTGCTCTTTAAGCTCTTCTTCTGACATTTTTGATCTGGCAAATTTTTGATTCTTATCCGCAGTTAATAAAGCTCTAACTAAAACGGCAGCTTCATCTGGTACCTGGCTCAAAGGATAGCTTGCCAGGTCGGGGCCAGGGTCTTCACTTATGGAACCTTTTGCCGAAGTTGCCCAGCCGCCTAGATAGATACACTCTATTCCCATCCGTTTCATAGCAACAGCCTGTCCGGGAGAATAGGGACCAAAAGTAGTTACCTGCTCTTTTTTTGCAAAGAGTTCTCTTAATTTTTTATAAAATTTTTCAGCGGCTTCCCTCGCTACACTATAATCATAATTTATCGTACCTCTTTGAACAACAGCCTGTCTCGGGGTATAGAGACGCGTAATTTCTTTAAAGCGCGGGCTCGAAAACCATTCTTTGGTTTCAAGAATATCCTGATCAAATTTGTTCATATGATCCTCCCTTTACGATAAATTTATTTTAATGTTTATACTTAGTTTCTAAACTATTTACATTTATTCTTTCTCTACCCTGATGCAAAGAAAGATTTAACTGTCCCTTTATATCCGGATGAGAATTATCAACATAAATTTTCAGCAGGTTAGTATATAGGCTAAAGCAGGAATAATATGGCGGTTGTTTTTGCCGCCTTTGCCTTAAATTTATTTATGCTAAGGACTTATAAGAATTTCTTCTAAAATTAAAAACCAATTTCGTGCCAATCGAATTCTAAAATTAGTTCTAAAACTGCTCATTTTTCACATAAACAGTAAAAGAACTATGAACTGTTATAAGATATTGTATGGAAATGTGTCAATTCTACAAGCAAACCAAAGTTTTAAACAACAGTACTAATAGCTGGAATTCAAACATTTATAACCTCAGCCAGTTTTTAATTATTGTTTCTCCTACAGAAGTAAGAATTGATTCTGGGTGAAATTGAATCCCTTCAACAGGATATTTTTTATGTCTTATTCCCATAATAATTCCATCGGATGTTTCAGCGGAAATTTCAAGTTCGTCAGGGATTGATTCTCTATCCAATATCAGGGAATGATATCTCGTCGCCACAAACTTTTGAGGAACTTTTTTGAATATCGTTTTACAGTCATGATGTATTTCCGAAACTTTTCCGTGCATCAGGATCGGAGCTTTAATCACTTTCCCACCGTAAATTATTCCAATGGCCTGATGACCCAGGCAAACTCCTAATATGGGAATTTTCTTTCCAAATTCTTTAATTGCCTTCAAAGAAATTTTCGAATTCTCCGGTCTGCCTGGACCGGGCGAAATGAGAATTTTTCGCGGATTTAGACCAGATATTTCATTTAAGGTGACTTCATCATTTCTTTTTATTACAAGATCATTTTTATTACTGCCCACCAATTGGACTAGGTTATATGTAAATGAATCGTAATTATCAATTATAAGAATGCTCATAATTATCCAATTTATGGGTAATAAAAAATACTACGTAATTATACTGATTCTTTTTTCATCAGAAAAATTTATATTGTATAAAAAATTTAACCCACAGCCTATGGGGAGTGAAATGGAAAGTTTTATCCTTCGCAAAAAATTAGAGTATTATATACCTGAAAATTTTGTTAACTTTGATGAATATCAGGACAAGTTTTACCTGATGAAACGAATAAAAGAGTTCCTCCCTGGGATGACAGATAATAATATATATAATGCTATTGATTATGCTAATATTACTGTCCGCCCACCAAGGAGAAAGTCAGATTATATAAATGTTTTACTGGGTAAATTGATCAGTAATAATTGAAGTTAGCGCCGAATGAACCTCCAAAAATATCTGGACTTCTTTTTTAATGCAGGAAATCCAATATTTTACTCGATCTTCTTTACCGTAATAATAATGATGATATTTTATGTTGTACATAAATACATTATTATCCCCCGACAATTACAACACATTACAGAGCTTAGAAACTCAGAACTTAAAAATGCAAGGCTTATGGCTCTTTTTTCTGAACTTAACCCATCACCTTTAATTCGTTTAAATAAAGAGGGAATAATAATACAAACCAACGAAGTAGCAAATATTTTGGGAAAGTCACTTGAAGGAATGCAAATAAAAAAATTATTGCCAACTCTCAATTTCTCAGTTTCTGAATATATTACCGTAGATAAATCAGAAACTTTTTCTCAAAAAATTAACGGCCGATATTATTCTATTGAATTTAAGGGAATTTCTTCACTTAATATCGCACAACTATATTTCAATGACCTTACTGAGAGAATTTCTTTTGAAGAAAAGCTAAAACATTCACAGGAGCAACTAAAAAGATTAATGCTAAACCAACAGAATATAATCGAAGAAGAAAAGCATCGTCTGGCACGGGAACTTCACGATGGGATTTGTCAAAACCTGGTGTCATTAAAAATGAATCTGGTTAATTCGAAGGAGAATTATAAAAATAGTCTTGACAATAAATCTTATAACTATCTGATTAATTCTTTTGAAGATATGATAATGGAAATCAGGAGAATTTTGAATGATTTAAAACCAAGAGTGCTGGAAGAACTCGGACTGGAAGCTGCAATAAAAAAATTAAGCGAGAATACATCTACAGAAAATAATATTAAAGGACAAGTAAACATTTTAGGACTAGATGACAGAATAGGAAATAAACTAGAAATTACTATTTATCGTATAATCCAAGAGTCTCTAACCAATATTGTAAAACACTCAGAAGCAACCGAATTTGACATCAACCTAATTTGTGATAATCAAAATATACGGTTACTTATTTCCGACGACGGTACAGGTTTCAATGAACAAAACTATAATATAAGTAATTTCAATACGGGTTTTGGCCTGAAAAATATAAAAGAACGTATTGAAAACTTCGGCGGAACTTTTAATATAGAAACTACCCAAAATGAGGGAACATTACTTTTAATAGAGCTTCCTCTAAACAAGAAAAATTATGTTCCGTAAAACACCAATAAGAATACTTTTAAGTGACGATCATTCTCTGCTAAGAACAGGTGTAATGACTATGCTTAAGGATGAACCTGATATTCTTATAGTAGGA
>Ga0315540_10002481_pt1 | contig 10387 bp, 10 predicted proteins | sample SalMarSW160110MG_FD_203677 | JGI IMG/M metagenome (GOLD analysis project Ga0315540, IMG submission 203677) | Salt marsh sediment microbial communities from the Plum Island Ecosystem LTER, Massachusetts, United States - Salt Marsh Sediment SW1601-10 ... | reverse complement strand
GGCTCGCTGAAATTGCCACTTCCGTCCGCTGAACTTTCAACCATTGTTATGTTACTTCCAAGGAGAAACGCCCATGGACAAGCCCCGTGTCCGGCTGAACCGCCGCCACCTGATTGGCGGCGCCGCGGCGGCGACCGCCATGCTTGCTGCGCCGGCGATCGTGCGCGCGCAGACCAAGGCACTCAAGGTTGCCGTCATGCTCCCGCGCTCGGGCTATCTCGCCGCCGCCGGACAGGCCTGCCAGCGGGGCGCGGACATCTCGCCGAAGGTGCTGGCGGATTACGGCTATCAGATCGAGATCGTGCCGATCAATTTTGAATCCAATATCGACCTCGCGCGCACCCAGACCGAGCGGGCGATTGCCGACGGCGCGCAATGCATCGTGGGCGCCTTCGAGTCCGGCGCAACGCTCGCCATCGCGCAGGTCTGCGAGCAGCGTCAGGTGCCGCTCGTGGTCAATATTGCTGCGGCCCCGAAGATCACCGAGCAGGGCTATAAATACCTGGTGCGTAACTTCCAGACCGGCGGCCAGCTCGTGAGCAACGGATTGCGGCTGATCAAGGACCTGATGGCCGCCACCGGGGTCGACTTCAAGTCTGCGGTCTTCCTGCATGCCAATGACACTTTCGGCACCTCAATGGGCGTCGCCATGAACAAGCTGTTCCCGGCCGCGCAGATGCCGTTCACGCTGGCCGAGTCGATCGCCTATGATCCGAAGGCGCAGGACCTTGCGGTCGAGGTCACCAAAGTCCGGGCACTCAATCCAGACCTCGTGCTCGTGGTCACGCGCTCGGCCGATGCCATCAAGCTCGTGCGCGACATGGTGCGCCAGCGCTTCACGCCGAAGGCCATCATCTCGCCCGGCTCGCCGGGGCTCTATGACGAGGAATTTTTCAAGGCACTCGGCCCACTCGCCGACTATTCGATCTACAACCTGCCCTGGGCCGATCCGAAGTCGAAAATGACCGATGCGCTCGCCAAGGCCTTCGCGGCAGCGTTTCCGAACCACCGCTTCGCGGTCGACTGCTTCAATGTCGGCTTCACCTTCGAAGCACTGTTGATCGCTGCCAACGGGTTCAAGCGCGCCGGCACCGGCAGCGGACCGGAACTGATGGCGGCGATCCGCGCCACCGACCTGCCCGAGCATGTGATGATCGGCGGCCCGATCAAGTTCGATGCCAAGGGGCAGAACAACAATATCGGCTCCGCCGTCGTGCAGAACCGCAAGCTCACGCCGACCGTCGTGCTACCAGCCGCGTCCGCGACGATGAAGCCGGTGCTGCCGATGCCGCCCTGGCAAGGCCGGACCTAATCCGGCGATCGCCAACCGCCGAGACGAGCAGGGCGAATTCCGGTTCGCGGAACCGGATTCGCTCTCTTGCCTGCCCGCCGGCAAGGTTGCGCCACATCGCCGACATGCGGTAGGTCGTCACGTCCTTGTCATCCTCAAAAGACGCGGCCCGGAGCGCGCGCCGGGTCGGATGACGCCCTCATGCAACCGCTACGATGTGGTCGATCTATCTCAACGTCGTCCTGCAGGGCGTCCTCACCGGGCTTGTCTACGGGCTGATGGCGCTCGGCCTGTCGGTGATCTTCGGTGTCGTGCGGGTCGTCAACTTCGCTCATGGCGAGTTCGCGGTGATCGCCATGTATGCCGCCTTCCTGCTGTTCAAGGCCGTTGGGCTCGACCCGCTGATCGCCATGGCGCCAATCGCGCTGGCCTTTTTTGCGGCAGGCTTCGTGCTGCAGCACGCGCTGATCAATTCCTTCGTCGGTCGACCCGAGCATGAGCAATTCATTCTCCTGGTCGGCCTCGCCATCATCATTACCAACGGCCTGCTGATGATCTTCGGGCCGGACGCGCAGCCGGCGCAGCTCCCCTACGCCTTCGACAGCTACCTCATCGGCACGATGATCATCGACAAGGTGCGGGTCTATGCCGCGATCGCCGCAGTCGCGGTGTCGACAGCGCTGTTCGTCTTCTTCCGCCACACGCGCACCGGCACGGCGATCCGCGCCTGCGCCGACAATCTCACCGGTGCCGCCGTCGTCGGCCTCAATGTGAAGCAGCTCTACGCGCTGACTTTCGGGCTCGGGCTGGCCTGCGTCGGCGCCGCCGGCGCCCTGATGGTGACGATCGCCGATGCCGCGCCGGGCCTCGGTCCTGCCTATACGCTGCTCGCCTTCACCATTGTCATCATCGGCGGGCTCGGTTCGATGTCGGGCGCGCTGGTCGGCGGTGTGCTGATCGGCGTATCGGAGGCGCTCGCCGGTTTCGTGTTCGCCCCTTCGATGAAAAGCATGTTCTCCTTTGCACTGCTGATCGCCGTTCTGGTGCTGCGTCCGCACGGGCTGATGGGAAAGAAACGGACATGACCGCGCTCTGGGAGGCCATGAACGGGCGCGGCAAGCTGCTGCTCGCGCTACTGATCCTGGTGCTGCTCATGGCGCCGCTGGTGGCGAGCCGTTACCTGCTCTCCGTCCTTACGCTGATCCTCTACTTCGTCTATGTCGGCCAGGCCTGGAACCTGATGATGGGCTATGCCGGCCAGCTTTCGCTCGGGCATGCGCTCTATGTCGGGCTCGGCGGCTATGTCGCCGCGATTCTGTGGGTGCACTACGGCATCGGACCGTGGCTCAGCATCGTGCCTGCGGTCGCCATTGCCGCCGCGTTCGGCGCGGCGATCGGCTGGCTCGCCTTCCGCTTCGGGATCGAGGGCGTCTATTTCGCCCTGCTGACGATCGCCTTTGCCGAATTCACCCGCATCGGCTTCGATCATCTTGCCATTGCCGGCGGCGCCGGCGGCCTGTTCATCCCTTACGAGGAACAGCGCATCGGCGAATGGTGGAATCTGCGCGGCAACCAACTCTTCTTCTATTACCTCGCCTTCGCCCTGGCGGCGGTCGGCGTGCTGATCACCGCGCTGTTGTCGCGCGCCCGCCTCGGCTTCCAATGGCTTGCCATCCGCGAGGACGAAATGGCGGCGCGCGCGCTTGGCATCGACGCGTTCCGCGCCAAGATGAAGGCCATCCTGATCTCTTCCGGCATGACCGCGGTCGGCGGCGTGTTCTACGCCTTTTACAACAACACGCTGTTTCCCGCGCAGATGTTCGACATGAGCCGCTCGATCGAGCTGATCCTGGCGCCGATCGTTGGCGGCCTCGGCACCATCTTCGGTCCCGTGGTCGGCGCCTTCATCCTCACGCCGCTCGGTGAGATTCTGATCGTGCTCACCGATTGGCTCGGCATCAACCTGCCGGGGGTCAAGGCCGTGTTCTACGGGCTGACCCTGATGATCATCATCTCGCTGGTGCCGACCGGCGTCTGGCCGCGCATTGCGCGCAGCCTCGATCTGAAGAAGCACGGCCGGTGACGGCGCCGCTTCTTACGGTATCGGAGGTGAGCCGACGTTTCCGCGGGCTGGTCGCGGTCGACCGCGTGAGCTTCACCTTGGCGGAGCGCGACGTCTTTGCGGTGATCGGGCCGAATGGCGCCGGCAAGACCACCTTGTTCAACATGATCGCCGGCGTGCTGGCGCCGAATGACGGCACCATCACCTTCGATGATCACGCAATCGAGGGAATGACGTCTGATGCGGTGTGCCGGCTCGGCATCGGCCGCACGTTTCAGATCGTGCGGCCGTTTCCGACCCTGTCGGTCGAGGACAATGTCCTCGTCGGTGCCTTGCTGCGCCATTCCGACATGGCAGCGGCACGCCGTCATGCCCGCGACGTGCTGGCAACGCTCGCCCTCCACGACAAGCGCGCGGTGCAGGCTTCCGCCCTCACCCTGCCGGATCGCAAGCGCCTCGAGGTCGCCCGTGCGCTCGCGACCGATCCCAAGCTCCTGCTGCTCGACGAAGTGATGGCCGGCCTGGTGCCGACCGAGACCGACCGCATGGTCGATATTCTGCGCGGCATCAATCGCGACCTCGGCATCACCATCCTGCTCATCGAGCATGTGATGCGCGCGGTGATGGCACTCGCCGGCCGCGTGCTGGTGCTGCATCACGGCGCCGCCATCGCGCAAGGAACGCCGGAAGAGGTCGTGCGCGACCCCGCGGTGATCAAGTCTTATCTCGGTGCGGAGGCGGCGTTCTGATGCTGTGCGTCCGCGATCTCGATGTTTTCTATGGCGACGCCCAGGCGCTCGCCGGCGTTTCAGTCGACGTTGCCGCGGGCAGCATTGTTGCCATCGTCGGCGCCAATGGCGCGGGCAAGACTTCGCTGATCCGCACCATTGCCGGGATGGTGCGCCCGGCGCGCGGGCAGATCACGTTCCGCGGGACTGCCATTGCCGGCTGGCCCAGCCATCGCGTCTGCAATCTCGGCATCGGCCAGGTGGCGGAGGGCCGGCTGATTTTTCCGACCCTCACCGTTGGCGAGAACCTGGAGATGGGGGCCATGGTGCCGCGCGCGCGGGCGCGCCGGCGCACCCAGCTCGAACGGGCGTTCGCGCTGTTTCCGGTGCTCGAAGAGCGGCTGGCGCAGATTGCCGGCACGCTCTCGGGCGGCGAGCAGCAGATGCTCGCGATCGGTCGCTGCCTGATGAGCGCGCCCGACCTCGTGATGTTCGACGAGCCATCGCTCGGACTGGCGCCGGCGATCGTGCAGGACGTGCTGCGCACCATCCGCGAGCTCAACCGCGAAGGTTTGACCTGCGTGCTGGTCGAGCAGAATGTCGCGCTGTCGCTCAAGCTCGCCGACCGCGCCTATGTGCTGGAGAACGGCCGCATCACGCTCACCGGCACCGGCACCGAGCTGTTGGCCGACGACCGCGTCAGGCAGGCCTATCTGGGGATGTGATTCATGGCCGGTCATGGTTCGAGACGCGCAAGCTACGCTTGCGCTCCTCACCATGAGGAAGATAGCGTTTGTGCGCCACGGGCCGAAGAAAATTCGAAAAAACCTCATCCTGAGGAGCCCGCGAAGCAGGCGTCTCGAAGGATGTTGGCACCTACCGTGCGCCATTACATGGTTCAAGACGCAAGCTTAAGCACTAGAGCGAAATCCGACCTAACGAAATCGGATTTCACTCTATTTCTCTTTGAGTGGTCGCATTTTCTGCGGCGAACCGGCGTCCACTTCGCCGGAAAATGCTCTAAAAGAAATCCGTCTCGTGGCTTCGCTCGCGCGCCCCAGCTTCAATCCTTGTGGGTCAAATCCTCGTAGACCTCCATTTCGAGGGCGCCGCCGAGCACGGCTTTCCAGGCCTGCACATAGGTCTGCACCCGCAGGTCGCTGGCAACGCGCTGGCGGCTCAGTTCGATCGCCTCGGGAGTCTCGTATTCGATCTCCTGGATGAACTGCGCCTTGTCGTCAACATTCTGCAGAATGCGGATGCTGGTGCCGCCCAGCATGCCATAGAACGGTGCCGCCGCCTGCACCATAGCCACCACATGCGCGGGATCGCTGGTCGGCAAGGTCACCTTCAGGAACAAAACGCGTCGCACTTTACCGTTTTTACTGGCCATCGCTGGTCCTCAACTCCACCCATCACCCCTTTGTCACGACAGCGGGACCGTTGGTCTTCCGGCCCCGCCGCTTTTCCTTTCCGTCGCTTCAAGCGAGCTTCATCCGCGCCTTCTCCGCTGCCGTCGCGCGGTACGGATGCGCCGGATAGGCGCCGAGAATTTTCAACGAGCCCCGCTGCGAAAAGAATGCCAATTCCTGGAACGCGAGCGCGACCAGCCGCTCGTCGGGATGGCCCTCGATATCACAATAGAATTGCGTGGCGGAGAACGTGCCCTCCAGCATGTAGCTTTCGAGCTTGGTCATGTTGATGCCGTTGGTGGCAAAGCCGCCGAGCGCCTTATAGAGCGCCGCCGGAATATTACGCACCTGGAACACGAAGGTGGTGATGACCAGACCGTTGCCGGGAGGGGTCCGCTTCTCCTCGCGCGCGAGGACGACAAAGCGCGTGGTGCTGTGCGACTCGTCCTCGATATCCGGCGCCAGGATGGTGAGGCCGTAAATCTCCGCGGCCAGCCGCGAGGCGATCGCCGCGCGCGTTTTGTCTCCGGCTTCGGCCACTTCGCGCGCGGCGCCTGCCGTGTCGGCTGCAACCCGCGTCTTGACGCCGAGTTCGCGCAGGAATCTGCGGCACTGGCCGAGCGCCATGACGTGGCTCTCGACCACCTTCAGGTCCCTCAGTGTCGCCCCCTTCGGCGCCACGAGCTGATTGCGGATGGGCAGAAACCATTCGCCGACGATATGCAGGCCCGCCGTCGGCATCAGATGATGGATGTCGGCGACCCGTCCGGCGACCGAATTCTCGATGGGAATCATCGCGAGATCGGCGTCACCGGCGGTGACAGCGGTAAACGCATCCTCGAAGGTCGGGCAGGGAACCGGATCGTATTCAGGAAAACACTCGCGACAGGCGATATGGGAGTTGGCCCCCGGCTCGCCCTGGAAGGTTATTGTCTTGCGCGTCATGTCGGGTTCCCTTACGCGGTGCATTGACTGCAAGTCAATGCGAGGCGGCGAGGAGGGCCCGTGCGGAGGCGAGGTCCTCAGGTGTATCGACGCCGAGCGGCACCGAATCAACGATCGTCACATCGATGCGCATGCCGGCTTCCAGCGCGCGGAGCTGTTCGAGCTTTTCTCGCCGCTCCAACGGTGACGGCGGCAGGTTTACAAACCGGGCCAGCGCCTCGCGTCGGTAGGCGTAAAGGCCGATGTGATGGTAGAGCGGACCGTCGCCAAAGGGCGCGGTCGCGCGGGTAAAGTAGAGCGCACGTAACCGCGCGGGCGCGATCGGCGAGCCGACCACCTTGACCACGTTGGGATTGCTCCGCTCCGCCGGCTCGCGGATTTCGGCGGCGAGGGTGGCGATATCGACCGCCGGGTCGGTCAGCGGCCCGAGCGCGGCGGCAAGGTCTGCAGGGACAAGCGTCGGCAGATCGCCCTGGACATTGACGACGATCCGGCAGGTCCGCTCGGGATCAATCCAATTCAACGCTTCGAAAATGCGGTCGGAGCCGGAGGGGTGATCGGCGCGCGTCATCACCACGCGTCCACCCACCGCCTCTACCGCAGCGCGAATCTCTTCCGAATCGGTTGCAACGAACACCGGACCGAGTCCCGCCGCCTCGGCCCGGGCAAGGACGTGCGCGACCATCGGGCGGCCCCCGATATCGGCCAGTGCCTTGCCGGGCAGCCGGGTCGCCGCCAGCCGCGCCGGGATGATGATGACGACGTCGTTTCCTGCCATCGCTGCGCCGCGTCAATATGCGGAAAAAAACCGGGCCTGCGCGTACCGACGGCGCTTATACGAGTTGCCAGTGCCCGTGCAAACCCGCTATGTGTCCGTATTGACGGGCGCCTTGACCCCCCGCTCTTATCCGACCGATCCCTTTGCGCTTCTGGAGCTTTTGCGTGATGGACGCTTACGAAATCAACAAGGTAATCGGGGCTATTCTCTTCACTTGCCTTTGTGTCGTGGCGCTCAACATTGCCGCGGGCGCGATTTTTGCACCGCACATACCGGCAAAGCCGGGCTTCGAAATCGCAGTGCCGGAAAAGGCGGCAGCGCCAGCGGAAGCCAAGGCCGCGGCAGAACCACCAATCACCTCGCTTCTCGCCAGCGCATCGGTGGCAAAGGGGGAGGCCGCGGTGAAGAAATGCGAGGCCTGCCACACTTTCACCAAGGGCGGCCCCAACAAGGTCGGCCCCAACCTGTGGGGCATTGTCGGCCGTCCCCGCGCATCCGAGGCCGGATTCAACTATTCTTCGGCAATGAAGGAAAAAGGCGGCACCTGGACGATCGAAGAGCTCAACGCCTTCATCAAGAATCCCAGAGCCGATATCCCGGGAACCGCGATGGGCTTTGCCGGCGTATCCCGCGAAAAGGAACGCGCCGATATCCTCGTCTATCTCAACACGCTGTCCGACCACCCGGCGCCGCTCCCGACCACCACCGGAGAGGGCACTGATCAAAAGCCGCCGGCCAAAGCGGATGCCACAGCTACCCCGGCCAATGCACCGGCATCGCCCGCCCATTGAGCCAACGACCCCAGGACGCCGCTACCGGCCGGGACCACAGCCCGGCCGGTCTTGTTTTGGAACCGATGTGACAGGTTAAATTTCGGAAAGAGATCTGGCGGCGCACGCGACGGACAAACACATCGCAAAACGGACATAATCGGTTTCAACGGTCCGCAAACGCATTTGGTGGAGAAGCGCCTTGCCTTTGACCCGTCGTGACATTCTCCGCAGCACCGTTCTGGCCGCAGCCGCGCCCGCGCTTACCTCCATCATCGCCCCGCAGGACTGGATGGCCGCCCTTGCGGATGAGGCTCAAAGCGAGGGCGGCGGGCTTCCTTTCCGGCACGGTCTGTCGCTGTTCGGCGACCTGAAATATCCGGCGGATTTCAAGCAGTTCGACTATGTCAACGCGAATGCGCCGAAAGGCGGCACGGTGCGGCTCAGCACCACCGGAACATTCGACAATTTCAACATCGTCGTCTCCGGCGTGAAGGGCTCGCTCGCCACCGGTATCGAGCTCATCTACGACAGCCTGATGATTTCGGCGCTCGACGAAATTTCGACCGAATACGGCCTGCTGGCCGAGGGTGCGAGCTATCCTGATGATTTCAGCTATGTGACCTATCGGCTGCGGCCGAATGCGCGCTGGCACGACGGCAAGCCGGTGACGCCGCAGGACGTGATCTACTCCTTCGACGTCTTCCGCAAAAACCACCCCCAGCTCGCGGCCTATTATCGGCACGTCGTCAAGGCCGAGCAGACCGGCGAGCGCGACGTCACCTTCCGCTTCGACCACCCGGGCAATCGGGAGCTGCCGCAGATCGTCGGCCAGTTCAACATCCTGCCGCAACACTGGTGGGAAGGGACTGACGCGAACGGCAATAAGCGCGACGTGACGGCGACGACGCTCGAGCCGCCGCTCGGCTGCGGCGCCTATCGCCTCAAGGAATTTAGTCCCGGCCGCTCGCTCGTCTTCGAGCGCGTCGAGGACTATTGGGGCAAGGATCTGCCAGTGAATATCGGCCGCGATAATATTCAGCAGATCCGCTACGAATTCTTCCGCGACCTCACCGTCGCGCTCGAAGCATTCAAGGCCGACCAGATGGACTGGCGCACCGAGACCAGCGCCAAGAACTGGGCGACCGCCTATGATTTTCCGGCGGTGCGCGAGAAGCGCGTCGTGCTGGAGGAATTCCCGATCAACAATTTCGGGATCATGCAGGCGTTCGCCTTCAACATCCGGCGCGACAAATTCAAGGACCCGCGGGTGCGGCTCGCCTTCAATTACGCGTTCGATTTCGAGGAGATGAACAAGCAGATCTTCTTCGGTCAGTACAAACGGATCGACAGCTATTTCGACGGGACCGAGCTTGCCTGCTCCGGCCTGCCGCAGGGCAAAGAACTCGAGATTCTCGAATCCGTGCGCGGTCAGATTCCACCGGAAGTTTTCACCAAGCCTTATACGAATCCCGTCGGCGGCAATCCGCAGGCGGTGCGGTCCAATTTGCACCAAGCCATCCGGCTGCTGCGTGCGGCCGGCTACGAGGTGCGCAACCAGAGGCTTGTCAATGCCGCGACCGGCGAGCCTTACACCGTCGAGCTTCTCGCCGCCGATCCGGCGACCGAGCGGTTCTTCCTGTTCTACAAGCCATCGCTCAACCGTCTCGGCATCAATGTGACGGTGCGTACCGTCGATGACGCCCAGTTTGAAAACCGCATGCGCCAGTGGGATTTCGACGTCATCACCGCGAGCTGGGCGGAATCGCTCTCGCCCGGCAACGAGCAGCGCGGCTACTGGGGCTCGCAGGCGGCCGACCAGCCGGGATCGCGCAACCTGATTGGCATCAAGAATGCAACGATCGACACCCTGATCGAGCGGGTGATCTACGCGAAAAACCGTGACGACCTCGTCGCCGCGACCCACGCGCTCGACCGCGTGCTGCTGTGGCATCACTATGTCGTGCCGCAATGGACCTACGGAAAGGTGCGCACCGCGCGGTGGGACCGTTTCGGGCATCCGGAGACCTTGCCGAAATACGGCATGTCGGCCTTCCCCACTATCTGGTGGTGGGATGCCGAGAAGGCAGCCAAGATCGGCAGCCGGTCGTGAGCCGACGCGCAGCGGACGGTTTCTTCCCTTTCTCCAGCAACCGGGAGAGGGCGGATCGTGCGTGTGGCACGCACGCTGTCACGTCTCCCATCTCGGGGGCCGCATCGAACATAATCTCACCCTCCCCTAGAAGGGGAGGGTCGGACCGTCGGAGATGGTGCGCGGAGGGGTCGCAAGCCGCACGCGACCCGCTCCCGGCGCGCCCGATCTCGGGTTCACCCGAGATCGGCATTATAGAGTCGCGCAAGTCGGCTATGGCCGACTTGCGGTGCGCCGACTTCCCCCTTT
>Ga0315540_10002480_pt1 | contig 10388 bp, 7 predicted proteins | sample SalMarSW160110MG_FD_203677 | JGI IMG/M metagenome (GOLD analysis project Ga0315540, IMG submission 203677) | Salt marsh sediment microbial communities from the Plum Island Ecosystem LTER, Massachusetts, United States - Salt Marsh Sediment SW1601-10 ... | reverse complement strand
CCGGGCGGCATGGCCGCTCAGGTGCGGGCGAAGGACGGCAGCACGGCGGAGATCGCGGACGCGGCCGCCTCACGATGCTCGGTGGTCGCGAAGTCGCGCATCGGGTGGCCGGGCAGGGCGTGCTCCTCGACCCGACCCCCGTGACGGACGTAGATGACGGGGAAGATCCCGCCGGTGCCGTCGGCCTCGACCGTCATCGCGATCACGTCACGCTCCAGCGTGTCCAGCGCGTGCACGAGCGGCAGGATCCCCTCATCACGAATGCCATCGTCTCCCGACACCGAGACCACCCGCGCCAGGTACGCCTTCTGATGCCACAGCTCGGGGGCGCAGGTCGCCTCGCGCAGCAGGTAGCCCAGCACGTCGCGCTCGGCGACCTGGGGGCGAGCGTCCTCTACCCCGAAGTGCGTCTCCGCGATGTGGCGGGTCATGATCAGGCTGTTGTAGCGATGTCCGTGCACGGCGCCGGAGTTGGCGGGGATCCCATGCTTGCGCAGCCCCGGGGCCGCCTGCGAGATCGTGCCGGCAAAGTAGATCCCCGGCACCGACACGCTCTCCCACATCGGGGTGACGGCCGGCAGGCCGCTGCGCCCGAACGTGGTCACGCCCAGGGCAGGCAGATCCTGCAATGGACAGGTGAAGCCGGTCGCGGCGATCACCTCGTCCGCCGCGACGCTCATGGGCATGCCATTGTCGGTGCGCCTGAGATCGACTCGATACCCGTCACCGGCGCGGGCGATGCCATCGGTCGAGGCATTGAGGATCGAGACGCCGAGGCCCAGGAAGTTGTCCTCGAACGGCTGGACGTAGCGGGCGCGGACCCCGACCAGCGAGTTCGTCACGACCGACAGCTTCGCCGGCGAGGGTGAGCTCAGCACGATCTGCGACGCCCAGGAGGCGAGGCCCGAGGCGAGCTCGAACCCCGAGTTCTGCTTGCCGATGATGAACAGGCGCTTGCCCGCGTACGACGGCGCCTCGCGCGTCTCGGCATAGTGACGCGCAAGCTCGATCCCGGGAGGGCTGGGCATCAGGGGCTGCGCCACGCCGACGGCCAGGATGAGGATCCGGGTCCGGTACTCGCCATCGGTCGTCTCGAGCACGAACGTCGTGCCGTCCGCACCCTCCACGCGCCGCGTTCGCTCCCAGGTGCATTCATAACGCACCTCGATCCCGGCCCGGTCCGCAAACGCGGCCAGGTTGGCCTCCATCTCCTGCCGGCTGGGGAAGTACGACGTTCCATCGAGGAACTCGGCCTGGAGCGAACGGAGCTCGGGCTCGTCGGCGATCAGGCTGTTCCAGTCGAAGCGCTGGTACTCCCGGCTCGTGTGTGCCTCAGGCGCATACGGCTTGGTCCATGACAGGAGCCGCTGGAAGAACGGCCATTTGCGGAACATGCCGCCTGGAGCCGGGTCGGCCGAAAGGACCGCGTGTGCCACGCCATGACGTCGGAGCCCATAGCTCGCCTGGAGGCCGCCGGGGCCGCTGCCGACCACGATGGCCGGGTACTCCCCCGGAGGAAACGGGCGGGGGTCGGAGACCATGGCCTCAGCTCCGCCAGCGATTGGCGTTCCGCAGCCGCCGTGCCTGCGCCTGCAACATCCGGTACATCACCTTCGGATGGCTCTCGAGGAACCCCTGGACGGCCGGCCCGGCGAGCACGAGGCATCGCAGCGCTGTGGTGGCGACGACATCGGCCGTTGGCGGCTCGCCCAGCAGGATCGACACCTCGCCGAAGAAATCACCTCGCTGGAGCGTGGATCGCTTGGTGCCGTCGACGATGACGTCCGCCCCGCCCTCGAGGATCACGTAGAAGCCGGATCCGGTCAGACCCTGGCGCAGGATGCGCTCCCCATCCGGGAAGAACACCTCCTCGAACACCCCGGCTACGGACAGCAGCTGTGGAGTCTGGAGGTCACCGAACAGGGTGAACCCCGCGAGGATGTCTGCGATTTCCTCTCGCGTGGCCATGGCGCCAACTATCCTCCGTACTGATCGCGCACCCCGTTCCCTCGTAGCGCTGCATGCTCTCACACCCTGGTCGATGCCCGCGTGGCGTGACAGGCGCCGCCACCCGGCACGCCAACCGCCGCGACGCGCGTTGACGCCCACGAGGCACTGGCGCACCATGGCCCTGCCCGGAGGATCGAGATGACCCTGACCCAAGACCGGCGAGCAGAGTTGCTCGGTGCCTGCCCGCTGTTCCGGGGCCTCAACGCAGATGACCTGGCCGTCGTCGCCGCGGCCGCGATCGAGGTCGAGTTCCCTGCTGATCGGGTGCTGGCGCGCCAGGGCGAGATCGGGACCGGGTTCTTCGTGATCGCCGAGGGCTCGGTGCAGGTCGTTCGCGATGGGAAGGTCGTCGCCACCCTGGGTCACGGTGAGTTCTTCGGCGAGCTGTCGGTGCTCGACGGTGGACCGCGGATCGCCCAGGTCATCGCCATCGAGCCCACGCGCTGCCTGGCCCTCGCCTCGTGGGACTTCGAGCGTGTGCTGCGCGAGCAGCCGGGCGTGGCCCTCGCCGTGCTGCGCGTGGTCGCCAGGCGATTGCGCGAGATGGCGCCCGACCACCGGACGTGACCCGAACGGCGTCCCCCATCCAAGTACGAGCTCGACGGATCGTGCGAACGTGATCGATCCCGGGCGCCCCACTGGCCAGGTCACCTTCCTGTTCACCGACATCGAAGGTTCAACCACGCTGGTCGATAGCCTGGGCACCGCTGACTGGCGACCGCTGCTCGAGCGGCATCGGTCGCTGATCCGCGATGCGCTGGCTCGTCACGCTGGGCTTGAGATCCAGACCGAGGGAGATTCGTTCTTCGCCGTCTTCCGGGACGCCGCCGACGCCGTCTGTGCGGCTGCCGACGCGCAGCGGACGCTGTACGCGGAGCCGTGGCCCGACGGCGCGACCATCCGCGTTCGGATGGGGCTCCACACCGGCACCGGCGAGCTCGATGCCGATGGCGGCTACGTCGGGTACGACGTTCATCGGGCGGCCCGTGTCGCGGGTGCCGCGAACGGTGGCCAGGTGCTCCTGTCCGAGGCGTCGAGCGCCGTGGTCGCCGGCCACCTGCCGGATGCGATCACACTGCGCGAGCTCGGCTCGCATCGCCTCAAGGACCTGCGGCCCGAGCGCATCTCGCAGCTCGAGGTCGAGGGCCTCCAGTCCGACTTTGCGCCGATCCGGTCGCTCGACACGCGGCCCAACAACCTGCCCGAGCAGCTGACCGGGTTCATCGGACGCGAGCGCGAGCTGGCCGACGCCCGGGCCCTGCTCGAGCGATCCCGGCTGGTGACGCTGACCGGCCCCGGGGGCACGGGCAAGACGCGCCTGTCGCTCCAGATCGCAGCCGATGCCACCGACGCCTTCCCCGACGGTGTCTGGTTCGTGACACTGGGCACCATCAAGGATCCGGCCCTGGTCGTGCCGGCGATCACGCACACGATGGGCGTCGCCGACGACCCCCAGCGGGGACCCCTCGAGCTGCTGGGCGGTGAGCTCAAGGACCGGCGTGTCCTGCTGGTGCTCGACAACATGGAGCAGCTGCTGGGATCGGCGGGCGATATCTCGGCCCTGCTCCGACAGGCCCCCGGGCTGCGCATCCTGGCCACCAGCCGCGCGCCGCTGCGCGTCTCGGGGGAGCAGGAGTACCCGGTGCCCGGGCTGCCCGCGCCGGTCGAGCTCGGCCGCTTGAGCCCCTACCAGCGAGAGCATCTGCCGGCGGCCCAGCGCGAACGAGACCCGGCCGCGCTGGCGCAGTTCGCGGCCGTCCAGCTGTTCCTCGCGCGCGCTCGGGAGGTGAAGCCCGGCTTCGAGCTCACGGCGGGCAATGCGGACGACGTGGCCGCGATCGTGGCGCATCTCGGGGGCGTCCCGCTCGCCATCGAGCTGGCCGCGGCGCGGCTGCGCTTCCTCACGCCGGCCGCCATCCACGAACGCCTGGAGAGCCGGCTCGACCTGCCCGGTGCGTCATCGGCCGACGTGCCGGAACGACAGCGAACGCTGCGCGGTGCCATCGCCTGGAGCTTCGAGCTGCTCGACCCGCCGACGGCTCGGCTGTTCAAGCGTCTCGGGGTGTTCTCCGGCGGCTTCGATCTCCGGTGCGCCGAAACCGTGGCCGGGCCGGCGGCGGAGCTCGGGATCGACGCGCTGGAGGGTCTCGCAGCCCTGGTGGACCAGAGTCTCGTGCGCTCGGAGGAGCTCGCCGGCGAGCCGCGCTTCTCGCTGCTGGAGCCGATCCGTGAGTTCGCGCTCGAGCGGCTGGTTGAGGGCGGCGGCGAGGAGCTCGCGAGGGAGCGACACGCCAACGCGTATCACGATCTCGCGGTCCAGCTTGAGCCCGACATTAGCGGCACCGCCCAGCGAGCGGTGCTCGACCGCCTGGAGGTCGAGCACGCCAACATCCGCGCGGCGATCGACTGGGCCGACGCCCGGCCGGAGGGGAGGACGGCGATCGAGACCTCGGTCGCCGTGTGGCGCTTCTGGCAGAAGCGCGGCTACCTCCGCGAGGCGAGGAGCCGGATGGAGACCCTGATCGGTCGCCCCTGGTTCGGCGATCTCCCGGAGGCGCTTCGCGCCCGTGCCCACGAGGTGCTGGGCGGCATCATCTACTGGCACGGCGACATGATCGGCGCCCGCCCCTCGTATGAGGCGGCGCTCGCCCTGTGGCGCGAGATCGGCGACGAGGCCGAGGTCGCGAACGCGCTCTACAACCTGTCGTTCACCTACTCGATGGCCACCGTGAACGACCCGCAGAGCCAACGGATGGCGGTGGCGATCCTCGACGAGGCGCTCGCGACGTACCGCAGGCTGGGCGACGATCGGGGCACGGCCAACGTGCTCTGGGCGCGGGGCATCCAGGCGTACTTCGCCAATGACAACGTGACGGCCGCACCGTTCTTCGCCGAGGCGCTGGCGCTGTATCGGAAGGTGGGCGATCGAACTCAGGAGGCGTGGGCGCTGCACCAGCTCGGCTCGACACGCCTCAAGCTCAGCCAGGTCTCCGAGGCGCGGGAGCTGATCCGAAACGCACTCCGGATCTTCGAGGATACCGGCGACATCTCGGGCATGACGATGGCGTTCGACGACCTGGCGGCCGTCGCGGTGACCGACGGCGATCTTGCCCGGGCGGCCCGCCTCGACGGCCTGGCGCGACGCCTGCAGGCCACCTCGGGCGCGATGTTGGCGGGCGTCGTCCAGCAGGCGTTCGAGAGCGCGACACGGCCCGAGGCAAGCGACCGGCTCGACCCGCAGGACCTCGAGCGGCACCGGGCCGAGGGCGCTTCGTTCGCGCTGCCCGACGGCATCCGGTATGCGCTCGGGGAGAAGGTCGAGATCCCGGGCGGAGGCGGCGCGGCATGAGCCGAACCCGGCTCCCGGCCGTCGTCGGGTGGATGCGCCCGCGATGAGCTGCCGGGTGCGCCCGCGATGAGCTGCCGGGTGCGCGAGCGATGAGCCGCCTGCCGACGGGCACGGTCACATTCCTGTTCACCGACATCGAGGGTTCGACCCGACTGGCGGCTGAGGTGGGTGACGAGGTGTACGGGATCGTCCTCGACGACGAGCGCTCCCTGGTCATCACGGCCGCCGAAGGCGAGCGGGGCGTGGCGTTCGGCTCCGAAGGCGACGCCCATTTTGTCGCGTTCGACAACGCCGGCGCGGCGATCCGGGCGGCCGTCGCCGCCCAGCGGGCGCTGGCCGGACACCCGTGGCCCTCGGGACCGGTCCGCGTGCGAATGGGGATCCACACCGGTGCCGTCCAGGTCGTCGGCGAGGACTATGTGGGGCTCGAGGTCCATCGCGCTGCCCGCGTGGCCTCGGCCGGACACGGCGGACAGATCCTGGTGACCGACGCGGCCCGGGCGCTCGCCGGGAACGAGCTGGATGGGATCGAGCTCCGGGACCTGGGTGAGCATCGCCTGAAGGACCTGGCGCGCCCGGAGCGACTGTTCCAGGTCCAGGCCGACGGCCTCACGGGCCAGTTTCCCCCGTTGCGCACGCTCGACGTCACGCCCAACAACCTGCCGCCACAGCTGACGACCTTCGTCGGGCGGGCCGAGCTCGAGGCCGGGACGAGGCTGCTCGAGCGGACACGGCTGCTGACGCTCACCGGACCGGGGGGCACGGGGAAGACACGCCTCTCGCTGGCCATCGCGAGCCACTCGACGGAGCGGTTTCGGGACGGCTCGTGGTTCGTCCCGCTGGCCCCGATCACCGATCCCGACCTCATCGCGTCCGCGATCGCCGCCTCGCTGGGCCTGCTGGCGCCGGGCCAGCCCCCCGAGGAGCGCGTGAGAAGCCATCTCCGCGACCGGACGGCGCTGCTCGTGCTCGACAACTTCGAGCAGGTCGTGGCCGGGGCGCCCGTGGTGGCAGATCTGCTCACGAGCGCACCCCGGCTGACGATCATCACCACCAGCCGGGCACCGCTGCGGATCGCCGGCGAGCAGGAGTTCCCAGTGCCGCCGCTCTCGCTGCCCGAGCCGGGAATCGAGGACGCGGATCTCCTCATGCGATCCGAGGCGGCCCGGCTGTTCGTCGAACGCGCCATGGCCGTCCGACCCGACTTCTCGCTGACGTCCGCGAACGCGGCGGCCGTGGCCGAGATCGTGCGCCGGCTCGACGGCCTGCCGCTGGCGATCGAGCTGGCAGCGGCACGGATCCGGCTGCTGGCACCGGCCGCGATGGCGCAGCGCCTGGGCGACCGGCTGGGACTCCTGACAGCCGGGGGTCGTGACCTGCCGGAGCGCCAGCGAACGCTGCGCGGCGCGATCGACTGGAGCCACGACCTGCTCGAGCTCGAGGACCAGTGCCTGTTCGCGCGCCTGGGCGTGTTCGCCGGTGGCGGCCGCATCGAGCTGGCGGGCGAGGTGTGCGGGCTCGAAGGCGACCCGGTCCAGCTTGACGTCGAGCTGGGGCTCGAGCGGCTCGCCGAGCAGAGCCTCGTCCGGATCGAGGACGACGCTCACGGCGACACTCGGTTCGTGCTGCTCGAGACGATCCGCGAGTACGCGCTGGACAAGCTCGGCGAGCGAGGCGAGACGCGAGTGCTGCTCGATCGGCATGCCGACGCCTTCCTGACGCTCGTGCGCGACGCCGCGGCCGGTGGACCGGGCAACGCGGACCAGGGCCAGCGGCTGGACCGCCTCGAGGAGGATCACGACAACCTGAGGGCAGCCTTCGACCACCTCGTGGCCAGCGGGGATACGGAACGTGCCGCCGACCTCGCGTTCTGGGCGTGGCGCTTCTGGCAGATGCGCGGTCACCTGGTCGAGGCTCGTGCGCGCCTGGGCAGGCTGCTCGCGATGCCCGGCTGGCCGACGGGCGCGTCGATGGCCCGGCTGCGGGCACTCGAGGCCGCGGGAGGGCTCGCCTACTGGGCCGGTGACACGACCGCCGCAAGCGGCTTCTACGCGGAGGCAGTGGAGCAGGCGCGCGCCCTGGGTGATGAGACCCAGCTCGCGAACGCCCTCTACAACCAGTTCTTCGCCCGTCGCCCGAGCAGCGGCATCGATGAGTGGGTCGAGCAGCTGGGGGAGGACCGGTCGCTGCTCGACGAGGCGCTCGAGATCTGGACCCGGCTGGACGACGAGGTGGGGGTCGCCAAGGCGCTGTGGGGCATCGCCGAGCACACCGCGTATGCCGGTGACTACGCCGCGTCCGAGGACGCCGCGACCCGTTCGCTGGCGGTGTTCGAGCGCCTCGGGGATCGGTTCTGGATCGCGTGGGGACGATTCACGCGAGCCTTCGGCCGCCTCCTCGACGGACGCGTCTCGGATGCCGCCGCCGACATCGAGGTCGCCCTCCGCGCGTTCGACGAGAGCCGTGATGTCTCGGGCCAGGTCCTGGTTCTGACAGCGATCTCGTCGATGCTGCTGATGGCCGACCGCACCCCGGACGGATACGCGGTTGGGGCCGCAGCCCAACGAGCCATCGCCGAGACCGGGATCCACCTCGCCACGCTGTATCCGAGCGGCTCCGTCCCGGTGGCGGACCCCGACACGCAGGATCCGGCTCTGCGTGCAGCGGCGTCGCGCGGCGCCGCGTGGCCGCGGGCACAGGCGGTGACCGAGGGCATGCGCCTGGCCGCCGAGCTCGCCGGCAGCGGGATCACCCGGGTCCAGAGATCGGGCAGCTGGGCGGGTCGCGGCGTGTCCGAGCGATCACCCGACGGGTAGACTGACCGCATGGCAGACGCGGCCGTCCCCGAGCGCCAAAGGTCGTCCATCCCCCGCAACCCCGGGCGCCACGAGCTGGGCCTGAAGGCGACCCTGCTGTTCCCGGACAAGGCGATCGTCGAGCGCTACTACGTGCCGCTGGTGTACACGGCCTGTCGCACCTGCTACTCGGAGCTCGAGCCGCAGGAGATCTTCCGGCGCGCGGTCGAGGGCGAGGTCGCCCCGGCCAGCATGCAGCGGCTGATCTCCAACGTGATCGAGTCGGGACACGGCTCGACCATCGAGCACATCGTGTTCACGTTCGCGCTGAGCGGCGTTTCCCGGACCCTCTCGCACCAGCTCGTCCGGCATCGAGCGGGCGTTGCCTTCGACCAGCAGAGCCAGCGATACGTCAAGTACAAGGGGGCAGCCACGATGCTCCCGGCCACGATCGCCGAGGGCGATCCGGCGCTGAAGGCGCGCTACGAGTCACAGGTCGACAGCGCGCTGGGCCTGTACGGTGAGCTGCTGGGCGCCGGCGTGCCCGGTGAGGACGCGCGGTTCGTGTTCCCCAATGCGACCCGGACGAACCTGGTGATGACCACGAACCTGCGGGCGCTGATCCACATGTCGGGCCTGCGGCTGTGCACGATGGCCCAGTGGGAGATTCGCCGCCTGTTCCAGCTCATCCGCCACGAGGTGTTCAACGTGTCGCCGTTCCTGGGCGCATTCCTTGCCCCCAAGTGCGTCGCGCTCGGCTATTGCGACGAGTTCAACAACCGCGACGAGCATTGCCCCATCCGGCCCCACAAGGACAACGTCCTGGCCGCCTGGGCGCAGCAGCGCGACGCCGCTCGGGCATCCGGAAGAGACCTGCCCGTCCGCTGATCGATGGGCGCTCCAGCGTAGCTGGCGCCGGCGTCGGCGCCCTCCTCGCCCGGCCCGACGGGGCACGACCACCCGGGATGCTTCCCCTGGCTGTATAGGGTGTGACCGTGTCTGGCGCTTCGCGACGTTATACAGACACTTGACAACCAGCCCAAGGTCCGGCAGGATCCTGTACACACGCTGTACAAACCATGGACAACCACCGTCCAGCGTGACCGCACAAAGGAGCCTTCCGATGTCCTTCCGACTGCTTCGAGTTCCGGCCCTGGCCGGCGCACTTGTGGCGCTGCTCGTTGCCGCGACCCCCGTGGCGGCCGCCGACAACGCCAATGTCCGCGTGCTGCATGCCTCACCCGACGCGCCCGCCGTCGATGTCTATGTCGATGGTGAGAAGGTTGGCGCGCCCCTGGCTGGTCTCGAGTTCGGCGACCTCAGCGAGTACGTCGCGCTGCCCGCGGGCACCTACGACATCAAGGTCTGTGCGTCCGCCGACGAGACGGTCTGCCCGATCGATGCCAGCGGCGTCTCGCTCGCGGCAGGGACCCACTACACGATCGCGGCCACCAACGTGCTCGCCTCGATCGAGACCCAGATCATCACCGATGCGCCGTCGCCGACCGACGGCAAGACCCAGGTGCGGGTCGTGCACCTCTCGGCCGACACGCCGGCGGTGGACGTCCTCACGCAGGACGGCGCGGCCAAGGTCGTCGAGAACCTCGCGTACCCGGATCCCACCGAGTACCTGACGCTCGACCCGGGCAGCTACGACCTGAAGGTGTGTGCGGCGGCTGACAACACGGTGTGCCCGCTCGATCCGCCCGCCCTCGATCTCCAGGCCGGCCATTCGTACAGCGTGTTCGCGGTCGGCTCGCTCGAGGGCGGCAGCCTGACCGCCGTGGTCGGCGTCGATGCCATCAAGGCGCCCGCGACCGACACCGTTGGCGCTGGCGACACGGTGGCCCCGGGCGCCACCCCGTCGCTGTTGCTGCTCGCGGCCGTCTTCGTGATCGCCGTCACCGGCTCCCTCAGCTACGCCACCCGGCGCACGCGAGCCTAGGCACCCACAACGAGCCAGGAGAAGCATCCATGCGCAGAACATTCCTCACCGCCGGAGCCGCGCTCCTCGCGGTCTCGCTCGTCGCCGGTCCCGTTTCCGCGTCCTCGACCGGCGCCAAGCCGGGCAACCAGACGCTGGCGGCCCTCGTGCTCGCGGATGACGGCGAGTTCGACGTGCTCCAGGCGGCTGCCGTCAAGGCCGGCCTTGTCGGGGCACTGGACGGGCGACGCCAGCTGACGGTCTTCGCGCCCACGGACGCGGCGTTCGTAAGCACGTTCGAAGGCCTGCT
>Ga0315540_10002479_pt1 | contig 10388 bp, 8 predicted proteins | sample SalMarSW160110MG_FD_203677 | JGI IMG/M metagenome (GOLD analysis project Ga0315540, IMG submission 203677) | Salt marsh sediment microbial communities from the Plum Island Ecosystem LTER, Massachusetts, United States - Salt Marsh Sediment SW1601-10 ... | reverse complement strand
CTACGCGACGAGCTGGTTCGGCAAGGACCACAACACGCCGACTTACGAAGCCAGCCAGGCCGGGCCGTTCACCCAGTGGCCAACCGGCATGGGCTTCGACTACTTCTATGGCTTCGTCGGCGGCGACGCGAACCAATGGGGGCCGAACCTCTTCCGCAACACGACGCAGATCTATCCGTGGATTGGTCACGAGGGCACCCTGAAGATGGATCGATCGGATCCAAAGGCGGAGATCTGGCCAGTCACCGGCGAGGAGCCCTCCTGGAACCTGATCACCGCGATGGCCGACGACGCCATTGACTGGATGTACCGGATTCACCAGACCGACCCCAAGCAGCCAATCTTTCTCTACTACGTGCCCGGCGCCTCGCACGCACCGCACAACCCGCCGAAGGAGTGGGTGGATAAGATCCACGCCATGCATCTGTTCGACGACGGCTACGAGAAGTTGCGCGAGCGCATCTTCGAGAACCAGCAGAAGCTTGGCGTAATCCCCAAGGGCATGAAGCTGACGCCCTGGCCGAGCGACATGCTGACGCCGTGGGACAAGCTCACGCCCGAGGCGAAGAAGCTCTTCATCCGGCAGGTTGAGGTATTCGCCGCCTATGTGGCCTACAACGACCACGAGATCGGGCGTGTGATCCAGGCGTTCGAGGACCTGGGTAAGCTCGACAACACGCTGATCATCTACCAGAACGGCGACAACGGCACCAGCGGCGAAGGCGGACCGGAAGGCACGTTCAGCGAAGTTGCGTTCTTCAACGGCGTGCGCCCGCCCGTGGACGTGCAGATGAAGTTCTACAACGCCTGGGGGACCGAATTCACCTACCCCCACATGTCGGCGGGCTGGGCGTGGGCGTTTGACACCCCCTTCGATTGGTTCAAGCAGAACGCCTCTCGGTTCGGCGGCACCAACCAGAACATGGTCATTTCGTGGCCGGCGCACATCAAGGACAAGGGAGGCCTGCGCGAGCAGTTTATTCACGACATCGACATCGTGCCGACGTTGCTTGAAGTCACCGGCATCCCCGCGCCGGAATACGTGGACGGCATTAAGCAGAAGCCTATCGAGGGCACAAGCTTCGCCTACACATTCGACGCAACGAATGCCAAAGCGCCCTCACGGCACAAGACCCAGTACTTCGAGATGATGGGTGAGTGGGCGATTTATAACGACGGCTGGATTTTGAGCACCGGCCGCCCGCGCGCGCCGTGGGACGCGTTCAGTCCCGCCAACCCGGATCCGCTCAACAATCAAGTGTTCCAACTCTACGACCTCAGCCAGAGCTGGAACCAGTACGAGGATATCGCCGCGCAACATCCGGACAAGGTCAAGGAGTTGCGGGAATTGTTCGTCGAGGAAGCAAAGAAGTATCAAGTATTCCCGCTGGACGCGTCGGTAGGAGCTAGAGTCGCGGCTCCGCGTCCGAGCCTCACCGCCGGCCTCAGCAAGTTGGTCTACACGCGGCCGATGACCGGCGTTCCGCAGGGCGATGCGCCGTACCTGCTCGACACCTCCTACACTCTCACGGCCGACATCACCGTGCCCGAAGGCGGCACCGAGGGCATGATCGCGACTTCCGGCGGGCGTTTCGCGGGCTGGGGTTTCTATCTGCTCAAGGGCAAGCCGGTGTTCTGCTGGAACATGCTCGATCTCGAGCGGATCAAGTGGGAAGCCCCGGAGGCGCTCGCGCCTGGGCAGCACATCATCGAGTTCGACTTCAAATATGACGGTCTCGGTGTCGGCACGATGGCGTACAACAACTTCTCCGGCATCGGCAAGGGTGGCACCGGTACGCTGAAGGTGGACGGCACGGTGGTCGACACGAAACGAATGGAGAAAACGCTCCCCATCATCCTGCAGTGGGACGAAAGCTTCGACATCGGCTCTGACACGATCACCGGCGTGAACGACGCCGACTATCTGCCGCCGTTCCCGCTGACCGCGAAGTTCAACAAGCTGACGATTAAGATCGACCGTCCGCAGTTGTCGCCGGAGGAACTCAAGAAACTGGAGGAGGGCATGAAGAAAGCCGCCGGTGGCATCCAATGACGGTGTTTAGGTTGTTGTACCGATCCGCAGATTGTTAGCCGGTCCATTTGGACATCAGACAGGAGTGTGAACAATGAGACTCGCAATGGTGACATGCGTGACTATCCTGCTTAGCGCGGCAAGGCACCGTTCAACCAGATCTACAACGAGGCCCATACGTTCACGCCTGCCGACACGGGCGTGGTCACCCCCAACGCCGACACGCCCTATTCGTTCACCTGGATGGATCTTCGCGCCGAGCTGATCGTGATCTGCGTGCCCAAGATCGAGAAAGATCGCTATTTCTCGGTCATGCTGACGTCCCCTTTACACCTACAACTTCGGATATCTGGGCAGTCGCACCACTGGTAACGACGGGGGATGCTACGCCGTCGCCGGGCCTGACTGGGCAGCCGACACGCCGAAGGGCATCGATAAGGTCATCACCTTGGGATCCAAGTTCGCGTTTGCGGTCTTTCGGACGCAGCTTTTCAATCCCGAGGACATCGACAACGTGAGAGCCATTCAAGCCCAGTATAAGGTCGAGCCATTGTCGACATTCCTCGGTGAGCAGGCGCCGCGCGCAGCTCCTGCGATCGACTGGCTTGTGAGTTCGAGGAGTTTTCGGAGGACATCGCCCTCAATAGACTCGTGAGGGCTGGATGCGACCGCGTTGCCGAAAGCGTTCTACTTCCTCGGGAGCTTCGCCACCGAGCGCGGGCGGGTCTGGCGCGAATGACCGACGTTGGTCCGCTCAAGGATAATGATTTCCGTGCGAACGTTGATCGTCTGACCCATCGCTATGCCAACGCCGTTGCCTTTGCCAAGGTGTTGCTTCGCGGCGGTGGCACCAGAATCGCGCATGGCGCAGCGCACGGATGGTGCTTTCTCATACGAACCCCCGACGTTATTGAAGCAGGGATACGCGCCGTGTTGCAGCGTTCCCTGAAGTCGAGGTTCACAGGCGTTGAGCGACGGCTACGTGTGGGCTGGGGAATTTGACACCGTGATCGTTAATTTTTCGCGTTCCATCGGCATCGCGTTACGGATAGATGTATTTTTAACCGGCTATCAAAGCTTCGATGAGGACAAGCTACCAAGCTTACTCCCTCTTCCGAAGGAGGTGACGGATCACGTCATCCTCTCCCGATACCTGAATCTATCCTCTGGATTCAACTCTATCGGCAATAGCCTGGGAGATGACCAAGTCAACTCCACCCTCATCGGAAAACTAGGAGATTTTGTCGTGCCGCGAACGAGCTATTTCAGGCCGATCCTTCGCTTTCATCGCGTCATAAGTCCGCTAAGCGAGCCGGAGGCCTCTGGGGAATCTTTGGGACCTCAATAAGCGCAAATTCGAAGCGGACGTACTCGAACCCTTATTGGAGCTTCATCCAAATCAGTACGCGATTTCACACACTCCCCGCAGGGCCCTGGTCACAAAAGTTCAAGTTCATTCCGACCGGGTCGACATCACGCTCGATCAAATGGGCGTTGCCCTGTGGCTGAATGCCAAGGATCAACCGCGACCTATTCGCGCTGGCGGAAATGATCGCGAGTGGTATCTGACAGTCTTGACAATCCCTGCGCGACTGAAGCGAGTGGGAATCGAGATGAAGCTAGTGGTCGACGGCGGATCGGAGCCTGCGAACGTCGATCCTGCTCTGATCGGTCTTCTGCTCAGGGCACAAATTATACGCGCCCGCCTGCTCGAGGAGCCAAGCCTGCCGCTGAAGGAGATTGCCGCAGAGGAGGGGATCAGCAGTTCCTACGTTACGCGTCTCCTAAGGCTCGCCTTCCTCGCTCCCGACATTGTCACGGCGATCTTGACCGGAAGGCATCCTCCACAGCTCACCGCCAACCGGCTGATGGACGACACCCGCCTGCCTCTCGATTGGAGCGCACAGCGCGAAATCCTCTGCTCTTGAGGGGCATCAATAGCCGTTGATCACGTGCGTCTCCGTTTAGCGTCTCGCTCACTCGCCAAGAATTGCGGGTTCGGTCGCGAGACAATGGTACTGCCAACGCACCCCATAAGAGACGAGACCTGCAGAGACGGTCGATTGGTGCACCAAAAGAGTCTCTAGCTACCGAGCCTCATAACGTCGGCGTGCAAGGCTCGGAAAGTGCGAAGTAATTTGCGCTACGCCGAGTCAGAAAACACCTGCTATATCAGCAGCTTAGTTGATGGCGGAGAGGGTGGGATTCGAACCCACGGTACGGTTACCCGTACAACGGTTTTCGAGACCGTCCCGTTCGACCACTCCGGCACCTCTCCCAATGCGTCGGCCATCGGTCTTGACGAAGACGGCACCTTCTAGCTTGCTTACCTGTCCTGGGCAACCAGAGGCACGCGCAGCAACCTACCGCGGGGCGACGCCACGCGCTGACCGCCCTCCGGCTACCGACAAGCGAGATGAATCATGGCGATTGCGAGTGAGGTCGGCGACGGCGACGGTGGGGGCGATCTGCTCTATCTCGACGACCTTCGGGTGGGGCAGCGCTTCACCAGTCAACGGCACTTGGTCGACGAGGCCGCGATCAAGGCCTTTGCGAGCCAGTTCGATCCGCAGCCGTTTCACCTCGACAATGACGCCGCCGAGGACAGCCTGTTCTCAGGCCTCGTGGCGAGCGGCTGGCACACCGCCGCAATCACCATGCGCCTCCTCGTCGAGTCGGGATTGCCGCTGGCTGGCGGTCTCATCGGCGCCGGGGGCGAACTCTCCTGGCCGCAGCCGACGAGGCCCGGCGACATCCTGCAGGTCGAGACCGAAGTCCAGAAGCTCACGCCGTCGCGGTCCAGGCCCGACCGAGGTGCCGCGACGGTACGGATCGTCACCCGCAATCAGCGTGGCGAGGTCATACAAATCCTGGTGGCCACGCTGATCGTGCCGCGCCGCGCGCCGGGATGATGAGGGGCCGCAGTCGGTGCATCGCGTCATTGACTTATGGCTTTGCACTTATATATTGCGCCGCCTGGTGGGCTCGGGCCATGAATTTCGCGGCTTTTGACCCCACCGGTTCCTCCGGCCCCTGCCAAGGCGGCCTGGCGCAGGCCGGCTTTCCAAGCCAAGAGTAGAAGACGAGAGCCTAAGAACATGTTCGCGGTCATTCGCACGGGCGGCAAGCAATATCGCGTGGCGCCGAACGACATCATCGAGATCGAGCGCATCGCCGGCGAGCCAGGCGACATTATCGAGCTTGGCGAGGTGCTGCTGCTTGGTGGCGATGGCGGTCCGAAGACCGGAAGTCCGACGATCGCCGGCGCGCTCGTCGCTGCCGAGGTGCTGGAGCAGGGCCGCGGCGACAAGATCATCGTGTTCAAGAAGAAGCGGCGCAAGGGCTATCGCCGCAAGAAGGGCCATCGCCAGGACCTGACCACGCTTCGGATCACCGAGATCCTGACCGACGGCAAGAAGCCGTCGCAGGCCAAGGTAGCGCGCCCTGAGCCGAAAAAGGCCGAGGTGAAGAAGCCCGAAGCGGCTGAGAAGAAGGCCGAGGCGAAGCTGGTGAAAAAGCCGGCCGCCAAGAAGGCCGCACCCGAGAAGAAGTCCGCGGCCAAAAAGGCAGCGCCAGAGAAGAAGGCGGCGCCGGCCAAGAAGGCCGCTCCGGCCAAAAAGCCGGCGGCGAAGAAGCCGGCGGCCAAGACCGCTGCCAAGAAGCCCGCGGCGAAGAAGAAGAGCTAAAGGAACGGACCGATGGCACACAAGAAAGCTGGTGGCTCATCCAGGAACGGCCGCGACTCGGCTGGCAGGCGCCTTGGCCTCAAAAAGTCAGGCGGCCAGAGCGTCATCCCGGGCAACATCATCGTGCGCCAGCGCGGCACCAAGTGGCACCCGGGCGATGGCGTCGGCATGGGCAAGGATCACACCATCTTTGCCGTCCGCGAGGGCGCGGTCGAGTACGAGACCAAGGCCAAGGGCCGCGTGTACGTCTCGGTAAAGGCCCACTAGACCCCTCCAGTCATCGCCCTCGTCGCATGGCGCCGCGCGAGCGCGGCGTCTGGTTGCGGCCATGAGGGGGCTCGCTTCGGCGCCGACACCCCTCTATTCTTGCTGCGGTGATCATCAGAACCGAAAGATTGCTGTTGCGGGCGCCCGCTATCGCCGATGCGGCGCGTATCAGCGTGCTTGCCGGCGACTTCGAGGTCGCGAGCATGACGGGAACGATCCCTCATCCCTACAGCGAGGAGATGGCCGCCGACTGGATCAGAAGCCATCAGGACGGCGAGGAAGGTGTCGCCTTTGCCATCGACCTTGGCGGCGACCTGATCGGATGCGTCGGCTATCGCGCCTACGACGCGGTCCATGCCGAGATGGGTTATTGGCTCGGCAAGCCGTATTGGGGCTTCGGCTTTGCCACCGAGGCGGCGCGGGCGCTGATCCGCCGTGTGTTCCAGACGGAAGGCTTCGACTATCTCACCTGCGGCCATTTCCGCGAGAATCCGGCCTCGGCGCGGGTGATCGCCAAGCTCGGATTTGAGCCGTCCGGAGAGGTGCTTCGCGATTGCGCCGCGCGCGGCAACAAATCGCGCTGCGTCACCTATAGACTCACCCGCGAGCGGGCCTTGGCGCCGGTGCCCCAGGACCTGCCGGAGACCTCCTTCTCCGAGGCGGGAACTTTGCGGTAAAGAACTCGTGGTTTAACCACCTGTGGTTTAACGCCCTTGCTCTCTGAGCCCCGGCCCGCCGGGCCCCGGCGCGGCAAGGCGAACTGACGTCTCGCTAGAAACGACATGAGATTCCTCGACCAGGCCAAGGTCTATGTGCGCTCCGGTGACGGCGGCAACGGCGCCATCAGCTTTCGCCGCGAGAAGTTCATCGAGTTCGGCGGTCCCGACGGCGGCGACGGCGGCAGGGGCGGCGACGTCATCGCCGAATGCGTGGCCAATCTGAATACGCTTCTCGACTACCGCTACAAGCAGCATTTCAAGGCCAAGAAGGGCGGCAATGGCATGGGCCAGAACCGCACCGGTGCCGGTGGCGCCGATGTCGTGCTCAAGGTGCCGCCGGGAACGCAGATCTTCGACGAGGACGGCGAGACCTTGATCGCCGATCTGACCGAGCCCGGGGAACAGGTGGTGCTTGTCCGCGGCGGCAATGGCGGCTTTGGCAACAGCCATTTCAAAACATCGACCAACCAGGCGCCGCACCGGGCCAACCCCGGGCAGCCGGGCGAGGAGATGACAATCTGGCTCCAGCTCAAGCTGATCGCCGATGCCGGCCTCGTCGGCTTGCCCAATGCCGGCAAGTCGACCTTCCTTGCCGCGGTCAGCGCGGCGAAGCCGAAGATCGCCGACTATCCCTTCACCACGCTCCATCCCAATCTCGGCGTCGTCCGCGTCGATGGCACCGACTTTGTCCTCGCTGACATTCCGGGTCTGATCGAAGGGGCGCATGAGGGCGCCGGTATCGGCGACCGCTTCCTCGGCCATGTCGAGCGTTGCGCCGTGCTGCTCCATTTGGTCGATGCCACGCTCGAGGATCCGGCCGAGGCCTACAGCATCATTCGCGGCGAGTTCGACGCCTATGGCGCCGGCTTGGAAGACAAGCCGGAGGTCCTGGCGCTGTCGAAGGCGGACGCCGTGCCTGCCGAGGAGCTCAAGCGCAAGGCGAAAGCGCTGGCGAAAGCGGCGGGCGCGAAACCGCTCGTGCTTTCCGCGGTCAGTGGCGATGGCGTGCAGGCGGCGCTGCGCGAGCTCGCTTCCGTGATCAAGGCAGCAAGAGAAGAACGCAAAGCGCCCGCGCCCCGTGAAGCCGGGTGGCTGCCATGAGACCGGAATGGGCGCGCGCCAAGCGGATCGTGATCAAGATCGGCTCGTCTCTCCTCGTCGACGGCGCGACAGGAGCATTGAAGGCCGACTGGCTCCGCTCGCTCGCCGACGACATCGCCGCGCTCAAGGCGGACGGCAAGGAGATCATCGTCGTCTCCTCGGGCGCCATCGCGCTCGGCCGCACTGTGCTCAAGCTGCCCAAGGGCGCGCTGAAACTTGAGGACAGCCAGGCTGCGGCAGCCGTCGGCCAGATCGACCTCGCGCACGCCTATGAAGATGTGTTCCGAGGCCGCGGCATCGTCGCGGCGCAGGTGCTGTTGACCCTCGGCGACACCGAGGAACGCCGGCGCTACCTCAATGCGCGGAACACGGTGACGACGCTGCTCAAGCTCGGTGCCGTGCCGGTGGTGAACGAGAACGACACCGTGGCGACCAGCGAGATCCGTTACGGCGACAACGACCGCCTCGCCGCGCGGGTCGCCTCGATGATGAGCGCGGATTGTCTCGTGCTGTTGTCGGATGTCGACGGCTTCTACACCGCGCCGCCCGGGTCCTCTGCCGAGGCGCGCCGCCTCGACGAGGTGACGGACATCACGCCGGAGATCGAGGCCATGGCTGGCGACGTCGGCTCGGAGTTGTCGCGGGGCGGCATGGTCACCAAGATCGAGGCGGCGAAGATTGCCGTCGCTGGCGGAACCCATCTGGTGATCGCGAGCGGCAAGCTGTTGAACCCGATCGCGGCTCTTGGCGCTGGCGGCTCTTGCACTTGGTTTCTGGCCCGGTCGGACCCCATAGCGGCGCGGAAGCGCTGGATCGTCGGTCGGCTCGAGCCGAAGGGCGCGGTGGTCCTCGACAAGGGGGCGGCCGTGGCGCTTGCCGGCGGCAAGAGCCTGCTGCCAGCAGGCGTGACCAGGGTCGAAGGCAGCTTCGAGCGCGGCGACGCCGTGATCATCAGGAATGGCGACGGTGCGGAAATCGGCCGGGGGCTCGCGGCTTACGACCACACCGATGCGCGCGCCATCATCGGTCGCAAGAGCAGTGAAATTGAAGGCATTCTCGGCTACCGTGGGCGTCCCGAGCTGATCCACCGGGACGATATGGTGCTGCATCGGAAGAGTTGAGGCGTTTAGATGTCGATACTTGCAGGACAGCCGCAAACCAGCATCGAGCCGATGATGCTGTTCATGGGCCGCATGGCGCGCGAAGCGGCGCGCGAGCTTGCGCTCGCCTCGACCGAGCAGAAGAACGCAGCGCTCGAAGCCATGGCGGCGCGACTCGAAGCCGGCACGGCCGCGATCCTCGAGGCCAACAAGAACGATATCGAGGCCGCGCGCGGCAAAGGCCGCGACGACGCCTTCATCGATCGCTTGGCGCTGAACGAGGCGCGGGTCGTGGCAATGGCCAAGGGCCTGCGCGACATTGCGGCGCTGCCTGATCCCGTTGGCGCGGTGATCGCCTCCTGGACGCGGCCAAATGGCCTTGAGATTTCCCGCGTGCGCGTGCCGCTCGGGGTGATCGGCATCATCTATGAGAGCCGGCCGAACGTGACCGCTGACGCCGGCGGTCTTTGCCTCAAATCCGGAAATGCCGTGATTTTGCGGAGCGGCTCGGAGAGCTTCCTCTCCTCGCTCGTGATCTGCAACGCGCTGACCGAAGGTCTGACGGAGGTTCGTCTACCGCAGGCCGCGATCCAGCTCGTGCCCACGGTGCAGCGTGAGGCGGTCGGCTTCATGCTTGCGGGACTCGGCGGCGCTATCGATGTGATCGTGCCGCGCGGCGGCAAGAGCCTCGTCGCGCGCGTGCAGGAGGAGGCGCGGGTTCCGGTGTTCGCCCATCTTGAGGGCGTGTGTCACGTCTATGTTCACGCCCCCGCCGATCTCGACATGGCGAAGGCGATCGTGCTCAACGCCAAGATGCGGCGCACCGGGATTTGCGGTGCCGCCGAGACCCTGCTCGTCGATCGTGCTGCGGCGCCGACGCATCTCAAACCCCTCGTCGAGATGCTGATCGATGCCGGCTGCGAAGTGAGAGGCGATGAAGACACGCAAAAAGTCGATGCCCGCGTCAAACCGGCGAGCGAAGACGACTGGTCGACCGAATATCTCGATGCCATCGTCGCGGTGAAGGTCGTCGATGGGCTTGATGAGGCTATCGATCACATCGCGCGCTACGGCTCGCAGCACACCGAGGCCATCATCACAGATGACAAGGCTGCGGCCGAGCGCTTCCTTGCGCGCGTCGACAGCGCCATCGTGTTGCACAACGCTTCGACGCAATTCGCTGATGGCGGCGAGTTCGGCATGGGCGCGGAGATCGGCATCGCTACGGGGCGCTTTCATGCCCGTGGGCCGGTTGGGTTGGAGCAACTGACGACATTCAAATATGTCGTGCATGGCTCCGGCCAGACGCGGCCGTGACGCGCTTCGCTCGACGCATTGGTGTTTTCACCTCTCCCCGGCGGGGAGAGGTTGAGCACGCAGTACTCGGGTGAGGGGCTGGTGACCTCCAAGAAAAAGCCCCCTCACCCCAACCCTCTCCCCACAGGGGAGAGGGAGAGCGCCCGCCATGCCGAGCATCTCAAGG
>Ga0315540_10002477_pt1 | contig 10389 bp, 8 predicted proteins | sample SalMarSW160110MG_FD_203677 | JGI IMG/M metagenome (GOLD analysis project Ga0315540, IMG submission 203677) | Salt marsh sediment microbial communities from the Plum Island Ecosystem LTER, Massachusetts, United States - Salt Marsh Sediment SW1601-10 ... | reverse complement strand
CCCAGAAGTCGCCCGCCAGTACGGGAGCGGCAATCAGCACTCCGAGAGCAGTCGAGAGAAGCGATCGAAGCCAGGTCTTCATGGGTGCCAAAGGGACCAAGGGAGCGACGGGGCGCGCCTGCGAATCACGGAACCCCGGGCAACAAAGCAGCAACCGTGCCAGCCGGCCGGCCGGTGCGAGAACCAGCATTCCCACGTTCACCCATGCCAATCCTTGGCCGTCCGGGGTGAGCTGCGGCTGCAAATCGAGCGGCGCTCCGGCAATCCTGCACGCCTCGACCGCGGCGGGAGCGCCACGCAGAGCGACCGGAGACTAGCCACGCCGGCCCCCTCCGGCAAGCCAAAAGCCCGGCGCGTTCCGCCTCCCTAGGCGGTGGAACCGTCCGCACGGCCCATCGCCCCCTGGTACACGCGGACGACCGCCTCGCTGGTTCGCGCCTCGGCGAGCGACAGCACGTGGGTGCGGCCGTCGAAGTCCGAGCTCGTCCGCTCGAGCACGGTCTTCAGACCGGCGGCGATGGTCGCGGGCTCGTCGTCGGCGCACACGACACAACCCGCGACGTTCCTCAACCTCTCCTCGACGTCTCCGACCCGCACGGTCACGACCGGCCGGTCGCAGGCCAGGGCCTCCTTGACGATGTTCGGAGACCCCTCGTGCAGCGAGGTGAGGAGAACGACGTCCGCGGCGCCGATATAGAGCGGAATCCTCTCGATCGGCTCACCGTCGGCCGCGAGCACCTCCACGGGCATCGCCTCGCGAAGCAGCGTGATGGCCCGCATGGCGAGGTCGAAGCGCTTTCGCTTCACCGACGGCCGGCCGCCGAACAGGATGACGCTGCCCCTCTCGGCGACACCGAGGCGACGACGACAGTCGGCCCGGTCGCGAGGCCGGAACAGGTCGAGATCGAGGCCGGACGGAATCACGTCGAACGGAATCCCCGGGGGCAGGTAGGACGACATCTTCGCGGAGACGAGGATGACGCGCGTGGCCCTCCGCGCCACGCGCCGGGTCAGGCTCGTAAGTACGCGCCCGGCGAGGGTCACCCGTCCGCCGCTCCCGACGATGCCCTGCAGGTCCGTTCCGCGGAAGGTCACGACCAGGGGCACGCGCGTGAACAGGGCCGGGATCGCGCTCTGCCCGTGCTGGGCGTGGACGAGATCGTACCGGTTACGGGACAGGCGCCAGAGCAAACGGATCGTGGCCAGCACGTATCGCAGCGGGTTCCTCTGCCCCTTGAAGACGAACAGGTCCACGTCGACGCCGGATTCGCGCAGGGACCGGTACTGCCGCGCAATGAAGGGCGCGGAGTGCGGCGCCTCGGGTGTCGGCCACTGGTTCGTGACCATGAGGACGCGGCCCGCGAATCGAGGGGTCGGGTGATCTGCTCCCACGGGAGGAACGGCCTTTCTCCTGGCGGACGCGGGACGGTCCGGTGGGTGATCGGGGGTCACGCGTCGGGGCCGGCCTTCACTTCGGCATCGCCCTCAGCACGGCGCGCACCTGCGCGTTGAGCCTGGGATCGCGCATCAGGATGTCCAGCTCGGGGTTCACCTTGAAGCGCGTCATCGGGTCGTCCGGATCCACGTCGATCAGGTTCTTGATCCGGATGGCTCGGGCCCGGACTTCGGACTTCATCTTCACGGTCGCGTCGACGAGCTGGAACACCGCGCGCCCCAGCTTGCTGGACGGGTCCAGCCCCTTCGGTCGGGTCAAGCAGGCACCTCCTCGGGCCGGACGGCGCGGAACGTGAAGGTCCCGTCCCCCCGGTCCACACGCACCGTATCGCCCGGTTTGAACGCGCCCTCCAGCAGTTTCATCGCGAGCGGGTTCTGCACGCGCCGCTGCAGGGTGCGCTTCAGGGGACGGGCACCGAAGTGGGGATCGTACCCCTCCTCGGCGAGGGCGTCGCGCGCCGCTTCGGTCAGATCGAGCGTGATCCGCCGGTCGGCCAGCATCGCTCCGAGGTGCTTCACCTGCAGGTCCACGACCTTGCGCAGGTCCGCGCGCGAGAGGGAGTGGAAGATCACGATCTCGTCGAGCCGGTTCAGGAACTCGGGCCGGAAGTGCCCGCGCAGGGCGCCCTGCACGATGCGCTCCAGCTCCGAGCGGTCGCGCTCACCCAGCTCGAGGATGGCATCCGAGCCGAGGTTGCTGGTCATGATCACGAGGGTGTTGCGGAAGTCCACCGTCCGGCCCTGGCCATCGGTCAGCCGCCCGTCGTCGAGCAGCTGGAGCAGCACGTTCAGGACCTCGGGGTGCGCCTTCTCGACCTCGTCGAGCAGCAGCACGGCGTACGGCCGGCGCCGCACGGCCTCGGTGAGCGCGCCGCCCTCCTCGTAGCCGACGTAGCCCGGGGGCGCGCCGATCATGCGCGCGACCGTGTGCTTTTCCTGGTACTCGCTCATGTCGAGCCGCACCATCGCCCGCTCGTCGTCGAACAGGAACTCCGCGAGCGCCCTCGCCAGCTCGGTCTTGCCCACGCCGGTGGGACCGAGGAACAGGAACGAGCCCGTCGGGCGGTTCGGGTCGTGCAGGCCGGCGCGGGCGCGGCGCACGGCTTCGGCGACCACCCGCACGGCCTCGTCCTGCCCCACGACGCGCTCGTGCAGCCGGTCCTCCATGCGCACGAGCTTCTGCATCTCGCCCTCGAGCAGCCGCGAGACCGGGATGCCGGTCCACTTCGCGACGACCTCCGCGACGTCCTCCTCGTCCACCTCCTCCTTCAGCATCCGGCGCGACTGCTGCACGACCGCGAGCCGCGCGGCTTCCTGGTCGAGCTGGCGCTGGACGAGCAGCAGGTCGTTGTTGCGGATGCGCGCGATCTTCTCGAGGTCGCCGGCGCGCTCGGCCCGGGCCTCCTCGAGTTTGAGGCGCTCTCGCTCGGCCTTGAGCTCGCGGATGCGCGTCACGGACGCCTTCTCGCGCTTCCAGTGCTCCTCGAGGCCCGCCATCTCCTTCTTGAGCTTCGCGAGCTCGTCGTCGAGCCGGCGCAGCCGTTCGCGGGCCGGGGCGTCGGACTCCTTCGCGAGCCCGATGCGCTCGATCTCGAGTTGGCGCACGCGGCGCGCGATCTCGTCGAGCTCGACCGGCATGGAGTCGATCTCCATCTTGAGGCGCGAGCCGGCCTCGTCGATGAGGTCGATCGCCTTGTCCGGCAGTTGGCGGCCGGTGATGTAGCGGTTGGACAGGATCGCCGCCGCGACGAGCGCGCCGTCCTTGATGCGGATGCCGTGGTGGACCTCGTAGCGCTCCTTGAGCCCCCGCAGGATCGCGATGGCATCCTCGACCGACGGCTCGCCGACGAACACCGGCTGGAAGCGCCGCTCCAGCGCCGCGTCCTTCTCGACGTGCTTGCGGTACTCGTCGAGCGTCGTGGCGCCCACGCAGTGCAGCTCGCCGCGCGCGAGCGCGGGCTTGAGCAGGTTCGAAGCGTCCACCGCGCCCTCGGCGCCGCCGGCGCCGACGAGGGTGTGCAGCTCGTCGATGAACAGGATGATCCGCGCCTCGTCGGACGTGACCTCCTTGAGCACCGCCTTGAGGCGGTCCTCGAACTCGCCCCGGAACTTGCTGCCCGCGACGAGCGCCCCGAGGTCGAGCGCGATGACGCGCTTGTCCTTCAGCGAGTCCGGCACGTCGCCGAGGACGATGCGCTGGGCGAGACCCTCGACGATGGCCGTCTTGCCGACGCCCGGATCGCCGATGAGCACGGGGTTGTTCTTCGTGCGGCGCGCGAGCACCTGCACGACGCGGCGGATCTCGTCGTCGCGGCCGATCACGGGGTCGAGCTTGCCCGCGCGGGCCGCTGCGGTGAGGTCGCGGCCGTACTTCGCGAGCGCCTGGTACTTGTCCTCGGGGTTCTCGTCGGTCACCCGCTGGCCGCCGCGCACGTCGGTGAGGGCCCGGAGCAGCGCCTCCTGCGTGATCCCGGCCCGCGCGAGCGCCCGCTGCGCGCCGCCGGGGTGCGCGGCGTCGGCGAGCGCGAACAGCAGGTGCTCGACGCTCACGAACTCGTCCTTGAGCCGCTCCGCCTCGGCTTCGGCGCGCTCGAGCACGGAGCGCAGCGCGTCGCCGAGCCACAGGCTGCCGCCCTGCACGCGAGGCAGTGCCTTCAGCGCCTCGTCGGCGTAGGCCGAGACCGTGGCGGGCTGGACCCCCAGCTTCTGCAGCACGGCCAGGATGGTGCCCCCCTCCTCGGCGAGCAGTCCGGCCAGCAGGTGCTCGGGCTTGAGCTCCTGGTGCCCGAGATCGCGCGCGACCTTCTGGGCACGGTCGAGCGCTTCCTTCGACTTCTGCGTATAGCGTTCGGCGTTCACAGCGGTCACCTCCGGGCATCTCGATGCGCCAAGGTAGCACAGCGATGCCGGGTGACCGGGCCGCCCGACGGCGTCCGGGACATGTCAGGAACGGCCGGCGGGCGTGGAGTTCAGGCGGCCCGTTCGAGCCACGGCAGCAGCACCGGCAGCAGGCGCCGGGCGAGCTGCGGGTACTGCATCGCGTCGGTGACCAGCGCGCGCAGGAGCGCCCAGTCGAGCTCGCCGGTCTCCACGTGGCGCGCGACCTCGATCAGCCGCGCCGCGAGCGAGACGCGCATCGCTTCCGGCACGTCGAGGCGCGCGAGGTCCACGGCGAAGGTCGCGATCGCGACGGCGTCCGGATCGAGGAACTCCGTCGTGTCGGTGCGCCGCTGGACGGGCCTGCCGACCACACCGAAGACGGGCGAGTTGAGGAGGAAGTCCAGCGCGACCCGCCGGTCCTCGGCCAGCTCTTCGGCCGACCCCCCGTCCGCTTCGTCCGCTTCGTCCAGTTCGTCCGCTTCGTCCAGTTCCTCCACGTCCTCGACGTCGGCCTCGGGCTCGGGCTCCGGCTCGGGCTCCGTCTCGGCCTCGGGCTCCACGGACACGGCCTCGACCGCCGGCGGCTCCGGGATCGCGGCGGACCCGGAGGCGCTGCCGGTGGGGGCGACGGCCTCGTCGGCCGAGGGCGCTTCGACGGCGTCTTCCTCGAGCGCCTCCTGGGAACGTGCTTCGAAGTCCGAGAGACCGAGCAGATCCTTGAGTCGCGGCTTCGGCGCCTGCGATTCGCCGGCGGGCGGGACCGCGGCCGCCGGCGGGTTCGGACCGGCCGGCTTCGAGGAGACGACCGGCTTCGCGGATTCGATGGGCTTCGCGGGCGCCGCAGGCTTCTCTGCGTCGACGGGCTTCGCAGCCACGGCCGGCTTCTCGGCTTCGACCGGCTTCGCGGGCGCCGCAGGCTTCTCCGCCTCGACGGGCTTCGCAGCCACGGCCGGCTTCTCGGCCTCGACCGGCTTCGCGGGCGCCGCAGGCTTCTCCGCCTCGACCGGCTTCGCAGCCACGGCCGGCTCTTCGGCCTCGACCGGCTTCGCAAGCGCCGCGGGCTTCTCCGCCTCGACCGGCTTCGCAGCCACGGCCGGCTTCTCGGCTTCGACCGGCTTCGCGGGCGCCGCGGGCTTCTCGGCCTCGACCGGCTTCGCGGGCGCCGCGGGCTTCGGGTCCGCCGGCGCGGACTTCGCCGTCACCCTGCGCACCTTGCCCCGTCCGTTCTTCCCACGCGAGGCGGGTCGCGCCGGCGGGGAGGCGGTCGTCTTCGACGGCGCCTCCGACTTCGCCGGAGCTTCGGGCGGAAGGCTCGGCGCGCGCGGGATCTGCACGTCGGGCCGCTCCTCGTCGTCCGCGGTCGGCACCTCGCCGGTGGCGTCCTCGCCCAGCGCGGGCGGCGACTGCGCTTCGGGTGCTTCGGCCGCTTCGGCGTGCGCGGACTTCTGGGGCGCGGGCATCCGGAACTTCATGGTGAGCGACGGCGGAGCGGGCGAGCGTGGATCCCGCGGTGTCGCGCCCTGCTCGTCCGGCGTCGTGTAGCCCGGGGTCACGCCGAGCTCGCCCTCGGCGACGGGCGCCGGCTCGTCGGCGGGCTCGGCCGTGGGCGTCTCGGTCCCGCCCTCCCCGAGGTCGAGCATCGGGAAATCCACTTCGCTCTCGATCGCGCCGGTGTCGGGGTCCCTGTCATCGGCCGTGGGCTCCGGCACGCCCTCACGATCCACGGTCTCGAGCAGGCTGTTCAGGTAGGTCCGCGACTCCCCGATGCCCTTGCCGAACCACTCGCGCGCGAGCTTCGCATCGGGCCGGGCGTGCGGCGGCGTGAACACGATCCGCCGGAAGCGCTCCACGCGCTCGCCGTCCTCGGGCCAGATCCGCTGGATGGCGGTGACGGTGTTCTGGCGCCAGTTCTTGAAGCTGAGGTCGCGGACGTTCGCCGTCCGGAGCGTGCCCATCGTCTCGATCTGCTCGACGAGCAGCTGGCGGCACCGGTCGAGGTGGGTGGGCGCGCTCACGCGATCGCTCCGCGGGCGCAGGCCCCGTCACCAGTCCGAGAAGCGCTCCTCGCGCCAGGGGTCGGCGTCGTTGTGGTAGCCGTTGCGCTCCCAGAAGCCCGGCTCGTCGCGGGCGACCAGCTCGATGCGGCGGATCCACTTCGCGCTCTTCCAGAAGTAGCGCCGGGGCACGACGAGACGGAGCGGCCACCCGTGCTCGGGAGTGAGCGGCTGGCCATCGTGTCGGTCGGCGAGCAGGACGTCATCCTGGAGCAGCTCCGAGAGCGGCAGGTTGGCCGTGAAGCCCGCCTCGGCGTGAAGGATCGCGAATCGCCCCTCGGGCTTCGGGGCTGCCCGCGACATCACCTCGCGCAGCGACACGCCTTCCCACGTGTTGTCGTACCGGCTCCACCGCGTTACGCAGTGGATGTCCGAGTGCACCTGCACCCGCGGCAGCTGCTGGAACTCGTCCCACGTCCACCGCTGCGGACGCTCGACGAGCCCGTCCAGCACCAGGTCCCAGCGGGCCAGGTCGACCGTCGGCACCGTGCCGTGGTGCAGCACGGGCCACTTCTCGGTGAGGATCTGGCCCGGCGGGAGCCTCGGCTCCTGTCGCGGGCTTTCCACACTATCGGCACGGCTCTTCTCGGAGTTCATCCCTCAGAATCCTCTCGCAGCGCCCTGAGCGCCTTCTGCATCCGGGCGGCGAGGGGTATCAGCGCCGCCAAGTGGCTGTCAATCCTCGTTTCGCGGGCCGGACCGCGGCTTCAGTCGTCGTCGGCCATCCGGGCCCGGAGCCGCTTGCGTTCGCTCGTCCGGCGCTTCTCGACGATCCGCCGGGCGCGCGACGACGCCGTCGGCGCCGTGGCCACGCGCTTCTTCGGCCGCCGGCGACGCGCCTCGAGCGCCTTCCAGACGCGCTCGAGCGCCGCCTGGCGGTTGCGGAACTGCGAGCGGCTCTCCGTCGCCACGCGGACGATCCCCGAGGGACGGTGCCGGACACGGACGCTCGACTCCGTCTTGTTCTTCTTCTGCCCGCCGGGCCCGGGCGAGCGGTACGCCTCGACCTCGCACTCGGCGAGCAGCTTCCGAAGGTGATCGGGCAGCGACATGCGGGGACTGTAGGCCCCGGCCGGGGCCGGCGCGAGCCCGGCCGCCGTCGCCGGCGGGGAGGAATGTGCCGTGCGGGCGGCCGCGGCGGCCGACGAATCCGTGAAACTACGGATGTCGTCGGGGGTCCGGATTGCCTAGGGTGCGCAGCATGTCCATTCCCGCCTTCTCTCTGTTCTCCGCGATCAGCGAGCTGCTCGTGACCGCGGGCGTGCTGTTCGTCGTGCGCCGCAACTGGACGCGGCGGCACTTCCCGTTCGCGATCTTCCTTTCGGTCGCCTTGTTCGAGGGCCTCGTCAACGTCATGTACATGGCCGGGCGAGCCTCCGAGGCGTCGGCCGCGCACGCGGCGTCCGCCGCCCTTCCCGTCGGCATGAAGATCGGCTTCGCGGCGCACGGGCTGCTCTCGCTGTTCGCGTACCTCGTGTTCGTGGTGCTGGGCACCCTCGCCCACCAGGCGCAGGAGCAGGGCCGCTGGTTCTTCCGCGAGCGGCCCGCGCTCACGTGGTCGTTCCTCGTCGTGTGGATGGTCAGCATCGTCTCGGGCGAGGTCATCTTCGCGCTGCGCTACCTGGTGTGAGTCCCGCCCCGCCGAACCCGCGGGCGCGCCGGCTACGCGCGCCGCTGCTGCTCGCCGTGTGGACGCTCTTCGGCGTCGCCGCGACCGGCGGGCTGGTCATCTTCTTCGCCCGCCTCGCGGCCGGAACGACCCCGGGGATCGAGATCCACGTCGTCTCCGGGCTCGCGCTGCTCGCCGCCTGGGCCGCCTACCAGTGGGCGCACTGGCTGCGCATCGCGCCGTGGCGGCCCCGGCTCGACTACACGCTCGGGCTCGTGGCCGCGATTTCGATGGGCCTCGCGCTGCTCACGGGGCTGCCGCTCGCGCTCGAGTGGTGGCAGGCTCGGGAGGCCGGGCGCCCGGCGCACTACGTGTCGTGGCTCTCCGGCGCGCACAACGTGATGAGCATGCTCGTGCTCACGTTCGTGGCCGCCCACCTGTTCACCGTGCTCGAGCGCGACGCGCGCCGCAGGGCCGAGAACGGGAAGGGCGCGGCGAAGCAATAGGGATCGTCCCCCGCGTGCGCACGGGCAACGTTTCCGGATTTCTCAACTCCCCAGCCACCTCGCGAGCCAGGCGTGGACCTCGCGGTACCAGAGGAGCGAGTTCCGCGGCTTGAGGATCCAGTGGTTCTCGTCGGGGAAGTAGACGAACCGCGCCGGGACGCCCTTCGCCTTGAGCGCGCCGTAGACGAGCAGACCCTGCCCCACCGGGACGCGGTAGTCGCGTTCGCCGTGGATCACGAGCATCGGCGTGTTCATGCCGCTCGCGAACCGGATCGGCGACCACAGGTCCTGCCGGTCGAGCCCGTCCCACAACTGGCCGCCCGCCGCGCGGCCGCGGCCCTGCGTGACGTCGCTCGCGTACTGCCCGGTCAGGTCGGCGACGCCGGCGTGGTTGACGATGCACCTGAAGCGGTCGGTGTGGCCGGCGATCCACGTCATCAGGTAGCCGCCGTACGAGCCGCCCGTGGCCGCCATCCGCGAGCCGTCCACGAGGCCCGACTCGACCAGCACGTCGGTGGCCTTCATCACGTCCTCGAACGGCCGCGCCGCCCACTCGCCCTGGATGCGCTTCGCGAAGTCCTGCCCCCAGCTCGTCGAGCCCTGGAAGTTGACGAGCGCCGCGACGTAGCCGGGCGCCGCGAAGAGCTGCGCGTTCCAGCGCGCGTGAAAGCCGTCGGCCGAGATGCCGTGCGGCCCGCCGTGGACGACGTGGACGAGCGGGTACTTCCGGCCCTCCTCGAAGCCGGGAGGCAGCACGACGAACATCTGCACCGTCTCGCCCTGCGCGCCCGTGAACGTCCGCTCGCGGACCTCGCCCGTCGCGAAACCCGAGGACACCGCGTCGGTGAAGCGCGTGAGGCGGGCGGGCGAGCCGCCGCCGGTGCCGATCGCGTGCACCTCGGCGGGGGCGACGAGCGACTGGTGCGTGAACAGCACGCGGCCGCCCTTCGCGGTCGCGAACCCCGCGGCGCTGCCGTCGCCCGTCAGCGGCCGCGGCGCGCCGGAGCCCTTCCATGCCCACAGCTTCGCCCGCGCGTTGTCCTCGGCGGCGATCACGAGCGTGCCGTCGTCGGCGAACTCCCAGTGCGTGGGCCAGCGGTCCCAGTCGCCGAGCCACTCCGTGTGCTTCCCGCTCGCGCGCTCCCAGCGCCAGAGCTTCGAGTGGTCGGCATAGAACTCGGGGTCGGTCGTCCGGCCGTAGACGACGTGCGCGCCGTCGGGCGTCCAGCGCGGCATGAGCGAGTCCGCGGGATTCGCGGTCGTGAGGCACTCGAGCGGCCCGCCGGCCACCGGCACGGTGAATACCTGACCCAGCAGCAGCGAGCGCTTCGCGTCGAAGACGTAGCCCTCGAGGGCGATCGTGCTCCCGTCCGGCGAGACGTCGTACCGGCCGGCAGGGTCCATCCAGTCGAACCACAGCTCGGAGCCGGGCGTGAGGTCGGTGACCGCGCCGCTCGCGAGGTCGATCCGCCACAGGTGCACGACCTCGCCCGTCGTGAGCCACGTGTCCCAGTAGCGGTAGACGCGGTCCTCGGTCACGTGGGCCTTCACCGGGTCCTGGGCGCGGCGCTTCATCTCCGCCGCCGTCGCCCCGGGCGTCGCGTGGCCCTTGACCAGCATCCCCGCGAAGACGAGCCCCCGGCCGTCCGGCAGCCACGTCGGGTCGAAGACGCCGAGCGGCAGGTCGGTGAGGCGGCGCGCCTCGCCGCCCGACATGGGCATGAGCATGAGCTGCGCCTTGCCGTTCGCGTCCTTGCGCGTGAAGGCGAGCTGCGTGCCGTCGGGCGACAGTCGCGGGTCGGCGGCCGACAGCTCGGCGCTCGTGAGCGCGCGCGGCTCGCCGGAGCCGTCGGCGTTCACGAGCCAGAGGCGCGTGGTCGGCGCG
>Ga0315540_10002476_pt1 | contig 10390 bp, 4 predicted proteins | sample SalMarSW160110MG_FD_203677 | JGI IMG/M metagenome (GOLD analysis project Ga0315540, IMG submission 203677) | Salt marsh sediment microbial communities from the Plum Island Ecosystem LTER, Massachusetts, United States - Salt Marsh Sediment SW1601-10 ... | reverse complement strand
ATCCAGTACAACCGTCGGGAATGCGAGATCGCCGTTAGAACCTCACGAAGCGCGTATACTTGTCGAGGAAACCTAGACAAATCATGACTTGGGGGACCCGCTTGAAGCCAGATACATCAAATTCAACCTATTTTCAATTGCAGCCGTTATCCCAGCCTACCGGGTAAAGAACGAAATCGAGGCGTAGGTGGTGCCATGTTGACCGGGTTCCGCAAAGCCTTGGAATTTCGAGCCCAAATTGTAGTCAAAGTCGATGGTGATGACAAATGGACCCGGAATTCATCCCGCTCCCGCTTCCCAAACATCAACCATTTGGGATTGCTTTTTCTCAGGGGGTCAGTATACTAACTTTAGATGACTATCAGCGACTCATTTCCATACATCCCTGGAAAGACCCGCGAGCTTCCCGAACCGCTGGGGCGTTTTCTACCGCCGTTGGAAGACGGGATGGCAGCCGCCTGGCTGGCGGGTCACGTCCAAGCCGGAGCCTGGGTGCTGGACCCTTTTGGGTCATCGCCCCGACTGGCGGCGGAAATGGCGCGCGCTGGCTACCGCGTGGTGGTGGCTGCCAACAACCCGGTTGGCCGTTTTCAGCTTGAGATGAACGCCAATCCGCCGCTCGAAACAGAATATAAAGCCGCCCTGGCAGACCTGGCGGTCTCACCCAAAGGCGACGAACGCCTGGAAACGCATCTACAGGCCCTGTATCAAACACAGTGCGCAAATTGCGGGCAACAAGTCCCGGCGCAGGCCTTTCTATGGCGTAAGGGAGAGGATGTACCTTATGCGCGTATCTACGAGTGCCAAGCCTGCGGCGAAGGCGGAGAACGCCCGGCAACTGCAGCAGACGAGGAACATGCCCGGAAAATAGCGACCTCCGCCGGTCTACATCGCGCGCGCGTGCTTGAAAGGGTCGTTCCGCTGGACGACCCCGACCGGCAATATGTTGAGGAGGCGCTCAACCATTACCTTCCACGCCAAATCGATGCACTGGCGACTCTGATCAATCGTCTGGATGGCCTGCAATTGACCAAAGAGCGTCACCGTGCGCTGACAGCGCTCTTGCTCAGCGCGTGTGATGCAGCCAACACGCTTTGGCCCCATCCCACCGAACGCCCGCGACCCAAGCAACTGAACATTCCCACTGCATTCCGTGAGAATAATGTCTGGCTGGCGCTCGAGGAGAGTGTGCACTTATGGGCTGATGACAAAACTCCTGTTCCACTGGTTATTTGGCCACAAAAACTACCCGAGTCCGGTGGGATTTGCGTGTTTGAAGGCCGTCTAAAAGATCTGGCAGCTCATCTCAAGGAAGCGCCTTTCCAGGCGGTGGTCACAGCCTTGCCGCGTCCAAATCAGGCTTTCTGGACCCTTTCAGCCTTATGGGCTGGCTGGCTGTGGGGCAGCGAGGCAGTTGAGCCATTCAGGGTCGCATTGCGCCGTCGCCGTTATGACTGGGACTGGCATGCAGAGGCCTTGCAAGCCGCCCTCCGTTATCTATTCGAAGTACTTTCTCCAGAGGTTCCCTTCTTCGGGTTCTTACCCGAGCCCGAACCAGCCTTCCTGACCGCAGCCTTGGTCGCCACCGAGGCTTCTGGCTTCGCCTTGCAAGGTCTGGCATTGCGGACCCAACACGATGCCGTTCAATTAATCTGGGGACGCCGCCAAGACCTGGGTCTTCCCGACCGAAAGGTAGGTCTGAACCAGGTTCGTAATTCGATTCGTAGAATAGCTTCGGAGTGGGGGGAGCCGGTCACCTATCTGCGTCTGCACATTGCCGGCCTGGCAGCCCTGGCGGATGCAGGCGGACTGATCCGCCCTCAACAGTCAGTCGAGCAGGCCGTCAAACAGACCCAAGCCAGCCTTCAACAGGCGGTCAGCAACGATCATCTTATGGAGCATCTCGATGGAAGTGACCAAAACCTGGAGACCGGCCTGTGGGGGCTGAAATCTGACGGGGATGAGTCCGAATCGTTGCCGGATCGCGTGGAAGTGGCTGTTGTCCAGTTCCTTCTCAACAATCCGAAGTGCTCGTTCCTCGATATCCAGCGTGCATTGAACCCAAAATTTCCGGGGTTGCTCACACCCTCAAAAGGGATTATCCGGGCAGTGCTGAACTCATACGGAGCGGAGCAGAATGGAAGTTGGAGACTTCGTGACGAGGATCTTCCTGCTCACAGACGTGACGATCTGGAAGAAATGAAACAACTGATCGAGGCAATTGGCCTACGCCTGGACTTCAGCACGCGTCGCATGGAAGATAACCTGTTGGCCTGGGAAGAAAAGCGTAAACCAATTTATTTTTTCCACCTTTCGGCTTCGGCGTTGGTTGGTCGGATCGCCAGTCAAAGCCAGAGGCTGTCCGGTCAAAATCTGCTCGTCCTGCCTGGCGGACGAGCAGGCCTGGCAGCCTACAAGCAGCAACGCAACCCCGCCCTGCGCGAGAAGCTGCAAGGTTGGCGTTTCGTCAAATTTCGCCTGCTGCGCAGCCTGACAGATATTCCCATCCTGACCCGGCAAACCTGGGAAGAGCAGATCAACAGCGACCCCATCGAACAAACCAGGGGGCAGCTGATGATGTTCTAAAAACCAGGGCGGCTTTTGCAAGCCGCCCTGGTATCAACCCTTACGCATTAAGGTGTTGGCGTAGAAGTCGGACTTGGCGTTAAAGTTGGGATTGGCGTATTCGACTGTGTGGGGGTCGCGGTTGGCGGCACCGAGGTCGCTGTCGGCGTATCGGTCGGCACAGGCGTTTGCGTGGGGGTTGGCGTCGGTAGTTGAATGGTTACATGAATGCGGCGTTCGGCATGAGCGTCGCCTTGACCTTCCATGTAAAGACGCAATGTGATCACGCCGTTTGGTACATCGCTCAAATTCCACGAATACAAGTTGGTGGGCGATTTAATCGGGGTGGCGTTCTTATCTACCAGCACCTGCCATTGGCCGGGATTATCACCAAGGCCGTATTCCAGGCGCCAGGTTTTAAACCCTTCGCTTGCATCAGCCACGCCATAAACGTCCAGGAATTGATCGGTGACGGTTTCTCCATCTTTTAAACCGTAGAATTGCAAATCTGGATGGGGGTCTTGCGAGCGGCACTCGCGGTCGGGAGCAAAAGTCACGTTGCGTGGAAAACCTTTCGAATCCAGCCAACTTTTTCCATCACCAGTTTCAAGCCATTTACGGGCCCAGGGGTCATCCACGCGCATGGCCATCGTGCTGGTGGTGAAATCCGAGCAAGCCGGTGAGGCTTCAAGGCGGGTCCAGGTGTCAAGTTGAACTTTGCGCCACATATCCTGACCAGGCGGCAGTGGTAACTGGTCGGAAGCAAAAAACTCACTACGCTGGTTGGAACACCATTGCGATGGTTCCGTACCCGAAGTAGCACAGATGATCTTCTCTACAATGCCTTTGGGAACAACAAACGGAGTCGGGTTGCCATTGGTCAGCTTGGGCACCGCATATTGCATGAATTGCGACCAGATCGGCGCTGCGCCACTTAAACCGGTAGTATTCTGCATCGGAGTGTAATCCGCGTTGCCGACCCAAACACCGGTCGCCAGGTCAGGCGTGAAGCCCAAAGTCCAGTTGTCACGAAAATCATTGGAGGTACCGGTCTTGGCTGCCACCTGGAATGGCAGGTTGAGCGCCGAGTTGTAACCAAACATCCAGGCACGCGCGTCGTTATCCGACAGGATCGAGGAAATCAGAAAAGCATGTTCGGGGCGGATGACCTGTTCGCCCTGCGGAGGCTGGTACTCGTATACGACATTCCCCTGGAAGTCGACAATCTTGAGAATCGCAACCGGCGGGACACGTTTGCCGCCATTGGCAAAGACCGAAAAAGCGCCGGTCATTTGTAATAAGCTGACGTCCCCGCCGCCCAGAGTCAGTGACAGGCCGTAATCGTCGCGCGTCAGGCTGGTGATACCCAGCCGCTCGGCCATGGCGATCATGCCGTCCTTTTGGGGCGTGTTGGGGTCGTCGTAGACCCCGACGAATTGCAGGGTCTTGACTGCCGGAACATTGAACGAGTTGGATAGCGCCGTGCGGACGGTCACTGCGCCATGGAACTTCCCATCGTAGTTGCGTGGGATATACGGCGGGCGCGGATCGTTCGGGTCTCCCGAGGGTGGGAATTCACTCGGCACGTCCCAGATCAGCGTGGCCGGGGTCCAGCCCTTCTCGAAGGCCGCCACATAATTGATCGGTTTGATCGATGAACCCGGTTGACGCGTGGGGCTGACGGCCATATTGACCTGCCCCGAGATGGCGACGTTGTAGAAATCTGGTGAGCCGACCATCGCCAGGATTTCGCCGGTCGAAGGTTTAATAGCAACCAGGGCTCCATCGGTCACATGACGGTCGGCCAGGGCTGCGACCTGCGAGGTGACCGCCTGTTGGGCTGAATCCTGCAGATCAGGATCGAGCGTGGTATAGACCGTAAATCCCGAACGATAGATCGTTTGCGGGTCATACTGTTGTTCAAGCTGACTGCGTACATACTGTACCCAGTGTGGATAACGCATTTGGATATCTGGCGGCTTGAACTGGTAATTTTCTATTTGCCTGGCTGCATCCACAGCAGTTGGTGGATCCACGCAAACCGGTTGAATGCTGTTGCTGACCTCGATACAATTCCGCTCCTGGCTGAGTTGGAACATCAAAATCAGCACCTGCTTCTGGCGCTCGAGGGTCGCGTCCCGATTGGTATAGATGTCGTAGATCGCCGGGGACTGCGGCAGGCCAGCCAGAAATGAGGCCTCTGCCAGATTCAAATGATCGGCGGATTTGCCAAAGTAAGTCTCGGCCGCAGCCTCGACGCCATAAGCCAGGTTCCCATAATAGTTTTCGTTCAAATAGAGCTCGAGAATTTCGTCTTTGGTGTAACGTCGTGTAATCTCGGCTGCCAGGATGATTTCACGCGCCTTGCGCATGTACGTACGCTGGGAACGCTCTTCAGGAGACAGCAGAAGATTTCGCGCCAATTGCTGCGTGATGGTAGAGGCCCCCGAAACAACTACACCGCTGGTATAGTTTTGCCAAAGGGCACGGATCAATGCCCAGGGATCAAAGCCGGGATGCAGATAATAATCTTTGTCTTCGGTGGCAATCGTCGCTGCCACCAGGTCAGGGGAGATTTTAGAAAGCGGCACATAAGTGCGGCGTCCGGCATTGGGATCAAGGACTTCGTAAAGCAAATCCCCATTACGATCCAGAATGCGGGTGGTTTCGAACTGGGATGCGCGCTCACGCAGGTTGCCCACATCAACATTGTTAAGTGTTTTCGCAATCGAATAATACTCGTACAGTCCAATCGATCCCATCAGCAAAATCAGCGCGACCAAGAAGAACAAGGAAGCGATCATCAAACGCAGGAAGCAGCCAAGCCCTCGTTTCCAGTTGGCAGGCCGGCGGGTCGGTTGTGTATGACGTTTCACAGATGCGCGTTGGGCAGTCGGCTGAGGCACGAAAGCCGCCGGGCTGACGCGTGTGGCGCCAGTGTCGATCTCGTCCACACGGCGGGGCAGGGGCATGTTGTCTTTATCGAGAGCCGGTAGAGGCGTGTTAGGGGTCATGCCTATCGCCGGGGGGGTCGGCGTATGGGCGCGTGTGCTGACACGCGTATCGCCCTGCCCTTGATCGGGCGGATCTTCCTGCGGTGCTTCGGGCAGGTCCGATAGAGTCTCGCCTTCGGAGGAGAGCAGGCGGCGGAAGCGCTCGGGGGCGTCCTCCGGTTCGGGTTGGTTGGGATCAGTCATTCAGTTCCTTTTACAGGGAGATTCCCGGAAAGTGCAAAACTATGGTTTTGAGGCTACCAATACCGTCCAGGTTCCCCGGTTGACCGTTTCGTCCTTTTGGTTTTTGACATGCAGGATAATGTCAACTGAGCCGCCGCCGATCCGCGACAATGCCTTGGTTTCTGCCACTTCCATCTCGACCCGGATCGTGTCACCAATGAAGACCGGTTTGGTAAATTTCCATTCCGCGATCTCGCGGAAGGCGATGACCGTCTCCTCCAACACGCCCGAACGCACAGCCAAACCGGAGGCAATCGCCATCACCAGCAAACCGTGCGCAACGCGCCCTTCGAAAGGTGTGTTCTTGCTGAACTCCGCATTGGTGTGGATCAGGTTGTAATCGCCTGACAGTCCGGCAAAGGAGACAATATCACTTTCGGTAACTGTCCGGCCCGGCGAAACGAACCGTTGTCCGGTCTCGAATCCTTCAAAATACATACCGCGTGTTGCTGTCATCTGGGACATGGGAACTCCTGTAAAGTGGATTCACTAGTAATACCCGCAATCCGTCGAAATGTCACGCTCTGAGGCGTATTCTAGCACAAAACCCTTTGACCTCTTGCCAAACTAACCGTACAATAAGATCATGCGAGAATGGGACCTTTGCCCTGGCGATCCTCTTTGTCTGACGATTGCAGCAGATGCACGCTTGTGCGCACCAGACTATGCCAATGACCATATCTGGGAACTGGAACCGGGAACGGGAGAACCGGCAGCGCTCTCGCTGCGCACGACTTTTGGAATGCGAGCCCGCTCAGTGCGGCTTTTTCCGCGCTTCAGCGAGCCGGGCCAGGCCCTGGCCGATCCATCCGCCTTTGCCGGGCCGCTGCACTTACGGCACTTTTATCCCAACTTCTTACAATTCGATTTTTCTCCCTTCGATGGCATCGAAGCCAGCGCCGAATACTGGGTACCGCAATCCCAGGTAGTGGCCGGTCGTCTGACGCTCATCAATCATTCCACCAGCGAACGCAAACTAAGGCTGGACTGGTGTGCCCTGCTGGTGCCGCTGGACGGAAAAAACTTCAAAGCCACGCGGATTCAATCCGTCAATGTGCTGGTCGGCAGTACAAACGAATTAGCACCGGTCATTTTCCTGACCGGCGGCCCGGGCCCCGGCCCGGGACCTTACCCATCCCTGGCGTTGGATGTCGAGTTAATCCCCGGGGCAACCCGCCAGTTCACCTGGGCTCAGGCTGCTCTGGGAGATATCCAGGCGTCCTTTGAGCTGGCACGCCATACCGCCGCCCGCCCGTGGGAGGCAGAGAAGGCGCGGATCGAATTTATCAACCGGAGTCAGACCGTTGATATCCAGACCGGCGATCCCGAATGGGACGCTGCGCTAGCTTTCAGCCAGACTGCGGCTTTCCGACTGGTGATGCCCGGCAACCAGCATCTGCCGCAGTCGTCCTTTGTCTCAGCGCGCGAGCCAGACAACGGTTACTCGCGAAAAGGAGATGGCAGCGACTACACCTCAGCCTGGAGTGGGCAGACCCCACTGGAGAGCAACTATCTGGCCAGTCTATTGCCCGGCGCCCCACATATCGCACAGGAACTGCTGACCAATTATCTGAGCGTGCAATCATCCGAGGGCTTCATTGACTGTCGTCCCGGCCTGGGTGGACAACGCGGCAATTTCCTGGCGGCACCTATGCTGGCAAACCTGGCCTGGGACATCTATCAAAAAACTGAGGATAACGATTTCCTGTCAGAAGTGTTTTCAGCGCTCTCGGCCTTCTTCTGGATCTGGTTTGCCCCTGAACATGACCGCAATCGCGACAATCTTCCAGAATGGGACCACCTGAACCAAACCGGTTTCGAGGAACATCCGCTCTTCAGCCACTGGCACGAGTGGTCGCAAGGTGTGGATGTAAGCACCGTTCACAGTCCGGCATTGTTTGCCATGCTCTACAACGAAGCCCAATTACTAAGCAAAATGGCAGAACGCCTGGGTCGCAGGAGCAACATGAGCCTGCTTCAAGCCCAGGCCGAGTCTTTACAAAAAGCCGTCGAAGAACAGTGGCAACCTCGCAGCACAATTTATCGCTACACCGACCGCGACACCGGTCTAAGCCAATCCGGCAAAACCCTGGCCCGCCTGCAAGGCAATGGCAGGACCAGCCTGGATGAGACATACGAAAAACCCGTCCGCTTGTTAATTCAAGTCAAACTGGGCCAAGGGAAAAGCACCCGGCGCCCACAAATTACCATCAGCGAATACGTCAGCGCTGCAGATGATCAGAAGAAACTAGCAAGGCAAGACTTTAATTGGAGTATCAGCGGAGGCACGGCAACCAGTCAAAAGGTATACAGCAGCATTGGCAAAATAGAAGTGAGTGGATTGGATTCTCAGGACAAAGTAATCCTTCACAGCGTGGACTTGACCAAAGAGGATATCACGCTGCTTCTGCCGCTTTGGGCGGGCATTCCGGATAAGCAGCGTGCACAATCCCTGATCGGCCGCACGCTGCTGGATGCGAAACGCTTCGATCGCCCATTTGGCCTTCCAGCCTGCCCATCCGTACCCATGGCCAGCGCTGAGGAAGTGTGTCTGAGCGTACATTTTCCCTGGAATCACCTGATTGGGGAAGGGTTGCTGCGTTATGGCTTCCGCGCTGAAACAGCTCGGCTGGTAGCGCATATGATGACTGCCACCATCTACAATTTAAAAAACTACCTGGCTTTTTACCAGGCTTATCACGCTGAGAAGGGGACGGGCATTGGCGTACGCAATGCCTTACACGGCCTGGCACCGGTGGGATTATTCATGAAAACACTGGGGGTGGAGATCATCTCAGCCGAACGCGTGCGCCTGGAGGGTCACAATCCCTTCCCGTGGACAGTTACGGTACAATATAAAGGACTGAAAATTAAGCGCTATTCCGATCGTACCGATGTTACCTTTGCAAATGGGCAAACGGTTACCATTACCAATCCTGCACTTTGCGTCGTATCCCAGTAAACCATACAAAGAGGTTCTTTCATGACAGAAGGCGTCGTCGCCGCCGAAGAAATTATTATTGGATTACTCCTGACGGCTTCCGTCGTCGCAATTGTTGCGCGACGATATCGCGTACCGTACACCGTCGGTCTTGTGCTGATTGGCCTGGCATTAACCTGGCTGGTCCCGGCCACCTGGCTCGAACAGACTTTTAATATCCAACCTTCAGACCTGCGTTCGCCGGTCATCATCCTGTCGCTTTTGGTCCCTCCCCTGATTTTTGAGGCCGCCTTCCATCTGCGTATTGATGATTTACGGCGCGATTTCGGGTTGATCTTATTACTGGCAATTCCGGGCGTCATTTTGACCACGTTGATGGTCGGTGCGATGGTCGCCTGGGGTGCCAAACTGGATTTAAAAATCGGACTGGTCTTCGGAGCTTTGATCGCCGCCACCGATCCGGTAGCCGTGGTAGCGCTCTTTAAACGCATCGGCGTGCCAAAGCGCCTGCAGGTACTTCTGGAGGGCGAGAGTCTCTTCAACGACGGGACCGCCATCGTGATGTTCACCCTGATGGTCGGCATCGCCGAGGCAGGCAAATTCAACCTGGGAAGCAGCATCGGCAGTTTTGTGACAGTCGCCGGCGGCGGCGTGATCATAGGAGTCCTGCTGGGTATGCTGGCTTCACAAGTCATCGGCCGTATCGATGATCCGCTGGTCGAAACCACCCTGACCACCGTGTTGGCTTTCGGCGCTTATCTAAGCGCGGAGGTTTTGGGGGTCAGCGGCGTGCTGGCAGTCGTCGCGGCCGGGATTGTCAATGGGAACGTTGGCCCGAGCGGTATGTCACCCACAACACGCATGGTGGTATTTAATTTCTGGGAATACGCCGCCTTCCTGGCTAACTCGTTGATCTTTTTATTGATCGGCTTGACGATCGATTTAAGCGTCCTGGTCGCAAACTGGCAGGCTATCGCCTGGGCAATTCTGGCAGTGTTGATCGTACGCGCAGTCAGCATTTACAGCTTTTCACTGTTTGGACGAGAGATCCCAACCAAGTGGAAGCATGTGCTGTACTGGGGCGGTCTGCGCGGTGCCATTGCACTGGCTCTGGCGCTAACCCTGTCTGAAAAATCCTTCCACGTCGGAGACGTTGGCCAGTTGCAGGCCATGGCCTTCGGCGTGGTGCTTTTCACGCTGCTGGTCCAGGGCTTCAGCATGGACTGGCTGGTCCGGCGTCTGAAACTGGTTGAGCGTTCGCATTTGCAAGAAGAATACGAGCGTCGGCACGCGCGCTTTGTCGCTGGACGCGCGGCTTACAACTACCTGCAGCGCATGAGTCAGCAGGGCATCATCTCCGAGCATACCTGGCAGCGACTGGCGCCGATTATGGAACGCCAGAATGACAATCTGGTCCAGGCGGTCAAAGAGGTGATCACATCCGAGCCCACAGTCGAAGCCGAGGAATTGGATACGGCACGACGTGAAGCTCTGCGGTCGCAACGCAGTGCCCTGACCGGCTTGCTGCGCGACGGGGTCATCTCCGAAGAAATCTACTCGCAATTGATTGGCGAAGTCGATGCTGCCCTGACCGAGCACCAGCTTAACTGGCCTGAGCTGCTGCGCTCTTCGTCAACCCTGCCCGTCA
>Ga0315540_10002474_pt1 | contig 10391 bp, 8 predicted proteins | sample SalMarSW160110MG_FD_203677 | JGI IMG/M metagenome (GOLD analysis project Ga0315540, IMG submission 203677) | Salt marsh sediment microbial communities from the Plum Island Ecosystem LTER, Massachusetts, United States - Salt Marsh Sediment SW1601-10 ... | reverse complement strand
GTGGGGGATCAACTCGGTGCAGACCTCGCTCGGGGTCTACTGGTACTACGCGCTGGCGCGGTCCATGTACGGGGGAGCGCGCCCCGACACCGTGGCCCCGCGCGACTGGGTGGCCCACGACGTGGCGTCCGACTCCCTGCTGGCCGCGCTGTCGACGGCCATGGACCGGCTCACCTCGGACTTCGGCACCTGGCAGATGCCGTGGGGCGACATCAACCGCTTCCAGCGGCTCGACGACTCCATCCGGCCGCACTTCGACGACTCGAAGCCCTCCATCCCGGTCCCCTTCACCTCCTCGCGCACCGGCTCCCTGGCCTCGTTCGGGGCGCGGCAGTACGACACGAAGAAGTGGTACGGAAACTCGGGGAACAGCTTCATCGCCGCGATCGAGTTCGGCGACAGCGTCCGGGCCCGCGGGATCACGGCAGGCGGCGAGAGCGGCGACCCCGAGTCGCCCCACTTCGTCGACGAGGCCGCCCGCTACGCCAGCGGCAACCTGCGGGTCATCTACTTCTACCCGGCCCAGCTCGAGGGCCACACCGAGCGGGTGTACCACCCGGGGGAGTAGTCCCTCAGATCGAGTCCGCCGGCAGCACCCGGTAGCGGGCCGACATCCCGCCCACCATGTGATCGGCGAAGTGGCAGTGCAGGATCCAGATGCCCGGATTGTCGGCCACCATGTCGGCGGTCTCCATGAGCAGCGGACCGTCCATGTCCAGCACGTCCTCCCGGTGTCCCCTCACCACCAGCGTGTTGCCGTGCCAGTGCGGGCTATGGAAGTCGTCGAAGCCGGTCCCGGTGAACACGTACCAGCGCACGCGCTCCCCCTCCCGCATGGTCAGGGAGGCGAGGGGGAGGTTGCCGTATATGAGGCCGTTGATCGTCTGGTAATTCAGGTTGTAACGGGTCCTGAACAGGCGCGGGCCCTTCGGGCCCACCCGGACCGTGTCCCCCGTGTAGCGCTTCAGGTTCTCGGCCGTGAAGTGCGTGGTGTTCTCGTCGAAGCTCGCGAACATGGTGACGAACTCTCGGTCCACGTCCTTCGGGGAACCGTCCGGACGCGCCATGCCGCGTCGGATCACGAGGATGGGACCGATGAGCCCGGAGTGCACGTCCTTCAGCTCCTTCGTGTGGGAGTGGTAGACCCACACGATCGAGCTCGGGTCCCCGGCGGCCGGGCCGGCCCGCTCCGGGATGGGCCACACGTAGCGGTGCGTGCCGCCGGGCGGCACCTGGTCGTCCTCCTTGGCGGCGCCGGACGTGCCGTCGCTGTACAGCGCGCCCTCGTTCGCCTTGTCGTAGAACACCCCGTGCGGGTGCATGCTGGCCGGGAAGTGCGTGTGGTTGCGGAACACCACCACGATCGTGTCGCCCACCGCCCCCCGCAGGGCCGGGCCCAGGATCCCCAGGTGCTTCCACCTGTCCGGCCGGGGCTCGAGCGCCGCGAAAGTCGAGTCCGTGTACTCCCGGTAGACGGCCTTGCGGAACACCTTGGCGATCAGGGGCGGAGCGTTGGCGATGCCGAGGTCCCCCTTCGGAAGCGGCCGCCCCATGGTGAGGTCGCTGTCGGCCGGCGCGTAGTCCCAGTCCACCTCGTCGGCGGCCACGTAGTAGGTGCGGGTGACGCCCTGCGGGGCGGCCTCTCGGGAAACGGGGGCGCACGAACCGAGAACGGCGGTCGCGGCCACGGCGAGGAGCGCGAGGGCCGGGGTGAGGAGCGTCGGGGCGACGAGGGTCGGACGCGGGACGCAGACGGACGCACCCGCGCGCGGGAGCGAGAGTCCCTTCATGGCGGACGCCTTTCGGCGAAGGGGGGGGAGCGCCCCCGGCGGGGGCGGAAGTGCGCACGATGGACGCGATCCCCGGCCTCGTCAAGACCCGCGGCGGACGGCGGGGCGCGGCCGGACCTCCGCCGGTCGCCCGGCCGGCTTCGGCGCCGTCCTCGTCCCTCCTACTCCGTGGCGCTCGCCGCCGAGTCTCCCTGCACCGCCAGGTCCCGAACCACCCCCGCCATCGGGTCGTCCGTCCTCGCCTTCGCCGTGTCCGCCGGCACCACGCCGTCCGCGGGCAGCACCCGGTAGCGGGCCGACATGCCGAGCGCGGCATGCAGGTCCATGTGACAGTGGTAGAGCCACGTGCCGATGTCGTCGGGCACCATGTCGGCCGTCACCATGGTGAGGGGACCGCCCAGGTCGACGACGTCCTTCCGTGTCCCGTGAACCAGGACCGTGTTGCCGTGCCAGTGGGGCGTGTGGCTGTCATCGAAGCCGCTGGCCGCGAACACGTACCAGCGCACGTGCTCGCCCTTCTTCATGGTGAGGGAAGAGACGGGGAGGTTGCCGTACATGAGCCCGTTGATGGTCAGGAAGAGCTCCGCCGTCTGGCTGTGCCACCGGATGGGGCCCCCGGGCCCCATCCCCGTCGTGTCCCCCGTGTAGCGCTTCATGTTCGCCCCGAAATAGTGCGACATCGCGGGCCCGTCGTAGGGAGCTGGCCCCAGCGCCCGCGGCCCCTCCCACAGCGACGCGAACATGGTGACGAACTCGCGGTCCACGTCCAGGGGCGAGCCGTCCGCGCGCGCCATGCCCCGGCGGGTGATGATGAGCGGGCCGATGAGGCCCGCGTTCACGTCGGCGGGCTCGTCCACGTGCGAGTGGTAGACCCACAGGACCGAGCTCGGGTCGTCGGGCCCCGGGCCCGCCCGTTCCGGGACCGGCCACACGTAGCGAAACGTGCCGCCCGGCGGGACCGAGTCGTCCACGTGGTTCGCCGTGCCCGTGCCGTCGTCGTACAGCGCCCCCTCGTTGTGCTTGTCGTAGAAGACACCGTGCGGGTGCACGCTGGCCGGGAAGTCCGTGTTGTTCTTGAACCATACGACGATCGTGTCGCCGACCGCGCCCCGGATGACCGGCCCCAGGATGCCCAGGTGCCTCCACTTCGCCGGTCGGGGCTTCAGCTTCGTGAAGGTCGAGTCCGTGTAGGCGCGGTAGATGGCCTTCAGCATCACCCGGGCCTGGGCGTGCACCTTCCCGGACGGGTCCACCATGGCGAAGTCCGACTTCGCCAGCGGCTTGCCCATGCCGAGCGTCAGGTCCTTCCCGGTGGGCGCGTAGTCCCACAGCACCGGATCGGCCGCGATGTAGTAGGTCCGCCGGACTCCTTTCGGAGGGGGCGGGGCGCAGCGGGCCGTGGCGGCCAGGAGAACGGCGGCGGAGGCGAGAAGGCGGGCGGGGCGAGACATCGAGCGCGGCGTCGGACGGGGCTTCATGTTCCCTCCAGGGCGTGAAACCGGCCACGCGCCCGCTCCATAGGTCGAGATACGCGCGGCGACCCAACGTGAAGTCTCGGTATACGTTGGGCAAGACCACGATCGTAGTCGGAGTCGTCGAGAGCTCCCTCGACCCGCAGAGATCGCCATGCGCCCCGCCCCGCTCGCCGCCCTCGTCGGCCTCGCGCTCGTCCAGGCGCCGCCATCCCCCCGGCCCGCGGCCGCGTCCGACACGATCCTCGCCGGCACGTGGGCCGGCGGCAGCGAGGCCATCGAGCGGGCCTTCTACGCCCTGCCGGTCGGGTCCGACCGCTACCTGACCTCCGGCTCCGTGGTGCGCGCCCTGTCCCGGGACGAGATCCTCTCCCTGGAGCGGGACGCCGACGGCCGGGTCACGGGCGTGCGGCTGGAGAGCCCCGGGTTCGCGCCCCGCACGGCGCGCCGCCGGCCGGGGGCCGCGCAGCGGATCGCCCAGCGGACCGCACCCGGCCGTGGCCCTGGTGAGCGGCAGCGGCCCGGCCCGCACCGGCATGAGCGGACACAGCCAGGGGGGTTGGATCGTGCCGCTGGCCGCCGCCCTCCGGGCCCGAAAGGCGCCGTGGGGCGGGCTGGTGGCCCCCCTGTTCGTGCCGGACTCCCTGGCCTGGACGTTCATGCGCTCCCTGCGGGACTTCGATCCCATGGCCGCGCCCTCCCGGCTCCGGATGCCCACCCTGGTGGTGCTGGGAGACCGGGACGACGAGGAGCCGTGGAAGCGCAGCCGGGCCCTGTGGGAAGAGGCCTTCCGCGCCGCCGGGAACCGGGAGGGCCGCATCGTGGTCCTGCCCGGGGCGGCCCACTCGGAGGCCATCCGTCGCTGGCTGGCCGGGCTCCGGGTGATCCGCGCTCAGACGCCGCCGAGCAGGCGCCCCAGCAGCAGCCCGATCACGGTGGCCACCAGCAGGCTGGTCAGGGTGCCGACCAGGTAGTACTCGGCGAAGCGCCGCTCCTTGAGCTCCTCGAAGCGGGCGATCGACTTGGCCGTGAGGAGGAGGACGGCCGCGGCCCACTGCCCGTACAGGACGAGGAACAGCATCAGCGTGCGCTCCAGCATCCCGATGAGCCGGCCCGCGCCCGGGTAACCGGACATCCGGTCCGGCGGCAACAGGTCCAGCACCCCCTCCACCACCGCGCTGCCGCCGGTGGCGTTGAACGCGAACGCCGCGGCCAGCCCCACCACCGCCGTCCACGTCCCGAGCTGGGCCGGCGACAGCCACCGGAGGGCCGGGAGGGCGCCGGCACCGACCAGGAGGAGCCAGCCCCCCACCACCACGGCCACGTGCACCGCCTGGTCGAGGAGGAAGGCCGACAGCCGGGCGGGCCGCCCCCGGGTCACCACCATCTTGATCCGGTCCACCCCGACGTGGACCACTGCGATCCCGGCGGCCACGCCCGCCACCGGCAGCGACAGGAGCGGCAGGAGCGCCAGGAGGTGGGCGCCCAGCACCGCCATCCCGTGGCCCGCGTAACCGATCCCGCGCCGCTTGGCCTCCACGGCCGCCCGGGTCTGGAACAGGAAGTCCGCCAGGAAGTGCCCCGCCAGGAGGAGGACGAGGAGGTCGGCCGCCCGGGCGCTCACGTGGTCCTCATGGAGGCGCGGGCCCGGGCGGCGGCCTGCCCCGCCGCTCCGCTCGCCGCTCCGCCCGCCGCGCCCCCTGCCGAACCCTTGGCCGCCGCCTTCCCGCCATACGCGGCCAGGAGGGCGCGGGCCGCCTCCTCGGCCTCGAGCACGTCGTGCACGTGGGCCCGGGACAGGGTGCGGCTCACCGTCGTCTCGTCGCGGCCGAAGCGCTCCGCCACCTCGCGCTGCGTGGCGCCCCGGAGGGCGCGCACGTAGGCGAACTGGGTGTCCGTCCAGCCGGCGCGCAGGACGCCGAGCAGACGGAAGAGCCCCGACAGCACCCGGTCGTCCACCTCCGAGAAGCCCCGGACCCGGAGCCACACGCCCCCGTCCGCCGCCGCCTCCACGGCGGCCCGGGCGCGGTGGAAGCACGGCCCGTCCATCGCCGACACGTCGTCGGACCGGTCCGTGCTCACGGGGCCGCGCCCCAGGCCCCACGCCAGCCGCGCCGGGCGCAACGCGTCGGAGAGGCGCGTCACGAGGTCGACCGCCACGGCCGGGTCGGCGAGCAGCGCCTGGACCTCGTCGCCGGTGGTGAGCCGCAGCGCAGCGGCCAGGTCGTCTCCATGATCACGGTTGAAGTCGTCCACCGCCTCCAGCAGCCGGCGCTGTACCGCGGCCCGGTCCGGGAGGGACCGGGACTCCACGATGTCGCCGATCACAGCGATCGGATGGGTGGGGCCGCTGGCTCGTCCTCCCGGCATGAACGCCCCCCGTCGATCCGCATTGAAGAATACAAGTGAGCACTACTTGTACGAAATTGTACACCACGATCGGATGCACGTCAAGGTACATGACATGGCGAGTTGTATATATAAGTACAACTGGACTGTGGGGGAGGAGGGGGCTCTCTTTCGGGCCCATGTCAAAGATTGTCAAAGAATGACGATCTCTGCCAAAGATGGACAAAGCTGGACATTCGGCGCCGAAGAGCCCTCCGCGCCCCCCGGCCCCTCCTCGACCGGAACGCCCCACCGTCCGGTACGCCCGCGCGCGGCGCCGGAGGGGCCGCACCGCGCCCCGCCGCGGAGCCGCGCTGCCGGGCTCGGGCGCTCGGCCTTTCTATCCCTCCCCGACCACCACCCTCTGCGCCTTCTTCACGGCCTCGGCGGGGCCGACCAGCACCACGTAGTCGCCGGCCTCGACCCTCGTGTCGCCGCGCGGGACCACGAAGTGGTCGCCCCGGATGACCGCGGCGACGACGCACTCGTTGGGGATGGCCATGTCGCGAATGAGGGCTCCGGCGGCGGGCCCGTCCTCGGGGACCGGGACGCTGACCAGGCTGGCCACCCCCGAGCCGATCTCGAACAGCTCGGCCACGCCCGGGCGGTCCAGGTAGTTCTCGACCATGGCGGCCGTGGCCCACGGGGCGCTGATCGCCAGGATGCCCTCGTCCTCGAGGAGGGACATGTACTCGGGGTCCTGCACGATGGCCATCACCCGACCCATGCCGAGCCGCTTGGCCTGCAGGGCCGAGATCACGTTCCGGCCGTCGTCCTCGGAGGCGGCGATGGTGACGTCCACGTTGTCGGGCCCCACCTGTTCCAGGAGCTCTCGCTTGGTGCCGTCGCCCTGGTAGATGGGAACGTTGTAGCGCTGCTCGAGCTCCCGGCAGCGCGCCTCGTCCTCCTCGACGAAGGTGATCTGGTGCTCGGCCGCCCGGAACACGAGCCGGTAGTCGTCGGCGGCCAGGAGCCGATCGGCGATGTTCCGGCCCTGCCGCCCTCCGCTGATGATGAGTACGCGCATGTGCTCCCTGCCCAGGCTACGGATCCACGAGGTAAGCCGGTCGCGGGCGGCCGGCAACGCCTCCGCCGCCCGCCGGCGGTTCTCCGGTCGGGTGAGATAGATGGCGGCCCCGGCCGCCGTGAGCGCCCCGCCCAGGGCGAAACTCCTCGCCTCCAGGAAGGGCACGAACATCCAGCACGACACGATCCCCAGGAGCGGGACCCACGGATACAGGGGGACCGTGAACGGCCGCCGCAGGTTGGGCATGCGGCGATGGAGGGCGAAGACGGCGTAGTTCACGACCCCGAGCCCCATGAGGTAGCCGAAGTCGCTCACCGACGCCACGAAGCGCACGATCCCGGTGGCCGCGAATCCCGCCACCACGGCCGCGCACGCGCCCAGCGCGATGTGGGGCGTGCGGAAGCGGGGGTGGAGACGCGCGAAGGCGGACGGGAAGTGGCCGTCCCGCCCCAGGGCGTACAGCACCCGAGCGCTGGCGCCGAGGGTGACGCTGAACGCCGACAGGCTGGCCATGATCGTGGCCACGATGGCCGCCCACTTTCCCCACCCGCCCAGGATGTTGCCGGCCATGAGGATGAAGGGGACGTCGCTTCCGGCCAGGTTCTCGTGCCGGGTCGTCCCCATCATGACGTACACTACGAACACGTAGATGCCCGTGGCGACGAACAGGGTGATGAGGATGGCGCGTGGGATCGTCTTCCCCGGGGCGATGATCTCCTCGGAGGCCACCGTGATGAGCTCGAAGCCCACGTAGGAGATGTAGACCAGCGCCATGGCCGGCACGAAGCCGCCGTAGCCCACCGGCGCCAGGGGACGGAGGTTGGGGGCCTCCACGTGGGACAGGCCGAGGCCGGCCACCCCGACCAGCACGGCGAGCTCGACCAGGTTCATGACCGTGATGATCTTGATGGCCTCCGAGCCCCCGAACAGGTTCACGACCGTGAAGGCGGCGGTGGTGGCCAGCGCGATGACGGCCACGCTGGCGTGGGGCCAGAAGTAGCCCCGGATCGTGATCGCGAAGATCACGGCGTACATGGCGCACGCCAGCGTGTTGCCGATCCAGAAGAACCAGCCGGTCAGGAAGGCGAGCGGCCGAGGGAGCGTGCGGCTGGTGAACGAATACCCGCCGCCCGCGATCGGTATGGCCGCCCCGAGCTCGCTGTAGGAGAGCGCGGTGAGCAGGGTGACGACCCCCACCAGCAGGTAGACCCCGATCCCCAGGGGGCCCACCAGCTTGGCCACCTCACCGGGCAGGGCGAAGATGCCGGGGCCCATCATCGCCCCGATCCCGATCATCACGGCCCCGAACAGGCCGATGGTGCGCCGGAAGGAGAGGTCCTGGCTCATCGAGGCCGAACGTAGCCGAACGGGGCCGATCGGGCGAACGCGACGAACGGGGCGGGGTTGCCGGCCGGGGTCCCGGCCGGCAGTTTGCGCCTCGTCCGTCACGAGGCGCGGCCGTGCCGTCCGCGAGAGCCACGGTCCACGCGAGACCGCTTCCCTCACCCGGACCAACGCATGAGCATCGCCGAGAGGCGACGGGACGGAGAGGAGCTCCCGATGCGAGAAGCTCCACTCCGTGAGCAGGCACGCCAGGTCCTTCGCCGCTGGCTCATCGAGGGGGAGCTCGAACCCGGCCAGGACCTCAACGAGCGCCTCATCGGCGACCGGCTCGGAGTGAGCCGGACTCCCGTCCGCGAGGCGCTCCTCCTCCTCACCCTCGAGGGCTTCGTGTCCATGAGCCCCTACGAGGGCTACTACGTGGCCCCCCTCACCCGCGAGGAGGGCGAGGACCTCTACCGGCTCATCGCGCTCATGGAGCACCAGGCCCTGGTGCGCTGCGAGCCCCCCACCCCCGAGGAGCTCGCGCGGCTGGACGAGCTCAGCGATCGCCGGCTGGCGGCCCCTAGCCACGACGAGAGCGTCGAGCTCGACCGCGAGTGGCACCGCACCCTCCTGGCCGGAGAGCGGGTGGGCCGCGTGTACCGCGAGGAGCTGACCCGGCTCCGCAACCGGCTGGACCGGTACGAGCGGGCCCTCCTGCTGGACGCGCCCAGCCGGGCCTCGCTCGTCGGCGAACACCGCGCCATCGTAGGGGCCCTGCGTCGCGGCGAGTGCGAGGAGGCCGGCCGGCTCCTGGAGGAGCACTGGCTCTGGCCCCTGTCGCGCGGGGTCCACTGGCCGACCGACGGGGAGGAGGCCAACGGCGACGGCTCCGCGGACGACGAGGCGACCGGCGAGAAAGCGGCCTCCTGACCCGGCGCGCCTGACGGGCGAGCCGCCCGGCCGTAGCTTGGCCCCGTGCTGAACGAACACCAGCGGCGGCGGCTGTCGGTCCGCATGGGCCGGCTCGTGGAGGAGGGCGAGGCGCTCCTCGACCAGCTCCGCGACTCACCCGACGCCTCTTCCGCGGCGCTGCGCACCGAGCTCGAGACGCTGCTCCACACGACCCGGACGGCCGCCGGTCGCCTGGACATCCGCCTGGACGGGCCCCCTCCCGACCTTCCCCACCGGGTGCTCGTGTGGTCCGCCGCCTGGTGGACCCGCATGATCGACTGCCAGCCCGAGCACCTGGGGGGACTGGGCGACGTGGCGCCGGAGGACGCGAAGCGGATCGCTCCCGCCGTGGAGGAGATCGCCGGCCACCTGGCGCGCCTCCAGCGGCTGGCGGGCGAGTGACCGGGCCTCCCCTCCTCGAGCTGCGTGGCGTCACCAGGCGATTCCCGGGCGTGACCGCGCTCGCCGGCGTGGACCTGGCCGTCCGGGCCGGAGAGGTGCACGCCCTCATCGGCGAGAACGGCGCCGGAAAGTCGACCCTCCTCCGTGTCCTGGCCGGCGCCACGGCCCCCGACGAGGGCGAGATCCGCATGGACGGGGAGCCGGTCGTCTTCCGCGGCCCGCGCGACGCGCTCGCCCGGGGCGTGACCGTCATCTACCAGGAGCTCACGCTCGTCCCCCATCTCACGGTGGCCGAGAACATCTTCCTGGGGATCGAGCCGGCGCGCTCGGGGGTCGTGGACCGGGCGGCGGCGCGCTCGGGGGCGACGGGCGCCCTCGGCGAGCTCGGCCTCGAGGTGGACCCGGACGCGCCGGTCGCCCGCCTGTCGGTGGCGCAGCGGCAGATGGTCGAGATGGCGCGCGCCCTGGTGCGGAACGCACGCGTCCTCGCCCTCGACGAGCCCACCGCGACCCTCACCCCCCACGAGGTCGACCGCCTGTTCGAGCGGGTGGACCGGCTGCGCGACGCCGGGACGGGGATCGTGTTCGTCTCCCACCGGCTGGACGAGGTGCGCCGGGTCGCCGACCGGGTCACCGTGCTGCGCGACGGTGAGCGGGTGTGGACCGGGGCCGCGGCGGAGCGGGACGACGCGGCCCTGGTGCGCGCCATGGTGGGCCGCGACGTGGAGTACCCGCGCCAGGCCGCGGCCGGGCCGCCGTCCGAGCCGCCGCTGCTCGAGGCGGAGGGCCTCACCCGCGAGCCCGCTTTCCGGGACGTGTCGCTGCGGCTGCGGCGCGGCGAGATCGTGGGGCTGGCCGGGCTGGTGGGGGCCGGCCGCACGGAGGTGGCCCGCGTCCTGGCCGGAGCCGACCGGCCGGACGCGGGCCGGGTGCTGCTGGACGGCGAGCCCTTCCGGCCGCGCTCTCCGGGCGACGCGCTCCGCCGGGGCGTCGTCTACTTCCCCGAGGACCGGAAGCGGGACGGACTGGTGCCCC
>Ga0315540_10002470_pt1 | contig 10398 bp, 4 predicted proteins | sample SalMarSW160110MG_FD_203677 | JGI IMG/M metagenome (GOLD analysis project Ga0315540, IMG submission 203677) | Salt marsh sediment microbial communities from the Plum Island Ecosystem LTER, Massachusetts, United States - Salt Marsh Sediment SW1601-10 ... | reverse complement strand
CGGTTGAAGGACAGTAAGAGATCGTTGGTGCCGTTGGTGGACGACGGCGCCACCCACCGGGGTGCAAGTCGCATTGGGATGAGCGCAAGTGATGACATGACCCCAAAAGTAAGCCCGCTGGCGGGAAAGCCGGTGCCTACGTCCCTGCTGGTCAATGTTCCGCGGCTGGTGACAGCCTATTTTGCGCAAGTCCCCGACGCGTCGATTGCCTCGCAGCGAGTCGCCTTCGGCACGTCGGGACATCGCGGCTCGGCTTTTGCGACTGCATTCAACGAGGCGCACATCGTCGCGATCACCCAGGCTGTCTGCCTGTACCGTCGCCACGCTGGCATCGATGGCCCGCTGTTCCTGGGCATGGACACCCATGCGTTGTCGGAACCGGCATTCGTCAGCGCCGTAGAAGTGCTCGCCGCCAACGGCGTCGACACGATGATCGACGAGTATGGCGGCTACACGCCGACGCCGGTGATTTCCCGCGCGATTCTGACCCACAATCACGGCCGCACAGCGGGCCTGGCCGACGGGATTGTGATCAGTCCATCTCACAATCCACCCGACGAAGGCGGCTTCAAATACAATCCGTCCAATGGCGGGCCGGCAGATGTTGACGCGACGGGCTGGATCGAAAAGGCAGCGAACAAATTCCTTGTCAAGAAGCTCGATGGCGTTGCCCGCCTTCCTTATGAACGCGCGCGCCGGGCGGCGTGCCTCCACGCCAATGACTACATCACGCCCTACGTCGCCGACCTTGCCAATGTCGTCGATCTGGAAGCCATCCGGGCGGCGGGCGTGCGCATCGGCATCGATCCGCTGGGAGGTGCGGCCATCCAATATTGGCAGCCGATCATCGAGCGCTACAAGATTTGTGCGACGGTCGTGAACGACGCCATCGACCCCACGTTCCGCTTCATGACAGTCGATTGGGACGGTAAAGTCAGAATGGATTGCTCATCGACCCATGCGATGACGCGGCTGGTCGCGATGAGGGACAAATTCGACGTCGCCTTCGCCAATGATACCGATGCGGATCGCCACGGCATCGTCTGCCCGTCGAGTGGGCTGATGAATCCGAACTATTATCTCGCCGCCGCGATCTCCTATTTGTGCGCCAATCGGCCGAACTGGCGCCGCGACAGCGCCGTCGGCAAGACCGTCGTCTCCAGCGGGATGATCGACCGTGTGACGGCCAAGCTGGGGCGCAAGCTCATCGAAGTGCCGGTGGGATTCAAATGGTTCAGCGATGGCCTGATGGACGGGTCGCTCGGCTTCGGCGGCGAGGAAAGCGCCGGCGCGTCGTTTCTGCGGCGCGATGGGTCGGTGTGGACGACGGACAAGGACGGACTCATTCTTGGATTGCTCGCCGCGGAGATCACCGCGCGAACGGGTCATGATCCGAGTCAGTTCTATGAGTCGGTGACGCGCGATCTGGGCAGGTCCTTCTACCAGCGCATCGACGCGCCTGCCTCGCCCAGGCAGAAAGCGCTAATCGCAAATCTGCACCCCGAACAATTCGACGCCGAAGAGCTTGGCGGCGAACCGATAGAAGCGAAGCTCACCCGCGCGCCAGGTAACAACGAGCCAATCGGCGGAATCAAGGTGGTCGCCGAGAACGGATGGTTTGCCGCGCGGCCCTCGGGAACAGAGGATGTCTACAAGATTTACGCGGAGAGTTTCAGAAGCGCAGTTCATTTGAACCAGATTCAAGAGGACGCTCGAGCGACCATCAGCCGCCTCTTTGAACAACAATGAGTCCTTTGATTATTTGATTCCGGTTCCTCGCTTCAAGATCGAAAACACGATCTGTGGGCTCTTCCTTTCGCGTCGGCCGCTAATCCCAGTGCTGGGTCATCTCAGCCGTCGCCCAAGAGAACGTGATTTGTGGCCGCGGCAAAGAGAGGCGGCGAAAACGCACTGGTTATTTCATCCTGAAGTGCAACAACACCAGTCGCTTCTTGAGCGGCTTTGACACCGCCAATCCGCCTCTATCGTCACCGCAGCTCGTAGAGCACTTCGCGCGTACCTCATAGGCGACAACGACGTAACCGAGCACGTCCGTCGGCGTTTCTTGTGAGCGATCCCTGGCTCTCGTGTCGCGGATGGGTCTGGGCAACCGCGGGTCATCGCTGACCAAAAAAGAGTTTAGTCGCGCAGGACCCGGGACAACATTACGATAAGTTAATTCGTCGTGAATGTATGACTACCCCGAAGGCGCCACAATGTTGTTGGTGTCTCGGCTGTCGCGTTTGAATAGCCGGTCGTCTCCCGGGCTCGCGCGTCATTGTATCAGCCCCTCTGATACAAGGCTCCGCCCGGCCGGCCTTGGATCGGCAAGTGCATCCATGCCGATTGATCCGCATCAACGACAACGACTGCCTTTGGTGTTTCACGGTTTCCGTCAGTCGATCTTAACCATATTTTGCTCGGAGATTCCCACGGAGAGCCACAGATGACAGATAGGTCAAAGAGGCCGCCACCAGCAATGGAGCCGTTGGGCCTCGGGTGGCCCACCCTTCCGAATCGATCTTTCGACAACGCTGTGACGGCTTGGCCTGAATATATGGTCGATGCGTTCCAGCGCAGCGTCCTCTTCCTCGATCTGCTGCGGCAGCGCGGCAACGAGGAGATCGAGATCACATCGCGGCCGATGGCGACCGTGCTGAGTTTCGGCCATGAGGTGTTGATCAGCGGCCGGTCGCTGCCGCGGCCGATCAACTACGCGCTATCGCGTATCTTGCCACCGCCGGGCGTCGCGATCGATTCGCGCAAGCGGCCGGTCGTCGTGGTGGACCCGCGGGCCGGCCAAGGGCCAGGTATTGGTGGCTTCAAGGCGGACAGCGAGATCGGCGATGCTCTGAACTCCGGCCATCCAGTCTACTTCATTGGCTTCGGGGCGACGCCTGCGCCCGGCCAACAGTTCCTGGACGTTGTCGAGGGGCAGGTAAAGTTCTTTGAGCGGGTGGTCGAACTCCATCCGGACGCACCGCGTCCGTTTGCCATCGGCAACTGCCAGGCGGGCTACCAGACGCTGATGGTGGCCATGTTGCGGCCGGACCTGTTCGGGCCATGCCTGGTCGCTGGCTCGCCAATGTCGTACTGGCAGGGCGTACACGGCAAGAACCCGATGCGCTATTCGGGCGGGCTGCTTGGCGGCAGCTGGCTCACCGCCATGACCAGCGACCTCGGCAACGGCAAGTTCGATGGGACCTGGCTCATCCTGAACTTCGACATGCTGAACCCGGCAAACTGGCTGTGGGGCAAGCAATATGATGTTTATGCCAACATCGACACCGGGGCGCAGCGCTACCTCAAGTTCGAGAAGTGGTGGGGCGACTTCGTCCAGCTGAACGGCGACGAGCTGCAGTTCTTGGTCGACAATCTCTTCATCGGCGACAAGCTGGCCCGCAATCAACTGCAGTCGCGCGATGGAACGACATTCGATATCCGCAACGTCACCTCGCCGATTATCGTCTTCACCTCGACGGGTGACAACATCAGTCCACCACCGCAGAGCCTCGGCTGGATTCTCGATCTGTATCGCGACGTCGAGGACATCCAGGCAACGGGCCGGACGATCGTGTACTCCCTGAATCACGAGATTGGCCACCTCGCCCTCTTCGTTTCTTCCAAGGTGGGGGCCAAGGAGGACGAGGAGTTCGTGCAGTTGATGGACGTCATCGACTGCCTGCCACCCGGCCTTTATGAGATGGTCATCTCGCCGCGGCCGGCCGACGTGCCCTCGGGTGGCTTCGTCACCGGCGACTGGATCGCCCGCTTCGAAGCCCGCTCACTCGACGACGTCCGCGCGCTCGGGCGCAATACCCGCGAGGACGACCGCGCCTTTGCCGCCGTGGCCCGGCTGTCGGAACTGAACCTCTCAATCTATCGCACCTTCATGCAGCCCTTTGTGCGCGCGCTCGCCAACGAGCGGGCGGCGGACATAGCCCGAACCTTGAACCCGCTCAGGCTCGGTTTCACCATCTTCGCCGACAGCAGCCCCTGGATGAGGGGCGTGCAGAAGCTGGCTGCCGACGTGACGGCGGCCCGCAGGCCGGCCGCACCGGACAATCCGTTTCTCGCGCTGCAGAAGCAGGCTTCGGATCAGATCATTGCCGCCCTCGACGCCTATCGCGTGGCGCGTGACCAAATGGCCGAGCAGACGTTCTTCGGCTTCTATGGCTCGCCATTCGTGCAGGCGCTCCTCGGCGTCAACGCCGGCAGCGAGGTGCGGCCGTTCCCCGGCACATCACCTGAAAAGCTGGCCGCACGACGGGCCCAGGCGGACGTTTACGCTGCAAAGCTACGGACGGGCGGGTTCGACGAAGCGTTGACCCGCGCGGTGCTGTACGTCATCGCGGCCGAGCGGATGATCGACCAGCGCTCCGCACTCGCGTTGAACGTCGCGCGCCAGCAGCTCATGCATCTGTCGCTTGCCGAGTTCAAGGCGCTGGTGCGGGACCAGTCCTTCGTGCTGCAGCTCGAACGTGATTCAGCGGTGGAGGTGCTGGCGTCCCTGGTGCCTGGGGCGGATGCGCGAAAGGGACTTCTCAAGCGGGTGCGCGCGATCGTCGGCGCGGGCGATCCTCCGAACGCCGCCGAGCGTGAACGGCTGGCCCGGTTGTCGCAGGTGCTGGAGGCGCCGATTGAGAAAGCGCCACCTCCCGCGACCGCCGGTCGGACGTCTACCGTTGGGTCGAAACGCTCCACTCCGACCCGACGGCCGAAGCCGCAGCATGGCGCGATTCACTAGACGCCCTTCTTCTCACCAACGGGAGCGCCTTGCATCTCACTGCTGCACGAGCCTGACCTGACGGAATTGCAGAAATGCAGACCATCGTGAACAAGACGTTCGAAGAGATCGCGCTCGGCGATACCGCATCAATCGAGCGTACGCTGCAGGCCGGCGACGTGCAGGCTTGGGCCAACACCTTTGGCGACATGGACATGCTCGCAGGTCCGGGTGAGAGCCAGGGGGCTGCCGGCATCGTCACGGCCATACTGACCGCGCTGGTTGGGTCAGGCCTCCCGGGTCCGGGGACTTCGATCCGCACGACCTCGGTGCAGATCAAGGGCGCGCTGCCGATCGGCGCGGTGATGACGGCTCGGCTCGTCGTGCGGGAGAAGCGACCCGATCAGGGGATCGTCGTGCTGGACGGCCAGTGCGTCGACCCGGCTGGTCAGGTCTTCGCGACCGCAATCCTGGAAGTTCTGGCGCCGACGAAACGTCAGCAACATCAGATGGCGGAGCATCGGCTGGATGGACTGCTCGATCGCTGCAAGAACCTCAAGCCGATGGTGACCGCCGTGGTGCATCCATGCAATGACGATGCGCTGGCCGGTGCCGTGGAGGCTGCCGAAGCCGGGCTGATCATACCCGTGCTGTTCGGCCCCGAGGCCGAGATCCGGCGGAACGCCGATGCTGCCCACCTGGATATCACCAAGTGCCGGATCGTGGCCACGGACGGCGCCGAGGACTCGGCGCAGAAGGCCGCACTGGCGGCGGGGACCGGCGAGGTTGCGGCGCTGATGAAAGGCAGCCTGCACACCGATGTGTTCTTGCATGCGATCATGCAGAAGGACTCGAAACTGCGAACCGGACGACTGATCAGCCACTGCGTCATGATGTCGGTGCCGACCTACGCGCGCCGCTTCGTCATCAGCGATGTAGCGCTGAATATCGCGCCGGATACCGACGAGAAGCGCGACATCTGCCAGAACGCGATCGGTTTTGCGCGCGCGCTCGGCATCGACCTGCCGAAGGTGGCCGTGCTGGCAGCGGTTGAAATGGTGCAGACCAAAATGCAGGCCACGCTCGACGGTGCCATCCTGGCGAAGATGGCGGAGCGTGGCCAGATCGTCGGCGGGATAGTCGATGGGCCGCTCGATCTCGATGCCGCAGTCGACGCTGAAGCCGCGCGGATCAAGCATATCTCTTCGCCGATTGCCGGCCTCGCCGACATTCTGATCGTGCCGAATATCGAGGCCGGCAACATGGTTTACAAGAATCTTGCCTTCATGGCCGACGCCCAGGTCGCCGGCCTGGTCGTCGGTGCGCGAGTGCCGGTGATCCTCACCAGCCGTGCCGACACGGCCGCCGCGCGCCGTTTCTCGGCCGCGGCTGCCGTGCTCTACGCCGACGCGCTGGCGCGCGATCCGGCTGGTATTCTGCCGGAACCCACAGAGTAAGCGGCCATGGCCGACGCCATTATGGTGGTCAACTCGGGCTCGACCAGCCTGAAGTTCGGCGCGTACTCGGTGGATGCGTCCAGGTCGCTGTCCCTACTTTGCCGTGGCCAGATCGACGGGATGCAGGACGATCCACATTTCGTCGCCAAGAATGCGGCCGGCAAGCCGACTGACGCCCATGAATGGGGCGAGGGCCACGCGATTGATCACAAGACAGCTCTGCACTTTGTGATCACCTGGCTGGAAGCCAATGTCGCCGACTTGAAAGTGGTGGCAGCCGGCCACCGGGTCGTGCTCGGCGGCACCCGCTTCCAGGCGCCGGTGCGAATCGATGACGACGTGCTGTCGTATCTCGACTCGCTCATGGTGATGGAGCCGTCGCACCAGCCCTATAATGTGCGCGGCGCACGCGCGATTGCTGAGGCGTTTCCGGGCCTGCCGCAAGTCGCCTGCTTCGACACCTCGTTTCATCGGACCATGCCGGAGGTCGCGCAGACCTATGCGCTCCCGAAGGACGTGCGCGATGCTGGAGTTCGCCATTGGGGCTACCACGGCATCTCCTACGACTACATCAGCCGGCAGATTCCGAAGTTCGCCCCCGAGGCGCGGCGGGTAATCGTCGCCCATCTCGGTGGCGGCGCCAGCATGTGCGCCATGCTGGATGGGCGCAGTGTCGAGACGACTATGGGATTTGCCGGCCTGTCCGGGCTTCCGATGGCGACGCGCTCGGGCGATATGCCACCCGGCGCACTGTTCTACCTGCTGCGCGAAAAACTGTTCGACGACGCGTCGTTGGAGAAGATGCTGTACCAGCGTGCGGGCCTGCTCGGCCTGTCCGGCACCAGCGGCGACATGCGGGTGTTGCAGGGGAGCGTGGATCCACTCGCGATCGCGGCGGTGCAGTATTTTGTATACGCGATGACGAAATACACCGGCGCCTATGCCGCCGTGCTCGGCGGACTGGATGCCTTCGTGTTCACCGCCGGCATTGGCGAAAACTCCGCCCCCGTGCGCGAAGCGCTTTGCAGCAAGCTGGCGTGGCTCGGCGTCAAATTGGACAAACAAACGAACGCTTCCAACGGCCCGCGCATTTCCACTGCGGACAGCAGCGTGTCAGTGTGGGTCATCCCGACAGACGAGGAACTGATGATCGCACAGCACACGCTGGCGCTTGTTCGCCCTTGCTGAGCTGTCAGAGAGAAACCCCGCCATGAAACCCAAGGCCGGCCAGCCCAAGGCTCCCCAATCCAACCCGGGATCGAAAACCGATGCGAAGGAAGATTTGAAGTCTTTGCCTCTGGCGGAGGTGGAGAAGAGATTAGCGACGTCACCGGACGGCCTCACCCAAGACGAAGCCCAAAAGCGACTTGCGCAATACGGGCCCAACGAGATCGAGGAAAAGAAGACCAATGAGCTCCTGAAATTCCTCAGCTACTTCTGGGGTCCCATCCCGTGGATGATCGAAGCAGCCGTGATCCTTTCAGCGATCGCGCGGCATTGGCCGGACTTCGGCATCATCCTGCTTCTGCTTCTGGCCAATGCCGTCGTCGGATTCTGGGAAGAACATCAGGCGGGCAACGCGATCGCTGCCCTGAAGGCCACGCTGGCGATCAAGGCCCGGGTGAAACGCGATGGAAAGTGGATCAACCCACTAGCGCGCGAGTTGGTGCCGGGCGACGTCATCCGCGTGCGCCTGGGCGACATTGTGCCGGCCGATGCTCGGCTGTTGGAGGGGGACTCGATCCAAGTAGATCAGTCCGCGCTGACGGGAGAATCTTTGCCCGCCGCGCGCGAGGCCGGCGAGGCAATATTCTCCGGTTCGATCGTTCGTCAGGGCGAGATCGGCGCGTTGGTCTATGCCACAGGCGTGAACACCTATTTCGGCAAGACTGCGGAGCTGGTCCAGGGCGCGCAAACCGTCAGCCACTTCCAGCGTGCCGTGCTCAAGATCGGCGACTACCTGATCATCCTCGCGGTGGCTCTGGTGGCGCTGATCATTACGGTCGCGCTCTTCCGCGGCGACCCGATTCTTACCACGCTTCAGTTCGCCCTGGTGCTGACCGTAGCCGCGATTCCGGTGGCGATGCCCACGGTGCTTTCCGTGACCATGGCTGTCGGCGCGCGCCTCCTCGTGAAGAAACAGGCGATTGTGACACGGCTGTCGGCAATCGAGGAATTGGCGGGCGTCGACGTGTTGTGCTCGGACAAGACCGGCACGCTGACCCAGAACAAACTGACGCTCGGCGATCCGTTCAGCGTGAACGACATCCCGGCCGATCAGGTCATCCTGAACGCCGCACTGGCATCACGCGCGGACAACAAGGACACCATCGACCTCGCCGTTCTAGGAGGCCTGAAGAACGATCAGGCCTTGAAGGGCTATCAGATGGTGCATTTCCAGCCGTTCGACCCGGTGCATAAACGCACCGAAGCCACCGTCAAGGGCACGGATGGAAAGGAGTTCAAGGTCACCAAGGGCGCGCCGCAGGTGATCCTGGAGCTGGCGGCCAATGCCGGAGAGGTGAAGCCCGCCGTCGACGAGGCGGTCAACGCATTCGCGGCGCGCGGCTTTCGTTCACTGGGCGTGGCGCGAGCCGACGGCGACGACAAATGGCGGTTCCTTGGCGTGTTGCCCCTGTTCGATCCGCCACGGGACGACGCCAAGGCAACGATCGCGACCGCCGAAGATATGGGCGTGAAGGTCAAGATGGTGACCGGCGACGCGCTGGCCATCGCTCAGGAGACAGCCAAGAAACTGGGGATGGGCACTGACATTCTCGATGCCAGCGGCTTTGGCGACGCGAAGAGTCATGAGACGACGCAGTTGGTGGAGTCCATCGAGAAGGCCGACGGCTTCGCTCAGGTGTTTCCTGAGCACAAGTTCCATATCGTGGACGTTCTGCAGCAGCTTGGCCATATCGTCGGCATGACCGGCGATGGGGTGAACGACGCGCCGGCGTTGAAGAAAGCCGACTGCGGCATCGCGGTTTCTGACGCGACTGATGCCGCTCGCGCCGCGGCGGACATCGTGCTGATGACGCCCGGCCTGTCGGTGATCATCGCCGCGGTCAAGGAAAGCCGGAAGATCTTCCAACGAATGAACAGCTACGCGATCTACCGCATCGCCGAGACGCTGCGCGTGCTGTTGTTCATGACGCTGTCAATTCTGATCTTCAACTTCTACCCTTTGACGGCTGTGATGATCGTCATGCTGGCGCTACTCAACGACGGGGCCATCCTGTCGATTGCCTATGACAACGTTCACTATAAGGACGAGCCTGAGGCTTGGAACATGCGTCTGGTGCTGGGCATCGCTACGGTGCTCGGCATCGTCGGGCCCATGGCCGCGTTTGGGCTGTTCTACCTGGGCGACCGCGTCTTTCACCTTGATCGTGCGCACCTTCAGACGCTGATGTATCTGATGCTGTCCGTCGCTGGACACCTGACGATTTTCCAGACGCGCACGCGCGGTCCATTCTGGTCGATACGCCCGGCACGGATCCTGTGGGTGGCGGTGCTCGGCACGCAGACGCTGGCAACCCTGATCGCGGTCTTTGGCCTGTTCATGACCCCGCTCGGTTGGGGTTGGGCGCTGTTTGTATGGGGTTACGCCCTTGTGTGGTTCCTCGTAACCGATCGCGTGAAGCTGCTCGCCTATCGGATTTTCGATCCAACTGCCGTACCTCTTCTGGCCAAGGCGTCCTTTGATGCAACGCCGCAGATCGCTAAACGCGCGTACGAGTTATATGAGCGGCGAGGCCGCCGTGAAGGCTACGCCCTTCAGGACTGGCTCCAGGCGGAGCGCGAGGTTCGCGAACGCGGGCCCTCCAAATGAACCGACGCGATCCATGCCTTTGGCACCGCCGCGAAGACAAAATGAAAATTGACTCAAAGGTTTTTCGCCTTCGCACATCGTTCCGCCGTCGACAAAGGCAGCGCCAGGCTGATCATATCCCTCGATATTTTCGAAGATCTCAACATGACTTATCCCAAAACGAACGCGAAGTGCCGGCGGGAATTGCAGGCAATCCGAGATCAACTGGCGAAATGATGTCCGCGAATGCGATGGCTAACCACATCTCGAATGGATCGAGACTGTCGTGGAGGTCAGCCACCGAATGCGACGAGGCGTTTCCCGGACCCCACGCATAGAAGCCGCGGCGGGGGCCAAGCTTGGGCGAGCGCCCGCCGGGTGCTGAAGGACGCGGCATGCCC
>Ga0315540_10002469_pt1 | contig 10401 bp, 8 predicted proteins | sample SalMarSW160110MG_FD_203677 | JGI IMG/M metagenome (GOLD analysis project Ga0315540, IMG submission 203677) | Salt marsh sediment microbial communities from the Plum Island Ecosystem LTER, Massachusetts, United States - Salt Marsh Sediment SW1601-10 ... | reverse complement strand
TCTCCGAGCTTGACGCCTATGTCGCGAACCGGGTGAAAGAACTGACCGGCGGCTCGCAGCACCCCGTCATGACCCGCCCCCCAACCGTCCCAGACTTCCCCATCGCGGTGGTCGGGGCGAACCGATAGATGAGCGCCGGATCGGCGGCTGCATAGCGCTCAACCGCCTCGTCCGGAAATAAATCGGTAAAGTGTCATCGCATCTGTGACGCGGCCGGCTTACACAATGCTGGCTTCGGGTCACGGGCTGCCGTGCAGACGGCGTGCCGCGGACGGACGGTCTACCCTCCATTGCTGAAAGTCGGTGCCCCGCGGGCAGCATTGGCAGCTCAACCCCAACTTCCGGACCAACCCGGGCGGCAGCCGGCACGGAAGGATCGTGCCAATTGCGGAAGTTACGATGAGACTGCCAAAGAATTGATGTCGCGGAATTCCTTTGGTCTCATGCCCGTCGCATTGCGGAAAGCGCGCACAAAGTGCGGCAGATCGGAATAGCCAAGAGATGCTGATATGTCTGTGACGGAGGTATCCGTTTCCAACAACAGTTCCACGGCACGTTTAGCCCGCATGGTGTTCGCAATCGTGCGGAAGTCGGTCCCTTCCCGCTTCAATTCCCGCTGCAAGGTCCGTACGCTGATGTCCAGTGAGCACGCTGCGCTCTCGATTGAGAGGGTTCCGGTCAAAACCTGAGACCAAACCTGCTGGGTAAGGATGTCGGAAAGGCGGTCCAGCCTGGCGCACTCAAGCCGTGCTCGCGCGAGGTCTGCGGGGGTGATTAGCCTGCGCGGCGGCGGCCCTTTGTGCCGCGCGTCAAGAAGCTTGGCCTCAAAGCTTATCGCCACATCCGGAGCATCGAATACCACAGGACACTGGAACGTGTCTTCGAACTCCGTAACGCGCCGCGGCCGCGGGATATCGAGCCCGACGTGCCGCGGCCGCCACCTGTCGGGCAGGAAGGCTCGGCAAAGGCTCAACATGATGGCGGCGGTCCCACAGGCCACATGGGAATAGCCTTTGTTGCCCTTGGCCGGGGGGCTTGCAAAGCCTAACCGCGCTATTCGGTTGTGGTTGACGAGCGTCCAACTGTCGCCGGCACTGTGAAAGCCGATCGTGGCGATGCCGCGCTTGATGGCGGCGCCGAGCGTGGAGGCCTGAATGATGTATTGCCCCCAACATCCCTTGCTGGCGATGGACAGATGAGGGGCCAGCAGAAGGCCGAGCGTCTCTTCGCCGGAGTGCCGGGCAGTCGCATCAATGAAGGCCGACAGAGTGACGTGGGGAATGAAACAGTCCTGATCCTCGATCGCCTCGATGTCGAGCATCGCCGCTTCGTTGGCGCGGCTGAGAACATTCTCCCCAAACGCATTGCGGACAAAGCCGGAGACGCCTGCGAGCGCGGTGACAGATACGACAGAGATCGACCCCGATCGCGTGTAGGAGAGTTTTTTCGGCGTTGGCGCAAAATGGCAGTTTAGGGCCATCGCTATTCGATATACTGGTAGGCTCAACTCCACTGAGGAGGCTGAATTCTTGTAGTCGTTGTCGCGCATTTCTGGCCGACAAGCAACCTCGGTTGGACGGTTTAATGCTTTGCTCTGGAGGTGTGGGATGGCTTCTTTTTCGCGGCGCAAAATCATTCTGGCAGCAGCGGTAGGCATGGCAATCGCCGCCTCGGTAACAATAGCTGGCGTCCCCAACCCGGTTCGAGCGGAAGATGAGCTGAGTGTCGAGGAGGCGCGTCAAATCGCCATCGACGCCTACATCTACGGGTATTCGCTTATTACCACCAACACGACACGGCTCCAGATGAGCAATGTGCCCAAAGTCAAGGAGATGCACGCGCCGCTGGGCACGTTTTTTAACGTCCGGGGCTATCCCCCAGCAACGTACCGTGGTGTGTCGGCGACAAACGCCGATACGCTTTATTCTCTCGCCTGGCTTGACCTCAAGGAACCGATGGTCTTCAGCCATCCCGAGATCAAGGACCGCTTCTTCACCTTCGAGTTGGTCGATCTTTGGATGATCGTCAAAGAAAGCGTCGGCACCAACACGGCTGGCTCAGAGGCCAAGAACTATCTCTTCACCGGCCCCGGTTGGACGGGCGAGGTGCCCGAGGGCATGACGCATATCTCCTTCCCAACCCGCTATATGGTGATCCTCGGCCGGACTTATGCGCTCGATACGCCCGAGGACCTCGCCAAGGTCCACAAGCTGCAGGATCAGTACAAGGTCGTTCCTCTCTCTTCCTACGGGAAGCCGTACACTTTTGTCGCGCCGCCCGTGGATCCGAATCCGCCCGTCAGCATGACCGAGGCACCCCAGAAGGCAATCCTGGCGCTCGGTGTGGAAGGCTATTTCAACTGGCTCGCCAAGCTCATGGGCACTGTTGCCAAACCGGCGGCGGAGGACGCGCCGATCGTTGCGAGCATGGCCAAGCTGGGCATCGTGCCCGGCAAGAAGTTCGAACTCTCGAAGCTGGATTCGGACGTAGAGGCTGCGCTGAAGGACGTGCCCGAGGCGGCGCTCAAGAAGATGAATGAGGCCTGGGCCGAGGGCGGCAAGGCGGCGAACGGTTGGCGCTACAAGCTCGTCTCCGGGCGTTATGGGACGGACTATCTCGCACGCGGCGCTTGGGCCGCCGACGGTTGGCCGTCCCAATTGCCCAAGGTTTCCATCTATCCGACGACCTATGTCGATAGCGACGGCAACAAGCTGGACGGCAAGAACAGCTACACCGTTACATTCCCGAAGGGCCAGATGCCACCGGTGAACCCGAAAGCGTTTTGGTCGATCACCATGTACCAGATCGACAAGGGACTGTGGTTCTATCCCAACAAGCTGAACAAGCTGACCGTCAGCCCGCGCGACGACCTCAAATACAACGAGGATGGGTCACTGACGCTGTATTTCCAGCACGAGACGCCAGGTCCGGAAAAGGAAGCGAATTGGCTGCCAGCGCCAGCCGCGCCATTCGCTCTGACGCTGCGTATGTATTGGCCGAACCAGGAGCCGCCCTCGATCCTCGACGGTTCTTGGTCTCCTCCGCCAGTGCAGAAGACGGACGAGTCTCTCCTGAAGAAGCTGGAAGACGACTTGTAGGAGTACGGCCGCGCGCGGTCCGACATCTCGCGGAAGGAAATCTTCCAATGACGCTTCGCACGAGACGATTTTGGGCACGCGCAGCCATTGTTGTCGCGATCCTCGGCGTCTTAGGCGGCATCACCGGGTGGGCGCTCATGCGCTTCTTCCCGAATCGGGTCGACCACTGTGGCGGGATTGTCATCAACTATCTCCGCACGCTGACGGCGCCGAAAGGCACGTTGGTCACCGATCTCAACCCTGACTACTCGCTCAAGGCGGTCGCCGGTTCATCCGAACCGGCGCCGCCACCGGTGCGGTCCGACGAGGCAGGAGCAGACTGGCCAACCTACAACCGCACGCTCGATGGTCACCGCTATTAGCCGCTGACGGAGATCACCACGAAGAATGCTGACAAGCTCAAGGTGCTCTGCACCTACGACACCGGTGTCATCGGTGCTTTCGAAAGCGGGCTAATCGTGGTTGAGGGCGCGTTGATCGGCCAGAGATTCCGATCAGCGGCGGCGCGTCCTGGACGAGCTACACGATCGATCCCGAAACTGGCGAGTTGTTTGTCCCCGGCGGGAACCCAGCGCCCGACTACGACATCATGGTGCGCGAGGGTAACAACCTCTATGCCGGGTCGGTGGTGGTGCTCGACGCCAAGACGGGAGAATACCGCAGACATTACGAGATCAGCGGCCGGGACTGGCACGATTGGGGTGTCTCGAACCCGCCAATCCTGATTAGGACGTGGGGCGGCCGAAATATGATGATTGTCACCCCGAAGGACGGTCATCTCTGTGGGTTTGACCGCTCGACCCATGAGCGGCTCTATAAGGTCCCTGTGACGCGGATCGACAATGCCGAAGCCCCGTTCGAGGTCGGCAAACCGGTACGCTTCTGCCCAGGCTCGGTTGGCGGTGCTGAATGGAACGGCCCCGCCTACGTCCCGAACAACAACCTAATCCTTATCGGCGAAGTCGACTGGTGCTTCTCGGTCACGATGCAGGATACCAAGGCGCTCGAGACGGCGCCCATGGGGCAGCCGTGGATGGGGATGGCGACTCTCAATCCCCTCTATGCGATTGGTGAGCCGCTTGAGGGCGACAACGAATGGCACTGGGTCTATGCGGTCGACGCCGATACCGGCACTTGGGCCTGGCGGGCCAAGCTCAACTATCCCATCCTCAGCGGCATGACTCCGACGGCAGGCGGCATTGTCCTCTTCGGCGACACGGGGAGCAATTTCTATGCGCTCGATTCCAAAGATGGGCGCAAGCTCTGGGGCCGGAAGCTGGACGGCGCTATCGGCGGTGGGGTCATCACCTACATGGCCGGCGGCTCCCAGAAGATTGCTGTTGCCGCTGGATTTACGTCGCCCATTTGGCCAGTCGTGATCAGCACGGGTAAGGTCGTTGTCCTCGGTTTGGATGAGACGGAGGCCAAGGATCGAATCCCGGCTGATGGTGATTCTGGAACGCCATAGCGAGCAAGGAGTGAACCATGGAGCTTGATCCCGTCATCCTCTCCCGGTTTCAGTTCGCGTTCGTGGTGACGTTCCACATTATCTTTCCGGCGTTCACGATCGGCCTGGCGGCGTGGCTTGCGACGATCGAGGGAATGCGGCTCTTCACCGGAAATCCGGTCTACCGCCGCATCTTTGATTTCTGGCTCAAGGTTTTCGCCGTGTCGTTTGGCATGGGCGTCGTAACGGGCATCGTCATGGCTTTTCAGTTCGGGACGAACTGGGGCGTGCTCGCCGAGCGCACTGGCTCGATCCAGGGGCCGCTCCTCGGCTATGAGGCCTTCACCGCTTTCATGCTCGAGGCAACGTTCTTCGGCGTGATGCTGCTGGGGCGCAATCGCGTGTCCCCGGGCTTCTACTTCTTCGCGTGTTGCATGGTCTCGATCGGGACCATGTTCTCGTCGTTCTGGATCCTCGCCAACAATTCGTGGATGCAGGTCCCGCTCGGGCACGAGATTGTCGACGGCAAGATCATCCCGTCCGACTGGCAAGCGATCGTGCTCGGACCGGTGATGATGGTGCGCTGGCCGCATATGCTGTTTGCCGCGTTCCTGACCACCGCAATGTGCGTCTCCGCGACCGGCGCTTGGTACTTGTTGCGCAACGTGCACCGAGCCGAGGGGCGCGTGACGCTGCATTGGGGGCTCGCGCTTGCGGCCATCCTGATCCCGGTCCAGATGTTTTTCGGCCGTCTTGCTGGGCTCTATGTCTACAAGCACCAGCCGGCGAAGTTCGCCGCAATCGAAGCGCGGTGGCACGAGGAGCAGCCCGCCACCGAGGTTTGGCTCGCCTGGCCCGACGAGGCGGAAAAGAAGAATCTTTTCGCGATCGAGACCCCGGGCGTGGGGAGCCTCATTGCCACGGGAAGCTGGACCGCGCCTGTTCAGGGGCTCAGCGATTTTCCCGAGGATGATTGGCCTCCGGTCGCTATCCCCTTCTTTGGCTTTCGCATCATGGTCGGGATGGGGCTCATCATGCTCGGCATTTCCTGGCTCGGGAACGCCCTTCGGTGGCGTGGAACCCTCGAAACATCGCGCTGGTTCCTGTGGCCCACGTTTTTGGCGTTTCCGACAGGCTTCATCGCCGTCATAAGCGGCTGGTATACGGCGGAAGTCGGGCGGCAACCCTGGGTCGTCTACGGGCTGTTGCGGACTGCCGATGCCGTAACGCCATCATTGGCAGGCGGCGAGGTTCTCGTCTCTCTTCTCACCTACACCTTGTTCTACACATTCTTCGTGAGTTTCGGCATTTGGTACATCTACAAGCTCCTGCGCCAAGGACCGGCCACGCCAACGGTGGCAGTCTCAAACATCACACCGAGCCGGCCGCTGGCCTATGGTGATGGCATTCCGGTAAGCACGGGCAGCGAGGGGAAGGACTGAACGATGGAAGCAAGTTCACTTGCATTGTTTTGGGCCAGGGTCATTGCTCTTTCGATCCTCGTTTATGTCTTGCTCGACGGCTTCGATCTGGGCGTGGGGATTCTCTTTGGGACCACACGGGATGAGATGAAGCGCGGGCAGATGATGTCGGCGATCTCCCCATTCTGGGACGGCAACGAGACCTGGTTAGTCGTGATCGGCGCGTCGCTCTTCGCGGCCTTTCCGCCGGTCTATGCGGTCTTCTTGGGAGCATTCTACTTGCCGGTTCTCCTGATGCTTATCGGCTTGATCTTCCGCGGGATCGCCTTCGAGTTTCGCAATCACAGTCGCCAGCTGAGCTGGCTATGGGATCATGGCTTCTTCTACGGCTCGGTCCTTGTTGCGTTCGTACAAGGCGCAGCGGTCGGTGCGATGATGCGCGGCATCCCGACCGAGAACGGGCAATACACGGGGGGTGCCTTCACTTGGCTCCATCCGTTTCCGATCTTGACGGGAATCGGCCTCGTGCTCGGGTATGCGCTGCTTGGCGCGGGCTGGCTTGTTCTGAAGTCGGATGGCGCAGTGCGTGATTGGGCGCGCGAACGCGTGAGGCCCCTCGTCATCGGCGTCCTCGTCGTCCTCGGTCTGGCTTTCGTCATAACCATGACGGTCGACGCGGGGGCCATCGCTCAAAACAATCTGGACCAGCGCAGTTGGGGCATCGCGTTCCCTGCCGTCGGTCTGCTCGCCCTTGTGGGCGTGCACTTTTTCGCACGCAAGGATGCCGACAGCCTGCCCTACGGGCTGACGGCCGTTTTCTTCATCGCGGCATTTCTGACGCTTGGCGTCATGATGTGGCCCTACATGATTCCCTACGGGTTGACAGTGGCCGACGCGGCAGCGCCCGAGGCTTCGCTGCGTTTCTTCTCCTACGCTGGCTTCGTCGCGCTTCCGATCATCACGATCTACACAATTGGTGTGTATTGGGTCTTTCGTGGCAAGATTGGCCAACCACAGTCCTGATCCAGTTTGCTAGATTCAACATTGGCGGCAAGGGTGGAGCGGCGTTCCCTCCCGGCGACGGCGCAGACTTTTGGCTTGCTCCTCGCCATGACGACCGATGGCGGAAATTGATTAATGAGGAACCGAATGGTCACAAAACTGAAAGATCTGAAGAGCCACGGCGGACAAGGAAACTTCCTAACGCCGGTCTATGCGCGCGAGCAAATGGAGCACTCCGTTCCCAAGTTCGAGCTCGCCGAGCAGGAACTGAGGCCGGATACCGCTTACGACCTCATTCATGATGAGTTGATGCTCGACGGAAATGCGCGGCTCAATCTGGCGACGTTCGTCACGACCTGGATGGATCCGTATGCCGAAAAGCTGATGGCCGAGACGTTCGACAAGAACATGATCGACAAGGACGAGTATCCCTTTACGGCCATGATCGAGCAACGGTGCGTGAATATCATCTCACGCTTGTTCCACGCTCCCGACACCGGCGTCGGCGCATCCGCGATCGGGTCTTCGGAAGCGGTGATGCTGGCCGGGATGGCCTTGAAATGGCGTTGGCGCGCGCGGCAACAGGCCAAAGGCAAGCCCACTGACAAACCAAACATCGTCATGGGCACGAATGTGCAGGTCGTGTGGGAGAAGTTCGCGCGCTACTGGGAGGTGGAGCCGCGCTACATCGATATGGCGCCAGACCAATACACGATTACACCCGAAGGCGTCCTCGATGCGATCGACGAAAATACGATCGGCGTCGTCGCCATCCTCGGCGTCACTTACACGGGCGGCTTCGAGCCGATCAAGGACATTCACGACGCTCTGACCAGGCAAAATGCGAAGACCGGCTTGGAGATTCCGATGCATATCGATGCTGCGTCGGGCGGGTTCGTCGCTCCGTTTCTCCAGCCGGACTTGGAATGGGATTTCCGTTTGCCGCTGGTCAAATCCATCAACGTGTCCGGGCACAAATACGGGCTTGTCTATCCCGGCGTGGGGTGGGTCGTGTGGCGCTCCGAAGAGGATCTGCCCGAAGACCTCGTCTTTCGCGTCAACTATCTTGGCGGCAACATGCCGACCTTCACTCTGAATTTCTCGCGGCCCGGCAATCAGATTGTAGGGCAGTACTACAATTTCCTGCGCCTCGGCCGGACGGGCTACACACGCATCATGCAGGGCCTGCAGGACACGGCGATGTACCTCTCCGGGCATATCGAGAAGATGGGGCCGTTCAAACTCATCTCGCGTGGCGATACAATTCCGGTCTTCGCTTTCGCCCTCAAGGATTCGAGCCGCTACAGTGTCTTCGATCTGTCCGACAAGCTCCGGGAACAAGGTTGGCAAGTGCCCGCCTATACGATGCCGCCGAAGGTGGAGGACCTCGCCGTGCTCAGGGTCGTCGTGCGGGAGGGCTTCAGCCGCGATCTCGCAGACATGCTCTTGGCGGATCTGAAGAAGGCGGTGGCCTATTACGATGCCGAAGCGGGGCATAAGGCCGAAGCGCCGAGGCCTCAGTTCGCACACTAACGGGACGGCCCACGTCTAAAATGCGAGAATGCCTGCGATGAGACTGACCAAGACACCGAACTTCGGTGTTCTGCTACTCGTTCTGTGTCTACTAATCGTCGCCGCGCCGATCGCCACCGGCTCGGCGGCTGCCTTTGGCGTTGAACTACTCTTCAATGCGATCTTCATTGCCGGTGCTTATTGGCTTGCGTCGCGCGATCGCACGCGGTGGGTCTATTTGTGTCTGACGGTGTCGGCCTTCGTTACGCGCTGGGGAGCGCTTCTGCTCGGTGTCCCTGGACTGCAGGTGACGTCGACCGCACTCACGCTGCTTTGGTTGATGCTCAGCATTGCTCTGATATTCAGCGACTTGGCCAGGCGGCGTGACGTCAGTGCCAACACGATCATGGGAGCGGTCGTCGCCTACCTGTTCCTGGCCGTCGCGTTTGCCTACCTCTACGGCATTATCGAACACCTACTGCCCGGATCATTCGCCGGGATTCCGGCGGAGGTTGGCCGCAAACGTCTTGGAGACACGCTGATGTATTTCAGCCTCGTGACTCTTACGACCTTAGGCTATGGGGATATCGTCGCCGTTACCGGACCCGCCCGCCCGATTGCCGGTTTTGAAGCGGCGTGCGGCACGCTCTATGTCGCCGTGATGGTTGCCAGGCTCGTGGCCCTGCAAGTGGCGAACGAACTGCGCGGACAAGGCGAGCCCCGATCGAGCGGCGCGGCAAAACATCCAAGAACTGAATAGTTGCGGCGGTTCTGATCGACTTGAGGAAGAAACAGGCGTTTTACCACGCTTCGGGCGCGAATATGGCCAGTGCTTCGTCTAACGCCTGCTGTGGGTCAAGGGCTGCCCCGACGATGCCAGCCGGGGCACGGACGGTCTGCCCTCAGCTGCAGACGCATCGTCGCAGTGCAGCGAATTGGTGAAGAGTGCCAATCGCGTCGGTTCGCGATAGTGCGATCCGGAGCTCTTGGTTCGGCAGCTGATCGATAGGATAGCTGACAGTCGAAGGATAGTCGGGACAGTCGAGGTTGACCCATGGCGGACGAATCAGAAAATTTCGTTCCCGCGCCATTGGCGCGGCGCGCTACGCCAATGATGAAGCGGACCAAGCCCGCGCTGTCGCATCGCGGATAAATTTTGTAATACGGCGAGCTAGCGGTCAACGGATGCTTCTATGGCCGCGATTTCCGCCGGACAAAAGTGGTGTCTCACAAGCGATTGCACCGTTTCTACCTTCACCAGTTCGGCGAAGGTCCGAGCGGTAACAGTTCTATCTACCACCGACTGGCTTTCTATAACCAAATCACCCGTAGGAGCCATTCCTAAAAGATCATCAAGAGATGGCCCAGTTTTGGTGACGAATCCGGCCATAAACTTTATAATGGGCCGGCTTAGGCGTTGGATGAAAGCCAACCGCCGTTGCTTGCGCTCGGCGCTTGTGAGGCTGGCCTCCACCATTATGGCATCAAAAGACTCATTGATGCGCTTTACTCGCCGAGCCACTTCCAGCTGGGTTACCGATGAGGTGACAACGGAGTTGAATTCCCTAAGCTCGTTGCGGGCCGGCGCGAGTTCTTCCCGAAGCGCTTCCAGCACGGACTTGAGGTCTTCCCGGTTATTTAGCCGATGAAGAACTATCGCGAGAAGTGGCGGCACGTTAAAGGCGCACTCAACCGCTGGGATGCCTCCGGTCGCTTGGTCCCAGGATATCCGTAGGCGATGATAGAAGCTTTTGGCAAAGCCATCGCCTCGGCGGCTTTTAAGGAGCAATGGATTCGTCAAGTAGGCCGGAATACCGTGCTGAGCGACAGCGGCATTTATTGCGTCGGCGACCGTCGGGGTCCAATACTCATAGCCCGGCGTGAGACTATCTAACCGTCGACCGATGAGCGAACTGTCTGC
>Ga0315540_10002467_pt1 | contig 10403 bp, 10 predicted proteins | sample SalMarSW160110MG_FD_203677 | JGI IMG/M metagenome (GOLD analysis project Ga0315540, IMG submission 203677) | Salt marsh sediment microbial communities from the Plum Island Ecosystem LTER, Massachusetts, United States - Salt Marsh Sediment SW1601-10 ... | reverse complement strand
CTTGCTCCTTCGATGAGGTTCGCTATCGCGGTGGTTACGTCTTCGAGCGGGCGGCGAGCTTCCCGAGGAAGTCTCTGAAGATGCCGTCGCGATCGATCTCTACAGCCTCCCGGATGATGTGGCTCGGAGCATTCTCGAGCTGCCAGTACTGGTCCGTTCCGAGGCGAGGCGCTGGCAGTAGCCTGGAGGGAACCCAGTTGCTGTTCATCAGCCAGGCGAAGTTGATGAGGTCCCAAATCACCCACGTACGGGCGAAGTGACCAACGATGGCGCGCTGCTGATGGATGGGATTGTGCGTGTAGAGCTCATAGAGGTAGTCCCCGATGGCGCCTTGGCCCCTGACCCATGCCTCCATCTCCGGAAGCGAGAGCCGAAGTTGTGCACCTAGGTAGTAGCCGGGGAGGTAGACCAATGGCACGCCGCTCTCGAACAGGATCTGGGAAGCACGGATGTCCTGCTCTAGGTTGAACGAGTGATTGAAGAGTGGGGATCGTGTGGGATATCCGGCCGTCCAGGTCACGACCAGCCGGTCGACGATCCCGGGTTCCATCAGGAGTGCTGAGGCAACGTTGGTGGGGCTTCCGATCGCCACCACGTAGAGAGGCTCATCGGATGCCATGGCGCGTTCGACGAGGTGTCGGGCGGCTGGGCTTTCCACCGGATCGCCCGTGAGCTCCAGGTACCGGGTAGAGCCCCGGAACGTGATGTCGTCGGTGGAAGCGCCCATGAGTCGACCGACCTTGAGGATCTCCTGGAAGCTCGCCTCCATTCCTTCGGCGGGGGTCGTGAACCAAACGTCCTCCGGCTCCTTGCCGGCGGCGTGGAGGTTGTCGAGCCAGGAGGTCACCGCCGCCGCACGGTCCGACATCGGTGAGTCGCTCCGGCGCTTCTCCCGAGCCTCGATGAGGTCCGGGAGATAGATGCCGAAGGAGAACGGGGCAGCATACAGGCCCTCGATCTCGAACGCATCGCGTGACAGGAGCGCCCACGCCAAGGCAAACTGGTCGTCGATCTCGTTGGCGGCGTCCGTGTCTACGACAATGCGGACCCGGCCGGCTGGCGGTTGGAGCAGGGCTCTACGACGCTCTGGGCTCAGCTGCGGAAATGGCGTGGCCATGGGATGCCTCCTCGATTGAGCTCTCGACCCCCAGCGGGTGTACCGCGCTCTAGTAGGCGACGAGCTCCTTCGCAGCAGCAGCGATCTTCGGCGGCAGCGGAAGGTAGAAGTCCTCGAGGGGCGGACTGAAGGGCACGGGCGTGTGGGGCGCGGTAAGCGTCTTGACGGGTGCCCTCAGGTCTTTGAAGGCCTTGTCCGCGGCGAGGGCCGCAATGTCCACTGCCAGTCCGCAACGCGGATAGGACTCGTCCACCACGAGCAGCCGGCCGGTGCGGTGCAGCGACTCCAGGATCGTTCGTTCGTCCAGCGGCGAATAGGTGCGAGGGTCGACGATCTCGACCTCGATGCCCTCGATTGCCAGGGTGTCGGCCGCTTCCAACGCGAAGCTCACCATGCGCTGGACCGCAACGATGGTGAGATCCGAACCTTTCCTGCGGACGCTGGCCTTCCCCAGCGGGACGGGAGTCGCAGCTTCACTGACGTCACCCGTCGTCATGTAGAGGCGCTTGTGTTCGAAGAACACCACGGGGTCGTCGTCCTGGATGGCGGCGAGCAGTAGCCCCTTGGCGTCGGCGGGCGTCGAGGGCGCGACGGTCTTGAGCCCTGGGATGTGGGTGAAGATCGAGTACAGCGTCTGGGAGTGCTCGGCGGCGGCACGGAAGCCGGCCCCTACCACCGTTCGCATGACCATGGGGACGCGCTGCTTGCCGCCGAACATGTAGCGCATCTTGGCGGCCTGATTGATCATCTGGTCGTACGAGACACCAGCGAAGTCGACGTACATCAGCTCGACGATGGGCCGAAGACCGGTCATCGCGGCACCGACCGCGGCCCCGAAGAAGCCGGCCTCGGCGATGGTCGTGTCCCTTACGCGGTCGCGCCCGAAGCGCGTGGCCAGACCCTTCGTCACGCCGAACGGTCCGCCCCAGGCATCCATGGCACCAGGATGGTGGTCCCGCCCGGCGCCACCGGCGATGTCCTCCCCCATCATGATCACGGTTGGGTCGGCAGCCATGGCTTGGGTGAGCGCCTCGTTGATGGCATCCTTCATCGTCAACGTTCGCATGCTCACTCCTGCCCGTAGTCGACGTAGACGTCGTCGAGTGTCTCGCGGGGTTCTGGATAGGGGGCCTGCTCGGCGGCAGCGAAGGCGGCATCCACCTCGGCTTCGACCTGAGCGCGGATGCCCGAGAGTTGCTGGGGGTCGAGACCGCGGTCGCTCGCCGCTGCTTCGAACACCTTGAGCGGGTCGCGCTGACGCCAGTACTCGATCTCTTCCGGCGGCTGGTAGCCCCCCGGATCGCCCTCGAATTGACCGGAGAAGCGGTAGGAGATGAACTCCAGCAGCGTGGGGCCGCCGCCCGCACGTGCCCGGTCGATGGCCCCCTTTGCCGTCTCGTAGACGGTGATCACATCCATGCCGTCGGCTCGCTCGGACGGCATGTTGTACGCGCAAGCCATCTCCGCAACGGTTTCCGTGTTGAGGTGGTAGTCCGTGGCGGTGGCCTCCGCGTAGCCGTTGTTCTCGCACACCAGGATGACGGGAGCCTTCCAGAGGCTGGCGAGACCCGCGCCCTCGTGGAAGACGCCCTGGTGGACCGCGCCATCGCCGAAGAACGCCACCGCCACCTCGGTCGATCCGCGAAGCTTGGCTGACAGTGCGGCACCAACGGCGACGGGGATGCCGGCCGCAACGATTCCGAAGGCTCCCAGCATGCCCTTGTCGAAGTCGCTGATGTGCATGCTGCCGCCCTTGCCCTTGCAGACCCCGGTGACGCGACCGTAGAGTTCTGCGGCCATTCCGTCGAGAGCCACGCCTTTTGCGATCGCGTGACCGTGCGAGCGGTAGGTGGAGGCGATCCAGTCGGAAGGTTGCAGGGCGGCCATCACGCCCGTCGCGATGGCTTCGGAGCCGTGGTACGTGTGCGCGTAGCCAGGGATGGCCTTGGCTTCGCTGAGATCCTTGACGCGCATGTCGAAGATGCGAATGCGCCGCATGGTGCGGTACATCCACGCAAGTTGCTCGGTATCCACGCTCTCTCCTCCTCGAGTGGGCTAGCGGTGAAAGAACGGCACGCGGGCCGGGGCATCCCACAGCCGCTTGAACTCTGCCTCTGCTCGACACAGAGAGATGGAGAAGCCGGCCATCTCTTGCGTCGTGACGTACTCGCCGACCAGGGGCCGGTGGCTGCGCATGCCTCGAGCCTCCAGCACATGCGCGAGCCTGCGCTCGATGATCAGGAGCTCCATGAGCGTGGTGCCCCCAGCTCCGTTGACGAAGGTCAGTACCTCGTCGCCGCGGCCGAACGGCATGTCCTCGAGGATCCCCTCGAGCATCGCGTCGACGATATCGTCGGCCGGGGCCGAGCCAATTCGGCGGAAGCCCGCTTCGCCGTGCACGCCCATGCCAAGGAAGATCTCGTTCTCGGGAAGCTCGAAGGTGGGTTGGCCAGAGATCGGGGACGTCCCCGCCTTCACTGCGGCGCTGAGGGTGCGGGTGGCGTCGCGAACACGTTCACCGAGGGCCTTGAGCTCGTCGAGAGCGGCCCCTTCCTCCGCACGTGCGCCGACGAGCTTGTAGACGAACATCGTCCCTGGCCCACCGCGGCGTTCGTCTTCCTGGCCCTTCGGTGCGGACGCGATGTCGTCGTACATGAATAGCGGCTCCACCACCAGTCCTTCCTCGGTGGCGAGATCGACCGCGATCTCGGCATTGATGACGTCGCCGGCGTGCTGAGATACCAGCAGCAAGGCGCCGGCTCCACGGTCGGCTGCGCGGATTCCATCGAGAGTCAAGTCCGGAGACGGCGCCGTGAACACATCGCCTACGGCGTTGGCATCGAGCATGCCGTGGCCGACCCATCCCATCGCGATGGGTTCGTGCCCGGATCCGTTCCCGATAACCATGCCGACCTTCCCTCGTTCCTTGGGAGTCGCGCGAACGATTACGCGTGGATTCGCGGCTCTCGCAACGTAGTCGCCGTAGGCGGCCACGTAGCCGTCGAGCATCTCGTCGACGATCCGCTCTGGGCTATTGACGATCTTGGTCATGCGTCCTTCCCTGCTGCGACCATCGCAAGCGCACGAAACACGAGGGACATGGAGACAGCTCCCGGATCGGGCTGCCCGACGCCTTGGCCCTCGATGAACCGGGCTCGACCCTTTCTGGCTGTCATCGTCTTGGTGGCATCTGCTCCGTCCTGAGCCGCGCTCGCGGCCTGTTCGACGGCTTGTGCAAGCGTCAGCCTCTGGTCCAACGCCTGGGCGATCGCATCGGACGCGGGGACGAGCGCATCCAGCATGGTCTTGTCGCCGGGGTTGCAGCGACCCAAGCGTTGGATGCGCTGGGAGGCGTGTCGAGACCCATCGCGTATCGCCGCAAGGTCGAGCGCTCCTCGTTCGGTTGCGCTCTTCCCAAGCTCGAGGAACAGCGTCGCAAACAAGGGTCCGGAGGCTCCTCCAACGCCCTTCATAAACGCCTGGCCCGCGACCGTGAGCACCGGCCCCGGGGCTTCCCTCGAAGCAGCTGCCGCCTCCTGCGCCTTGGCGAAGCCACGCGCCATGCTTGCGCCGTGGTCACCGTCGCCGACCTTGGCATCCAGTTCCCCCAGGTGATCGCGCTCTGCCTCGAATGCTCTGGCGAGCTCTGAGAACCACACCTTGGGATCGATAGCCGTCATGCGAACTCCTCATCGAGGAAGGCATGGCCTAGACGTGCGGCTTGGGTCGGGTCGGGTTCGATGGTACGCCACACGAACAGGTCGGGGCTGACGACCTGTCGTGCCTGCACGAACATCTCGAGCGTGGCCCAACCCTGGTATCCGATGTCCCGCAAGGTCGCGCGAATGGATTTCCAGGGCAGGTGTCCGCTTCCCGGCACCCCGCGATCGTTTTCCACCACGTGGAGGTGCATGAGCTTCTCCCCGCACTCCCGAATGGCCTTGCCGACGTCCTTCTCTTCGATGCCCATGTGGTAGGTATCCAAGAGGACACCCACGTTCGTCATACCAACGTCGCGGGCCATGGCGCAGGCTTGTGCCGCGGTGTTGACGAGATCGGTCTCGTAGCGATTGATCGCCTCGATGCCGAGCCGCACACCCAGAGTTCGTGCCGCCTCGCCGGCATCCTGAAGGGCTTCGACAGCCCGACCCCAACGCTCTTCTCGTTTCTCCTGGAGGGTCTGGCCCCAGGGTGCATAGACCACCCCCGACAGGAGCTCGGCCCCGAGGCCGGCAGAGACCTCGATCGCATGGCGCAGGGCCCGCTCGCCTTGCGCCCGGACTCCCGGGTCTTCGCTGGTGATGTCTTGGGAGGCATTCAAACCAGTCGTGCAGGTGACCTCGAGGCCGGTGGCATCCAACGCCTCGCGAATCCGGCGGGTCTCCGCGGGGCTCGTGCCCAGCAGCGAGAGCTCCACGCCGTCGAATCCCAGCCCGTCGGCGGTGTGGATGTGCGGCACGACGTCTTCATCCCACCGCCTCATCCACAGGGCGATATGCACTCCATGCTTCATGGATGGTCCTCCAGCTCGAGCAACTCCAGGGCAACGTCGAAGATCGCCAGATTCGAAGCCTCTTGACGCGCCTTCTCTGCCTCTGTGTAGGGGTCGAGGAAGGACCGACCGCTGAGGAGTTCGTCCCAGGCGAACAACAGGGAGACGGCTCGCAACCCGTAGCGCTGCGCGACGGTGAACACCGCTGAGCTCTCCATATCGACGCCAAGGTAGCCCTGGTCGCTCCATCGTTGGATGGCCTCACTCGACTGGGCGAAGAGCGCGGAGGTCGTAAGGTGCGGCCCCACGTGGACTGTGAATCCCCGTCTAGTGAAAGCGTCACGTGCGGCAGCCAAGAGCCTGGCGTCCGCGCGCGCAACGGTGCGGCCAGGTAGGTAGTACTGCGACGCACCCTCGCCGATGGCGGCCGTCTCAGGCAGGACGATGTCACCGGTGCGAACCCTTCCGTTCAGAGCGCCGCACGAACCGATCTGGATCAGGAGGGGCTTCCCGAGCATGGCGAAGACGTGCGCAGGCTCCACGGCTCGGGGGGCTCCATAGACGCATGAATAGACGATGGTCCTTCCGTGGAACGTGCCGAGGTGCACCTCCGGAAACGCAAGCTCTCGCGTCGGTGCGAGCATCGGCAGTCGCAGGTGGTTGCGGTCACGCAGCCACCACGAGCCTTCGAGGATGACGGCATCGGGGACTTCCTGTTCGGTGATGCCCACCGCGTCCATCCATTCGTTCCGTGTCACCGCGCAGCGCCTCTCACTTCGCCGCAGCCTCCTGCGACTCAGCACCATCGGCCAGGAGCTCATCGACACACTGAGTGACGGTGCGGCGGTAGGCCTGAAGGCGGATGGCAACGCCGGCCAGACCAAGAGCTACGGCCTCGAGGTCATCGGCCTGGTTGGCGTCGACCACCGTTTCCACGAGCTCGGCCGGCACGACCTCGATGCCGTTCAGAGCGCCAGCGATGGCACCCGTGACGGCGGCGTACGAGTCGCAGTCGCGGCCGTAGTTGACCGCCCCAAGCACGCTCTCCAGGTAGTCGCCGTCGGTTGCCGTCAGCATTGCGAAGGCGACCGCCAGCGTCTGGCCGGCCTCGCTTCCCACCGGGCTGACGCGAAGGGCATCGTAGAGGTCGGCCCGCATCGAGTAGACGTCGCGTTCGCGACGGGCGATGGCAACGGCCGCCTTCACGAGCTCCTCGTTCGGCCGTCCCTCGAACCGTGCCCACTCGAACTGCTCGATGGTATGGCTCCACCGCGGCCCGTCGCGTCGGTACCACCTCGCCGCGTCGAGCGCCTGGGCGATGACCTCGTCGATCGTGGTTCCGGGGCGCATGGCTGCTGCTACTGCGGCCGCCCCCATGGCGGCCGACTCCTTGGCGTATCCGTCCGTGAAGAAGGCCAGCTCAAATGCTGTGCTGAACGCCGTTCGTGGGTCTCCAGCGTTGACGAGCCCGATAGGTGCGTTGCCCATCAGTGCGCCATTGGTGGGTTGTCCACCATAGGCGAGCTTCCTCGCGCCGTAGAGCCCCTTCATGGCGTACTCCTCGATGAAGGCACGGGGGAGCTCCTCGTCGTGGCCATAGAAGTAATCGATGAAGACCCGGGTGAGGTCGCCCCTGCTAGGCGTTCCGTCGCTGTCGATGAGCGCCCGGGCCGTTAGCAGGGCGATGCGTGTGTCATCGGTGTAGCTGCCCGGCGTGTTGGTCCATTGGTTGTGCTCTGCGGGCACGTTCGCATAGGGCAAGAGGCCCGTTACGCGTCCGTGAAGGCGTTCGATGTCGGCGAAGGACAGCCCTTCCACCGGTCCGCCAAGCGCGTCGCCGACTGCCGCGCCAAGCAGGCCGCCGCTAATCTTGGCTAGGAGTCGGGTGCCCTCGGCGCGTCGCACGAGCTACGCTCCGAACCCGCTGGCGAACACTTCCTCCTTGAGGAACCGCTCGGTGATGAGCAGCAGCACGACCCCCGGCGCGGACACCAGCAGGGTGATGCCGGCGGCGACGGGATCGAGGCTTCCGCCGTAGCTGATCTTGGCGAACAGCAGCGTCGGCAGGGTGTTGATGCCGCCCCTCCCGACGAAGAAGGTGAGCAGGAAGATGTTGGTGGAGATGAGGAACGCGAACAGCGATCCGGCCAGGATCCCGGGCATGATCATGGGAACCGTCACGTGCCACAACGTCTTCAGCGGGCTGGCCCCGAGGACCAGCGACTGCTCCTCGTAGTCCTTGCTGAGCCCCTGGAAGACGGAGGTCAGGGTCCTGACCATGTACGGGATCGTGGGGATCAAGTGGGCCAGCACGATCCCGACGAACGTTCCTGCCAGGCCCAGCTGGATGAACGTGACAAGGATGCCCAGGCCGATGGCGATCTCGGGCACCATGAGGGGCGTCAGCAGGAAGAACTCCACCGCGCCCTTGCCCCGGAAGTTCTCGCGGGCGATGACGCGCGCCGCGGGCAGGCACAGCACCAGGCACACGAGGGTCACGACCAGCGCGATCGCCACGGTGTTGATGATGGCGGGCCCCACCCGCGAGTAGGTGGAGAACACGTAGTCCCACGCCAGCGGCAGACGTGCGGTCTCCCGGGCCTTGATCCACCAGGCCGTGGGGAGGAGGCTCGGCCAGGACCAGCGGAAGGCGAAGGAGGCTATCACCAGAGGAACGAACGGACCCAGGACCGCCAGCGTCACGAAGATCAGATAGAAGCGCTGGAACGGTGACAGCGCCATGGGTCGTCGGCCACGCAGTCTCGATACCATCTAGCTTCTCCCCCGCCTGCGCTCGAACCAGCGGTACATGCTGAGGTAGAGGAAGAGCAGCACCCCGGACACGGCCGCGATGAAGATGGTGATCGCCATGCCGCTCAGGCGCTGCGTGTAGTCGGCGTCCGAGAAGGCCCGCCAGGCCTCGACCGGCAGGGTGTTGGGGAAGCCCGCGCCGAGCACGAACGGCACCTCGAAGGAGCCGAAGTTGAAGGCGAAGACGATGACGCTGGCCGACACGATGCCGGGCATAATCTGTGGCAGGGTCACGTTCCAGAAAGTCTTCCACGGGTTGGCGCCGAGCGTCTGTGCCGCCTCCTCGCTCTCGCGCCCGAGGCCGAGCAGCACCGAGTAGATGATCAGCGTCATGAACGGGATCTGCTTCCACAGGTACACGATCATCACGCCCCACCCGGCATGCGTATTGAGGATGCGTGGAAACTGACCCGTGGTGTGGATGATGCCGAGCGCGTAGAGAACCCTGGCCGCGATGCCCCCGTTGGAGAACACCAGGATCATCAGGGCGACACCGACGAGATAGGGGATCATCAAAGGCAGCTTGTAGACGTACTGGAACAGCCCCTTGCCCCGGAAGCGATTGCGCATGGCCAGCGCCAGGAGGACGCTCAGCGCCAGCCCCACGAGGGTGGGCACGGTGGCGTAGTAGAAGGTGTAGAACACCGACATCCAGAACCCGGGCGTGCCGAACAGGTCCCGGTAGTACGCGAACGTGGGGAAGGTGTTCACGCCGTAGAGCGGCGCGTACCCGAGGCTCTGCAGGATGCCCATCACCAGCGCGCCGCCGAAGAGCACCACCAGCGCGATCACGACCGGGGCCAGCATCAGTGGCACATACGCGCGCCGGAAGAAGCGCTGCCAGAGCGAGAGCCTGGGTCTGATGGGGTCAGAGGTGGGCTGGGCCGTGGTCATCCGAGCTCCGGTGGAGAGGGGCGGGTGGAGACAGGCACCTGCCTCCACCCGCTGGCTCCTGGCCTACTTGTTGTTGGCGAAGGCCTCTTGAACGATCTGCGCGAACGGCTTGTCCGAGTGCTGGGCGATGTAGTTGACCCAGATGGTCTGGTTGATGTTGACCAGCGACGAGTTCGTGTCCGGAGCGGTGTTGTCAGCCAGATCTTGGTAGCTGATGCCCTCGAGGCTGGGCGCGACCTTCTGGATCTGCTGCTGCTCGGCGGTGGTGAGCAGCGTGGGGTCCACACCCAGGGAGTAGCCGATGGTCTGCAGCTTGGAGATCTGGTTGTCGGGGCCGGACAGGATGTTGGCCAGGACGAGCGCGGCCGCCGGGTGTGGGGCGTTGCTGGGGATCCCGATGAAGTTCTTGTTCTTGATCATCAGCCCCTTGGGAAAGACGATGTTCTGGACCGACTGCGGGAAGGTGCCGTTCTCGGTGTTGATGGCGGCCGAGTAGATGCCGAACTGGCACACCATGTCGACCTCGCCGTTGGTGAACAGGGCGTTGTTGGCACGATCGTTCTCGGGATAGACGGGGGAGCCGCGGTCGCCCGCCTTGCCGCCGCCACCGAGCAGGAACGGCTCGATGCGCCGCAGGTAGTCGAACCCGGGCTGCACCAGCTTCGCGTACTCCGCCGGCGTGAAGTCCGAGGCGCTCTTCTGGAAGGGGGCCGCGCCGTCGGGGTTATGCGCGTACAGCACCTCTTCGACGAAGGTGTTCCCGATGTAGTTGGGGGGGCGCGAGTAGGTGAAGCGGCCGGGGTGCTGCATGAGCCACGACTCGAGGTCCGCGAAGGTCTTGGGGGCCTGCGCCACCGGCAGGCGGGCCGTGTCGACGTAGCAGGTGTACTGCGCGCCCGACCACGGCACTTCCCGCAGCTTCGTGGGGTAGCCGAAGTCCGCCAGGTTCACCGAGGAGTCCGAGCTGCTGGGGTCGAGGTAGAAGTACTTGGAGTTGGGCAGCTTGTCGGCGAACGACCCGAACAGCAGGTTCTGCTCGGCGAGCGTCCTGAAGTTCTCGCCGTTGATCCAGATCGCGTCGACGCTGCC
>Ga0315540_10002465_pt1 | contig 10406 bp, 7 predicted proteins | sample SalMarSW160110MG_FD_203677 | JGI IMG/M metagenome (GOLD analysis project Ga0315540, IMG submission 203677) | Salt marsh sediment microbial communities from the Plum Island Ecosystem LTER, Massachusetts, United States - Salt Marsh Sediment SW1601-10 ... | reverse complement strand
TGCATGCGGGCGACAGCCCCAGGGACGCCAAGGACGTCGAGGCCATGGTCTGCTGGATGGGCGAGGAGCCGCTGACAGCCCGCAAGAAATATGTCATCAAGCATACGACCCATGCGCTTAAGGCGATGGTCACCGACATCGTCTACCGCACCGATATCCATACCCTGGAGCGGGAGGCGGGGGTCGGCGAGATGGCCATGAACGACATCGGCCGCGTGGCATTCAAGCTGCAGAAGCCGATGTTCTACGACGCCTACGCCGACAATCACGCGACGGGAAGCTTCATCATCATCGACAGCTTCACGAACAACACCGTCGGCGCCGGCATGATCTGCGGGGACTGAGCCTTGGCTGCGCTGGCCCAGCGCCTGAGTGCCTATGGCCGACTGGTGCGGCTGGACCGGCCCATCGGCAGCCTGCTGCTGATGTGGCCGATGCTGTGGGCGCTGTGGATCGCCGGCAACGGGCACCCGGACGGCTACGTGCTGCTGGTGTTCGTGGCCGGGGTGTTCCTGATGCGCTCGGCCGGTTGCGCGATCAACGATTACGCCGACCGCGACTTCGATCCGCATGTCGAGCGCACGCGCCAGCGGCCGCTGGCGGCCGGCGCTATCCGGCCGTGGGAGGCCCTGGCCGTGGCCCTGGTGCTGGCGCTGGTGTCGTTCGCGCTGGTGCTGACGATGAACCGGCTGACCGTCATGCTGTCCTTCGTGGCCGTCCTGCTCGCCGCGCTCTATCCCTTCACCAAGCGCTGGACGCAGTGGCCGCAGCTGTTCCTGGGGTTCGCCTTCGCCTGGGCCGTGCCGATGGCCTTCGCGGCCCAGTCCGGCCGCCTCGATGCCGGCGCCTGGGGCATGTTCGCGGCCAGCTGCCTGTGGATCGTCGCCTACGACACCGAGTATGCGATGGTGGACCGCAACGACGATCTGAAGGTCGGCATCAAGTCCACGGCCATCCGCTTCGGCCGCTTCGACCGGCTGATCATCGGCCTGTTCCAGGCGGGATTCCTGGCGATGCTGGCGGGTCTCGGCGTGCACTACGGGCTCGGCCGGGCCTTCGATGCCGGGCTGGCGGCGGCACTGGCGCTGTTCGCCTACCAGCAATGGCTGATCCGCGGGCGCGGGCGTGATGCCTGCTTCCGGGCCTTCCTGCACAACAACTGGGTGGGTGCGGTGATCTTCCTCGGGATCGTCGCTGACTTTGCCCTGGCCGGACGCTAGGGTTGGTCGCCGAATTTACCCGACGGAGCGTGTTCCCTTGACCCATCTGCGCATCGCCACCCGCAAATCCCCGCTGGCCCTGTGGCAGGCCGAGTTCGTCGCCGCGGAGCTGGCGCGCCTGCATCCGGGCCTGACCACGGAGCTGGTGAAGATCACCACCCGCGGCGACAAGATCCTGGACGTGCCGCTGGCCAAGGTCGGCGGCAAGGGGCTGTTCACCAAGGAGATCGACGCGGCGCTGGCCGACGGCCGGGCCGATCTGGCGGTGCATTCGATGAAGGACGTGCCGACCGAACTGCCGCCCGGCATGTCGATCCGCGCCATCCCCGAGCGGGCCGATCCGCGCGACGCCGTGGCCACGCGCACCGGCGGGGGACTGGCCAGCCTGCCGGCGGGCGCGCGCATCGGTACCTCCAGCCTGCGCCGCCTGTGCCAGCTGAAGGCGCGATTCCCGTCCTTCGAGTTCGTGTCGGTGCGCGGCAGCGTGCAGACGCGCCTGGACAAGGTCGGCCGTGAGGTCGATGCCGTGATCCTGGCCGCCGCCGGCGTACGCCGGCTCGGGATCGCCGACCGGATGCACGCGTTCCTGGACACGGACGTGATGCTGCCGGCCGTGGCCCAGGGCACGCTCGGGATCCAGACGCGCGACGACGACGATGCGACCAACGCCCTGGTCGACGGGCTGAACCATGCGGACACCGTCGACCGCACCCGCGCCGAACGCGCCTTCCTGGCCACGCTCGAGGGCGGCTGCCAGGTGCCGATCGCCGCCTATGCCGTGCTGGAAGGGGATCGCCTGCATCTGAGCGGCCTGGTCGGCGAGGTCGACGGCTCGCTGCTGATCAGGCGGACGATCGAGGGTGCGCGGGCGGATGCCGGCCAGCTCGGGCGCACGCTGGCCACACAGGTGCTCGATGCCGGCGGACGGGAGATCCTGGAACGCGTCTACGCCATGCAGCCGAACGCCTGAAGGGTCGCTTTGGGGGTCGTTCGGGGATTGACGAAACGGGGACCGATCCCTATCGTCCGCCGCCTTCGCAGGCAAGGAAGGCAAGGGCGACGCGGGGCGTAGCGCAGTCTGGTAGCGCATCTGCTTTGGGAGCAGAGGGCCGCAGGTTCGAATCCTGCCGCCCCGACCAGTCCGGGTCGGATACGAGACATGCACCGAACAGGCGCCTGTAGCTCAACCGGATAGAGCAACAGCCTTCTAAGCTGTAGGCTGCAGGTTCGAGTCCTGCCAGGCGCGCCAGCGGGGATGGTGGACGTAGCTCAATGGTAGAGCCCCGGTTTGTGGTACCGGTGGTTGGGGGTTCGAGTCCCCTCGTCCACCCCAGTTGCGGGATGCGTTGAAGCCGTCGAGGCGTCCCGCCGGCCATGGTGAGCGGCACGATGCCGCGAATCAAAACCAGGCGCTGTACGTGCCTGATTTTGTGAGCCGGGGCAACACCGCGATGTTGCCTCGGCGTAGAGAAAAACATGCATGGAAGCATGATTTTCGGATGTTCCAAATACGCGGTCGATGCTCTAGTATCCGCCGCCGCATGGGCCGTTAGCTCAGTTGGTAGAGCAGCTGACTCTTAATCAGCGGGTCGAAGGTTCGAGCCCTTCACGGCCCACCATGCATCGGAGGGGGTTGCGTCGGCAGCCCCTCTTTTTTTGCCCGCGGCCGTCCCCGGAACGCCGGCTGACAACGGCCGGCAGGACGCGCGCGCGGTTTGCGTCCGGCGCGCCGTCTCGGCATAGTTCCGTACCTTTTCAGCACCGTGCGTCCGGTTGCAGGCAGCCGGCGTGGCGGCCATCAGGCGAGGGTGGCGAAACTGGTAGACGCGCTGGATTTAGGTTCCAGTACCCATGGTGTGGGGGTTCGACTCCCCCCCCTCGCACCAACATCGAGCAGACGACAGGAGCGACGCAACATGATTCAGACCGAGGTCAAGGCCACAGGGAAGCACGAACACCTGGTGCAGGTGCACGTGCCGCAGGGCGACTACGATGCCGTCTATGCCGAGCAGCTGCAGAAGATCGCCTCGCGCGTCAAGCAGCCGGGATTCCGGCAGGGCAAGATGCCGCGCTCGCTGATCGAGCGCCAGTTCTCCGGCCAGCTGCTGGAGGACACCGCATCCGAACTCGTGCAGCGCCATTACACGGAGGTCATCGAGTCCACCGGCCTGAAGCCGGCGGTGCAGCCGGAGCTGGAACTGCCGGCGGTGCAGCCGGGAAGCGGCTTCACCTTCACCCTGAAGGTGACGACCTGGCCCGAAGCCAAGATCAAGGACCTGGGCAAGCTGCAGTTCACCGCGACCGAGGTGACGGCGGGTGATGCCGACGTCGAGGCCGTGGTCGAACGCCTGATGACTTCGCAGGTGCGCTACGAGCCCGTCGACGGGCGCGCCGCCGAAGCGGGGGACCGGCTGGAGATCGATTTCACCGGCTACGTCGACGGCGAGGCCTTCGAGGGCGGCAAGGGCGAGAACGTGGCCCTGGTGCTGGGCGAGGGGCGCTTCATCCCCGGTTTCGAGGACGGACTGATGGGTGCTGCGCCCGGGGATCAGCGCGAGGTCAGCGTGACCTTCCCGGCCGATTACCAGGCGGCGAACCTGGCCGGCAAGGCCGCCCGTTTCGAGGTGACGGTGCGCACCGTGGCGCGGGCCGAGCCGCCGAAGGACGCGGACGATCTGGCCACCATCGTCGGTTTTGACGATGCGGCTGCCCTGCGCGCCGATATCCGCCAGCGCCTGCAGGCCGAGGCGGAGCAGGCCGGTTACACGGCGACCCGCCAGGCGGCGCTGGATGCCCTGCTGGAGGCCAATGCGGTGGAGCTGCCCGATGCGCTGGTGCGCGAGGACGTCAAGCAGACCACGATGCGCGTGGCCCAGAACATGCGCCAGCAGGGCCTGCAACCGGACAAGTCGATGTTCGAGGATCCCGAGTTCCAGAAGGAGGTCCGGGGTCGTGCCGAGCGCGGCCTGAAATTGTCGGTTTTGCTACAGGCCGTCCGGAACGAGACCGGGATCGAGGTGACCGAGGACGACATCGAGGCGGAGCTCGCCGCGCAGGCCAAGCAGTATCCGGAGGAGCAGCACGAGGAGTTCAAACGCTGGATGCGCGGTCAGCCCGAGCGCATGCAGGAGTTGGCCGATCAATTGCTTGAACGGAAGTGCATCGCCTATATAGTGGACAAGGCCAAGGCCAGGAAGCAGGCCAAGGGCCTGTCCGAATGGCAGGCCGAACAGGAACAGGGCCAGGAGAAGTAGACATGAATCTCGTCCCGATGGTCGTCGAGCGCACATCGCGCGGTGAACGTTCTTACGACATCTATTCGCGGCTGCTCAAGGAACGCATCGTGTTCATGAGCGGGCCGGTCGATGATCACATGGCCAACCTGATCATGGCGCAGCTGCTGTTCCTCGAGGCGGAGGGCCCGGACAAGGACATCTACATGTACATCAACAGCCCGGGCGGACTGGTGACGGCGGGGCTGGCCATCTACGACACCATGGAGTACATCCGCTGCGACGTCTCGACGCTGTGCGTCGGCCAGGCCGCGAGCATGGGGGCGCACCTGTTGGCCTCCGGTGCCGCCGGCAAGCGCTTCGCGCTGCCGAACGCCCGCATCATGATCCACCAGCCGCTCGGCGGATTCCAGGGCCAGGCCACCGATATCGAGATCCACGCCCGGGAGATCCTGAAGCTCAAGGATCGCATGAACCAGATGATGGCCCAGCATACCGGCCAGCCAGTGGAGAAGATCGCCGAGGACGTGGAGCGCGATTATTTCTTGACCGCTGAAGAAGCGCGGGATTACGGTTTGATTGATCAAGTGCTGACATCGCGCGAGCCCGAGAAGGGCGGCGGCGCAGCCGGGGGTAAGGATGGCCACAGGAAATAAGGGCGCGGACACCACACTGTATTGCTCGTTCTGCGGCAAGAGCCAGCACGACGTCAAGAAGCTGATCGCTGGTCCGACCGTCTTTATCTGTGACGAATGCATCGAGCTGTGCAACGAGATCATCGTTGAGGAGCTGGCCGGCACCGAGGCCAAGCCGAAGCGCGATACCGGCGGCCTGCCCAAGCCTGCGGAGATCAAGGCCTACCTCGACGATTACGTGATCGGCCAGGAGGCCAGCAAGCGCCTGCTGTCGGTGGCGGTGTACAACCATTACAAGCGCATCGGCCACAACGAGAAGAGCGAGGTCGAGATCAGCAAGAGCAACGTGCTGCTGCTGGGCCCGACCGGCAGCGGCAAGACGCTGCTGGCCCAGACGCTGGCCAAGGTGTTCGACGTGCCGTTCGTCATGGCCGATGCCACGACCCTGACCGAGGCCGGCTATGTCGGCGAGGATGTCGAGAACATCATCCTGAAGCTGTTGCAGGCGGCCGATTACGACGTGGCCAAGGCCCAGCGCGGCATCATCTACATCGACGAGGTCGACAAGCTGTCGCGCAAGTCCGAATCGCCGTCCATCACCCGCGACGTGTCCGGCGAGGGCGTGCAGCAGGCCTTGCTGAAGCTGATCGAGGGCACCGTGGCCTCGGTGCCGCCCCAGGGCGGGCGCAAGCATCCCCAGCAGGAATTCCTGCAGGTGGATACGACGAACATCCTGTTCATCCTCGGTGGCGCCTTCGACGGGCTCGACAAGATCATCGAGGCGCGCATCAACCGCCGCTCCATCGGCTTCGGCGCCCATGTCGGGGACAATGCGAAGGACATCGGCTCGCTGCTGCGCCAGGTGGAGCCGGACGACCTGATCCGTTACGGCCTGATTCCCGAGCTGGTCGGTCGTCTGCCGGCGGTGGCGACGCTGGAGCAGCTGGACCGGGCGGCGCTGCTGAAGATCCTGACGGAACCCAAGAACGCCCTGGTCAAGCAGTTCCAGGCCCTGCTGTCGTACGACGAGGTGGAGCTGACGTTCACCGAGGACGCGCTCGAGGCCATCGCGGACAAGGCGATCGCCCGCAAGACCGGCGCCCGCGGCCTGCGCGCCATCATGGAGGCGGTGATGCTCGACGTCATGTACGACATCCCGACCCTGGGCACCGTCGAAACCTGCGTGATCAACCGCGAGATCGTGGAAGGCCAAGGCAAGCCGGTGCTGGTCTACCGTGGCGAAGAGGCTCCGGCCCGTTCCGGAACGGGAAGCTGATACGGGACGTCGGTGACGGCGCTCCCTTTGTTCTACCGCACTGACAGACTGATGGATGCGTACGGCACCTGAACGCGTGCCGTTGCCGCCGAGGAGTAGCAAGTGGCTGAATGGGATACAACATCATCCGATGATACACGGGACATGAGCGAGCAGACGGGCGTGCTGCCCGTGCTGCCCTTGCGTGACATCGTGGTGTTCCCGCACATGATCGTGCCCCTGTTCGTCGGCCGGGAGAAGTCCGTGCGCGCCCTCGAAGGGGTGATGCGCGAGGGCAAGAAGATCCTGCTGCTGGCCCAGAAGGATGCCGCCATGGACGATCCCGCCGCGGACGACCTGTATGCCGTCGGCACCGTCGGCAACATCCTGCAGCTGTTGAAGCTGCCGGACGGCACCATCAAGGTGCTGGTCGAGGGTGGTGTCCGCGTCATCGTGGACGATATCCACGAGGACGAGGATTTCCTGCGCGGTCACTACAAGGCCATGCCGGTGGCCGAGGAGAACGCGCGCGAGCAGGATGCGGTGGCGCGTGCCCTGGTGCAGCAGTTCGAGGGCTATATCAAGCTGAACAAGAAGATCCCGCCCGAGGTCATGGTGTCGGTATCGGCGGTCGAGGACAACGGCAAGCTGGCGGACACCGTGGCCGCCCACCTGAACCTGAAGCTCGAGGAGAAGCAGGAGCTGTTGGAGATCCCGTCCGTGATGCAGCGCCTGGAGCGGCTGTACGCGTATCTCGAGGACGAGATCGAGATGCTGCAGGTGGACAAGCGCATCCGCACGCGCGTCAAGCGCCAGATGGAGAAGAGCCAGCGCGAGTACTACCTGTCCGAACAGGTCAAGGCGATCCAGAAGGAGCTGGGCGAGGACGACACCCAGGCCGAGATGGACCGCATGGCCGAGCGCATCGAGAAGGCGGGCCTGAGTGCCGAGGCCAAGGCCAAGGCCGAGACCGAAATGAAGCGCCTGCGCATGATGCCCGGCATGAGCGCCGAGGCGACGGTGGTGCGCACCTACCTCGAATGGCTGCTCGACCTGCCGTGGAGCAAGCGCAGCCGCATGAGCCGCGACATCGGCGTGGCCGAGAAGGTGCTGGACGAGGACCACTTCGGCCTGGAGAAGGTCAAGGAACGCATCCTCGAGCACCTGGCCGTGCTGCAGCTGGTGCGCAAGATGAAGGGCCCGATCCTGTGTTTCGTCGGGGCGCCGGGCGTGGGCAAGACCTCGCTGGCCCGCTCCATCGCCCGGGCCACCAAGCGCAAGTTCGTGCGCATGAGCCTCGGCGGCGTGCGCGACGAGGCCGAGATCCGCGGCCACCGCCGCACCTACATCGGCTCTATGCCGGGCAAGGTGATCCAGTCGATGAAGAAGGCCGGGACGAAGAACCCGCTGATCCTGCTCGACGAGATCGACAAGCTGGGCGCGGATTTCCGCGGCGATCCCTCGGCGGCCCTGCTGGAGGTGCTGGATCCGGAGCAGAACCACACCTTCAACGACCATTACCTGGAGGTGGATTACGACCTGTCCGAGGTCATGTTCATCACCACGGCCAACACCCTGAGCATCCCCGCCCCCCTGCTCGACCGCATGGAGATCATCCGTATCCCCGGCTATACCGAGCACGAGAAGCTGGCGATCGCCAAGCAGCACCTGCTGCCGAAGCAGCTCGGTGACCACGGCCTCAAGCCCGGTCAGCTGGCGCTGGATGACGATGCGTTTCTGGAGATGATCCGCTATTACACCCGCGAGGCCGGGGTGCGCGGCCTGGACCGCGTGCTGGCCAAGCTGTGCCGCAAGGTGGCGCGCAAGCTGGTGCAGGCCGGGGGCAAGGGCGCCATCGCCATCACCGCCAAGGATATCGAGGATTACCTCGGCGTCCGCCTGTACCGCTTCGGCATGGCCGAAGAGGACGACCAGATCGGCGTGGTGACGGGGCTGGCCTGGACCGAGGTCGGCGGCGAGTTGCTGCAGATCGAAACCGGCCTGATGCCCGGCAAGGGCAAGCTGACCGTCACCGGGCAACTGGGCGAGGTGATGCAGGAATCGGTGCAGGCGGCGTTCAGCTATGTGCGCTCGCGTGCCACGCGCCTCGGCCTGAAGCCGGATTTCTACCAGCATGTCGATGTGCACGTGCATGTGCCGGAAGGCGCCATCCCCAAGGACGGCCCGTCCGCCGGGCTGGCCATGGCCACGTCCATCGTCTCGGCGCTGACCGGCATCCCGGTCAAGCGCAATGTGTGCATGACCGGCGAGATCACCTTGCGCGGCAAGGCCCTGCCCATCGGCGGGCTGAAGGAGAAGCTGCTCGCGGCCCTGCGCGGCGGCCTGACCGAGGTGCTGATTCCCGAGGAGAACCTCAAGGACCTGAAGGATATCCAGAAGGGCGTGCTCGAGGGGCTGACGATTCGCAGCGTCACCCACATGGACGAAGTCCTCAAATATGCCTTGACTCGGATTCCGGAGGGCATGAGTATGGCCGCAGATTATGTGCCGGAATTGATTCAGGGAATTTACTTGGATGATGGGGCTGCGGCGTCCCAGAAAGCACATTGAACAATTAGAAAAAACGTTGACAGGAGATGGGGAGCGTTGGTTATATTTGCGCCCATCGAACGCAGCTTGCGGGAGGAAAAATGAACAAAGCAGATCTGGTGAATCATGTGGCCGCTGAGGCTGGCCTGACCAAGACTGCGGCTGGTGCCGCTGTTGAGGCTGTTCTGGGAGGAATCACGGGCGCCATGAAGACGGGCGACGCGGTCAGCCTGGTTGGTTTTGGAACTTTCTCTGTGGCGCAGCGTGCAGCCCGTACGGCGCGCAATCCGCGTACCGGCCAGACCATCTCGGTCAGTGCCTCCAAGGCACCGAAGTTCAAGGCTGGTAAGGCCCTGAAGGACGCGGTAAAGTAATACCTACATATAGGTAGGGGTTGCAGGGCCCCTGCTGCACTTACGGCAACAAGGGCTTGACCGAGCCCTTGTTCCTTTTCCGGGGGCGAATAGCTCAGCTGGGAGAGCGGCGGCCTTACAAGCCGTAGGTCACAGGTTCGATCCCTGTTTCGCCCACCACTGGAGCGGTAGTTCAGTCGGTTAGAATGCCGGCCTGTCACGCCGGAGGTCGCGGGTTCGAGTCCCGTCCGCTCCGCCACGCCCGATAGGGACTGTTCCGACAGTCCCTATTTTTGTTTGTGCATCATGACTGGCATAGTTTGGGAACTAGGGGCCGCGAAGGCGGGGAGGTAACGATGTCGACGACGTTGAATCACATTGCCCAGCAGGGTACGAACGGGGCGGCGATGATGCCGATCATCCAGGGCGTCGGCCGCGCGGCGGTCGAGATCAGCGCCCTGCTGCGCGGCGCGGTGTTCCACGGCGCCCTCGGGGCCGCCGGTGGCGCCAACGTGCAGGGAGAACAGCAGCAGAAGCTGGACGTGCTGTCCGATGAGATATTCCTCGAGGAGATGCGTTCGACCGGCGATGTCTGCGCCGTCGGCTCCGAGGAGCAGGAATCGCTGCAGGTGATCGAGGAATATGCGGATGCCGACTGGCTGGTGCTGGTCGATCCGCTGGACGGCTCCTCGAACCTCGATGTCGATGGTCCGGTCGGCACCATCTTCTCGGTGGTGCGCCGCCAGTCCCCGAAGACCAGCCGTCCCGTTGAGTCCGATACGCTGCAGAGCGGGCGCAACATCGTGGCCGCCGGCTACGTGCTGTACGGACCGGCGACGATGCTGGTCATGTCGGTGGGCGCCGGTGTCCACGGTTATACCTTCCATCCGGCGACCGCCCGTTTCGAGCTGAGCCATCCGGACATCCGCATCCCCCAGAAGGGAGGCTACTACTCGGTCAACGAGGCCAACGCCTCGCAATGGCTGCACGGTGTCGATATCCAGCTCGAGGTCATGAAGCAGAAGACCGGGCTTGGTATGCGCTATGTCGGCGCCATGGTGGCCGATATCCACCGCACGCTGCTCAAGGGCGGGGTGTTCCTGTACCCGGCCGACAAGAAGAACGAGAACGGCAAGCTGCGCCTGCTGTACGAGGCGATC
>Ga0315540_10002463_pt1 | contig 10409 bp, 12 predicted proteins | sample SalMarSW160110MG_FD_203677 | JGI IMG/M metagenome (GOLD analysis project Ga0315540, IMG submission 203677) | Salt marsh sediment microbial communities from the Plum Island Ecosystem LTER, Massachusetts, United States - Salt Marsh Sediment SW1601-10 ... | reverse complement strand
TGGTTTAACTCCGTGATCTCGGAACCCACCGTACGGATCAGTTTGGGGCCATAGAGACCGAGACCGATTGCGATCCCCATCGCGCCGATAACCATTATCCACAGGGGTATAGCCGCCTTCTGGGCGATCTGCCCGGATGAAATGGCATCGTTGATCGCCGCCAAAGGGCCGACGGCATTGGCCACATCGTTGGCACCATGGGCAAAGCTGAGCAGCGCGGCGGCAAAAATCAACGGGACGGTGAACATCCGGCTGACATCCTGGTTGGCACTCTCCAGACGATCGCCCGCACGGTTAATCAGCAATCTGGCGATCACATAGACGGCCGCGGCCAGGCCCGCACCGCACGCCAGGGCGGTTCCAATACTCACCGGCCATATCTTCTTGAAGCCTTTCATGACCAGATATGCGCCGAACGCCCACGCCATGACAGCCACCAGGATCGGCACCATGCGTTTCGCCGCGCCCATGATATCGCTCTGGTAGGTAATGGTGCGTTTAATGAGATAGAGAAACGCCGCGGCAATCACGCCGCCCAGCACCGGTGAAATCACCCAGCTGGCTGCAATCTGTCCCATCCTTGACCAGTTCGCCACGTCCCAGCCGCCGGCGGCGATACCGGCGCCCAGCACACCGCCAACGATGGAATGTGTGGTGGAGACAGGGGCCCCCAGGAGCGTTGCGATATTCAGCCACAAGGCACCTGCCAGCAGCGCGGCGATCATCAGCCAGATGAACACGTCGGCATTACTGATCAGGGCCGGGTCGATAATCCCCTTTTTGATGGTGCCGACCACCTCACCACCGGCAATCAACGCCCCCGCCGCCTCGAACACCGCGGCAATCAGAACGGCACCGGTCAGGGTCAGGGCACGCGCGCCGACAGCGGGGCCGACATTATTGGCCACATCGTTGGCGCCGATGTTCATTGCCATATAGCCGCCGATCATTGCCGCAATAACCAGCAGGTAGCTGGGCTGACCACCCCGCGACGCGGCGAACAGCATAATTGCGACGATGAACAGCAACGCCATACCCAGGCGAAAAAACTCTCCGCGGCCGGACCCGGTCGCGCGCTCTATTTCAGCGATCTTTTCAAGTTCCATTGCCACCTGCCCAGCGAGAAAACACAAGCGTCTGTCGAGGGGTCGGGCCCGCCATGTGCGCCACCCTCCCCCAAACTGTGCGCAAGCCAATTACTGCCTTAACCGATAACCCGTCCTGAACATCCACCACACCACCATCAGGCAGGTGGTTAAAAACATCAGGACAATAGCGAGGCTCAGACCCACGCTGACATCGGAGACTTCGAAAAAGCTCCAGCGGAAACCACTGATCAGGTAGACCACGGGGTTGAACAACGTCACCGTCTGCCAGGCGGGCGGCAGCATACTTACCGAATAGAAACTCCCGCCAAGGAACACCAGCGGCGTGATCACCAGCAGCGGGATAAGCTGCAGTTTTTCGAAATCCTCCGCCCACAAGCCGATAATGAACCCGAACAGGCTGAACGAAACACACGTCAGTATCAGAAAGGCTGTCATCCACACCGGGTGAGCGATATCCAGGGGCACAAAAAATCCTGCAGTCGCAAGGATGATGAGGCCGATGATCAGCGACTTCGTGGCTGCGGCGCCCACGTAACCCAGCAGGATCTCGAAAAACGACACCGGCGCCGACATGACTTCGTATATGGTGCCGGTGAACTTGGGAAAGAAGATGCCGAATGCCGCGTTGGAAATGCTCTGCGTCAGCAACGCCAGCATCATCAGCCCCGGCACGATGAAAGAGCCATACGAGACACCCTCGACCTGGTCGATGCGCCCGCCGATTGCCGAGCCGAAGACCACGAAGTACAACGACGTGGATATCACCGGCGAGGCGAAACTCTGCAACAGCGTTTCCCAGGCGCGCAGCATTTCGTACTTGTATATTACCCTGACGGCACAAGTGTTGATCATTTGCCTTTCACCAGGTTGACGAAGATATCTTCCAGGGAGCTTTGCGTGGTCTTGAAGTCTTTCAGCGCCAGACCGGCCCCGCCGATCGCCTTGAGCAGGTCGGGGATTCCGGTGCGTTGTTGGCGCGGATCGTAAGTGTATATGAGCCGGCAACCGTCCTCCGACAGGGCCAGCGACCAGGCGGTCAGCGCCTCGGGCACCCCGCTGACAGGTTCTTCCAGCTCGACGATCATTTCCTTTTTGCCCAGCTTGTGCATGAGCGCCTGCTTGTCGTCCACCAGTATCAGTCTGCCCTGGTCGATAATGCCCACGCGATCGGCGATCTCCTCGGCCTCTTCGATATAGTGGGTCGTCAGGATGATGGTGACACCCGACTCGCGCAGGCGTCGCACCAGCATCCACATTTCCTTGCGCAGCTCAACGTCGACGCCCGCGGTAGGCTCGTCCAGGAACAGCACTGATGGCTGGTGCGACAAGGCCTTGCCTATCAGCACCCGGCGTTTCATACCGCCCGACAGCGACATGATCTCGCTGTCTTTCTTTGCCCACAGCGACAGGTCTTTGAGCAGCTGTTCGAGGTAGGCCGGATCAGGCTTCTTACCGAACAGGCCGCGGCTGAAACCCAGGGTGTTCCATACCGTCTCGAAGTGCCCCAGCGTGAGCTCCTGCGGTACCAGGCCGATGAGGCTGCGCGTAACGCGATAATCGCTGACGATATCATGGCCGCCGACTGTCACCGAGCCTTCGCTGGCGTTGACAAGGCCGCAAATAATCGAGATGAGCGTGGTCTTGCCGGCGCCGTTGGGACCAAGCAGCGCCAGGATCTCGCCCTGCGCGATGTCCAGACTCACGTCTTTCAGCGCATGGTAGCCATTGGCATAGATCTTGGACAGGTTGGTGACGGAGACTATGGGTGACATGGCCGGGTGTTGGTTGTGAATTCAGTACGTCGCCGGGAGGAAGGGATACTAACACTAACGAGGGCGCCGACAGAAGACGGCCCCCGGTTCGGGCGAGGCGCTGATACTGATCCGGGTCGAAACGGGGAAAAGACAAAGCGGCCTGGCATCATACTCCGCAACCGGCACCGCCCTGGCGGAACCAACCGCGACGGATCGCCGCCACCCTACTTCCCTGTCTTGTGTTCGTCCCCGGCCGGTCTGGCGGAATGCACTTTCCTGTCGAGCACAAACAGCCCCATGTCCCTCTCGAGCTCGTGCATCCGCTGCATGAACTTCACCGCCCACAACACCGTGGCGTCGAGTTCCTGTTGTTCGGCCGAGACTTCCACCTTGTTGAGGAAGTCGGAGAGCTCGGCATAGGCCTGCTTGTGCGCCCGGGAGTCCTTGTGCATCTTGGAACACTTCGCAAAGGTTTTACGCCAGTACCTGATCCATTCGCTCAATTCGCCCATCACCCATCGCCCGTGTCTGTCCTGCATGAAGCATACAGCTTATTGCAGGACAGATTAAGCGGCCCGAATTTAAGGCCCCAGGGCTGGCACCCCGAACGCCGGTGCCTGCAGGCTCTAGTTCTGCCATACCGCATACCCCTGGCGACGCAACCATTCGGCGAGGGCCGCCTCTCTTGCTTCGTCCGTCAGCCCGCTGCCGTCAAATCCGTCCATGAGTTCCAGCGCCAGTTCGACGCCATAGCGCCTGGGGTATTTGCTGCTCCGATAACCGCTCTTGTGCTGTTCGTAACGATCGCCCGGTTCATGGATGGTCAAACCGACATACACGCACGGCATGCCTTCCACGTACGCGGGATTGACCTCGCGGAAGTCTGCCTGCTCCAGGACTTCCGGGTGCAGTGTTATCACGTAGAGGTTGCGGCCCTGTTTTTTGCGCGCGGCCTGTTTCGCCTTCCGCTTCCAGCCTGCAATGCGCGCGTCGCGGCGCAGATCGGCGCCATGCAAATCATCGGGATCACGGCCCATGGCGACCATGATACAGGATATCGCCGCGGCACGACTGCCCCCGGCCGGCGCCCGCTGCGGACCCGAACAGACTGCGGAAAAGCAATTATCCCCAGAAGCGCGAGGCTCCCCGCCCACCACGGTTGACACGTCGGCCTTGTTTTTTACCCGGGCTGAAAGGATTTCCCACCGCACAGGGCTCAGCTACAATCACCGGTGTCGGACCTCGGTCGACAAAACACAACGAGCGGATTGTTTTGCCCCATGAGCCAGAAACATCAGCGTATTTTGCAGGCCATACTCCAGGAACCGGTGAGCGGCAATATTCACTGGCGTGAAGTGGAGGCGCTGTTGCATCACCTGGGCGCCGTGGTTGAGCCCGGCCACGGTGCACGCATGCATGTCGAACTCAACGGTGTGCACGGTACTCTGCACCGCCCCCACCACAGCGGCGTCTGCGAAAAGCACGATATCCGCCATATACGCGAATACCTTATCGAGGCCGGCATAAATCCCTGAATCCGGTCAGGCCACACGATCATCCGTGGGTCTCGGCGAGTGCTCTCGAAGGTACTCGCCGAAGCTGCGGCAGGCATCAACCGAGGTAAACATTCCCACCAGCTTGCCGGCCTTGGTGACAATCGCGGAACCGATGTGACGTTCCGCCATGGTCAGCAGCACGTTATCCAGCGGCTCATCCACACTCACGACATAGGGATCGGCAATGTACAGATCGTTCACATTCAGGTCGCCGGCATCGCCTGATGCCGAGCGCACATGCATGGCTGACGTCATGTCCCTGTCTGTGATTACACCCACCACGCTGTGATTGTCGGTCACCGGCAGATGGCGCACATTATGGTGCCCCATCAGCTGGCTTGCCTCGTCGAACGACGCACCCACGTCAATCGAGTGCGGGAAGGGTGTCATGGCTGTTTTGAGCGTTGGCAGTTTATTCATGAGTCGAAGTCCTCCATATTGACTGGGGTTATTGCCGCGATTGCAGAAAACCAGTTTAACTCGAGCAATTCCAGCGTGCGAATACGCCTTTTTAACCTCCCTGGACAGCATTCAACTATGTGAAATCCGGGTCCTTTGGTCTATGCTTGGTGGGTAGTTTGTACTACGGTTAAACTTATGAATAAACTCAAACAGTGTGCAAGTGATCGTTTTTGCCGGGTTCGCTCCTTCGTGCAGATCGCCGGCGTGATACTTATCCTGGCAATTATCCTGATAATTCTCTGGCAGCGCGGCGTCATCTCGTTCTAGCAGTCGGATTGCGCCGGTCCTTGTCGCCATCTGCCGGATACCGTCGAATTTCCTCATTGCTGTAAAATTAATGAGTGCCGTGGCGGGAAAAATCATCGTTTTTACCGTCAGCGATGATGGCGACAGCCGGCAAACGCGAACCGCGGCGCGACCACCCGCAGGCGGGCCGACAGAGGTTTCCCGGCTAGTTGCCGCCGCCCCCGAGCAACCAAAGCATCTGCAAGGTTAACACCTCTTCGAGTTCCGGCTTGCTGCATTTTTCCAGGTTCTTGACCGGATCACAGGCTTCCGAGCGTTTTTTCCGTTTCATCGCCAACAGGATCTCTTGGCTCCTGTCGACCGCATAGGCCACGGCAGCGGCAACTTCCTCATCGCTGAGCAGGAAGAACCCACCCTTGGGCGGCATCCCGCGGTGCCCGTTAATCGCATGCCCGATCAGCGTATTCAGATCCTGCTTCAGCCGCGGTTCCCAGTCCGCGCCATTACCGAAAACGGGTGCGTGATAAACGCCTTTGCCATGACAGGCGAGACAGGTGTTGGTAAACACGGCTTCGCCCAGCTGCAGATCGTAGACCGGTGCAGCGGGCTCGTCGGGCGATACTTGCGATCCGTTCTCGCGAGCGGCTGTTAACGGCGTTTCATTGTTCGGCGCGCCCTCGCCGGGCTGTGCGGATCCGCTGGCGCCATCAAGGGCTGCGGCCTGCAAGGCGCTGTTGCGGTCACCGCAGACAGCGAGCAGCAGTGCCAGGGTAATAATCATCCATGCGCTTTTCATCCAGAGGTACTCGCTGCGTCGACAGGCTGCCGGTATGAGGATTAGCGGGCGCAATAGTAGCACAGGCGGCGGTATTGACCGGGTCCTGCGCGGAACGCTGAACTTTAGTCAAGCGGCCGCGGGAACCCGTGTACCGTATGGCAATATCGGACCCTCGTCAGGCGTGCCGAGCACCCAGCCATTCAGCCTCTTGCACGGGCTCCGGGATAGACTGCACACTCTCCCTGTTGTAAAATACCAACAATCATTCATCCGCGTCAGGCGAAAATATTTAACCTTTTCCATGCGGCTTATGAGCATCCAAACGCTGCCCACACCAATATGTTGTATTATTGCACCCGCCTGTTGTCTTTTTAGCACAATATGTTGTGTTTATGGTTTTTCTTTTTATTTCCTTGACTTATAGTACATATATCCACTATTTTTGAGCTTTACGAAGAGCCACCGAAACGCTCTCCGGATGGCACCCGGCAACTGGTAACCAGTTGTAACCAGATATCTGTCGAAGGAGACAATCGATGTCACAGTCAGCGGGACTGGTCATGCACATTCACAACCAGCTTAACGCCAACACGCGGCGCGAACTCGAAACGTCCATCATGCACCGTCCGGGAATCACCTCTGCCCAATTCAGTGACAAGCGGCCGCACTTTATGGTGATCGAATACGACCCCCAGCAGATCAACAGTTTTGAAATCATGCACGAGGTGAACGGCAGCTATTTGCACGCCGCGAGGGTCAGCTAGACAGTCTCTCCGACAAACAACAACCAGCGCTTCACGCCTCAGCCACCTTCAGGGTGGCTATTTTTTTGTTCGGCCGCGGAGCAATGTTCAAAAAACCGACTGCGCATCTATAATCGCCGTTTTCGCTGCGACAGCGTATGACGACTGCGTATTCCAAAGACCCTCAGGTCGACCGCACGTTGCGCCATTCGGTGCGTGACGCGGTGGCGTATTCAGTCATGTCCGGTGGCGGCGAGACCTATTTTTCAGCGTTCGCACTGTTCCTCAGGGCGAGTGCGCCGCAGATCGGCCTGCTTGCCACCCTGCCGGCGCTGCTCGGCTCGCTGGCACAGTTGCTGGCAGTCTGGCTCGGCGCCAGGCTGCCGCGTCGCCTGCCCGTCATCCTCGCCGGCGCTTCACTGCAGGCCATGGCATTACTACCCCTGGTCATTCTGCCGCTGAGCTGGCCCGAACACGCCGTGCCTGTCCTCATAGGCTGCGTCACGCTTTACTACGCGGGCGGCAACCTCGCCACGCCGTTGTGGATCAGTCTGATGGGCGACCTGGTGCCGGAACGTAAACGCGGCCGCTATTTCGGCAGTCGCACCCGACTGGCCACGATAACAGCGTTTGTATCGCTGGCGGCCGGCGGCCTGATACTGGATCGGTTCGACGCCGCCGGCTGGACTGTTTTCGGCTTCCTCAGCATATTCCTGGCATCGGCGGTCGCCCGGGGAGTCTCCGTCTATCACCTTTTCCGCATGCACGAACCGGTATCGGCCGAGTCCGGGGCGGCAGCGCCCGCACAACGCATTTCCTGGCGACTGCTGCGCCAGTCGCACGCCTGGCGCTTCACCCTGTTCCTGGCGGCCATGCAGGGTGGCGTAGCGGTCGCAGCGCCCTTCTTCTCGGTATACATGCTGCGCGATCTACAGTTCAGCTACCTGCAGTTCATGGCCAATACCGCTATGGCGGTGCTGGTGCAGTTTCTCACGCTTAACACCTGGGGACGTATCAGTGACGTCTTCGGTAACCGTCTGATCCTGGTCACCGCAGGCAGCGTGATTCCCGCCCTGCCGCTGCTATGGCTGGTATCCGCCAACTTCTGGTATCTGCTCGGTGTCCAGGTCGTGTCGGGTTTTGCCTGGGCAGGCTTCAGTCTCAGCGCGGGAAACTTTCTTTACGACCTGGTTCCTGCCCATCGCCGCGCCCGATATATGGCGCTGCACAACGTGTTCGTGGCGGCGCTGGTGTTTGGCGGCGGTATGTTCGGCGCACTGCTGTCACGCACGCTCCCCGCCCAACTGGAGCTTCCCGGACACCCTGTGGCCTGGGGCAGCGTATTTCTGGGCGTGTTCGCCGTGTCCTCCGCGCTGCGCGCCCTGGTTGCACTGGCATTTCTGCCACGCCTCGAGGAGGTGCGTAAAACCCGCCGTTCGATGTCGCCGCGCCAGCTGGTGTTCCGGGTGACGCGGTTCAACGCCTTCCTGGGGCTGGTCTACGAAGCGGTGGCGTTTTTCCGGCGCAAATGAAGCGCCGCCTCCCGGCCGCGGACCGCGGCTTTTAATTATTTCACCGGAACGCCGATAGAAGTTGAAATCTCACGTTTTTCTGTTTTCAACGGGCCTGTTCGGTTAATCACCGTGTTGCGAATCGTGGTAATGAACACAAAGGGTGGCTGCGGAAAAACCACAGTCGCCACCAACCTCGCCAGCTACTGCGTCTCGCAGGGCTACGCGACGGCGCTGTTCGACTACGACGCCCAGGGTTCGAGCAGCCACTGGTCCAGCGCGCGCCCACAGACCGCCCCGGCGATCCGTGGCGTCGAAGCCCATAAACCGCCCCCAGCCGGGGTGACCCGCACCTGGCAGCTCCGCGTGCCCGAAGAGACTCGCTACCTCATCACGGACACCCCCGCAGGGCATACCGGCATCGACCTCGCGGACCGGGTCGGCGAGTCTGACATTATTCTGATTCCGGTGCTGCCATCAGCCATCGATATACATTCCACCGCCAACTTCATCCGCGATCTGCTGCTGGTGGGTAAGGCCCGTGCCCAAAACAAACAGATCGCCATCATCGCCAACCGCACGCGCGTGCGTACCAAATCGCTGGAGACCCTCGAGCGCTTCCTGAGAAACCTGGATATACCGGTTATCGCCCATGTTCGGGATACGCAGAACTACGTGCGTGCAGCCGCGCTGGGGCTGGGGGTGTGTGAACTGGCCGAGCCCGCGGCGCAGAAAGACAAGGATCCATGGGCGAACATTTTGCGGTGGCTGCAAGGCTGCAGCGCGCAAAACACTATCGCTGCCATGAATCAGCCTGCACCATTATCCCGTTGGGTTCCAGTTCGTTAATCATCTGCTCCCAGAGCCCCTTGTTACCCGCGCCAAACACCACCTTGGGATCCCCCTCGACGAGGTGCCAGCTACCGCGTGCAATTTCCCCCGCGAGCTGACCGGTTGTCCAGCCGGCATAGCCGAGATAGAAATGCAGTTCATCGGCAGGAGTCCGGGCGGCAAGCAGCTTTTCGAATACGCGGCGACTGTCACTGAAGTAGATGTCGTCTGTCACCTGCCGGGCCGGCGCGACAGCATCGGCGGTGTGAACCAGCATAACCACCTTGTGCACACCCATGGGCCCCCCGAAGAACAAGGGATACTGGTCGGCCTGCGCGCCATCGATGTCGGAAACAACGTCGGACAGGCGCCAGTCAGACAGCCGGTTCAGAATCAGCCCCTTGCTGCCGGTAATGTCGTGTTGCAGCAGCAGGATAACGGATTGCCCGAAAAACGGATCCCGCAGTTCGCGCGCGGCCACCAGCAGCATGCCCGGTGCCGGTTCTGTATCCCAGGACTCGGAAGTGAATCGCGCTGTGGGGGTGGGATTGGCCGGTTCCGCCAAGGCGACGCGGTAACCCGCAAACATCAGGGTTCCCAGACAGACAATCAGCAATGCCGGCAATAGCCGCATGACCCGGACCCTGGTGGCTGAACAAAACCGGAATACGATTGTAAAGTATAGCCCATCAGAAGTTGCCGGCGCCGGGCGCAAACCGAAATGCTCCGGCGCCGCTGCACCACCCGGGATGTAACGGTCATGGCCGCGCCCATGCTCCAGTCGCTCTGAACCAGCGCAGTCGTTTGTTCCCAGGCCCGAGAGGCTCCTAGGGGTCCTGTGATTTTCGCACCAGCCTGAACAGCTGACCGTCGTTGCCCAGGTAACAGGTGTACTGCAGAACTTCCTCGCCACCCGCGGTTCCCAGCACGACAATTTTCAACCCGTCGACATAAGGGCCGTCTTTGGTGTGGCGCACCTTACCGGTCTTCAACACGCGCACGTATTGCCGTTGGCTTGCAGCTTCCAGCACCGCCTTGCGGCAGGTGTCTTTGACTTTCCATGCCTCGGCGAAAAATGTCCTCTCCCACCATTCATCGACGGCCGGGACTTCGTGGCGCGCAATCATCAGCAGGATACCGCCCATGATAAGAAACGGCACCACGCGCCTCATCGGGTTCCGGGGATTGCGCCTGGACCTGGCCGAGGCGTAAACCGGCACCTCGCCTCGCGTGTCTGTTTCGGGCAGTCGGGCCCGGCTGTCATCGTCCGGTCGTCGGTTACGGTTGGTCATTCGGCTCCCTGTGTTTGCCGGCGGAAGGTTTGGATAGCGCGGGTGGTTCGGCGGGCTTGCCGAACAGGCGCGCGAGTTTCGATACCACGGCCTGGATACCACGCCAGATGCGTGGCAGCAACCAGGC
>Ga0315540_10002462_pt1 | contig 10410 bp, 12 predicted proteins | sample SalMarSW160110MG_FD_203677 | JGI IMG/M metagenome (GOLD analysis project Ga0315540, IMG submission 203677) | Salt marsh sediment microbial communities from the Plum Island Ecosystem LTER, Massachusetts, United States - Salt Marsh Sediment SW1601-10 ... | reverse complement strand
CGAGCGAGACGGACCACCAGGTGAGCATGGCATTCATCGTGGCGCCCAGCAGCCAGGCGACGAGCAGATACCACACCTCTGCCTGGGCCTTGTGGCCACTTTCTGGTGTGAGCAAGCGGGCGATGCCGGCGAAGTCGATGCTGCAGAAGGCCAGGGCCAAAATGGTGGCCCAGCCGATGCCGGCAAATGCGAAGTCGCCGAGCAGGTCATTCAGGGCGAATTGGGTGGTGCTGAAGTTGAAGGTTTCGAAGGCCACCAGGGCGACCACGAGGACCATGCCGAAGATCAGGCCGCGCTGGGCAGGTGCCTGGCGGATGGCTCGGCGCAGGACGCCTCGCCAATCGAGTGCGAAGGTGGGAGTCTTACGGGTAGACGGTATAGCCGACATGACAAACCTCCTGTAGAACAGGTGTTCTGTGTTGACCAACAATAGAACAAACGTGCTGTTCTGTCAAGAGGCAGTTTCGGGGATGGGCAGGAGACTGGGAGCGGGGCCTGGGGAGGATGGATAGAAAACGCCGGGGAGTGTGAGCACTCCCCGGCGCTTGGCATGGGCGGCAGTCGCGCTCCGCCGAGCGGAAACGAAGCAGCTACACGCCGAGCATGCGTGAGGCTTCACGAATCATCTGATTGGTGTAGCCCCACTCGTTGTCGTACCAGGTCATCACCTTGACCAGGTTGCCGTCCACGACCTGGGTCATGGGAAGGTCGATGATCGAAGCGTGTGAGTCACCGACGATGTCCGATGACACGAGTTCGTCTTCGGAGACCGCCAAGACCTTCTTGTAGCGGTCCGTGGCGGCTTCCTCGCGGAAGATGTCGCCAAGTTCTTCCACGCTGGTGTCGCGCTCGGTCACAAAAACGATGTCGGCGATCGATCCCACAGGAATGGGAGCCCGGATGGCCACGCCGTCGAACCGGCCCTCCAGCTCAGGCAGCGCTTTGGTCGTGGCGATGGCGGCTCCGGTGGACGTGGGGACAAAGTTGGCGGCGGCGGCCCGGCCCCGGCGGAACTTCTTCGACGGCGCGTCGACGATCGCCTGGGTGGAGGTGTAGGCGTGGATGGTGGTCATAATGGCCTTCTTGACCCCGACCCGCCTACCCATGATTTCCACCACCGGTGTAATGCAGTTGGTGGTACAGCTGGCACAGGAGATGACCGCGGGCGCCTCGCCTTCTGGCGAATTCACGCCGTGGACGATGGTCATCACTTCGGCTTCTTTGGTGGGCGCCGAGAGGATGACGTGCTTGGCGCCCGCCTGAAGGTGTTTCTCGAGATCAGCCTTCTTGGTGAAGACGCCTGTGCATTCGAAGGTCAAATCGACGCCGAGGTCCCCCCAAGGCAGTTGGGCGGGATCCCGTTCACTGAAGAACTTGATCGACTGCCCGTCGACGATCAGCTCCCCTTCTTTGTGCTCGACTGACTTGGCGTACCGGCCATACGCCGTGTCGTACTTCAAGAGATAGGCGATATTGTCGATCGGAACGATATCGTTGACGGCCACGAGGTCAAGCCCCGGCGTGTCAAGGATCACCTTGAACGCTGCGCGACCGATGCGGCCCAGTCCGTTGATTGCGACCTTTGCCATGAGTTGGGCTCCTTTCGGGTGCCATGTGGGATGGAATGCTTGTGTTCTAGAGCGCCGTCAGAACCCAGGCTCTGGACGACGCGCGGTGCTTGATGGTCAATGATCGTGGGGAGAGTGGGTCGCCCCCACGGTCGGACCAATGCCAGGCTGCTCCGTATCTCTATGATAATCCGATCGTCAGTTTCTTTGGTGACATTGGGCGTCCACTTTGGCCTGTTATCAGGGTGAAGAAAGAAGCCGCGGGCGCCTTCCGAAGATTTCGGCCGAGGGGAGACAGGTGCGCCGATCGACGACATGCAAGTGGAGCGCTCGAATCCGGCAAGCGTGATCTCGATGCCCTGCGCGTCAGGACAGAGCGCACCACCCATTGGCGTGAGCCCTCTGGTGACGAATGGGCTTCGATCCGTGGGCTACCACCGCCGGGTGAAGAGGCGGCCTTAGCGCCGGTCGTCCGGCCCCGGTTTGGGGGGCATCTCCACCGGCCGGCGGCGTGTGTACCACCAGATGGCGACGGCGCCCAGCGCCATGGCCGGCAAGACCACCAGGCCTGCTTCTGGGCCGAATCCGCCGCCGGTGATCAGCTTGGGCCCGGCCACCGTCTGGTGGATGAAGTTGAATCCGCCGGTACCGCTGACCGGGAACCCGAAGACAGTGCCCTCGAAGAAGTTCCACCCGATGTGCAATCCGATCGGCAGCCACAGCTTGCCGGTACGTACCCATCCGTAAGCGAGAAAGAAGCCTGCAAAAAGAATCCCGAGGGTGGATACCCAGTCGGCGGACGGATTGGCCAGGTGCAGCAGGGCAAACACCGATGATGAGAGCAGGATGCCCCAGGGCAAGTTGAGCCCATCCACCAGGTTCTGCAGGTGATAGCCCCGGCTGAGCAGTTCCTCCTGATAGCCGACGATGACAAACAGCACCAAGCCTGCCAGCAGGCCCCAGAAAGCCCCGCTCCAAGATCCGTTCTGCAACGCCGTGCCCTGGAATGTGAGCCAGCCCATCCCGGTTTCGAAAGCGTAGATCAGGCCGAAAAGCACCGCGGGCAGCAAGAACCCAAAGGCAAGATCGAGGCTTACGTGTCGATCGAGCCGGAAGCCGAGCGAGACAAACGAGCGGCGATCGAGGAAGCGGCGGGCGATCCAGGTGGCGAGCGTGAAGGCGACCGGAGTGGCTAGAGTCAGAATGGTCAAACCCAAGTCCTGCCCGCTGGCTACAGCTTGCAGATCAATTGTGTTTGTCAGGTACCCGATCACGCCAAAGATGTTGCTAAAAATCAGCAGGGAGATAATCAGAAGGATGGTATGGATCAGCAGTCGCCATCCGGCCCGCAGACGTGGTTCATTGGGACTGATGAAGATTCTCTGGAGGAAAGAGCGTTGGGCCGGTTCGGGTACCTCAAGCGTCATCGAGTTGTCTCCTTGGGCCAGAGCTTGAAAAGATGATTCACCGGTCAGCCGAGACGGTTGATCCCGTCAAAGGCGGCTGTCTTGTAGCATTCAGCCAGGGTGGGGTAGTTGAACACCGTTTCGACGAAATAGTCCACCGTTCCCCCAAAAGCCAGCACCGCCTGGCCGATGTGGATCAGCTCACTGGCGCCGGAGCCGATAATGTGAACCGCCAGAAGCTTGCGTGTATCCAGGTGGAAGATCAACTTCAACAACCCCGATTGATCCCCAATGATCTGGCCGCGAGCGATCTCGCGGTAGTGGGCCTTGCCCACCTCATAGGGAATGCCGGCCTCGGTGAGTTCTGCCTCGGTCCGCCCGACGGTCGAAATCTCGGGGATGGTGTAGATCCCATAGGGGAACAACTCGGGTACGCTGTTGGCCGGGATGCCAAAGGCGTGGCAGCTGGCCAGGCGGCCCTGTTCCATCGAGGTCGCCGCCAGACTGGGAAAACCGATGACATCGCCGGCAGCGTAGATGTTGGGAACCTCGGTTTGGTAGTTCTCATCCACCGACAACCGGCCGCGCTTATCGGCCTGCAGCCCGGCTGCGGCCAGGTTGAGATCCTTTGTGGCGCCGGTTCGCCCGATGCTGTACAGAGCCTTCTCCGTCCAAATCTCCTTGCCGCTCTCGAGGTCGATCCGCACGTCGTCCTTGCCGTTTTCGGATTCGGGCGAGATGTGGTGAACGGTCTCGTTCAGTCGCAAAGTGACGCGATCCTGCCGCATCTGATAGACGAGGGCGTCCACGATCTCTTCGTCAACGAAGGGCAGCAAGTTCGGGCGGCGGTCGACCACTGTGACCCGCACGCCCAGTGCCGAGAAGATGCTGGCATATTCCAAGCCGATCACACCGCCTCCGACCACCGTCAGCGTGCGCGGGATGGTGTCGAGGTGCATGATGTCGTCGCTGGCCAGAATGTGCGATTGATCGAAGGGGATGTGCTCAGGCCGCGTGGCCGAGGTGCCGGTGGCGATGACAACGAAATCCGTGCTGACCTCGCGCTCGTCCGATGAGTCGACGTCTTTGAGCCGCAATGTGTGCGGGTCGACGAACGAGGCCTCGGCCGAGAACAGCTCGACGCCGTTTCGCCGCAACTGGTGGCGAATGACGTCGATTTCGTTCTGGATGACGTGGTTGGCGCGGAAGAGCAGATCGTCGACTGTGATGTGTTCTTTGACGGCGTAGGACGAGCCATACAGGCCGCGTTCGCTGTAACCGGACAAATAGAGAGCGGCTTCCCGCAGGGTCTTACTGGGAATGGTGCCGGTATTGATACAGACGCCGCCGACCACGGATCGCCTCTCGGCCACGGCCACGCGCTTTCCGATCTTGGCCGCCTGGATGGCGGCGCGTTGGCCGGCAGGGCCGGTTCCGACGACAAACAAGTCAAAGTTGTGGTCAGGCATTGTGACTCAGCACCGTCCCGTCATTTGTGATTTGGCCGTGGTGGTGACGCTCGGAGGCACGATCATCATACATCATCCCGGGTGTCCCATGCCTTGGAGAACATCCCTCCACCCCCGTTCGGATTGTGAAGGAATTCACAAATCGATGCTATCCTCCAGAGGGTGGGCAGGCGGTCATTCGGCATCCCCGTCCGTCTCGTCCGGAGGGGTCATCAGGCGTTTCAGCGTGCGGAAACGGCCGGTCTCGGCGGCTGCCTGGGGGACGGCCCTTCGGCGCAGCCACAACCCAACCAGGCTGCAAACGGCGCCGGCGAGCAAGGTGAGCGCGTTGCCTTGGCCGATGGTGGAAGAGACCCAATACACCACCATCACAACCAGGCCGATCAGGATCAGGGCAGAGCCCAAGCGTCGGAGCATAGGGGATATGCGGCGTGTCCCCTAGGGGTGACCCTCAGGGACACGCGATTGTGGTCTAGCGGATTAGGGTGCGGATGTGTTCGTGCATGTACAGCGGCAGGTAGTAGTGTCCGCCGGCATTTTTACCTGACGAGCCGGAGCCTTTCCACCCCCCGAAAGGCTGGAACCCCGGCCAGGCTCCGGTGGTCGATCCCTGAGGACGATTGGCGTAATTCACGCCGGCCTGGATGTTGTCGAAGAACCAGTCGGCTTCGTCCTCGGTGCCGTAGAAGCCTGACGTCAGGCCGTAGACCACATCGTTGGCCAGGCTCATGGCCTCATCCAGGCTGTCGACAGCCTCCACCATCGTGATGGGCAGGAACATCTCTTGCTTCCACAGGCGCTGGCCCCGGTCCACGTTGGCGGCCACGGTCGGCTCGCAGAAGAAGCCTTTGTCGAATGCGCCTCCGCTGAGAACCTTGCCTCCGGTCAGGAATGTCCCGGATTGCGACAGCTCCTCGGTGAATTCTTTGAATGACGCATAGGCGCTCTTGTTGATGACCGGGCCCATAAACGTGCTGCGGTCGGTCGGGTCGCCGACCGACAGCGCCTTGGTCTTTTCGACAATCAGAGCGACAAGATCGTCGTAGACGGGCTTTTCGGCATAGATGCGCGAGTTGGCCGAGCATTTCTGGCCTTGGAGACCGAAGGCTGAGCGCACGATGCCTGTGGCGGCGCGCTCGAGATCGGCATGGCGGGAGACGATCGAGGGGTTCTTGCCGCCCATTTCGAGGATCGTCGGCCGTGGATACTTTCCGCTTGCGAACTGTCGGTAGATGTGCATGCCGACATCGAATGAGCCGGTGAACGTGATCCCATCCACCTCCGGGCTGTTGATCAGCGCTTCGCCCAACGTGGAGCCGGGGCCGGTGACGTAGTTGAAAGCGCCCTCGGGCAGGCCGGCGTCCCGGAAACACTCCGCCAGCAGACGCGCCGTCCATGGGGTGTCGGTGGCCGGTTTCATGACCAGCGTGTTGCCGGCCACGAGCGCTGCGCCGGACGGCCCGCCGGTCAAGGCTGCCGGGAAGTTGAAGGGACTGACCACCACCCACACGCCATAGGGCATAAGCACCGAGGTGTTGGTGGCGTCGTACCCCTTGAGCGGGTCCTTGCCCATGGGCACCACGTAGCCGTCGTTGGCCTCCATCTGGTCGCAGGCATAGCGGATCAGATCGGCCGACTCGGCGGCGTCGCCCAGGGCTTCCATTCGGTTCTTGCCCACCTCCATCGACAGGACGGCGCCGAATTCAAAAATGCGCTCGTTGATGTTGTCGGCCGCCTTGCGCATGATGCCGATCCGCTCCTGCCAGGGCATCTTGGACCACGTCTTGGTGGCTCGGCGGGCTGCTTTCAAAGCCAGTTCGGCATTTTCGGCATTGCCCTTTTGGAAGGTCGCCAGCATCCAGTCCTGGTTGATGGGAGAGGTGTTTTCAAACTTCTCGTCGGCGAATACGTCCTTGCCGTCGATCAACATGGGTACATCCGAGCCCATGCCGGCCTTGAGATCCGCCAGGGCGGTCTCGTAGTTGGTGTGCAGTTCCTCGGGAGGCTCAAACATGGTGGCATAGGTCAGGCGGAAGCCCTTTTTCTCTTGGTCGGGTGCAGCCATTGCGCGTACCTCCTGCGGGGATTGGTCAGCTGCTCACCTTCATGGGAACCGCTGATCGAATGAGAGGGATGTGGTCTAAGTATATCCGTGCGGCTCGCGAGCGTCAAAAGCGGGATGTATACTCGATCGGCGAGACTGCAAACCGGCCAAAGGAGTCCATGTGAGCTGGGTCCACGATCGGATCTTCGCTGCCGGAGGCTTCCAGATCCCTAGGACCTGGAAAGCCTTTCAGGATCAGACCGGGATCGACGCCGTGGTCCACTTGTCACCGGGCGCGCCGATGCCCTTTGTCGGCCCAACCCCGTCTGCCTTCTTGTGGCTTGACACGGCCGACGAGGACGCCGCCGATCTTGAAACTCGCCGTCTGGCAGGTGGCTTCGTGCTGGATTGCCTTCAGGAAGGTCGGACCATTCTGCTCCACAGTCGTTTGAGCCGCCATCGCACTCGGTGGGTGTTTGTGTCGTTTCTCCTGTGCAGCGGCGCCAGTTTGCCCCGCGCTCTGCGCCAGGCGGAAGAGCGGCCCTGGTTGTCCCCCTACCACACCGACGAGGCCAGTTGGCGGGCGCTGGCGGAGGCGTTGACGGGCGGCGCCTCGGATTGAGATCGCCACGCGGCTTGCGTTGGACACTGGACGCAAGTTACTGTATCGTCTAGGTGCAGATGCCGGAAGGTGGGGAGGCTGTTGCGTTCCGGCGTTGAGGCAGGGGACATGTTGTTCGATGACGCGGTCTTCATTGGGATCGATGCCACGGCCGGCGACCGGCCGATGCCCTTTGCCGCCCTTGACTCTGACCTTTGCCTGGTGGCTCAGGGCAGCGCCGGGCTAGAAGATGTATTGGCCTTCGCAGCCGGGCAATCGGCAGCCGTGGCTGCCGTGGATGCGCCGCAGGGCCCGCCGATCGGGTTGATGGAGAGGGCCGACATCCGTCGCGGATTTGGTCTCCCGCCCGAGGGTGCCACATGGGGAGGCTGGCGGGTATGCGAGTACGCACTGCGCAAGCGAGGCGTTCGCATTGCCAACACGCCCAGCATGGTGGCGTTGGCTCCTGGCTGGGTCCAACGCGGTCACCAACTTCACATGCGTCTCAAAGGGCTCGGCTACCGGAGCTTTGTGGCCGGTGAGCCGTCGTCAGAACGGATGCTGCTCGAACTGCACCCCAACGCGGCCTACACGGCTTTGCTCGAGCGCCAACCACTCGCCAAGAACACGCTCGAGGGACGGCTCCAGCGACAGCTCTTGTTGTATCTCAAGGGCCTCGACATCCCCAACCCCATGCGGGCTTTGGAAGAGATCACTCGGCATCACATTTTGACCGGCGAACTGCCGCTCGACGATTTGATGTCACCCGGGGAACTGGACGCCTTGATGGGTGCATACACGGCATACCTGACAGCGCTTCACCCCGAGGAGGTCACTCAAGAAGGCGACCCGTCGGAAGGGTTGATCACCCTGCCGGTGTCGGAACTCCAAACCGCCTACACCTGAGCAAGATGGATGTCGGTGAGATGCGATGGGCGTGTCGCTCAGCTCATCCGCACCTCCACCGCGTGCCCATTAATTTAAGTTGACACTTACGTTAGTATATACTAACATATGGCCATGCTGGATGACGTGTTGAAAGCCCTTTCCGAGCCACACAGGCGCCGGATCCTCACCTTGCTGAGGTCGGGTCCGCACAATGCCGGCGACATCGCTGCTGTGATCGGCGACATCTCTCGGCCGGCGGTTTCGCAGCATTTGCGTGTGCTGCGGGACGCCGAGCTTGTCCGAGTGTCGTCGCAAGGGACCGAGCGTATTTATCGAATCGATCAGGAGGGGCTGGATGAGGCGCGGGCCTTCCTGGACACATTCTGGGAGGAGCGCCTGCAACAACTCAAGGCTTCGGCTGAAGCCGATGCGAGAAGGAGGCGGCATGATGGAGAAAGCGGCAATTGACCGCGAGGTGGAGATCGATGCGCCACCGGAGCTGGTGTTTTCGTTCTTGACGGACGCCGAGAAGATGGTCCAGTGGATGGGATCGGAGGTAGAGCTGGATCCGCGGCCCGGCGGCATCTACCGCGTCTTCGTCAGGGAGGGCACAATCGCCCGCGGAACAGTCCTTGAGGTCGATCCGCCGAACGCATTTCGCTTCAGTTTTGGTTGGGAAGGATCGCCGGGTGGGCTCGCTCCGGGCGCGTCGACGGTGGAGATCACCCTCGTGCCTTCGGGTCAGGGCACCCGAGTCCGACTGCGCCACTTCGGATTGCCCGACGGCGCCGAGGGGGAGCACGATGAAGGCTGGGCTCATTACCTCGGGAGGCTGCAGGTGCGCGCTGCAGGCGGCAATCCCGGCGAGGACACCTGGGAGGAAGAAGAAGAGGCGTAGGACGAGGGCGCGTCCGGTGCCGTGAACATCAGCACGGAGGATCCATGATCAAGGTTGAAGTGGAGCAGTTCATCTCAAGGCCGCCCCAAGAAGTTTTGGATTACATTGCCAATTTCGAAAACGGCCCGGCCTGGCAGTCAGGGATCACATCCGCCCGATTAATCACGCCCCCTCCGCTTGCCGTCGGGTCCCGCTACCAACAGGACGCCAGGTTTATGGGACGACCGATCCAAACCACCTTCGAGGTGGTCGAATACCAACCCGGAAGAATGGTGAAGATCGATACGGTTTCCGGTTCGTTCCCGATCACCATCACGCGAGCCGTGCGCGCTGAAGGCGAGGGTTGCGTGGTCTCTGCGATCGTGGAGGGCGAAGCCGGGGGATTCTTCAAGCTGGCCGAGCCGCTGCTGAGGCGGCAAGGTAAGGGCTCGGTCGAGGCGGACTACCAAGCGCTGAGGTCCCTGCTCGAAGGCCGAGCCTAGCCCGCCCGACCGCGCAGGAGGGGCATGCGTGGCCAACTATCTGACCGCCAAGTTCCGAGTGGAGCCGGAATGGCGCGACGAGTGCCTCGAAGTCATTCGGGAGTTCATCAACGACGTTGACCGCACCGAGCCGGGCACCCGGGTCTACCTGTCCTTGCAGTCCGAAGACGATCCCAACGAGTTTCTGCACGTGTTCGTGTTTGATGACGAGGCGGCCGAGAAAGCCCATCGTACATCGTCCGCCGTGATGACCTTCACCAACCGCCTCTACCCTCGTTTGCAGGCAGATGTTGAATTTAGGACCTTTCGCCGTGTGGCGGGCACCTCCGTCAAGGGTTCCCTCTAGACCAACTGCGCCCCCTCGATCTTGAGTAGTTTGCGCTTGATAGGCAGACCGCCAGCGTAGCCTCCGAGGCTGCCATCACTGGCGATCACGCGGTGGCAGGGGAGGATGATGGGCAGCGGGTTGCTGCCTAGGGCCTGCCCTACGGCTCGGGCGGCCTTGGGTTTGCCGATGGCCTCTGCCACCTGTCGATAGGACCAGACGGCGCCGGCCGGAATGCGGGCGATGGTCGTGAGAACGCGTTTCTGGAAATCCGTTAATCGGGAAAGATCGAGGGGCAGCGAGAATCGGTCCCGCTCTCCGGCGAAGTAATCCGCCAGCTGCTGACGGTACGGGGCCATCGCTTGCGGGTCCTCCACCAGGCGAGCGCGCCGGTCGAGTTCTGCCACGAATGCCGCCTGTGAGTCCTGATAGCTGATGCGAATCAGCCCCTCGGCGCCGGCGGCCAAGAAGATCGGCCCAATCGGCGTGGACCAACGCTGCCAGACGATGGTCGGAGCAGTGGACTCGAACCAGGCCTCCACTCGCGCTTTTGACTTTGCCGCCGCTTCGGCGGACGGATCGGGAAGCGCGCGGCGAAGATCTTCGGCCCAACGGGCTTGGTCACGATCTTGGTATTGAGACATTCAAACCTCCTCAGGCCGGTCCAGAGATTGTCGGAGCTTCTTGAGCCCCTGGTAAACGTTGGCGCGGGCGCTGGCTTCGGAACAT
>Ga0315540_10002461_pt1 | contig 10411 bp, 7 predicted proteins | sample SalMarSW160110MG_FD_203677 | JGI IMG/M metagenome (GOLD analysis project Ga0315540, IMG submission 203677) | Salt marsh sediment microbial communities from the Plum Island Ecosystem LTER, Massachusetts, United States - Salt Marsh Sediment SW1601-10 ... | reverse complement strand
CGGATCGCCGCGCAACTCGGACAGGCGCTTGAGCAGGCCCGCGTCCGGCGCGCGCGCCAGCAGCACCGCCAGCAGCGCATATTCCTGCGCACGGGCGAGATCGACCTCGTCGACGGCGCCGGTTTCGCTGTTCTCGCCGTAAAGATCGGGCCGCAGGATCGCGCGCCCCACGCCGGTGACCGCCTCGACCGTGAGCACGCGCTCGGCCGGAACGCGGGTCCAGTTGGAAACCGACGGCTGCGAGATGCCGATGCGGCGCGCCAGCTCGGTGACCCCGCCGACGGCGCGGATCGCCTCTTGCAGCCCCGGATCGGTGTCTTGTTGCTTCATCGGTGGTCTTGATCGGTGGTCTTGGTCCGCTTGAGCCGGTCGATTGCGGTTTTTAGCGCGAGCGGCGGCAAAGGGCCATGGGCCCATATTTAAAGCCTGTAATGTGGCATTAGTTCGCGAATGCGGCGGCTATTGCGCCGCAGCATCGCGGTTCAGCTCACCGCCTCCAGATGGCGGATCGGCAGACCGGTCACCAGGTTCTGCGGCTTCAGGCGGATGGTGTTGTCCGGTGTCATGGCGAGGATCAGGTAAACCGGCTCGCCCTTGACCTTGTCGAGCATGACGGAAGGGTCGCGGAAGCTGAGCCGGAACAGGCCGGCCACCCGCGACATGGCCGCCTCGTCCATTTCCTTGCCATTCCACAGCGCATCGCCGATCCTGGTGGCATCGGCGTCGAGCCCGACATACCAGGTCAAGGTCGCCTCGCGCAGCTCGGTGAGCGGCTCGATATCCACTTCGATGCCCAGCACATGCGCGATCCAGCGCCGCATCGCCTCGGCCAAGGCGGTAAGGCCGTCGCGACCGCTGGTCAGGTCGAGCGCCATGTCGTAGCGGTCGCTGCGCTCCCAATAAGTTTCGGCGTTGTCGTCGTTGAGCACGTCGATCGCGGCGTCGGCCGGCAGCCCGAGCATGGACACCAGCGGCGTCACCGGCGCTTGCGCGCCGCCGCCCACGGTTTCCTCGTCGGCCGCCAGCAGCGAGCCTTCGTGCACGGTGACGCGCTGGGTGCGGAAGAACAGTTCGGCGGCGCGCACGACGCGGGCGTCGTCGACGTCGTCGAGGGCGTTGCGCAGGATCACATGCACGAGCTGGTTGACGAACAGCGGCGGGGTGTTGCCGACCCCGCGCCGGACCAGATCGACATAAGCCGCTTCCAGCGTTTTGTGCCGCAACAAGTGGTCGCGGAAGGCGATCAGCAGCTGCCAGTTCTCGCGTGCATCGGCATCGGCGATGGCCGCGATGTCGCTCGCCGATACCGGCGCACGCGGATCGGCGAGCAGCGCGGCGTGCAACGTGCGCTCGACCGCGCAAGCCTCCGGCGGCGGGACCAGCTCCGGCCGCGCCAGATAGACTTTGAGGAAATCGTCGGTTACGGCGAGCCCGCCGCCTTCGTCGCGGTCGAGCAGATGATGGCCGCAGGAGAGCCAGAAGTCGGTCATTTGCGTTCCACCCACAGCCCGCTCATTCCCGCGCAAGCGGGAATCCAGCAAACAAAAATACACCCCGGTACCTGCTGTCCTGGGTCCCCGCTTTCGCGGGGACGAGCGGATACTTGAATCATTTGCGGCCCTTGCCGGCCAGCGAGATAAGATCGACCTCATCGGCCGGCTGCTCGTCGTCCTCGCCTTCGACTTCCATGAAGGAGAAGGCGCGCGCGGGCTTGGCGCCCTCGCGCGGCCGCAAGGTGCGGAACGCCTCGCGCACGTTGCCGTCCTCGTAGGTGCGGTGCACGGCGATCAGCGTGTCCTGCGGCTGGCTGCACAACGACTCGGCGAAGGCGACTTCTTCTTCCGCAGCAACGGCGGCCGTCTGCATGTCGGGCGCGCCGAAGCGCTCGACCAGTTGTGTCGCCAGCGCTTCGACCAAATTGGCGCGGTCGGCCTCGCTCGCCTCCACGATCTGCACCAGCGTCGACCAGCCGAGCGATTCCACGCCGAGAAATCCGCTGCGGAAGGCTGAGCGCGCCTTGCCCGCGAGCGTGGACGGGTCGCCGCCCCAAAACGCAAAGGCGCCCGACACCGCCCATTCGCCCGGCTCGGCCGCCGGCTCGAATACAAATGTATCCGACGGATCGAGCCTTATGGTGCGCAACAGCTTCAAATGCGCGGCTCCTTGTTGACCGAATCGTACCAGGCCGGCTCGATGAGCTGCGGCAACAGCACGTTGCGCTCAACTTCGCTGGACGCCATGCGGCGCACCAGCAGGTCGCCGTTGTCGTCGACGTCGCGGCGCAGGCCCTTCTCGCGCGGCAGGTGCTCGATATAGCGCTTCGCCACCGCGCCGAAGCCGCTCTCCTGCCAGGCGTCGACCGCGACCATGAAATTGCGCGCGAAGCTTTCCACCAGATGGTTGGTTGCCGTGCTGGTGAAGCCTTCCTCGTCCAACGCAGTAATCGACGGGTTCAGGCCCGGGTCGGTGTTGGCCATCGAAGCGGCGCGGATCATGGCGCCGAACACCAGCCAGGGCGGAACCTCATCCTCGTTCGCACCCTCCGGCCAGGCGAGGCGGCCGCCGCCCACCAGCCCGCCATTGACCAGGATGGCGTCCGGCCAGGCGATGTCGATGGCGGTTTCCGGCTCGGCGATGGCGGCCAGCGCATCGACCAGCGCCACCATGCCGGCATAGAGCGCACGGCGCGCGGTGCGCAGCGGCTCTTCCGGCTCCAGCACCAGCGCGAATTCGGCGAGGTCGAAGCGGCCGACATGGACCAGCGTGCCGGCGCCTTTCTCGGGCGCGAGCGCAATCGCGTGGCCGAAAGCGTCGCCGAATTCACGCATACGCACCGGCGTGAACGGCGGCGGCAGCGTCAGCTCCGGCTGTAGCGACATCCCTGAACCAGCCCGCGTTTGCAGCGGCATCGAGCCCCGCCCTTACTTTCTTGTTTGAATAGCTATAATTATAGCTCGAATGAAGCCGTGGCCAGACCCGCCCATGCCGCGGTTTTCGCGATAAGGCGGCGCCTAATGGGCGTTTCGCTGGCAATGGCGGGCCAGCACATAGGTAAAGAGCCAAGATGGCCGAGCGGCCGCGCAAAATCCTGATCTGCTCCTGCGAGGACACCATGCCGCTCGACGGCGCGGCGGTTCGTCGCGTCTGCCGCGGTTCCGAGGTGATCGAAGGCCGCCAGTTCTGCCGCGCCGAGCTCGAGCGTTTTCGCAAGGCCGCGTCGGGCGGCGCGCCGGTCACCGTCGCCTGCACGCAGGAAGCGCCGGTGTTCTCCGAAGCGGCGGGCGAGACGGACGGCGCCGGCGAACTCACCTTCGTCAATATTCGCGAAGCCGCCGGCTGGTCGAAGGACGCTCAGGCCGCCGGCCCGAAAATGGCGGCGCTGCTGGCGGCGGCGGCCGAGCCGGCGCCGGAAGTTTCCTATGTCAGCCTTTCAAGCGAAGGCGCGACGCTGCTCTACGGCAGCGACGAGCGCACGATCGAAGCCGCAAATCTGCTCAAGGACCATCTCGACCTCACCGTGCTGATCAAGCAGCCGGGCGGCGTGTCGCCGCTGCGGGTGACCGAATTCCCGCTGGTCAAGGGCACCATCCGCTCGGCTCAGGGTCAGCTCGGCGGTTTCGCGGTGACGATCGACGATTACGCCCAGCCGGCGCCGTCCTCGCGCGGCGAATTGAAATTCGGCCCGCCGCGCAACGACGTGGCCGCGCGCTGCGACCTGCTGATCGACCTCTCGGGTGGCCCCGCGCTGTTCCCGGCCGCCGATCTGCGCGACGGCTATTTGCGCGCCGACCCGGGCGATCCGGCGGCGGTGTTGCGCGCCGCGCTGAAGGCGCGCGACTTGACCGGCAGCTTCGAGAAGCCGCGCTACGTCATCTACACCGAAGACCTGTGCGCGCATTCCCGCTCCGGCATCGTCGGCTGCCGGCGCTGTCTCGACCTGTGCCCGACCGGGGCGATCGCGCCCAACGGCGATCATGTGGCACTCGATGCTGGCGTCTGCGCCGGCTGCGGGCAATGCGCCGCCGCCTGCCCCACGGGTGCGGCCGCCTACGCGCTGCCGCAGTCGGACGCGCTGTTGCGCAAATTGCGCGCGCTGCTCACCGCCTACCGCGACGCCGGCGGCCAGCAGCCGGTGATCCTATTCCACGACGGCGAGCACGGCGCCGCGATGATCGAGGCGCTGGCGCGCTACGGCGACGGCTTGCCGGCGAACGTCTTGCCGGTGCAGCTCAACGAAATGACGCAAGTCGGGCTGGAAGCAGTCGCCGGCGCATTCGCCTACGGCGCGAGCGCCGTGCGCATGTTGATCCGCGCCAAGCCGCGCCACGACGTCGCCGGTCTCTACCAGACCATCGCGCTGGCCGAGCCGATCCTCGCCGGCCTCGGCTTTGACGGCGCCCGCGTCGCCACCATCGACACCGACGATCCCGACGCGCTCGGCGAAGCCTTGCGCGCGATCGCGGCCATGGACGGCGCGCCCAAGCCCGCCAGCTTCGCCGCCGTCGGCAAGAAGCGCGACGTGGTGCGGCTTGCCCTGCGCGAGCTGCATGCGGCGGCGCCGGCGCCGACCGACGTCATCGCGCTGCCGGAGGGCTCGCCGTTCGGCACGCTCGACGTCAATGTGGAAGGCTGCACGCTGTGCCTCGCCTGCGTGTCGGCCTGCCCGACCGGCGCATTGAGCGACGATCCGGAGCGGCCGATCCTGCGCTTCGCGGAAGATGCCTGCGTGCAATGCGGGCTGTGCAAGGCGACTTGCCCGGAGAAGGTCATTGCCCTCGTGCCGCAGATCGATTTCCGCGCAGCGACCGCCGACAAGCGGGTGATCAAGCAGGAAGAACCTTATGTCTGCATTCGCTGCGGCGCGCCGTTCGGCGTCAAGAGCTCGGTCGAGCGGGTGATCGCCAGCCTCGAAGGCAAGCACTGGATGTACAAGAATTCCAAGACGCGGCTCGACGTCATCCGCATGTGCAGCGATTGCCGCGTGAGCGCCATGGCCGAGGAGAATTTCGATCCCTTCGCCGGGCCCAGCCGCCCGAACGTGCGCACCACCGAGGATTATTTGCGCGAGCGCGAAGCGAGCGAGCCGAAGGGCGAGTCCTAGAGCCCCGTCACTTCTTTTTCTTCGCAGGCTTCATCGTCGCCTTGGCGAGAAAGTCCATCAGCGCCTTGCGGTCTTCGGCCGAACCGATGGTCTGCTCCGGCATCTTGGTGCCGGGCGTGTATTTCATGGGCCCGACCTCGAACATCTTTGACACCGTCTTCGGCGTCCACACGATGTTCATGTGCTTGAGCGCGTCGGAATAGTGATAACCGGGCAGCGACGCGATCTTGCGCCCGAAAATGCCGTGCAGGCTGGGGCCGGCCTTGTTGCCTTCGCCCGGCGAGAGCGTGTGGCAGGCGACGCAATGACGGAACACCTGGGCGCCGTGATCGCCGGCATAGGCCTTGAGCGGATCGTCCGGCGCGCCGACCACGACGGTGTCGATCGGCTCGCCCTTGATCGCGTCCCAGCGCCGGATCATGCGGTCGGTGCCGCCGGTCAATAGCGTGCGGTTGTCGGGAAAGAATGCCACCGACCACACTGGCAGGCCGGGGCCGATCAGCGTGCGCAGCAGCTTGCGCGCCTTGCGGTCGATCACCGCCACCGAGCCACGCACGCCGGCGGCGGCGACCAGCTTGCCGTCGGGCGAGAGCGCGACCTGGATGACCGGCGTCGGCGAGGCTTCGACCTCGGCGCGCATCTCGCCCTTGGGCGACAGGAAGAACACTTTGCCGGTGGCGCCGGCCGCGACGATCTCACCGTCGGACGCCACCGCCACCGAATTGAGCGGGCTCGGCAGCCGGCGCACGATCACACCGTCGCCGTCGAGCGACCAAATGCGCAACGTGGTGTCATAGCCGGCGCTGATCAGCTGCTTGCCGTCGGGCGAGAAGGCGACACCGTTGACGTTCTGCGCATTGCCTTTGTGCACGCGGCGCGCGCCGCCGCCGGCGAGCGGCCACAGCCGGGCGGTGTGATCCCAGGACGCCGAAGCCAAGGTCTTGCCGTCCGGCGACACCGCGAGATCGACGATCGGCCCGGTGTGACCGTTGAGGACCGTGTCGGGCTTTTGCTTGCCGGGCGTCCAGATGGCGATATGCGCGTCGGCGCCGCCGGTGACGATGCGGCCGTCCTTGAGATAAGCGACCGCGTTCACCGCGTCGTCGTGGAAGCGCATCACCTGTTCGGCGACATTGCGCTTGAGCGACCAGCGGATCGCCGAGGTGTCGAAGCTGCCGGAGACGGCGCGGGTTCCGTCCGGCGAGATTGCCAATGCCCGCACCGGCCCGCCATGACCGCGCAATTGCGCCTGCGCGGCGCTGAAGGCCAGCGGCAGCAGCAGCAAAGCGACACACAAGCGTTTGATCCAAAACAACATTTCGGCGGTCCGATGCTGCGACCTGGTTAGCTGCGAATTTAGCCGTCAGTAGGGCTGCATGCCGAGCGCGACGATGCGCTTCCGTGTCGCATCGTCGCGCAAGGCGGCGAGGAAGGCCTGCACCGCCGGCCGTTCCCGCCGGTTCTCGACCACCAGAAAATCGTAATGTTCCGGCGCAACGGGCAGGAAGCCGAGGCCGTAGAGCCCGGCCACCGGCTCGATGGCGAGACCCCAGTCGGCGCGGTTTTGCGCGATCGCCGCGGCGACGGCGTTGTGCGATTTCGGCTGGTTGGCGTAGCCGGGCGGCCGCGCGGTCTCGAGCAGCTTGTCGATCAAGACGCGGGTGCCGGAGCCGGCATTGCGGTTGACCATCAACGCGCTCGGGTCGGCAAGCACGGTCTTCAGCGCTTGCGCGGCGCTTTTGCCTTCGAAGCGCGCATCGCCGGGGCGGAACAGGATGCCCTGCATGCGTTGCCAGCCGCGCACCAGCGCGAGGCCCGGCGTCGCCAGATGCACATTATACTCGCCGCTCTGCGGATCGATCAGGTGGACCGGTGCAACGTCGCATTCGCCGCGGCTCGCCGCCGCCACGCCGCCGAGACTGCCGACCGCCAAGACACGCGTTGAGAAGCCGTGCTCGGCGAGCGCGCCGACCACCACGTCGAGCGCCACGTCGTGGCTGCCCATGATGACGAGGTCGGGCGCGCGCGCCGCGCTGCCGATCAGCCTCACCGACACTTCGCTGCCGGCATCGAGGGAGGCCGCGAGCGCGTCGATCTCGACGAAGCCGTCGGCCTGCGAAAAGCTGGTGACCGAGCCCGAGGTTTTTCCGGTCGGGAACGCCACCGTGCCTTCCCCGCTGTCGATCAGCGACACCAGCAAAAACTCCTTGCGCCCGAGCTCGGAGGCAACCCGCACCGGCACGCGTGCGACAAGAGTCTCGGCCGCTTCCGGCGCCAGTCCGGCCAGGGCGCGGATCACCGGCGCGACGAAAGCATGGAAGGTGAAGATCGCCGAGGTGGGGAAGCCGGGCAGCACCACGATCGGCTTGTCGCCGACGACGCCGAGGCAGAGCGGCTTGCCGGGCTTGAGCGCGACGCCGTGCACCAGGATGCCGGGCTTGCCCAGGCGCGAGACGATCATATGCGACAGATCGCCCGCGCCTTTCGACGTGCCGCCCGAGAGCACCACCATGTCGCTTTCCGCCAATGCCTGGCGCACGGCTTTTTCCAGCGCAGCTTCGTCGTCGGGATAAGCGCCGAGGACAAGCGGCTCGCCGCCGGCTTCCGCCACGGCGGCAGCGATGATGGCGCCGTTGCTGTCGTAGACGCCCGCGGGCTTGAGCGCTTCGCCCGGCGCAACCAATTCGTCACCGGTGGAGAGCACCGCCACTTTCGGCCGCCGCACCACCTCGATATGCGCAAGACCGCAGGCGGCCAGCATGCCGATCTCGCGCGAGCCGATCGCTGCGCCGCGTCGCAACAACGTCTCGCCGCGCGCGATGTCGGAGCCCGCATAAGAGACGAACTGTCCCGGCGCCGCGGCGCGGCGGATTTCGATTGCCGGCGCGCCCTGCTCAATCAACTCGGTGTGCTCGATCATCACCACCGCATCGGCGCCGCGCGGTATCACGCCGCCGGTGGCGATGGTGGTGGCGGTGCCGGACATGACTTCGAGCGTCGGCGCATCACCGCAGGCGATGACTTCCGCGTTGAGCGCGAGCCGTTTGGGGTTGCCGTCGCTGGCGCCGAGCGTATCGACGGCGCGCAGCGCGAACCCGTCCACGTTGGAGCGGTCGAACGGCGGCGCATCGACCGCCGCCACGACGTCATGCGCCAACACGCGCGTGCGCGCGTCGGCAAGCGCCACGCGCTCGGCCTCGAGCGGCGACAAATCGAGATGCTTCTCGAAACGGGCCCGCGCCTCCTCCGCCGACACGACTTCGAGGAATTGCTCCTGGCGCGCGGCAGCGCGCACGTGCGCCAGCAGCGCCTCGGTGTCACTTGGCCGCGGCCGGCGGTCTCCGCTCATGGCCATGGCCTCACGAGGACCGTCGTGCCGGCGGCGTAGCCTTCGCTCTCGGCCGGCACCAGGATCCAGCCGTCGGCGCGCGTCAGTGACGACAGCGGCAGATAGCGGGTCGCCAGCGGCTCGACCTGGTCGGGATTGTCGACGCTGCGCCGCACCGGCACCAGTTCGGCGAGGCCGACGGTGGAGGCGACTTTGCGCGCAAGCGTCAGATGATCGACCGGCTCATTATATTTGCCGGCGGCGAGCCGCTCGAGCACGCGCCGCCCGATCACCAGCCAGACGGCGAGCGCCGCGTCGAGCCGTCCCGGCAGCAGCAAAACAGGGCACCGTCCGGCAAAGCCTAAGGCAGCGGTTTCGCCGGGCGCCAGCGCAATGCCGTGCACGGCGAGACGGGCCTCGCGCGCCAGCACCTGCACGCTGGTGTCGCTGCGTCCGCTGCCGGTGCCGCCGATGCCGACGATGCAGTCGGCGCTGTCGGCGCCAATGGCGACGTCGAGGCCGCGGCCGGGCTCGTCCAGGCGCGCGGCACCGCCGCGGCGTTCGATGTCGGCAGCCACCAGCCGCGCGGCGGCCGCAATGATCGCGGTGCCGCGCAGGGGCAACACGCGGACGCGCGGCGCGCGCACGGTGACGCGCGCGATGCCGGCGGCGGCAAAACCGGCGAGATCGGTGATGCGCAGGCGCTCGCCGGCGCGGCGCAACGGAATCGTTGGATCGCAATCGCCGCCGGCCGGCAGCATGCCGTCGCCCGGATTGACTGTAACCAGCGCTTCGGCGCCGCCGGCGCCGGTTTTCACGGCGTCGAAGGGGGCAACGCTGTCGGTCTCGGGCGGCATGGCCTGGCCGGCTTCGACACGCGACGGCATGTGGCTGAGCATGGCGGGCGCATAGCCGCCGGCGCCCAGCGTCAGGTCGGCGGCGAGCGCCCAGCCGTCGGCCAAGGCGATCGGCGCCGACGGGCGCGCCGGCGCCGAGGCGTCGGCCGCCAGCGTGCGGCCGGCCGCCGCTGCCACGTCGAGCGTGCGCGGGGTGACCGGTTTTGCCTCGGCATCGATCAGCGCCAGCACCTCGGCGAGCGGGGTGAGGCGCGCAATCAACTGCAAAGTTTCGGTATTAGCAGCCATCCATAAGACCTTGACGTTGCCGGCAGCGGCTTGTCCAGTCTAGCGTAATCAATGGCTTAGGTCGTGTAAGGAGGCCGAATGTTCACCGCCACCAAGGGCAAGGCCCTGCTCACCACCACCACCGGGGCACTGCCCCGGCCTCACTGGTACACCGAGAACCTGCGCGGCGTTCCGCTCAGCCAAGGCTTTTCGCGGCTGGCCTATCGTGAGCAGCACTTCGATTGTCTTGCCTGCCACGTGGCGGCCCAGCACCGCGCCGGCATCGACATTTTCGTGGACGGCGACACCCGGCTCGACGACGACGTCGCCGGGCGATCTTGGGTGAGCTACGTCACCGAGCGGGTCGAAGGCATCGGGGTGCCGCGGGTGGAGGTGCCGCCGGCCGGCTTCATGGCCGACAAAGGTCCCGGCGACCTGATGTGGGAGGTGATCGAGACCCGCATGACGCCGCCGGTCACGGGCAAGATCGGCAAGACCACGCTGCAGCTCGACCGCGCCTATAAGGCGATCGCGCCGATGACCGACAGGCCGGTGAAGCTCGGCTCGATCTCGGCGCAGATCCTGGCGCTGATGCTGATCGACGAGCACTACAAGAACCGGCTCGATCTGTTGATGGATTTGTCGGCGGCGCTGAACAAGGAATATCACGCGCTCGCCGACGCCGGCGCGCCGATCGTGCAGATCGAGGAGCCGGCGATTCATCAGATCATTGCCGACCCCAAACCGGCGATCAGGCCGGAGCAGTGGGTGGAAGCGTTCAACGTCGAGGTCAAGGGGCTGCGCGACAAATGCGAGGTGTGGTGCCACACCTGCTGGGGCTCGCCGGCGGCGCAACGG
>Ga0315540_10002459_pt1 | contig 10414 bp, 9 predicted proteins | sample SalMarSW160110MG_FD_203677 | JGI IMG/M metagenome (GOLD analysis project Ga0315540, IMG submission 203677) | Salt marsh sediment microbial communities from the Plum Island Ecosystem LTER, Massachusetts, United States - Salt Marsh Sediment SW1601-10 ... | reverse complement strand
CGGCGGCGGCCGCCATGGGCGTCGTGCTGTGGTTACTCTAGGATGCAGGCATGCATGAGCTGATCCAGACGGCCCTGGCCGAGGATGCCGCCTTCCGCGACCTGACGGCCCAGGCCACGATCCCGGCGGAGCGTCAGGGTACCGCGTCGATCCGTGCCAAGGCGGCGGGCATCCTGTCGGGCACGGCGGTGGCCGCCGAGGTGTTCCGCCAGGTGGATGCCGCCATCGCCGTCCGCTGGCAGCGCCATGACGGCGACGTGGTCGCCGCCGGCGACCGTATCTGCGAGCTCGCAGGCCCCTTGCGCACGTTGCTGGCCGCCGAACGCACCGCCCTGAATTTCCTGCAGCATCTGTCGGGCATCGCCACCGCCACGCACGCCTATGTCCGCGCCATCGCCGGCACCGCCTGCGCCATCTACGACACGCGCAAGACCACGCCGGGGCTTCGCGGTCTCGAAAAGCAGGCGGTGGTCCACGGCGGCGGCCTCAACCACCGCATGGACCTGGCCAGCGGCCTGTTGATCAAGGAGAACCACATCGCGGCCTGCGGCTCGCTGAGCCGGGCCGTGCGCGCCTGCCGCGGCGTCGCGGGCCGCCTGTGGGTCGAGGTGGAGTGCGAAACGCTGGATCAGGTGCGGGAGGCCGTCGCCGCCCGGCCGGACATGATCCTGCTCGACAACATGACGCCGGACATGGTGCAGGGCGCGCGCGCCCTGGTACCCGGTACCATCGTGCTGGAGGCCTCCGGCGGCATCACCCTGGCCAATGCCCGCGCCTACGCCGAGGCCGGAGCCGATCGCCTGGCCATCGGCGCCATCACCCATTCGGCGCCGGTGCTCGACCTGTCGATGCGGGTGAGCTGACATGACCCACCCGGTGCAGGACACGATCCTCACGCGCCTGGTCACCGCCGCCGGGCCGGTGTCGGGCCATGACCTGGCCGCGGAGCTCGGGCTCAGCCGCACCGCGGTGTGGAAGCACGTCGAGGCGCTCAGGCGCAGCGGCACGCGTATCCGCTCCGAATCCGGAAAGGGCTACGTGCTCGAATCGGACCGGCTGACTGCACAGGCGCTGGCCACGCGCCTGGCCGTCGATCCGCCGGCGCACATCGGCGGCATGATCCGATGCCTGACGAGCGTCGATTCGACCAACCTGGAGGCGCTGCGTGCCGCCGATGCCGGCGAGCCGGAGGGCATGGTCGTCATCGCCGACCGGCAGCGGCACGGGCGCGGCCGTCTGGGACGCACCTGGCACACGCTGGATGACGACGCGCTGGCCATGTCCGTGCTGCTGCGTCCGTCGCTGCCGCCGGAGCGTGTGCCGCAGATCCCGCTGGTGGTGGGCGTGGCCCTGTACGAGGCGTTCAGGGGCCTCGGTGCCGATGTGGCCATCAAATGGCCGAACGACATCCTGCATCACGGCGCCAAGCTGGCCGGCATCCTGACCGAGATGCGCGCCGAGCCCGGCCATGTGCAGGCCGTCGTGGCCGGCATCGGCATCAACATCCGCCACCCTGCCGGCGGCTGGCCGGACGACATCCGCCAGGCCGTGACCGACCTGTCCACCGCGGCCGGCAGGCCGGTGCGCCGACTGGACGTCGCCGAACGGGTGATCCGCAGCCTGGACGCCTGCTACCGCATGTACCTGCACGAGGGCTTCGATCCGCTGCGCGACGGCTGGTGGTCCGCCCATGCCGGCAGCGGGGAGCGCGTGCGCGTCCACGACGGCCGCGGCACGATCGAAGGCACGGCCATCGCCGTCGATCACGACGGTGCCCTGCTGCTCTCCACCGACAGCGGCACCCGGCGTATCATCGCCGGCGATCTCGAGCTGATGGGGGCATCCTGACATGTCCGCGTTTCTGGTCATCGACGTCGGCAACACGCAAACCGTGTTCGGCCTGTACGAGGACGGCGAACTGGCGGCCCACTGGCGGCTGTCCAGCGGGCGTTACACCACGCCCGACGAGCTGGCATGGCAGCTGTACGGCCTGTTCGAACAGGAAGGGAGGAATCCCAGGGCCATCGACGGCATCATGGCCGCCAGCGTCGTACCGCGCCTGGACCGTACCCTGACCCAGGCATGCGAACGCATCTGCGGCCTGACCCCGGCCTTCGTCGGCGATGCGGCGGTCAAGACCGGCATGGCCCTGGACTACAAGAACCCGCGCGAGGTAGGGGCGGACCGCATCGTCAACGCCGTCGCCGCCCGCGAGTTCTTCGGCAGCCCCGCCGTCGTCATCGACTGCGGCACGGCCACGACCTTCGACATCGTCTCCCCGGAGGGGCGTTACGCCGGCGGCCTGATCCTGCCGGGCATCGAGATCGGCCTGACGGCGTTGCACGAGCGGGCGGCCAAGCTGCCGGAGGTGTCGTTCGCACGCATCGACATGACGATCGGGCGCGACACCGCCACCAGCATGCAGGTCGGCAGCTACTGGGCGGCGGTGGAATCGGTCTCGGGCCTGATCCGCCGCATCCGGACCCTGCCCGGCTATGCGGAGGCCCCCATCGTCGCCACCGGCGGCATGGTGCGCGTGCTGGCTCCCGACATCCCGGAGTTGAACCACGTGCTCCCCTACCTGACGCTCGAGGGCCTGCGACTGCTGGCCGAAAGGCATTTCACCTGATCCCGTTGCGCCGCTCCTGGTCCGGACTGGCCGGACTGGCCATCCTGACCGGATTGGCCTGGATCAGCTGGACCCCGCCCACCCCGCCGGCCGACCAGTCAGCGGTGCACGGCACCCTGCTGAACACCCCGGGCACGCAGGGCTCGGCCATGCTGTGGCGCGTCGTCACCCGTCGCCTGGTCTGGGGACAGGCGGCCAAGGCCATGCGCGAGCGCCTGCAGCAGGCCGGGTTCGACCCGATCCTGCTGCAGCGCAAGGAGCCGGTGGAGATGCATGCCTTCGACGACGCCACGCTGTATCAGGACTACGCGACGGCGGCGAAGGCCGCGGCCGAATGGCACAAGCTGGGATTCGACGCCAACGTCATCAAGGCGCCGACCGCCTACCTGGTCGGCCTTGGCCGTTTCTTCATCGCATCCTATGCCGAGCAGATGCAGGAGCGCCTGCAGCGCGCGGGAAGGCCATACCGTTACCAGCGCCGCCTGGTGGATATCCCGACCTTCCGCTTCACCTTCGCACCCGCGACCCACGCCGAGGCCAATGCGCTATGGCAGAAGCTGCAGAACCTGGGCATCGCCGATCCGACCCTGATGCCGGAATCCCGTTTCCAGCTGATGTTCGGGGACAATCCGCCCGCTCAGGCGGCACCCACGCCCTGAGCGCGGGCCTGGTGCGCGCGCCCGTCCAGTTCGCTGACCAGCGCACCGAGCATGGCATAGCGGCGGCGATACATCCCGCGCTTGCTGGGAATGATGTCCGCCGGGGATTTGACCGGCCAGGACAGCGGCAGGTCAAACAGGCGCGGATTGTCCTCCGCCACCGAGCCTCCCGCATCGCGCCACAGGCGATCGTAGTCGGCGCGCACCCGACGCCGGAGACCGCGGCGCAAGGACGGGCACTGGTAGACGTGGCTGGTGTTGCGGATTCCCGACAGGCGCGTGGCGCCCCAGTTCCTGGCGAGCCGCATCAGCGCGAACAGCACCAGCGCCTTGGGGCGCATGCCCTGCAAGGCCTTGGTCAATTCCCTGACCATCTCCGCCGGCACGCCCGCCCCTCCCTGGGCCCCGCCGATCAGCACCTGCAGGCGCCCGCGATCCTCGAGCGCCGAGAAGGTCATGCTGTAGATGCGAAGGCCATCCGAACGCATCAGGCTCAGCGTCAGATCGCCTTCCATCTCGAACTGGTCGTAGTAGCGCAGCACCAGGCGATAATCGCCCGCCCCGCCAAGCGCCAGATGCGCCATGTCCAGCCCGTCGCCGACGAAAATGGCCTCCAGCGCCACCTCCGACAGGTGCGCGCGCAGCCAGTGATACTGGCCGATCAACGCGCGGTGCCGCTCACTGTACGACAGGCCGCAACGCAGATAAGGCCGGAACACCTTCTCGCAGATCCGGGGATGCGCCTCGAGGATGCGCAGCATCAACGGGTCATCGAGGCTCGGATACCAGTCGGTGACATAAGGGGAACGGCGCAGCGCCTGCACGGCGGTACGCAGCACCAGGCGCTGGAAGCGGTTCTCCATGCGAACGCCCGCGTGCGAGCGTTCGACCAAGGCCGAAAAGCGAGACAACTTGTTCATGGAAACAGTTCCTGGGATCAGCCCCGCATCGAATCGACGAAACGGTCGAACAGGTAATCGGCATCGTGCGGACCGGGACTGGCCTCCGGATGGTACTGCACCGAAAAGACCGGCCGGCCGCGCACCTGCAGGCCCTCGACCGTGCCATCGAACAGCGAGCGGTGCGTGACCTCCACGTGCGCCGGGACGTTCTCGTCGCACACCGCGAAACCATGGTTCTGGCTGGTGATCTCGACCTTGCCCGTCGTTTCGTCACGTACCGGATGATTGCCCCCGCGGTGCCCGAATTTGAGCTTGAAGGTGGCCAGGCCCAGGGCCTGGGACAGCAGCTGGTGCCCCATGCAGATGCCGAAGATCGGGATATCGTGCGCCAGCAGGCCGCGGATGGTCTCCACGGCGTAGCCGGCCGCGGCCGGGTCCCCCGGACCGTTGGACAGGAAAATGCCGTCCGGCTTCTGATCCAGCACCTCGGATACGGAGCTTGCGGCCGGCATGACGGTCACGCGGCAGTCGCGGTCGGCCAGCTTGCGGAAGATGTTGCGCTTGCAGCCGAAGTCCATGGCCACGACATGCCATGCCTGCCCGCTCTGGGAAAACTGCCCGCTGGTCAGGCTGTAGCTGCCCTGGCTCCAGCCGGTGACCTGCTTCGTCGAGGCCTGGCCGACCAGGTCGCGCCCCTCCAGGCCTTCCCAGGCCCGGGCCATGTCCACCGCGTCGTCCTCGCGCATGCCGTCGGAGGCGATGACGCCGTTGACGGCGCCCTGCGTGCGCAGATGCCGGGTCAGCGCCCGCGTATCGATGTCGGCGATCGCCACCACCTGGCGCGAACGCAGCCAGTTCTCCAGCCCGTCCTCGGCCCGGTAGTTCGAGGTCAGTCGCGCCGGGGCCCTGAGGATGCAGCCGCGGGCGGCGACATCGGTCGATTCCATGTCGTCCTCGTTGACGCCGACATTGCCGATATGCGGATAGGTGAAGGTGATGATCTGATCGGTATAGGACGGATCGGTCAGGATCTCCTGATAGCCGGTCATCGAGGTGTTGAAGCAGACCTCACCGACCGTATGGCCGCGATGGCCGTAGGCCTTGCCGTGAAAGACGCGCCCGTCCGCCAGAGCCAGGATAGCCTTGTGTTCCGCCACGTTCGCATCACCCCGCGCAAAAGTGCGGCGATGTTAGGGCCGCGCCCCGCCGCTGTCGAGGTCGAAACCTACTTCGACGCGTGCAGCATGGCCTTCGGATCGAGCAACCGATCCAGTTCGGCCTCCTCCATGACCTGCTGTTCCAGGCATAGCTGGCGCACCGTCTTGCCCTCGGCCACGGCCTGCTTGGCGAGCCCGGCCGCCCGGTCGTAGCCGATCACCGGGGCCAGGGCCGTGACCATGCTCATGCTCCATTCGACCTGCTCGGCACAGCGCTCGCGGTTGGCGGCGAGCCCCGCGATGCATTTGTCGGCGAACATGCGGCAGGCATTGGCCAGCAAGCGCTCGGACTCGAGCAGGTTCAGGGCGATGACCGGCAGCATGACATTGAGATCGAGCAGGCCGGAGGCGCCGCCGAAGGCGATGGCCGCGTCGTTGCCGATCACCTGCGCGCAGACCTGGGCCAGCGATTCGGCGATCACCGGATTGACCTTGCCGGGCATGATCGAACTGCCGGGCTGCACCGCCGCCACCGTGATCTCGCCGATGCCGCAGCGCGGGCCGGCATTGAGCAGGCGCACATCGTTGGCGATCTTCACCAGCGACACCGCCAGCGTCCTGAGCTGCCCGGACAGCTCGACCGCCGCATCCTGGGCTGCCTGGGCCTCGAAATGGTTGGCCGCCTCGCTAAACGCGACGCCATAGACCTCGGACAGCGCGGCCGCCATGCGTGCCCCGAACTCGGGATGGGTGTTCAGGCCCGTGCCCACGGCAGTGCCGCCCTGCGCCAGCTCGCCGAGGCGCGGCAGGCAGGAGGCCAGTCGTTCCATGCCCAGTTCCACCTGCCTCGCCCAGCCGGAGATCTCCTGGCCCAGCGTGATCGGCGTGGCGTCCATCAGGTGCGTACGCCCGATCTTGACGACATCGGCACAGTCCTGTGCCTTGCCGGCCAGCATCCCGTGCAGGTGCGTGAGCGCCGGCTGCAGCTCGTGGACAAGAAGATCGGCAGCGGCCACGTGCAGCGCCGTCGGGATCACGTCGTTCGAGGACTGGCCCATGTTCACGTGATCATTGGCATGCACCTTGAGCGAGTCCTCGATCTGCATGGCCCGGTGGGCGATGACCTCGTTGGCATTCATGTTGGTGCTGGTGCCGGAGCCGGTCTGGAAGACATCCAGTGGAAAATGCGCGTCGTGCTGCCCTCCGGCCACCTCCCCGGCTGCCCGGCCGATGGCCTCGGCCATGGACGCATCCAGGCGTCCGAGGTCCCGGTTGACCTCCGCTGCAGCCGCCTTGATGCGGCCCAGCGCCTTGATGAACACGCGCGGAAAGCGCGTGCCCGACACCGGGAAGTTCGCGATCGCCCTGGCCGTCTGCGCCCCGTACAGGGCCTCGTCCGGCACCCGCATCTGTCCCATGGAGTCCTGTTCGATTCGATACTGGCTCATGTCCTTCCTTCCTTTTCCTGCCCTTCCTGCCGTCGCAGGAACAGGACCGTCACGTCATCCTCCAGCGCCCCGGAACCGAAAGCCTGCAGCGCGTCCATCAGGGACTGCGGCATCGCCTCGACGTCCAGGTCCTGATGCGAGGCAAACCACGCGCTGGCCCGCTGGTCCCCGAACATCTCGTTGCCGGAGCGGCGCGCCTCGATGATGCCATCCGTCAGGGCCAGCAGCGTATCGCCGGGCTCGAGCAGGCGGTAGACCACGTCGAACGACTCATCCTCCTTCAGCCCCAGCGGCGGAGAGGTCGCTTCCAGGCGAACGGTCTTGCCGCCGCAAACCATCAGCGGTGGCACATGCCCGGCATTGAACCAGTGCAGGGTGTGCTCCTGCGGATCAAGCATGGCCATGAACATGGTGACGAAACGCCCCCCTGTCAGGGTGCGGCACAGGGTGCGGTTGACATAGCGCCCCGCCTCGCCGATGGCGATGCCGAGGCTGGCCAGGGCATGCAGCATGGCCTGCAGGTTGGCCACCGTCAGGGCTGCCGGATAGCCCTTGCCGGCCACGTCGGCCATGACCAGCCACACCCGGCCATCGGGCAGGACGATGTGATCGTAGTAATCGCCGCCCACCTCGTGGCAGCTGCGCTGCAGCGCCGCCATGGCGTAGCCGGGGATCGACGGCTCGGCTTTCGGCAACAGTCCCTCGTGGATCTCGGAGGCGATGCGCAGCGAATCCTGCATGTCGTCACGCTCCTGCATGCCCTGCAGCGCCGTGTTCAGTCCGCGCGCCAGCTCGCCCATCTCGTCGTCCAGCAGCACCGGCACCCGGCCATCGAACTGCCCCAGCCGCAGGAACTGCAGGCCGAGGCCGAGGCTGGCGGTCACGCGCCTCAGGGTCCGGCTGAGCACCGCCACCAGCGCCGTACCGGCCAGCAGCAGCGACACCAGCATCACCACCGCCTGCTGGATGATGAACCGCTGCTCGGCATCGTCGTGTACCCTGACCGCCAGGTAGACATACACGGCCAGGCAGGCGGCGGGAAGCAGGCTGGTGACGATAAAGATGACCCACGGTCGTCGGGCCGATCCGGTCAGCGCCGGGAATCCGTGCAGACGCTCCAGGCCCTCCATGAACAGGCCGGATCGGGCCAGCCCCTGGCGCAGGCGGGTGGCGTAATCGAGGGTCACGGCCACCCCGATCACGGGGGTGAGCACGCCGGCCCCGTAAAACACCGACAGCCCCAGCGCCAGGATCATCTCGGGCGTCATCGTCACGTGGTGGATGGCGGCGGCGGCGAGCAGCAACAGCATCAGATAGACGAACAGCACCAGCCCCGCGAGGGCATAGCCGCGCAGCGCCCGCCATGGCAGCTGCGCCATGTGTTCGGCCAGCACGCCCACCTCGCGCCCGCCGCGGCCGGCGATGCGCCGCACGCTGCGGGCCAGGGGGCGGTGCACCCAGATGCCGGCCGTCACGAACGCCATGGACAGGAAAGCGATGTCGAACAGTGATATCCAGTGGGGCAGGCCAAGGGTTGTACTGTTGCCGGACAGGCGCATGGTCAGCTGCAGGGCCATGAAGATCAGCAGGATCGGCCACAGGCGGACGATGTAACGCCATGTCGGCGCCCTCTCCACCACCTCAGCCCTTGCCGTTCCACGAACCATGCGGGTTAGCCTAGAATCCAAGGCTGCCCAGCACAAACGATCATGTGCCCGAACCAAGAAAAAAGGCACCCCGAACGGAGTGCCTGCTTTAGCCTAAATGGCTCCCCGGGCCGGACTCGAACCAGCGACAAGGTGGTTAACAGCCACCTGCTCTACCGACTGAGCTACCGGGGAATAGGCGGCGAACGGTACGAACCGCCTGCCATCGTGTCAACCAAGCATTTCCCCGCCCGGCTGTCCGCGCCGTCGCGAACGAAGCAGGGCGAATGGACATCGGCGCTTGCCAGCGGCGTAGGGGATTGCCAATATATCGTATTCATTAGGAGTTACATGTTTTACATGCCATAATGCATGAAGATGGGGAGGCCACTGCCTTGAATAGCAGCGCTTTTTGGAAGTCCGACTGGTTTGTGGGTCTTGTGATCGCGGCCATCTTCATCGTGGGCTACCTGATCGGATTCTCCCCGCTCAAGCACATGGAACAGAGCGCCTACGACATCGGCGTTTCGGCCAGCATCAAGCCCGCCAGCAACCAGATCGTCATCCTCGACATCGACGATGCCTCCATCGACCGCATCGGGCGCTGGCCCTGGTCACGCTCCATCATCGCCGACATGATCAACAAGCTGTCGGCGGCCGGTGCCAGCCAGATCGGCCTGGACATCTTCTTCACCGAACGCCAGAGCGACGACAACACCGCGCAGATGATCGCGTTCCTGAAGCAGCAGGCCAGTATCCTGAAAAGCCAGGGACGCACCGACGAGGCGGCCGCCACGCTGGAAAAGGCCCAGAACCTCGATATCGATTCCCGGCTGGTCAAGGCCGTGCAAAATGCCGGCAATGTCGTGATGCCGATCCTGTTCGACTTCGGGAACGGATCCAATGCCTCTTCCACCATCCCGCCCCAACTGCTCGATCGCATCAGCACCGCCAACATCGGGGGCAACCCGCAGATGCCGCCCCTGAAGGCATCGGGCATCCGCCTGCCGTTCAGCGAGCTGGCCCTGGCCGCGGCCGGGCTCGGCCATCTGAACATCCAGTTGGCATCCGGCGGCGTGGTGCGCAACGATCCGCTCGTCATCGAATACAACAAGCGTTTCTTCCCGTCGCTGTCGCTGGCCATCGCCGCCCAGCAGCTGCATGTCTCCAGCCACGATATCCGCGTCAACCTCGGCTCGGACATCGAAATGGGCGTGCTGGATGTCCCGACGGACGCCCACATGCGCGCCTGGCCCGTGTTCCACACCGGCGGCAAGGATGGAAGCTTCAAGCATTATTCCTTCTATGACGTCTACTCCGGACGCATCCCGCCCAAGATGTTCGAGAACAAGATCGTGCTGATCGGCATCACGGCCAAGGGCGTCGGCAACACCTTCATCACACCGGTCAGCGACCAGATGTCCGGCGTCGAATTCACCGCCAACGTGCTGCAGAGCATCCTCGACCACACCTTCTTCTCCCGCCCGTCGTGGGCGAAGCTGGTGGAGCTGGGCATCCTGGCCCTGATCGCCATCTACCTGATCGCCCTGCTGCCGCGTCTGGGTGCCGCTGCGGGCGCCATCGTCTCGATCCTGCTGCTGCTGGTGCTGCTCAGCGTCAACTTCTTCGCCCTGACCGCCTACTCGCTGTGGATCCAGACCATGACCGCCAGCGCCATGCTGGTGCTCGGGCATGTGCTGCTGACCACCAAACGCTATTTCGCCTCCGAGGAGGAACGTGAGAAAATCACGACGGAATCGGCGGAAACCAACAAGATGCTGGGGCTGTCGTTCCAGAGCCAGGGCATGCTCGACATGGCCTTCGACAAGTTCCGCAAATGCCCGATGAACGACGACATGCTGGCCACGCTGTACAACCTTGCCCTGGATTTCGAGCGCAAGCGCCAGTTCAACAAGGCCTCCACCGTCTACGAGCACATGGCCGAGTTCAATCCCAACTACAAGGATATCCAG
>Ga0315540_10002458_pt1 | contig 10418 bp, 11 predicted proteins | sample SalMarSW160110MG_FD_203677 | JGI IMG/M metagenome (GOLD analysis project Ga0315540, IMG submission 203677) | Salt marsh sediment microbial communities from the Plum Island Ecosystem LTER, Massachusetts, United States - Salt Marsh Sediment SW1601-10 ... | reverse complement strand
CGGTCGCATAGCAACGCCGCCTTCGCTTCTGTCTTGCCATCGTGTCGGCCTCCGAATCAAACCGACACTCGATGAATCACGCAAACACGCCGATGGGAATCCCCTTCTCAAACACGCTCTTAGCGAGGTCCTCAAGATCATCAGCAGGTCCGACGGAGAAATCGATGACGTCATCGCATCCGTTCTCGGTTATACGCTCGAGCTTTGTGACGCTGAATTCGGGATCCTTTTCGACTACAGGCCGAACAGCGGATTCAGGGCCGCGCACATCAGGAAAATTCCGCAGCCATTCCAGGAATGGCTCGTTGAGCAGGGTGAGTTCCAGGCCAGCCCACAAACCGGGCTTGGCCGCATGGTCGCCAGCCGCGACGTCGTCAACATCGCCGACGTTCGCTCCGAAGAGATCTATCGGCGGGGTGATCCCTTGCGGGACGCCACCGCCGAATTGGGTGGCGCACGATCCTTTGCGGCGATTCCGATGCTGGCAGGAGATCGTCTGATCGGTGCCTTCACGATCTATCGCCAACACGTGCGCCCGTTTGGCGACAAGAGCCTTGAATTGGCTCGGACGTTTGCCGATCAGAGCGTTATCGCAATCGAAAACGCCCGCCTTGTGAGCGAATTGCGAGCCAAGCAATAGATAACGGTCCGGCACACCGTGATCGCCAACTCGATCGACAGCAAGCTGCGAGCATGTGACGTGGTGCGTTTCAAGATCACTGATGCCGCGCCACATGGCTATGCCGTCAACCGTGCCACTGTTCGACAAAAGAAGACCGGCCGACCGGTCAGGTTCGAGTTGACCGAGCGAACGCGGCAGTGCGTTGACGACTACCTGAAGTCCGTACCCAAGACGCCGGACGGTCACCTCTTTGTGGGCCACAAAGGTCGCTTCTTATCAACCCGGCAATATTCACGTCTGTTGGCTGACTGGATCGGCAACGTGGGGTTGGACGCCTCGTTGTTCGGTACCCATTCGCTTCGGCGCACCAAGGCAACGCTGCCGACTTATGCCGCCAACAGCCAGTCTCGCACGGCATGGGTTGCTGCATCGGAGAGCACACCTTCACGGTAAACGAGGAAATAGGCATCGCCGGGGTCGACGCTGACCTCGAAGGGGCGCACGAGGCGACCGACGGAGAGTTCGTCACCGATGAACTGCAGGATACCGAGGGCGACGCCACGGCCCGCCAGTGCTGCCTGCAGCAGCACATTGGCATCCTCGAATACCGTTCCAGGCAGCGTCCCACGGGTCTTGACACCAGCGGCCTCGAACCACTGTTGCCAGCCGCTCGCGTCGCGGTGATGAAGCAGGTTGGAAGTCTTCCCGTGCAGCTTCGGCAAGGATCATCTTGTCCAGCGTCAGGTCGGAAACCGCCCGCCTGAGCCGGGCATTCTCGGTCTCCAGCTCCTCGAGCCGCTTCACCTGGCTGCCTTTGAGGCCACCTTGTTTATTGCGCCAGCGATAATAGGTAACTTCCGTAACCCCTATCGAGCGGATCGCCTTGGCCATCGGCATGCCCTGCGAACTCGGAACGTCAACCTGCCGCAACTTGGTGACAATCTCCTCGGCTGTGTGTCTCTTTCTCGGCATTTCCATATCCTCCATCAGGCTCAAAGCCATACCTCAGGGAGGGCCACTTTTCAGGGGCAGGCCAAACGGGCAAACGAGTAAGCTTGCGAAAATGTATAGCTCCGGAAAAGTCTTTTCTGCGGTTCTGGTGTTATCGAGTGGAGCAAGATTCGCAGGCTTGCGACCGGCCGCGGACGACCGACCGGATCAAGGGTACCTGCACGCAGCGCTGGCAAGACGAGAGAGGCATGATGCAATACGACAACGACGAGATCCTCAGCAAGGTCCCTCAGGTCACGCTTGGATTCTGGATCATTAAGATCCTGGCCACCACGCTCGGTGAAACTGGCGGCGATACCGTGACAATGACTTGGCTGCATGCGGACCTGCATCCTCACAACGGCGGATATTTGATCGGTACTGGGATATTTCTTGCCGTGTTCGTTGTGGCCGTGATCGCCCAAATCTTGGAAAAAAAGTTCAACCCGTGGCCCTATTGGCTGGCCATAGTGGCCTCTACGACAGTCGGCACGGCCATGGCCGATTTTTTCGATCGCTCGTTGGGCATCGGCTACACAGGAGGTTCGTCGATCCTGCTGGCGTGCGTCTTGGGCTCGCTTGCGATTTGGTACCTCACGCTCGGCTCTATACATGTTCAGACGGTCGCATCGCCAAAGGTAGAGATTTTCTATTGGGTGACCATCACCTTTTCGCAAACCCTTGGGACCGCGCTGGGAGATTGGACGGCAGACAGCACCGGGCTGGGATACAATGGTGCCGCCGTCGTGTTCTGCATCGGTCTCGCAGTGTTGGCGGGCTTGTATTATTGGACCGCGATCTCGCGCGTGGCCCTGTTCTGGGCGGCATTCATTCTGACGCGACCACTCGGCGCGACCGTCGGCGACTTTCTCGATAAGCCGACCGGCCATGGTGGCCTAGCTTTCAGTCGCCCTTTGGCATCGGAAATAATTCTGGTTCTGATCGTACTGCTCATCATCGTCTTGCCGCAGAGGCCGGGGGTGCACCCGGGAGAGACGGCGAGTCAGTCAGCGAATTAGGCTGGCGCCACAGAACGCATTTCCCTGTGCTTTTCGATACGATGGACAGAACACACCATCGGCCCAGCGTTGGGCTTCCAAGAAACGGCGGGCTTTTGCTTCGTTATGGAAAATCGGGTTTGAAATGTCGCACAAGCACTCATGAGTGCCGAATATAGAATCGATTGGACCGGCACCAACGGCTCCTATGGTCGGGCCCTCGTTCGGATTGCGCTTGCCGATGGCCGCGATGCTGGCAAAGTGCTGCTCAAGGAGGGATTGGCCCAGCCATGGGCAAACTCGGGGAATGTGTGGTGTGGGGGATGACCACCATCACAATTGGACGTCGCACGCCCGATGTCCGAAACACCCCCAACTACTGCCGTCGTCTGACGTGTTGCTGAGCGACAGCTTCGGGCCAGAAGCTGCCATTGAGGCGTGCTGATACAGCATCTTGCCCTGAGCCGAGAAGTTGCTGCTCGTCGCCAGTTACCCGTCAGAGCCATTTTACCTGCCTCATTGGTACCGAGGCGGGTGAGCTATATATCACCACTGCCGGGCCGTACGTCCTATACCAACGCGATGACCACCAAGCCTATGGAATAGGCTCGCAGTGAAAAATGAAGATGTTGCTCACTTGTCAGGCGATGTCCTGCAAAGCGGCTTGCGCGGAAACATGCCGGTTGGTAAGATCGACCGGAATTGTCTGGCGGGGGAGCCAATGTTCACCACCAACCTGAAAATCGCCGGGGTTCTGGTCACGGGAACTGCCGGCGTGATGCTGACTTCGATCGCGGCGCCTGCTGCCGAGATGGCTCCGGGCTGCGTTCCGGCTGTTTCGCAAGTGAATGGCAAGCTGGAAGTCGCGGGCGGCTATCAAAGGGATCAGGTCAGCGACGGCGGACGGTTCCAGGGGGTTGGTACGCTCGACATGCCGTTGGGCTGCTATCTCGGCCTGCAGGTCGATGTCGCCGGTGGCGACCTCGACGGCAAGGGATTTGCCGGCGTCGGCGGTCACCTGTTTTTGCGCGATCCATCCAGCTACCTTTTCGGTGTTCAGGCCCAGTACATTAGTCTCGCCGGCAAGGACATATTTCGCGTTGGTCCGGAGGCAGAGCTTTACTTCAACAACGTCACACTGAGCGCCATGGCGGGCTACGAGAGCGCCAATGGCAGATTGTCTACGGATCACTTTCTCGCTCAGTTCGAGGTTGAGTACTATGCAACCGATAACTTCAAACTATATGGCGGTTTCCGCCATTTCCAGAAGATCGATGCCGGGGTGGTCGGCGCCGAGTACAAAGTCGAAGCCATGCCGGTATCGCTATTTGTCGATGCTGCCGTGGGGAACAAGAAATACGCCTCGGTAATGGGCGGTTTTCGCTTCCACTTCGGCGCTCCCAACAAGAGTCTCATGGCGACACAGCGTGAAGACGACCCTGGAAATTACTTCAACCTCTTGGTGAACTCCCAGGGATGCGTCCCACGGCCAGTCGGTGACATGGTCCAGGCCCCGGCCGCGCAGGTGCTGGACGCGCCAAGTGTCAACTATTGCTCGCCGCCGCCCAAGCCGCTGCCGTAACGTCATTCAGGTCCAACGACCGACAAGAATTTTCCGGCGGCAGACGGGCCGAGGGCTGCTGTACGCAGTGTTTCAATGCGGCATCCCTTCCACAGGCGGGACGCGATGTAGCTGGTGGCGGAATCGGCGTCGACCGGCTCCCGCGCTTTCCATGGCATGTAGCGTAATTCGAATTCCCGCACCCCGGTCTGGGCCAATTGCCATCGGCTGCCGGCGAGGAGCCGCTCCATTGTTTCGCTGTCGAAATCTGGTCTGAACCAGGCCCCATCGGGCTTGCGCAAGAGGTTCGATGGTCGACCAAGCGTGCGGTCGATCGCCGGATGGTTTCGTCCGCAAGAACACCGGGCGGCAACCTTGACCAGGTCGCCGGTGTCATAGCGGATCAGAGGCATGGCGAAATTGTACAGCGGGGTAATGATCAGTCTGCCCCAGTCGCCGGCGCCAACCGGTTGCCCATGTGCATCAAGCACTTCCGTCAGCGCCAGTTCTGACTGCAGATGCAGCGTCGGATTGCCTGGACACTCACAAGCGATCAATCCGCATTCGGCACTCGAGTAGAGGTTCAGACACGGTGCTCGGAGATACTCAAGGACCTGGCGGCGAACTTCATCCGTCATCGGCTCGCCAACTGCAATGACGGCTGCCACCGAAGGCGGTTCGATTCCCGCACGCGCGACATGCCGGGCGATCGCCAGCGCATTGGAAGGAAATGTGTTGAGATAGACACGCCCCAGCCCGGATAGCCACTCGACCTGCTTGTCGACCGGCGTGAATACCGTAAGGCGATGAGTGTTGCCGGGCTGGCCATTTGCAAACCAGCCAGCAGCCCACTCCATCTTCTGAGGGTCGGCCACTTTGGGGTGAAACCTCGTCAAAGCCGGATCAAAGGCCCTGATCATTGCCAGGTCGCGGGACACGTCAATGCCGAAGGATGTGTAAAAGCGGTAGGTGGCAGAACTTTGCGCCGCAACGGACAAGGCCGAGCGGTAAAAGGCAAGCGAACGGCCGGTTGAGCCGGAAGATTGGTATCTGGAGACGGCGCCGTGATTGGACGGCAGATCGTAACAGCGCAACTGGTCTATGGAAGTCCTCAGTTCGGCCTGGCTGAGGATCGGGATGTCGCTCCAACGCGCAAGATCAACCTTCCGGTCGATCGTCATGACATCTGCCAGCCGCTCCCTGTAGAACGGTATCCTGGCCACAACGAATGCCAGAAGGTCGTTCAGCACATTGTCCTGAAATCCCTTCAGGTACGTCTGCGAGGCATGGTCGGTCCTCATGAGAGCGTCGAAGAAATCGCGAACGAGGTCTGAATCGCTGGCCGTCGTGCTATGGTTCATGCGCCAATCTACGGGCAAACAAAATTGCTCTGCAATGCGAGAAATCGAATGGCCAGATCTTCGGGCGACCGACAAGTCCGGGAGAATTTGAAATCACAAGCACCCGCCTCGGTGGTGCTGCGGACCAATGCTGAACCCCATGTTCTTTTTGGTGCCGAAATCTCCTTCACAGCCGATGTCCTCGACACATTGGAGCGGCTGCAGATTCCGGTTGCCGCAGGCATATTGACAGTGCCACCGCAGTGGTCGCTACGAGGCATACCCGCAATCTTCAATCTCGAAGAGACGCCAGAGCATTTCGGACAGTTGGCGTGCGTTCTCTGTGCTGCGGGTCCCAAATCGCGGCGCGCACTTCACAAGCAGGCAGCCGATCTGGGCTTCAGCCGCTTCCCGGCAATCGTCGATCCCACGGCAATCATTCCCGCCTCTGTCTACCTGGAGCGCGGCACCTTCATAAATGCCGGTGCCGTATTTGGATCGGCCGTCGAACTGGACGAATTCGCCATGGTCAATCGCGCCGCTGCCATTGGTCATCACGCGGTGCTTGAGCCCTACGCCGTTGTGGGCCCAGGCGCGGTGCTAGCTTCAGGCGTACGGGCAGGCGCGGGAGCAATGATCGGCGCCGGAGCCGTAGTATTGCCATCTGTCAACATTGGGCAAGATGCCTTGGTTGGCGCCGGGGCTGTGGTTCCGCGGGATGTTGGGGCTGGTCAAACCGTGATGGGCAATCCGGCCCGACCAACGTCGAAGAATGCGGAAACAGGCGACACAAGCATGTAGAGAAGATGAAGGGCAGCGTCACCGGCGACGATGGAAGACAGCGTCAGCCCACTCGCGGCTCACAATCCGTCAGCCTCCACCGAGCTGTCCAGTTTCCAAGGCTTCTCACCTGTTGTTCGTTTGGTTGAGCCGCGAGCAAGCCAATTGCGGGCAGGTGAATTGCTGGCACGGCAAGATTCAGCCATGTCTCCGGAACAAACTGTCACCTATTTCTCAAGTCGGACAACGCTCTCAGCCCAAGCGGTTGGGGGCGTTTTGCGTTTGCGGGCCATGAGCCCGTTGGCACCAGCCTTGAAAGGCACCTGTCGACCTGTGTGAGGGTTCAGCAGGTGGTTTCATTGGCGTAACCCGGCGCCAAGTCGCCATCAGGGCTTGATGCCCCGCAAGCGTTCGGCGCGCCGTCGCACCAGTTCAAGCCCGCCCAGCAGGGTGATGCCGAGGATGAGGATCAGCGTTGCCACGGACAGGATCGTCGGGTCGATGGTGTAGCGCAGGTTGGTCCACATCTGCAGCGGCAGCGTCTTCTGGTCGGGGCCGGCGATGAACAGCACGATGACCACCTCGTCGAACGAGGTCATGAAGGCGAACAGGGCACCGGAGATGATGCCCGGCAGGACCAGCGGCATCGTCACCTTGAAGAACGCCCGCGCCGGAGAGGCGCCGAGGCTGAGGGCCGCGCGGTAGTATTGCGGATCGAGCCCGTCGAGGGTTGCCGTGACGGTGATCACCACGAACGGCACGCCGAGGATCGAATGGGCGATGATGATGCCGACATAGGTGTTGACGATGTGCAGGTCGGAGAAAAAGAAGAACATCGCCGTCGCGGTGATGATCAGCGGCACAATCATCGGCAGGATGAGAAGGCTGGTGATCGTGGTGCGCAACGGCATGCGCGGCCGCGTCAGCCCGAGCGCGGCCAGGGTGCCGAGTGTCGTGGCGATCAGTGTCGCGATGGGGGCGATGATGAAGCTGTTCTTGACCGCCTTCAGCCACACCGGGTCGGTGAAGAATTTGATGTACCACTGGATCGAATAACCGGCCGGATTGAGTGTCAGCATCTTGTGGGTGAAGGTGAAATAGGGCGATGCGTTGAACGACAGCGGAACGATGACCACAAGCGGTATCATCAGGAAGAACAGGACGATCAGCCCGTAGCTTCGAAACGTATAGTACCAGCCGCGTTCGGCCATGCTGGCGTAGGCAGGCAGTTTGGTGCTCATCCGATCGACACCTTCCCGGCCCCCGCGATGAGGCTGTAGAGCGCAAACAGCGCCAGCGTCACCATGGTCAGTATGGTACCCAGCGCAGCGGCCAGCCCCCAGTTGAGCGACTGCTGCACATTGAAGACGATGCGGTTGGAGATGAACTGTCCGGTCTGTCCGCCGACCAGTTCGGGGGTGATGTAGTAGCCGATGGCCAGGATGAAGACCAAAAGCGCACCGGCCCCGATGCCCGGCAGCGTCAGGGGGGCGAAGACCCGCCAGAAGGCGCGCCAGGGATGGGCGCCGAGCGAAATGGCGGCGCGCATGTAGCTGGGGGATATGCCGCGCATCACGCTGTAGAGCGGCAGCACCATGAAGGGCAGAAGCACCTGGGTCATCACCACAATGGTTCCGAAGGCGTTGTCGATCAGTTGCGGACGCGCATTGCTTGCCACCAGGCCGGATGCCACCAGCATCGAATTGACCACGCCGTGCGACTGCAGCAGCACGATCCAGGCGGTGATGCGCACCAGCAGCGACGTCCAGAACGGCAACAGCACCGCGATCATCACCACGTTGGCGCGCCGCGCCGGCATGCGCGATATCCAGTAGGCCAGCGGATAGCCCAGCAACAACGTCAGCATTGTGACCAGGGTGCTCATCCAGGCGGTTCTGAAGAACAGGGGGATATAGACGCGCGAGTAGGCCGGCACGCGCATCAGCTGGCCGTTCGGCCCGTATTGCATGTCCACGGCGGCGATGTAGTAGTCGGCGGTCAGGCGTGAGCTTTCGCGCTTCAAGAGCCGCCATATCGGCAGTTGGCTCCAGGCGGGGTCGATCTTTTCCAGCTCCGCCTTCCACGATGCCGGCGGCGCCAGGTGCGAAATGCGGAACGTCGTCTTGTTGACCAGCCCGAACGTGCCGGGGAGCTCTTCATTGAGCCGCTTGGCGATGCGGCCGAAGGTATGCTTGTGGAAGGCGTTCTGGAGATCGTCCGCCACCGCCGCATAGGCGGCTTCCGGCGGCAGCGCCGAGGGCTGCCAGTGGGCCAGCGCCGCCACCGTTTGCGGCATGTAATCGGGGATCTCCGAATTGGCGACGCTGAGCCACAGCATGCCCGCCAGCGGTACGAAGAACAGGACACCGAGGTAACCGAGCAGCGGCGCCGTCAGCGCGAATGCCGCTTGGCGCTTTCGCCGCTCGGCCCGGCGCAGGCTTTTCTTCAGCGATGCGGAACCGGTCTCGTCCAGTCCCCCTGCCGTCGCCACCAGGGGCGTGCTCATTGGCGGCCACCCAGGGTTCAGGTGGAGAGCCAGGCCGAAAAGCGAGAGTCCAGTTGGGGCCCATAGTTCGACCAGAACGACACACTCTTGGGGATCGCCACCTTGAGATGCTCCGGAGAGGTGGGCATGTACGGCATCATGTGGATCTTGGGGTTGTTGTAGTAGGTCAGGTCGGCCATCTGCGCGAACGAGGATTTGCGCGCCGGTGAATAGGCAATATAGCGCGCCTGATCGACGAGCGCCTTGGTGGTGGTGGAAAAGCGCAGGAACTTCATGGCCTGAGCGAGACGGTCCTTGGGAAGGTTGGCCGGGACCACCCAGCCGTCCCATTCATACAATCCACCGTCCCAGATGAAATCGAACGGCTGATTGTCCGCGGCAATCGCATTGAAGATGCGGCCGTTGTAGGCAGAGGCAATGGTTGCCTGCTTCTGGGCCAGCATCTGCGGCGGCTGGGCGCCCTGGCTCCACCACACGGCATGGGGCTTGAGCGTATCCAGCTTCTTGAACGCCCGCGTGACGCCTGCGGGGGTCTTCAGCACGTCGTAGATGTCCTTGATCTCGACGCCGTCAGCATAAAGCGCCCATTCGAGGTTGCCCGCCGGGATCTTCTGCAGCGCCCGCTTGCCCGGGAACGCCTTGACGTCAAACACGTCCTTGACGGTCTTGGGACCGGCATCCTTGCCGAAGGCCGACTTGTCGTAGGCGAACATGGTGTTGTAGGAAATCGTCGAGACATAGCCGCCAGTCTTGCCGTCGCCGCTCAGCGAACCCTCGATGAAATCCTTGCTGGCGGGCGTGCCGTCGGGAGCCGGATCGAGGTCCTTGTCGAAGACGATCGGCTGCAGCAGGCCCTGGTCGAAGAGGCGGAACCCCGGCGACTGCAGCATGTCGACGATGTCCCAGTTGATGTTTCCGCTCTGCTCCTGGGCGGTGACGAGCGCCGGTCCGTTGGCCGACTTCTCGATGTTGTTGAAGGCGATCCCGGTCGCCTTGGTGTAGGGCTTCTCATAGGCGTTGATCTGGCTCATCTGGTAGGCACCACCCCATGAGGTGAGGTTCAACGTGTCGGCGGCTGCTGCCGCATTGCGGCTTTGAGCCAGCATGCCGAGGCTCGTCAGCGATACCAGACCCGCCGTCGATGCGCCCAAGGCCAACAAATCGCGCCGTGTCACCACAAACAGGCCCGGGTTCGGATTTCGATGGTTCGTGCGCATTGCCAGTACCTCCAGATGTTCGCTTGAATCGCGGAACTGAAGTTGATTACGACGTTTTTGAGGCAAATAATCATTCGCCGTCAGAACACCGCAAACACAACTGTTCCAGCGTTCGCTTAAATTTACCCGCAAGCGTGTGCGGCAATTTGTCATCGCACTCCGCCTCGAGAAACTATTTGTACGACGCGAACATAATACATCCCGGATGTATTTTTTATTTCCGCAAGGTTAATTCATGTTCATCATCAACCAGGCGATTGCGCATCGCCGCTGCAGCCTTGAGAGCGTGTTTGAGAAGGGGATTCCCATCGGCGTGTTTGCGTGATTCATCGAGTGTCGGTTTGATTCGGAGGCCGACACGATGGCAAGACAGAAGCGAAGGCGGCGTTGCTATGCGACCGACC
>Ga0315540_10002457_pt1 | contig 10420 bp, 7 predicted proteins | sample SalMarSW160110MG_FD_203677 | JGI IMG/M metagenome (GOLD analysis project Ga0315540, IMG submission 203677) | Salt marsh sediment microbial communities from the Plum Island Ecosystem LTER, Massachusetts, United States - Salt Marsh Sediment SW1601-10 ... | reverse complement strand
CCGTATGTGCTGCTCTATTTGGCGACCGTCATGTTCTATTGGTGGCCGGTTGGGATGATCAGCCGCCCGCTATGGTACCTGTACGCTGGCCTGTTCATCATCGGCTCTTGGCTCAACATCAGCTCGCACTGAACCACCCTCAGTTTGGTTTGCCAGGACTCCCCGGTCGGCTTAGACTGGGTAGCGCGCCCGCGCTTCGGCTGGGATCCGCTCAAGAGCCCAACTGCGCTGGTATCTACAGATCTGGGCACAATACTGGAGACCAGCAGAATCACCCTGCTCGGCTCGCCCGGAGGTTCCAACTTCGAATCCTCCGGCGCCAATATGGCACACCGATCTTTGAGGTCATCATGAAACAAAACCTCTCCCCCTCCCATCCTTGACTCCTCGGATGAGACGGGCCAGAAGTCACCGCCAGCGGGTACTGCGATTCGGGATCCGGATCGCCTGGCTGGCGGCTGCGAGTTGGCTCAGCGCGTGCACTGGGTCTGCTGCCCAATCGCAGGGTGAGCTTGCCCAGAACGAGGCTGAGTCGGACTCGGCACAAGCACGAGTGATATCGGTCGACGTCAGCGGGGAAGAAAGGGCCTTCACTTTCGCAGTTGAGATCGCCAGCCCCGACACGGGCTGCGATCGCTACGCCGATTGGTGGGAGGTGGTGACGCCCAACGGCGACCTGCTCTACCGCCGCATCCTGCTCCACAGCCACGTTGACGAGCAGCCGTTCACCCGCTCGGGTGGCCCCGTCCGCGTCGCCTCGGCCGATGACGTATTCGTCCGCGTCCACATGCACCCGGACGGCTACGCTCCGTCCGGCGCCCAAGGGTCGGCCGGGGCAGGATTCTCCCCGGTCGACGTCCCGCCCAGCTTTGCCCCCCAGCTTGAGACTGCGCCGCCCCTCCCCGATGACTGTGCCTTCTGAAAGGTATCCTACGGTCCAATTTGTGACAGTTTTCACAATGCCCATTTCGCAATCTTCTCCCTGGATTCAACGCGAAGCATGGCTGCCCCCGATGCGCGCTACATGCGGTAAGATGGCGGTCCATGCCCATTGACTACACACTGAGCGTTCTGCTCTCGGCATTTCTTCTGTTCCAGGTTCAGCCTCTGATCGGCAAGGTCATTCTGCCCTGGTTTGGCGGCACGCCGATGGTTTGGTCGACGGTGCTGCTGTTCTTCCAGACGCTGCTCACCGCAGGTTATGCCTATGCCACCTGGCTGGTCACCAAGCTGCGGCCAAAGATGCAGGGCCGGATTCACCTTGGCGCTCTGGCGATATCCCTGGGCCTGGTCGGCCTGACCGCCTTCTCCTGGCCATCCCCGCTGACGCCGGACCCGAGTTGGCGGCCGACGCTGGGTGCGGCCCCAATCCCTGGCATTCTGAGGATCCTTGCGGCCGCCGTGGGCGTACCCTATTTGATCCTGTCAGCCAACAGCACACTTATGCAATCTTGGTTTTTCCGCCAACACGGCGACCCGCTGCCCTACCGCCTGTACGCCCTGTCGAACGTCGGCTCACTGCTGGCACTGGTGAGCTACCCGCTTGTCTTTGAGCCTCTGATGACGCTGCGTATTCAAGCTGATGTCTGGGCGGGGGCATACGTTTTGTTCGCGCTGGCTGCCGGGGTGTTGGCCTGGCGCGCCTCCGGCCCGCCGGCCGACATCGCCGCCCCCGGGCAGAAGTCCCCCGCTGTCGGTCAGCGACCAACCTGGCAGCAATATGCGCTCTGGGTTGGGCTGGCCGCTGTGGCCTCCTCGCTTCTGGTGTCGGTCACCAATCAAATGACGCAGGAGGTGGCCGTCATCCCCTTCTTGTGGGTACTGCCGCTGGCGGTTTACCTGCTGACTTTCGTTCTGGCCTTTTCCGGGGAGCGATTCTACGATCGCCGTCTTTACCTGATCTCGTTTGGCGCCCTGAGCCTGTTCAGCCTGTGGTCGTTGGTGCGTTTTCCTCCGTTCAGCCTGGCCACACAACTGACCGCCTACACGCTGCTGCTCTTCGTCGCCTGTATGCTGTGTCACAACGAACTTTACCGTCTGCGGCCACTCCCCGGCTTCCTTTCGGCCTTCTATTTAATGGTGGCCATCGGCGGGGCCCTGGGCGGAATGTTTGTCACCCTGCTCGCGCCGTCCCTGTTTTCAAGCGGCTTTTGGGAACTGCAATGGAGTCTGGTGGCAGCCGGACTGCTCATGACCGTGATCCTGATGCGCGAACGACCCGGCGAGGCGCCCAAGCGCCGCAAGCATGGTGGCCGGGGCCCGGCCAACCGCACCCCCCGTCGGATAACTCCTGCCGTCTGGTCGGCCTCCGGCTTGGTGGTCCTGCTGGCAGGTCTCACCCTGCTGATCATGCGCACGACCGGTTCAGCCGCCTTGCTCTCCCTGCGCAGTTTCTACGGCATCTCGCGCGTATGGGCTATCAACACCGATCAGCCGGACATCCTGGCCTACCAGTTCACCCACGGCAAAACGGTGCACGGCTTTCAATTTGCTGCCGACCGCTTTCGCATTTTGCCCACAGCTTTCTACAGCGACACGAGTGGCGTCGGCCTGGCGTTCCTTCAGAATCCTGACCGGCCCGGCTCGATCCGGGTCGGCGGCTTGGGAATGGGCGTGGGTGTGATCGCCGCTTACGGACAGCCGGGGGATACGTTCCGCTTCTACGAGATCAATCCGGACGTCATCCGAATTGCCGAAGGCGAAGGCGGATACTTCTCATTCCTGTCCGACACCCCGGCCCAAGTGGATGTCGTCCAGGGGGATGCCCGCCTGGCATTGGAGGACGAGCTGACGAAGGGAAACCAGGAAGCCTTTGACATGCTGGTGCTGGACGCCTTCAGTGGGGACACAATCCCGCTTCACTTGCTCACCCGGGAAGCGTTCGAGATCTACCTGAAGCAATTGGCCCCTGACGGGATCATCGCCGTTCACGTTTCCAACCGCAACTTCGACCTGGCACTGGAGGTCTACCGGCTGGCGGACGCCTTCGATCTAAGCGCGGTTAAGATCGAAGATGCCGGCGATGGCCTCCAGAGTTACGATTCAGTGTGGATGCTGCTCACCACCAATCAGACCTTCCTGTCCAACCCCAACATCATCGCCCGCGCCTCACCTCGCCCGGCAATTCCGGCCAGTCTTCCCGTTTGGACGGACAACTACAGCAATCTGCTGGCCGTGCTGAAGTGAGCGTTGAGCTCCTGGCTGCCAGCGGCTGACACCCAGCCGAATCTACCCCTCTGGCCCAGTCCGTTTGGAGCGCGCAAGCCGGCCTGGAGAGCCACCGGAAGCGGTCGCGGACACCTCCGGGTGAAGGGGAGAATCGTCGCGGAGGGCGATTTGGAGCACCCGGGCGCGCTGCTGTTCGCACAAGGGACCGCCGGGGTCGTTCGAGCCGGCCGGCTTCCGCGACATACCCCCTGCTGAGCAGAAACGCCGGGAAATGCGCTGGACCTTGTGAAGGTTTTCACAAGTCGATCCCCCTCCACTCTTTTGGGCTCTGTTACATTGAAACCATGGGGTCCTGGGTGGACGCGTAGGGATGCGTGTCGTCACGGCAAGCGGGCAGCACCCACCAGCTCATCGCACCCTTGCCGGTCATCCTCCCGCCTGCGTCCGGCCCCATAGGCCTTCATCTGACGAACGTGAGGTGGCGACTATGAACGATCCGAACGTGATCACCGTCAACGGCCAACGGCACACAGTTGAAGGGCCGCCGGAAACGCCTCTCCTCTACGTCCTGCGCGACGAGATGGGCCTGACCGGGCCGCAGTTCGGCTGCGGCTCTGAAACATGCAAAGCGTGCACCGTGCTGCTGGGGACTCGCGAGGTCCAGTCCTGCAAGCTCCCAGTCTCCGAGGCCACAGACGGGGTCATCACCACCCTGGAGGGCCTGCAAGCTGGGAGCGAACTTCATCCCATTCAACGTGCATTCATCGACGAGCAGGCCGCCCAATGTGGCTACTGTTTGAATGGAATGGTGATGACCACCGCCGCCTTTCTCTACCGCCACCCTCATCCATCGGCGGAGGACATCCGCCAAGCACTCGACGGCAACCTCTGTCGCTGTGGCGCACACGCTCGCATTTTGCGTGCCGTCCAGCGCGCCGCCGATTACCTCGCCGAAGAAGGGGTGTGACGCATGGCCTCCCAGTGGTCCCCTGCCGGTGCGCTGTCGGTCGCTAACCAGGTTGACGACTGGTTGCGGATCGAGGTTGACGGGACCGTGACGGTCTTCAGCGGCAAGGTCGAGCTGGGCACTGGCGTCAAAACCGCCCTGGCCCAAATCGTGGCCGAGGAGCTCGACGTCCCGTTCGAACGGATCACGATGGTGATGGGTGACACGGACCTGGTCCCAGACGAGGGGATCACCGCCGGGAGCACGACGCTTCAGATCGGCGGATTCGCCCTGCGTCAGGCCAGCGCCGAAGCCCGGCAGGCGCTGCTAGAGGCTGCCTCCGACCAGCTCGACGCCATGCTGGATGAGCTAACCGTGAACGATGGTGTGGTCAGCGTCGTGCGCGACCCCTTGCGTTCGATCTCCTATGCCGACCTGATGGGTGGCCGGCCGTTTAATCGTGAGATCAGCCTGCAAGCTCCCCTCAAGCCAGCGAGCAGCTACCACATCGTTGGGCAGAGGCTGCCGCGCATTGACCTGCCGCGAAAACTTACGGGCCAAGCAGGCTACGTTCACGATGTTCGTCTGCCGGGGATGCTCCACGCTCGAGTCGTTCGACCTCCCGACCCGGGGGCGGCGCTCGAAGCCTTCGACCCGGAGCCCATGGCCGATGTCAAGGTCGTAAGGCAGGGAAATTTCCTGGCCGTGGCCGCTGAACGCGAGTTCGACGCCGTCCGCGCCGCCGATGCGCTGGAGGCTACTTGGAAGCAGACAAGTAGTCGACCGCCGATGCAGGAACTGTTTCAACATATCCGGCAGCAGGATACGATCGATGAGATATCTTTCGACGAAGGCGAATTCGAATCTGCCGCACAGGACGCAGAAACCCACCTGGAGGCCACCTACACTCAACCTTTCCAAGCCCATGCTTCCATCGGCCCGTCATGCGCTGTGGCCGATGTCTCCGATGACCACGCTACGGTCTGGAGCAGCACCCAGGGCCCATACCCCCTGCGTGCAGCGTTGGCGGACCTGCTCAAGTTGCCCGAGGAAAGTGTCCGCGTGATCTACGCCGAAGGGTCCGGCTCCTACGGCCACAACGGCGCCGATGACGCCGCAGCCGACGCGGCTTTGATATCACAGAAGCTGGGTCGGCCGGTGCGTGTCCAGTGGTCACGGAGCGACGAGTTCCTTTGGGAGCCGTACACACCGGCCATGCTGATGGAGATGCGTGGCAGGTTGAGTCCCCAGGGGCGGATCATCGCCTGGCAGCACGACGTCTGGTCGCCCACCCATGGCAACCGCCCCCGAATGGCCAGTCAGCTTCTGGCCGGGCAGCTCGCATACGGCCTGCGCCCGCCGAAGCCAGAATGGTTCGGCGGCGGCGACCGCAACGCCCCTGTCGACTACGCCCTGCCCAATCAGCGCGTCGTGGCCCATTGGCTGACCGAGATGCCGCTTCGGACGTCGGCGATGCGCACCCTGGGCGGCGCCGCCAACACTTTCGCCAATGAATCCTTCATGGACGAGTTGGCTGATTTGGCGGGCACGGACCCGCTGACATTCCGGCTGAACCACCTCGATGACGAGCGGGGTATCGCCGCCCTCCAGGCCGCCGCCGATCGAGCCGGCTGGGGGCAGCCATTGCCCGACGGAACTGGGAGGGGATTGGCATACGCCCGCTATGAGAACGACGGCGCATACGTGGCCACGGTGGCCCAGGTCCGCGTGGATCCGGAGCGCGGTGCAGTACACGTGGAACGCTTGATCAGCGCTCACGATTGCGGCCTGATCGTCAATCCCGATGGGGTCGCCAACCAGATCGAGGGCAACCTGATCCAGTCATTGAGCCGCGCACTTTTCGAAGAGATCGCCTTCGACGAGACGCACATCACCAGTTCTGACTGGGATACCTATCCGATCCTGCGTTTTTCCGACCTGCCGGAAATCGAGGTCGTGCTGCTCAATCAGCCGGACGAGCCCCTGGTGGGCGCCGGGGAGCCGGCCTCGATCTGCACCGCTCCGGCGGTGGCCAATGCCATATTCGCTGCCTGTGGAGCACGTCTTCGGCAGATTCCGTTCCCGGCGGACAAGATCCGGGACTCGCTTTCAGACAAAAGCTAAACCCCAATGCCTCATATGGACCCCACCCAACGCTTTTCCAACCGGGTCGCTGACTACGTCAGATACCGGCCCAGCTACCCTCCGGAAGCGATCAACGCACTACTTGCTCAAGGCTTGGATAGAACCTCCGTCGTCGCAGATATCGGCTCTGGAACAGGGATCTTGACTGAACTCTTGCTGGAGCATGTGGGGCAAGTCTATGCGATTGAACCCAACGACGAGATGCGAGCCGCGGCTGAAGCGAGGCTAGGGGGCCACGACCGCTTTGTATCAGTCGCTGCCACCGCCGAGGCCACTTCGCTTCCCGCACGCTCGGTGGATTTTGTGGTCGCGGCGCAAGCATTCCACTGGTTCGACACCCACCCGACCCTGGATGAGTTTCGAAGGATCTTGCACGAGCCTCGAAAGCTGGCCCTGATATGGAACGACCGCCTCAATGACACAGCCTTCTTGCAGGCCTATGAGGCCCTGCTTCAATCCCACGGAACGGACTACCAGGCCGTGAATCACCAGGCCATCTCCGACCAGGAGTTGGCCAAGCTGTTTGTCCGCGATTTCGAGCTAGAGACGTTCGACAACCTGCAGCAACTCGACCTCGAGGGATTGAAGGGCCGCGTGTTTTCCTCTTCCTACACTCCCTCGCCGAATGATCCCGGCTACAACGCCATGGTCCTGGCAATTGAAGATGCCTTTCGGCGGCACCAACAAGATGGGCACGTCACCATCCGGTACCAGACGAAGATCTATTCGGGATCCATCTGAGTCGGGGGCTCTCCGATCCAAAGAGGCCATCGGAGATGCGGTCCCAACATTGCCCACAGAGGCCGCATTCTTCCGGTCAGCGCGTCGCCGCTGTCTAGCAACAGCCTCGACGATGGAACTCACATCACTTATTGTCCATGACAGAGCAGGGAGGCCACCTTCCGGCAAGGCGCTGCACTCTGAGTGGCCTTCTTATGCCCCCAGGGACTCCGCCTCAGGGGTCCTGATTGGCCATCCGGCCGCTTTGTGAATTTTTTCACAAGGGACCACTTCCTCACAGCGCGTTCGCGCGCTTTGTCACTGTGCACGGGACCGTCCGTCGGCTAGACTCCGCTGAAGGTGCCATGACAGGCTCAGGGTGGGAAGCTGTCAGGCCCGGATCAGGCGGCATCAACGTCTGAGTGCTAGGCTGTAGCTTAGAAAATGACCACAGGGGTCATTCTGCGTAAGGGTCGACGCAGGCATGGTCATCAAGAACCTCCTCCGCCGCAAAGGCCGCACTACCCTGACGATCATCGGGATCAGCGTGGGTGTGGCATCGATCATCGCCTTGGGCACCCTCGCCCAGGGGCTTGATGCTGGCTATACATCCATGCTCACCGGGAGCAAAGCCGACCTGATTGTCAGCCAGCCGGACACAATCGACATCGCCTACAGTTCGGTTGACGACGGCATTGCCCAAGATCTGCTCAGCATGCCCGAGGTCGAGGCGACCAGCGGGATGCTTCAGGCGTTTGTCCCGGCTGAGAAGAGCCCCTACTTCTTCGTATTCGGCTATCCCAGCGACAGTTTTGTGCTATCTCGTTTCAACATCATCCAGGGGACCAATCTCCAGGATGCCACCGGCGTCCGGGGAAAGCCGGTACTCATCGGCGCTACAGCCGCTGACCTGATGGACAAACAGGTTGGCGACAGCCTCAGACTGACCGAAAGCACGTTCAGGATCGTGGGCATCTACGAGACCGGGGACGCATTCGAAGACAGCGGTGCAGTGCTCCCCCTCGACCAAGCCCAAATCGTGCTGGGCAAGCCGCGCCAGGTCAGCCTGGTCTACATCCAGCTGAAAGACCTCGCCCTCCAGCAGCGGCTCATTGACAGGGTGACTCGCCAATGGCCGGACCTGGCCATCAGCACCAGTCATGAGTTCGCCGACAAACAGATGATGGGCGACATGATGAACGGCTTTGTTTGGGCGATCGCCGGCCTGGCCATCCTCATCGGCGGCATCGGCATGGCCAATGCCCAATTGATGGCGGTCTTCGAGCGGACCCGGGAGATCGGCGTGCTGCGTGCTGTCGGGTGGAGCCGATCGCGCGTTCTGCTGCTGATCCTGAGCGAATCGCTGGTGGTGGCCTTGGCCGGGGGTCTCATCGGGATCTTGTTGGGCTGGGCCCTGCTCATGGCCTCGTCGTCCGTTGTGAGCATCTTCGGCGCGAACCCCAGCCAAATCGCTCCCGAAACCTTGGTCCAGGCACTGACCACAGTTATGATCTTGGGGGTTGTTGGCGGGTTGTATCCGGCCTGGCGCGCCTCCCGCCTGGCGCCTCTTGAGGCGCTGGGCTATGAAGGCGGAACGGGCGCCGGAGGCGTCCGCCGCCTGCCCTTCGGGGGTATGGCCGTCCAGAGTCTTTGGCAGCGTGCTGGCCGCACGCTGCTGACCTTGTCGGCGATCGGACTGACCGTCGGTGCCGTGATGTCCTTGGATGGCATCCTCGGCGGCACGTCGGATGCGATGACCGGCATAGCCACGCGAACTGGCTCCGAGATCATGATTCGCCAAGCTGACGTGGCTGACACCAGCCTCAGCGCCATCGACGAGCGCTTGGGCTCCAAGATCGAGGCCATGCCCGGCATCCGCAGCGTCAGCGGCATGGCATTGACCGCTTTGACCGGTCAGGAGGAGGGATCGTTCCTCATCGTTCTCGGCTACGCCCCCAACGAATTCGGTATGCGTCGATTCAAGGTGGTCGAAGGGCGTGCAGTGGTTGCACGGCATGAGGTCATGCTCGGGAGGGTGCTGGCTGACGCCACCCACTATGATGTGGGTGAAACGATGGACATCGGCGGCTCTCGTTTTCGCGTGGTTGGCATCCACGAGGTTGGGTCGGGCTGGGAGGAAGCCGCCGCCGTGGTGAGCCTGCGGGACGCCCAAATCCTTGCCGGCCGTCCCCGAAAAGTCACCATGTACGGAGTCAAGCTCGAGGATCCTTCTCAAGCGTCGGAAATCGTCGGCGAGTTGAACCAGCGCTTCCCGGAGATTCACGCCGCCCTCTCGGGAGAGTTCGCGGAGCAAATGCCGGACATGCAGGCGGCGGACGCGATGCTGTTCGGCATCTCTTTTCTGGCCATTCTGGTGGGCGGAGTCGGCGTGCTCAACACGATGCTGATGGCCGTCCTTGAGAGAACGCGTGAAATTGGTGTGCTGCGCACGCTTGGATGGAGCCGCATTCGAGTCGTCACAATGATCTTGCGCGAATCCCTGCTCTTGGGGGCCTTGGGGGCCATCGTCGGTGTGGTCGTGGCCTTTGGCATCACCGCCCTGCTGCAACTCGTGCCCATGCTCTCAGGCTTCATCCTCGCCCGTTGGGATGTGGTTGTCTTCGCCCGGGCTGCTTTGGTCGCACTTTCCCTTGGACTCATTGGCGGGTTCTATCCCGCACTGCGCGCCTCCGGTCTACAGCCGGTTGAGGCGCTTCGCTACGAGTGAATCATCTGGCACCATGCCAGACACGGAGGCATCTATGAATCGAAAGACCGGACATACCCTGTACATAATCCTGGTGGCACTGACGGCAGCCGGCCTATTGGTTGCTTGCGGGGGCGGTCCCGCGCCGGCCACGCCCACGCCAGCACCAAGTGACAGCGCAGACTTCAATCCCATCGTCAGCGCCACTGGTATGGTGGTCCCCGAACGTTGGGCTCGTCTCAGCATTCGCTCCGGCGGCCAGGTTGTCGATCTGCCCGTGAGCGTCGGCGACACCGTCCAAGAGGGCGACTTGCTCCTGGCGCTCGACAGCCGCCCGTCCCTACTAGCTGCTGTGACAACCGCCGAACTGGAGCGTGTGAATGCGCGCCAGTCTCTGGACCTGCTGATCGAAGACGCAGACATCGCCCGCGCTCTGGCCGAACAGGAGCTGGCTACCGCCCGGGATGAGCTGCACACGGCGGAGTACACGCAAAGCGTGCGTGCCCAAGGCAATCGTGCCAGTGCGGAAACGATCGCCGCCCAGGAAGGCCGGGTCTTGCTGGCCAAGAAGGATCTGAATCAGGCCAAGCGCAGAGCCGACAGCGGGACGCCTGACGACCACGACAGTGCCCAGGCAGCCATCAATCTCAGCAACGCGCAACAGGCTTATGATTCGGCCGTCCGAACGCTGAACTGGTACAAGGGCCGCCCGACGGATATCCAACAGGCGCAGC
>Ga0315540_10002454_pt1 | contig 10433 bp, 13 predicted proteins | sample SalMarSW160110MG_FD_203677 | JGI IMG/M metagenome (GOLD analysis project Ga0315540, IMG submission 203677) | Salt marsh sediment microbial communities from the Plum Island Ecosystem LTER, Massachusetts, United States - Salt Marsh Sediment SW1601-10 ... | reverse complement strand
GTGACAGCGGGTCTCCTCTGGTTCATCTTGATAGTCCAACCTGGTTCGATTGCTGCAAAACCCATTCCCGGCTGGACAATAATGGTGATTCTGATCGTGTTGTTCATTCTGAACTTCGTATTTATTTTCGACTTTATTAAATCAAAGTCCTATAAGAAGGTGGCATAAAAGGTTTGAATCGGCCATGTTAAACAGTAGGCCGGTGCACGGTGTTGGGTATGCCGTGCACCGGTTATTTTGGACGGGGGTTTCCGTTCGGAGTTCAGAGTTCGGCAAGGCTTGCCTGCTGCGAAAGCCACGAGCAGGAAAGTTGGTTCAGTAAGCGGGAATTTCCCGCGACTATCGTAAAATATGGTATATTATATTGTTGCTAAATGTTATTAAAACATTGCACGTTGAACGGGAAACCCGGAACCGCGAAGTTTAGGAGCTACGGAGCATATCATGATTTCCTCGCTTTATAGGTGGATTCGGCGCTTCTTTGCCGATTTTGACGCAACACATCGAGAAAAAGCCGCAGCACTCACTGTCATAGAGATGGAGGAGCTGGAAAATATTTTTGCGCTGTTACTATTGGGCGCCTTTACGGGTGTCCCGTCCCCGCCGACTTTTCTGGCTGTGGAATTGCTTCCGTACATGGATCGGGAATTAAAGATCCTTTGCAAGCGGGCAAACGATTGCAGCGATATGTTGGCTGAAATGTGCGGCACCATTGGGATAGACTAGATGAAAATTCTTTTTTTTACCGGCAAAGGCGGGGTGGGGAAATCGACGATGTCCGCGGCTTCGGCGCGGCAACTGTCCGACAAGTATCGGGTTCTCATTGTATCCCTGGATCCGGCGCACAATCTCGGCGATATCTTCGGTGTTGTTCTCAGCCACAAAAAACATCGGTTTACCGATTCTCTTTTTCTCAAAGAGGTGAATCTTCAGAAGCTTTGCCGGGATTATCTCCAGCGGGAAACCCGGGTGTTGACCGACACTTACCGGTATCTTCAAACCATAAACCTGGACAACTATTTCTCGGTTTTGAAATATTCGCCGGGTATTGAAGAATACGCACTTTTGACCGGTATCGAAGAAACCATCAGGTCCGAAAAAGATTTCGATTATATTGTCTTTGATACACCGCCCACGGGGTTGACACTGAGATTTCTTGCACTTCCCTGGATTACGGTGACATGGATCGACCGGCTCATTCAGATCAGACGGGACATTTTGGGAAAAAGGCACACGATTTATCGAATTCGCGGTATACTCGACGATAAGGAAACCATCTTAAGCTACGATGAAAATGATGATGATATATTGAAGCGCCTTAAAAAACTCAAAGAAAACTATCAAGATCTTTCCTCACTCCTTCAAGGCGAAGATTGCGGCATCGTCCTCGTTTACAATCCCGATACGCTATCGCTGAAGGAGTCGAAGCGACTTATCGACGGTTTTCGAGACCTGAAACTTCCGCTGCGGCTTTTGATTAACAATAAAATTCAAACAAAATACAAGACTATGGCGGATCACGTGGATTCAGCAATGCAGGCTCTCGCACCAGAGGTTCCCATCCAACGTGTGGCCTTCTCGGAGAGTCTCCTTGACGGGAAAAACAGCACATTATACGATATTCCGGAAATCATTTTATCTCCGCTTGAAATGAAATAAGGCAAAAAAAATGGGAAACACTGCGGATATTCTCCATCAGCCGATCTTTTTTCTTTTTATCGGGTTCAGCGTTTTGCTGACACTCGGGTATTTCTGGGGGCGCCGTTCAAACAGAAGAATCTACCGTTCGGCCTTCAGCGATCTCGTAGCCGTCGTCAAGCCGGATGATCGCAATTTTACCAACATCGGCGGTGCCATCGGGTTCCACGCCAATTTGTTCATCAAAAAAAAGGGGACACTTTGTTCCCGTGTGGATGCAACCATAACGCTGTTGCCGAGACATTCCTGGCTTTATCTGCCCATTTCAAAACTGCTTCGAAAATATGATCGCCTTTTCATCACCCTCTATTTGAAAAAACCGCCTTGGGAAGAGGCGCATTTGATAGAAAACAAATACAGCAAATTCATGGGTTCGAAGATCGAAAATGCGCATCTTATGCATCATGAAACCGTCAAATGGGAAACCCTCGATTTTCACCTCTACTATCACAGCCAAAAGATGCGCGAGAAGCTGCTGTCCTTTATGAAAACAAATCCTGCGCCGGGCGTCATCCGGCACATCGCTCTCGTTCCTGAACAGAAAAAAGGATTTATCTTCATGATTCCAAAGAAGGAGCAGGTGGCACGCTATTTCGCTCCGATTTATCACTGGCTTCCCACGGTCTTAAAAGAATAACCCCTAACAACAATGTCAACTTCGGAAAGGGAGAGTCAATGGAAACTTTTGGAAGCACCACAATGGTTTCCGTATTGCTCGTGATTATTGCGATCAGCGTTTTTATTGCCTTTTCTTTTCACTCCGGCATACGAAAAAACAAAGAGACTTGCACCGTTGTTTTTAACGAACTCGTAAAGGTTTTTAAACCCGACGACCGGACCTTCACCAATATTGGAGGCGCTGTCGGACATCACGGCACTTTCACTTTCAAAGAACGGGGTTCGGTTTCTCGGATCGATGTCACGCTGACGCTGCTTCCCAGGCAGGCGCCATTGTATATGCCCATCTCGAAACTTTTAATGAGATATGACCGGCTGTTTATTTCCGCTTATATGAGGTATCCGCCACCCGGAGAGGGCCACATCATCGAAAAGGGATATAACGGATTTCGGGGACCTGAAATCACCAACATCTCACGGCTTCGCGGGATGGAATTTAAGTGGGGTGGTTTGGATTTCTTCCTTTATTTCGAACAAGACCGGATGATGGATCAATTCAAAACGCTTATGGCATCCCTCCAAGATCCAGGACCCATCAGACACATTGCGATTGTCCCTGATCAAAGAAGGGGATTTATTTTTATGGGGCTTCAAAAAGAACCCATTGGAGCCTATCTGGCGCCGGTTTATGACTGGTTGTTTCGTGTTTTCGAACCATACGAGTAAAATTTCCTTCTATACAATTTCTATGTCTAGCTCCGGAAACTCTTTGTTGAATTCTTCGGTTAAAGCTTGCAGTATGTCGGATAACAAAAGGCCTTGAATGATCTTGCAGCATTTGGGCGTACGCCGGTTTTGGGCATTTAACATAACAAACAACTTCTTCTTTTCCTCACTGTATCGAAGCCGTTCCACCAACCCCAGTTGTGCAACGGGAAGACCGGTAACCGGTTCCTTGACACGGTCTAAGACCGCATCGATTTTTTGTTTCATTTCCAGCGTCATCATGATGATATGCATTGCCGTATTCAGTGATGCACTTTCTTTTCTCATAAAAGGGACGATATTCACAAACATACTGTAGCATAACTGAAAATTTTCAGCCAGTCCGTTTATCGATATGCCTTGCCGTCATACTTGACCAGTCTCATATTTAACATGCTTGCAAAAGGTGATTATATTTATTAGACATGGTGCTTTTCAACCATTATCATCAAAGGTATATTATATGGACTCTCGTGAATCTCGTATTCTCGTTGCCACCTGTTATGGCCATTTTATGAGCCATTTCAACATGCTGGTGTTTCCGGCTGTGGTGCTTCCCCTGGCCAACCGGCTGAACATGAGCATGGGATATATTTTAGGTCTTTCCTTCTGGATGTATTGTCTGTTCGGGATTACCGCCCTTCCCTGGGGTATGATCGCCGATCGTTGGGGCAGCAAACCCCTCTTTCTGATCTACTATCTCGGCGCCGGTCTCAGCGGTTTGGCGGCAGCGGTATGGATCGACCATCCGGCGAAGTTCTCTTTGGCTTTGGCAATGATCGGCCTGTTTTCAGGTATCTATCACCCCATCGGTTTGGGAATGATTTCAAAAGGAATCAAACGGATCAGTTTGGGATTAGCTTACAATGGCATGTTCGGAAGTCTCGGACTCGCCACGGCCCCTTTGTTGACCGGTGTGGTCAACTGGATTTGGGGACCGTCGGCGGCATATCTCTTTCTGGGCGTGTTGAATCTTTTAGGTGTCGGTCTGATTGCCGTTTTGCCGAGTATGGAGGAAGTCCATGGACCTGCCGGCAAAGCCTCCGGAAACGGTAACGGCTTTTTAGTGGCATTTTTTATCCTGCTGGGGGCCATGATGCTCGGCGGGGTGGTTTATCGAGGCGCAACGGTCATTCTGCCGGCTTATTTCGAATTGAGAAATCAGGCCATTTTTCATTGGATTCATTCGGCCGCCGGGATCGGCTTGTCGAAAAACCTGGTGGCCACCGCGCTTGTATCCTTCATCTTCATCGTGGGGATGCTGGGTCAATACACCGGCGGCCGAATAGCTGAGCGTTATGATCTCAGGTTCTGTTATCTTGTTTTTCATGCCATTACAATACCCGCTGCGCTCTTAATGGCCATCGCCGCAGATATACCCCTGGTCATCCTGGCGCTGATCTACTTTTTCTTTTTAATCGGTATGCAGCCCATTGAAAATACCCTCGTAGCAAAATTCACGCCAACAAAATTTCGCCACTCAGCCTATGGATTGAAATTCATTTTGACCTTCGGTGTGGGAGCCCTTTCGATAAAGATGATCAAAGCTATCGAGACGGCCGTTAATATTGAAGCGGTTTTTTATGCCTTGGGGTTGACTTCCGTCGTTCTGGTGGGCGTCATCGTCCTTCTGATTTACCGGACCCGGCAGGATGAACAACACGCGATTTAGAAAACAGTTTGTATAGTCAACGACCAACTGCGAAGCGGGTGGCTTGAGTTTGTTCACCGCTTTATGGCGGACAAATGCAAAAGCACGCCTGCCTGCAACACTCTCGCTTGCGAGGCGGGCGAGCCGGTGCTTTCGATGTTGAACTTGAGACCTTTGCAAAATGCTCATTTTTGTTCAAGTTCAAGGAAGGCGATAATTTTAACCGCAGGAATACATTGAGTATTTTGAGGATTAAAATTTGAGCCTGACGTAGAAATTGGGCAAAAAGGGGCTTTTTGCATAGGTCTCAACCTGCATCCGGGTGCTAAGCACCCGGCTTGTTTTGCAAGAATCAGCAGGTATACGGATAAAAATGGTGATAACAGAAACCGGCGGGATCGCTGTACTGAAGCTCCGTATCGATCATGCATTGCCCGATGGTGTTTTTGGAAACCTCTTCGTAATCCGATCGGCTTTCTTCTTCTTTTTTGCATGCCATGCAGATGGCCTGATGATCATATACGGAAAGTATCCTGGGATCTTTCGGTTCCATTTTTTCGTTGCATCGGTCGCATTGAATGGCACATGCCAGTTTTTCTACCCACTCATCCTTCATGGTCGCCGTCTCCTTGTATTCATTTAGAAGCCATCTCAAAAAAGTCTTTTCGTCCGATATCGGCGTTGAGTCCTCGTCTCAATTCCTCGACATACCTGAGTATGCGTGTCGAAGATCCCGTCAACAGACGGGATGGGTTGATCCTCGGCCTCGTCTTGATCTCGACCGAAAATCCTAATTTTGAGATGCTTCTAATACTATCAAAATATTGATTTTTGAATCTTCTTGTCAACAATTATCGTACATTCTGATGATCTCGCCGGTGCCCTTTCCTTCAACGCTTTTGACATAGCCGTTGATGACTTTTCTCATGGGTATGGGATTGTGACCGGGGAAATAAGCCTCATATTTTTGTATGGCGTCCTCGACCAGACCCGAAGAAACGGCATTGATTCTGATCCCGTTTTTCAATTCCAGGGATGCCGCTTTGACAAAACTGTGAATACCGCCGTTGACCATAGCGGCGCTGGTCGTTAACACAACAGGATGATCGGCCAATATTCCCGTGGTCAAGGTAAAAGAGCCGCCGGAATTCAAATAATGCTGACCGATTCTGACCAGATTCACCTGCCCCATCAATTTGCTGTTCAATCCGATGTGAAAGTCTTCTTCGGTCATTGAATCAAAGGCCGCCCATTTGGCTTCGCCGGCAATACAGATCACTGCATCGACATTTCCAACGGATTTGAACATTTTTTCGATCGATTCGCTGTCGGCAATATCTACGTTAACATCGCCGGAATTTCTCCCACCGATGATAATTTCATGCTTGTTCGAGAAATGATCACTGACCCTTTTACCGATGGTTCCTTTCCCGCCGATGATTATAATTTTCATGGCTGCTCCGTAAATTAATTTGAAAAGCAATCAGCAGATCAGCACCAATCCGCAAACATTGGCCATTGGAGTTTCGGTTGAATCCGTGTCGTGAGCGGTCCAGTTCATCTTCCATTCGGCTGTTTTAAACAGCTTTGCCACATTGACGCCGAATCCGGACATCGAAGGTCTTGCATGCTGAGGATTTCTGCATTTTCCCTTTTCAGAAAGCGCCAAACATTCCCTGTGGTCATGGCAAAATATTTTTTTGCATGAACCGCCTGCATAGGCCTGAGCATCCACAAATCCCATTTTAACGGCAGATGTCTCGACACCGGACGCTATTTCGTGGAGCAGTTGAAAGACCTCGCGGCGTTCACCGGAATAAAGCACTTCAGAAGGAACGTCGATTTTGAAAAAAATAGCCTGATTAAACTTTTCAAGCACTTGTTTGAATACAAAAGGTCCCGAAACTTGCGGTGGGCAGCTTTTTGACAGTCCGTAATTTTCACACCGCGGTTCCCGGCACATGTCGGCCAGGTGATGATCAACGACAATATCTCTTGCTGAAATAATCTTAGCCTCACTGGCGCCGGACTGTTGTGCATCTTGAATTAACGCTTTTAGTTTTTTATTGTTTTTGTTCATTGTTCATGGAAGCATATCGATTAAATTTATTCTTGGCAACTGTTTGGAAACACGCGTTCCGTGGCGGACCATTTCAGTCGATGGTGCCGGTCAGTCCTCGTCGGTGACGATCTGGCCGGTAATGTTGTCAACGATCACAGGGGTTTCAAAGTAGGTCACAGACGGTGAAGCACCATACTTGTCCAGGATAAATTGCTTCCACTGATCTGTATAAAGGCGTTCGGCCTCCTCTTTCGTATTCCACAGATATACACCGCCGGCTGTCCCGCCATCTTGTGAAAGTACGTAATACTTACGAATCAGTCCCTGCGTTTCCGTGTATTTCGGCGCCGTACCCGAAAACATTTCTCGTGCCGTTTCGCGAGAAATCGGTTGTGGCAGCTTGAACTGTACAAGTGCTGTAATCATCTCGATCTCCTTTCAAAATATTTTAGATATAAATCCCGGCAGGGACTTGGCTATTCCTTTTGGTTTCCGTTTGCCCCGCCCCTGAAAGGGATAATCCGGATTCTTGTCGATTGCAACCCATCATGATCTTTTTCAATGATCTTTGCAAGGTTCTTTCCGATGCGATAAGCCTTTTTTAGATAGTGGGGTTTTTGTGAAGACTGTCAATCATCAAGAACAGCATCTCTGGCCGTTATAAAAGCCTGTACCGATCGATCAACATCCTCCGATGTTGTCGCCCAGGAACAAACGCTAATCCGAATCGCCGGCTTATCCTGCCAATTTGTCCCCCCGCACCAGCATTCGCCCGAGGCTTGAATGCCGGCAAGGGTCCTTTCGGTTTCAGCGGGTGTATCACAGGCGACGAGTACCTGGTTGAATACGACCTCATTTAACACGCGAAATCCGTTTTCCGCCAACTGCTTGGCAAATTGTGTTGCGCATTCGCATAGTCCGTCCACCAGCTCGGCAACACCGTTCCGGCCCAAAAACCTGAGTGTGGCCCACAATTCGACGGCTCTGGCCCGCCGGGACATATCCGGCGTGTACAGCATGCTGTCTCTGTTTTCGCCGTACTGAATATATGCACCGGTCGCCTGCATGGATGCTGCCAGTGCATCCCGATTTTTACACAAAATGATGCCGCAGTCATAAGGGGTATTGAGTGTTTTATGCCCGTCTACCGACCACGAATCCGCCTTTTCAATACCTTTGGCAAGATGTTTTTTGGTGGGGGAGGCAGCCGCCCACAGTCCGAAAGCCCCGTCAATATGGACCCAGGCGCCGGCCGATAGCGCCGCATGGCAAACGTGCTCAAAATCATCGAATGAACCGGTATTGACATTACCTGCCTGTAAGATAACCAGGGTGCTGGAATCCAATTGGGGCAGGCAGGTCGCATCCAGCCGGCCTTCGGCATCGGCAGGTACAAGCTCAACCCGATTTTTTCCAAGACCCAATAAGGCCAATGCCTTAAAGACGGTGCCATGCGCCTGTTGGCTGACGACAACCCGAACCGGGGGTGCGCCGAACAGTCCGTCTTCGTTCACATCCCATCCTTGATTCTTTAGAATTGCATAACGTCCTGCCGCCAAACCGCACATGGTGGCAATCGATGTTCCACTCACAAAACCAGCCACTGTTTCGGATGGCAAACCCAATAAATCACGCACCCATTGCTCGCAAACGTGTTCCAATTTGGCAACGGTCGGCGAAATTACATATAGTGCCGGATTTTGATCCCAGATATCTGAAACCCAGCGGGCGGCCAAAGCAACAGGGACTGCGTTGCCATTCACAAACCCAAAATAACGGCCACCGGTTTGCGCAACCGTTGCCGGTGAGCCATACGCATCGAGCCGTTTTAAGATATCCGTCGCCGACTGGGATTGCCGGGGGAGTGGCTCATCAAAGGCAGCCAATTTGTCGATGGTTTCTTCGTCGGGGAATACCGGCCGGCGATTCACGTCGTCCATATATGCATAGGCATATGATCTGGCCTGTTCGAACAGCATCTTATCTGCAATTTGAGCAAACATTTTGTCTCTGATCGAGGGGGGCTTGGTTTTCAAAATTATCCTCCGGCGGTTAATAAAATTTTCTACCAATGTTCCACGACTTTAATGACGGCAGCGTGGGAGTTGTCGTAAAACAGCCTATTTCACCGATCGCGGCGATCTAACCAGCATCCGGTGACAATTGGGGTTCGAAGGCCTGTTTCGTAAACATTTCCATGTCGATGACCCCGCTGCAAACCCGAACAACCGGTCCTTCGATGGTTGCAGTCAAATCCTGCGAAAAATTGACGCCGATGTCGCCGCCGGGCATATGCACGATAACTTTTGATCCGCAAAGGCCCAGTTTGTGGGCGACTGCCGCTGCCGCGGTGCTGCTGCTGCCTGATGCAAGGGTATACCCTGCCCCGCGTTCCCAGATCTCGATCCTGATATTATTATTGTCGATAACCTCCATGAATTGGACATTTGTCCGGTTGGGGAAACGCGGATCCGTTTCAATCATAGGGCCATATCTTTTGGCAATATCCGATGTCGGCTTTTCACAAAGAACGATGCAATGAGGATTACCCACTGTAGCGGCACAGTACTCGAAAATACGGTCTTCGATTTCCATCCGCTCTTTAAGAACTTCTCGCGGGCTGCCGGCAACAGGTATCTTCGTGCTGTCGAAGCTGACAATTCCCATTTCAACGATCACATTTTTGCCGTCAGGAGACACTTCGCAACTTACCGCACCTCCGGGAGTCTCCACAGTGAACGGCTGGGTCTTTATCAACCCCTCGTCCCGGAGATATCTCGCGAAAATGCGCAGCCCATTTCCGCTCTTCTCAGCCTCGCTGCCATCGGGATTGAAGATTCTCAACCCGAAGTCACAGGTTTCGCTTCGGAGAGGGCCCATCAGGATCCCATCGGATCCAACACCGTAATGGCGATGGCAGATCATTTTGATATGTCTTTTGTCGAGATCGTTTTCAAATTCGGGAAACGGCATGACCAGATAGTCATTTCCAAGTGCGTGGTATTTTGAATATTTCATCTTTTAAGTTCGAACGTCGAACAGAGGGAAGTCCTTTGTCTTTATCCGGCGGCGTTCATAGACTGAGCCGATGATGTCTCCGGCGATCGCTCCGATCATGAGATTCTTCTCCGTCGAATCCGGATCATTCCAGGTGTCCACCCGCTTCTGCTTGTAACAGCACATCCTCAATTGCAGCCACAAGGCTCCGAGCGGCTTGCTCGCTGAGTTCTACAGCAACCCTTGCCCCCGGACCCAAGTCTTCATTGACGAAATCAATATTCAGTGCATGTTCCATGGAAATGTGGAACGGGTGATCATAGGAAACATTCGCCTGATTGAGCGTAAACCACCCTTTTGTTCCTTTGCCGCTGCCATCGATATTAACTTTTTTGACAATCATTGTACACATTTTAGTCTTCCTTTCTGATTCTTACAAAACAAACCGGGTGCTTTTCACCCGGATGAAAGATATTTCCCCAAGAAAGCGAATATCTTCTCCCAGCCGTCGACGGCCTGTTGCTGCCGGTAATTCGGCCTGTTATAATAAAAGAAACCATGTCCCGCACCTGGATACCTGTGAAATTCACAGGTCTTCCCATACTTTTTTAATTCTTTTTCGTGCAGATCAACCTGTTCCGG
>Ga0315540_10002453_pt1 | contig 10434 bp, 5 predicted proteins | sample SalMarSW160110MG_FD_203677 | JGI IMG/M metagenome (GOLD analysis project Ga0315540, IMG submission 203677) | Salt marsh sediment microbial communities from the Plum Island Ecosystem LTER, Massachusetts, United States - Salt Marsh Sediment SW1601-10 ... | reverse complement strand
GGGTGGAGAGAGGAATACCAAGCTCCCGGGCGGCGGCCGCCTTATTGTTGCCGTTGCGCACGATAGCCTCCTTGATCATCTGTCGCTCGATGCTCTTCAGCTGGGCAGGCGCGGACCCTGACGACGCCGGCTCGCGGAGTCCCGCCGCTAGCTCGGGGGCGGCTGCGCCAGCCCCGCGATTTCCCTGCAGACGCAGGTGCTCCGGGCCGATTTCTTGCCCCTGGCACAGCACGGCAGCACGTTCGAGCACGTTGCGTAGCTCGCGGACGTTACCTGGCCAGTCGTATTCGTACATCGCGGCCACCGCCTGCTTCGATAGCCGGCACTGCAGGCCGAGCTGGCTGAGGAAGTTGCGCACGAGCAGGGGGATGTCGTCTTTGATCTCGCGCAGGGGCGGCACGCGCAGGCTGATCACGGAAAGGCGAAAGAAGAGGTCGGCGCGGAAGGTCCCCTGCTGGACCATGGACTCCAGGTCGCGGTGGGTGGCAGCGACGACGCGAGCATCAACCTGGACGGGCTGATCCGATCCCACCGGTACGACCTCTCGGCTCTCGAGCGCCCTCAGCAAACGGGGCTGAAGCTCCAACGGAAGCTCTCCGATCTCGTCGATAAACAGGGTCCCGCCGTCCGCTCGCCGGAAGGCCCCCTCCCGCGCGCCCATCGCGCCGGTGAAGGCCCCTTTCACATGTCCAAAAAGGTCGTTACGCACCATCTCCTGATCCGTGACCGATGCGTCGAAAACGACAAGGGGGCCGCGACGGCCCGATAAGTCGTGCAGCGTCCGGGCAACGACCTCCTTGCCTGAGCCGGATTCCCCGGCGATGAGGATAGTCGTCGGGGTGGGTGCCACGGCCCGGAGCAGGCCATACAGCTCGCGCATCGGCTCAGTGGCCCCCACCAGGTGACCAAGGCGTTTCTGGCGGCTGATCTCGTAGGCCCGGTCCTCGGTGCACTGGGCGATACGAATCTCTGTCTGGCCCAGTGCGCAGCGCATGTCGGGTTGCAGAAATGCCTCGACCACCCGGACGTCGTTGCAGAAGGTGCCGTTGGTTGAGCTCAGATCCCGGATCATGAGCCCTTGGGCAGAGATGCGTATCTCGGCATGGTGGCGGGACACGGTGCGATCCGCCAGCACCACGTCGTTGTCCGGGGCTGTTCCGAGCTTGATACTTGGCAGGGTGATTCGGGTCCGCAGGCCAGCCTGCGGGCCAGACGTCACTTCGAGCCCGATACATTCAAGTCTGATGCGGCGGCTGGTCGGTGATAAGCCGCGCATGACTTGTGTGGCCCCTGGGTCGGGGGTCGGCATCTCTGGTCCTCCGATGGTCCTCTGCTGGGCGGACCGCTTAATCTTAGAAACGTGCCAGGAAAAAAGACAGGCTTCAAACCTGCTCGAGCAGATGGCTCGGCATGCTTACGATGAAAGTCGCGCGTAGCGCGCTCCCTGTCACCCTCGCCCACTGGGAGAGGGTCGGGGTGAGGGAAACGGTCATGGCGGCAGCGACCGACTTTGTCCCATGTTGGTTCTCTGGGGGTGGCGCTGACGCCATGGCCGTTAGCCCTGCTGCGCGTCGACTCACCCTTGCGCGTCTGCCCCTCCTTCCCTTGCATTCCGATTTACGTCGAGTCGTTGCGGTGGGGTTGTGTAAGGGTTGCTTTCTCGAACTTGCGCAAGGGGTTGTTGAAATCGAATCCAAATAGGTGGGGGTTCTCTCCGATGACTGCAGCCGAGACGATATAGAAGACGTAGTCATAAGTCTCCTTCGGGATGTTGTGGTCCCGCAGGAGCTTCCAGAAGTTCCGCTCCCGAGGATTGTCGGGCATTTGGCGTATTCGCCCGATGATGTTTGCCGGGCCCCAGTTGTACGAGGCCATGACGAGGAGTCCGGATGCTTCGGCATCTGTCTTGTAGATATCCCGCAGGAAGCGGGCCGCCGCCTCCGTGGCGGCCGTGAAATCGAAACGCTGGTCAGCGGGATCGTACTCGGGGATGTCCTTAAGCGGTCCCACGTCGAGGCCGTATCGTACTGCGGTGCTCGCGAGGAACTGCCAAGCACCCTTGGCCACTCCCCAGCGGGTCATGGGTCCGACGGCCCGGGTGTTGAACCCGCTTTCCTGAAGCCCGAGATAGAAGAATTGGGGAGGCAGGTCGTGCTCTTCGAGCGCCTTGGCGATCGTCCCCACGTAGCCGTTCTCCTCGGCGGTTCGTACGCCCCTCTGCAAGCGCCCTGTCGCCTGCCATTTCCTGACGTAGGCCCTCACTTCTTCCTTGAACTCCACCGGCATGTTGAGCTCACACTCCCCGAAAATACGTGCCACCCGCAGGATCGTGCGGTCCTCCGGACTCAGCGATGCCTCAGGAGACTCTGCCTCGTCCACGAACTTCTGATAGCGCGCGAGCATCTTCTTGAGTCGCGCCCGGTTGGCAGCCAGCTCACTCTGAAGCCGAAGCGCCTTGGTGCTGCGGACCCGGTCCTCCAGGCGCGCGAGCTCGACCTCTAACGTCTTGATGTCGTAAAAGAGGTCGATGGCCAGCTCATTGGCCTTCTGGACCTTCTGATTCTGCCAGATGGATACCCCGATCGCGATGGCGAGGAGCAGGCCGAGGACAGTAAACGCTGCAGTCTGGCGCCGCGTGCGTCTCTTTTCGCGGAGCAAGAAGGCCTGGCGCACCATTTGGGTGTGCTCCCCGGCCGTTGCATCCTTCGCGGCTCCAAAGTAGCGCTCGGCGATTTCCTCGACCGCCGCCCGTGGAGGCGGAATAGGCCGGGGGGCCTGGGGCGGCGGCTGCGGACCCGCTGGACGCTCCGGACCGATGGCTGGTCGGGGCAGATTTGCTGGCGGCTGGGTGCGCATTTGCGCCGAGGAACCATGAGCCGAAGCTCGCCTGATGACGGTCTTGTCGTCCGGGAAGTCCTGTCCTACGCGTGCTGCTCTGGGGGGTGGCAGCTCGCCACCGATGAGGGTAACGAAGGGCCCGCTTTCGCCGAGCTGAAGCATGATGCGCCCTACCAAAGGCTCGCGGGTTATCCGTTTGCCTTCGAGCAGCGTTCCGTTGGCGCTGCCGAGATCCTGAATCCACCAGCCGGTCCCCTCGCGATAGACCTCCGCGTGGTGTCGGCTCACGCTGTCAACGGGCAGACACACCTCACAGTCGCTGTGACGGCCAAGCCGGAAGGGCGTTGAGAAATGCCGCTCGCAGGGTCGGCCGTCTGCGCCCTGCCACTGAACGACCACCCCGCTGGGCGCGGCGCCCGGCCCTGGGGTTGCCCTGAGAACCGTCCGGTTGGGGTCTTCCATGCGGTCAGCCGCTAACGGTCATGGCGTCAGCGCCACCCGGGAGAATGTAGGTCGCTGGCATCGCTCGTCATAATTGAACATTGCCGCTGCCTCCCTGGGAAAGCGAGGCAACCGCCGACGGTTAGGCCGGCTGGATATGCGATCGCTAAGACCTGGGCTCGGGGCGGTAGAACCAAAATTGGCCGCTGACGGTCACTGTGACTCTTGTCCCCCCCTCTTGCGCCTGGCGATCAGTGAAGAAGAGCTGTGTCCGGTGGACACCGCTGCCCTCGGGGGCGTTCTGCTCCAGCACGGTGACCGCGCCATGCCCGTCATTGGAAAGTACAATGGCGCTGTGGTGGGGTCGCTCCTGGCGCTCCTCCTCCCATCCCTCGGATGTTTCAGTCCTTCTCTCGAACGCGTAGTCTCGAAATTGGACGATGTCACCGGGCGCGGCATTTCCGATCGCGATCGGACTGCCCCAACGGTAGTCGGCATCCGCCGTGACGGGGCCAAAGTCAGCCGCGCTGCGGGCACCTGCAGCACGTAGCGCCCGGTCCGCGAGATCAAAGCACTCGCCGCTCCCGACCCTTTGGCCCATGTGGCTGCGAGCGTAGCTTACTACCTGGGCACCGAGGCTTTGCCCAGCGGTCTTTGCATGCGTCCCGCCCTTGGTGTCCAGGCCGATGGGCCCGGGAACGGGGCTTGCGCTCCGCGCGAGGGTCCCGTCGTCAACCACGACGGGGTCGGATATCAGGTCGCCCAGTGGGCTTGGCGGTCGTTGAGAGCTCATGCGCTTTCGACGATCCCGACGGTTGATTCTGCAGCTGGCGGCCGGAGCTTAGCCCAGGTGCGCCCGCGCGCCTTTTTACCGGTGCCGGCGAGAACCGGTAAACCAAGGCAAGACGCGCCCGCTGTTCGGAAAGGATAGCCATCGGGCCTGCGCCGGACAACTGGGCCCTTTCCCAATTGGCCGGCACCAAGTACTGATTTGCCCGGAAGCCGTCTGAGCACCGATTTCTTCGAGGCACCGCCGAGCAGGCGGAATGAAACGAGGGCATTGCAGCGCCTTCGCCGCATTGACAGGCAATTTGCGGGTGCTAGGCCTCGCCGTGGAACTGCACGGTAACGACCGTGACGTTGTCCCTGCCGCCGCGGCGGCAGGCGAGATCCACCAGGGCCTGAGGGGCTAAACGGGGGTCGCTGTCCCCGAGGGTCTCGACGATCTCCTGCTCTTTGACCTCCTTGGTCAGCCCGTCCGTGCATAGAAGGCAGATGTCCTGATCCAGTATCTCCTGGATCTGCGCATCCAGCATGAGATCGTCATCCCCCCCTACGGCGCGGGTGATCACATTGGTTGCGCGATGATTCTCCGCTTGCTCGCGGGTCAGGCTGCCCTCGGCGATGAGCTCTTCGACCTGGCTGTGGTCATGGGTCAACGGGCGTAGGGTCCCCGCTCGGAACAGGTAGACTCGGCTGTCCCCAGCCCACATAGCGACTGCGTGGCGTCCAACGGCCGTGAGCGCAGCAACCGTGCTCCCGATGACGGACTCGCTCCGGCGCTTGGCCTCCAACCTCAGCGCCCGGTTCACGTTCAAGAGGCGGTACCGAAGCTCCTCGACCTGGCTCCCCAGGTTTGTCTGGCGGCCCATCCCGGCCAGTGACTCCACGATCGAGCGGCTCGCCAGATCCCCCGCATCGTGTCCCCCCATCCCGTCGGCCACGACCCAGAGCCCGACGTCCGGTCGGTCGAGATAGGCGTCCTCATTCAGCGAGCGAATCTTCCCCACGTCCGTGGCAGCGGCTGAGCGCCATCTGAAGGGTGACAGGTTGCCGCTCACGGCATCGCTTGACCTTGCATGGGTGGGCGGGTCGAGGACAGTAGGATCGATCGCTCCTGCCACCCCCGGCGTGTCCAATTGCCGTCCATCAGCGCGGAGAAGCCCTCCGTCGGCGGAAGCCCCTGACAGATGAGGAAGGAGGGCTTCACTCGGTCCGATCCGGACGTCCACCAGAGGCTGTAGGCGAAAAAGACGGTCGAGACGGCCTGGGACAGGAGGTCCGGCATGGCGGCCTGCAAGTCCCCCGGCTGTGAGAGCGGGAGATGCCAGGCGTTGTGAGGGCTTGGCGGTGCAGGCGGCACCTGGCCGGGGGCAGGGTCCCGGCAGCAGCGGGCGAGCAGCGCCCCTGTTTCGGCAAGACCATGCTCGAAGGCGTCAAAATCGAAGTCCTCGCCGAGGCAGCTGAGCAGCAGCGTTTCGGCCGTCGCGAACCAATCTGCTGCTTCGCCCATCACCTCGAACAGGTTGGTCCGCGGGGGCAGAGCAGAAGCGAGGGTCAGCGGGAAGTAACGCCCGACCCGGTCAACGCTTGGGATCACGACCCCTGCCCAACACTCCTGCCCGGCGATCCCGGCAGACAGGGCAAATCGCCAGATTGGGCTCGTCATATAGATGTCGAGCCACTGCTCGGCGAGCTGCTCCCTGCTGCAGGCGACTCCGCCTTGCAGCCACTGATCCCAAGGCTCCACGAAGGTGGCCGGAAGCCGTCGCGAGATGAAGTCCCCCCGGGACGGGAGCTTCCCGAAGATCCCCGGGCTCGTGGCGGTCTTGCCGTTCACAGCCGTTCCGGACAGCTGAAGCTCTCGAGGGCCGGCAGCCGAAACGGGTTCAGCACGCTGTCCGCCCGCAGCTGGAAGCTCGCACTGAGCCCGGCCACCTGAAAGGTCACATTGAACAGCTCGGGCTGCGCGGTGCCCTGAAAGCGCGCGCGGTCCAGGATACGGAACCAGGCCCAGGGCCCTTCCTCCTGGACGCTGTGGCGCCCCCCCTGGGTATCCACGAAGACCAGTCTAACCCGTCCCGTGCTGTTGGGGGCGGGCCACTGCAGCCGGTTGATCCGGGGCGGCCCGTGGCGGTAGTCCACGATCTGGCCCTCCAGGTCGAGGATGAACTGGGTGACGCCGGCGTCCATCGTCGTTGGGGTAAGCTCAAAGCTCACCGAAGGCAGCTTGGTCCCTCCTGCAAAGAAAGCCTGTTTGATGGCATCGGCGCGCTGAAACTGCTCCAGGATGCTCTCGGGCATCCCCAGCCCCCCGCCAAGCCAGCGCCACTTCTTGGCTGTGGTGTTGACAATGGTCTTCAGATTGTCCTGAAAGAAGCTGTCGATCAGGCCCCCCGGACCGAAGAGGCGGCCGAAATCATAGAGGGTGGCCTCGCGGGGGCTGTTTGTCTGCAGGGGGTAGCGGCCACTGATGGCCTCCCGGCAGAACGGCAGGACGTCTGCTGTCCAAATGTTGTTGAGCTGCGCCCTGGCGCCGCCGAAGGTGATGTTGGCGCTGTCCTGCGCGAGAGTGCCGAGCCATGCCTTGGCCGGGAAGGGCACTTCCTGCGCGGCGTTCTCGATTCCCTTGATCTGTGCGCCTTGCCCCTTCACCGCGTCCAGCGCCTTGCGTCCGCTGTCTGCGGCACTCTCGAGAGACCGCAAATAGACATAGAGCTGATTGAGGTTGTCCAGGGTCCGGTCGATCGGGGCGGGCTGTCCTTCCTTGGCCTCGACGAAGGCGTGCAGATTGGCGAATTCGTGGTCGACCAGGCTTTCGGGTCCGGGTGCCGCCGGCAGAACCGACTCGGAGTCGCCGAAGAAGCGCTGGACGCGGTGGCCGAAGGAGTTGAGCGCCTGGCTGGTCTTCGCGGTGAGGCTATTGTCCTGCGCCGTCGGCCGGACGAGAGTGGTCTCCCGCGCGGCTGCCTCCAGCAGCTTGCGAAGGGGTGAGCTCTGCGGGTCGGAGAGCACCCGTACCACCTGCACTGCCTGCCCGAGGTCGCGGAAGGCGACGATGTCGATGTCGTTGAGAAAGGACCGCCATTGCTCCACGTAGTCGTGAAAGTAGAGAGAGCGGACCCGGTCGGAGAGTGCCTTGATCCCCTGCGGCCCCGCGGCGAGCTGGGACCGGCTTCCGAAGATCCAGCTCTCCTTCGCTAAGCTGCCGATAAGCCGGAAGCTCTGTTTCGAGAACGCATCTTTGTAGCCGGCGTAAGTGTAGAGGGCAGGGATACCCTGGGTGAGAGGAAGGCCGCTCTTGCGCACGAAGACGAAGGCCGCGTCCGGCCCCGCCGCATCCGTGATGCGAAAGTCCGGGATGGTCTTGCTCACGCCGTGCTGCTTGAGCTGGGCGTAGATGCGGTCGGCAAGTGGAACCCTTGACAGCACCTCCCGCGCGCGCCTGACGAGGTCCGCGTCGAGCGCCAGGGGCAGCGGGGTCAGCTGCGGCTCTTCGAGCAGGGCATCCAGGTGGTCGAGCAGCTGCTGGCGTTGCTCCGTCGACACCTCTCGTGGGAGGTTGTGCTCCCAGTCGAGGCTGACCCAGGTGCGCACGGCGTCCGGGTCATAGTGCTTGGGCTCGTCGAGCATCAGATAGACCCGCAACGCCTCGTAGAGAAAATCCGGCTGACCCATGGCCTGCCGGATCTGATCCTCCATGCGCAGCATGATCCGAGGCAACAGCGCCTTCTTGAGGGCCCGCCGGTAGGCGGTCACGGCAGCCGAGCCCAGCTTGTCGCCCTGATAGAGCCCCATCCCCATCAGCCAGGGGGTGCCATTGCGCCGGTCTGCATAGCCGCCGGGGATGTCTCGCAGGGCATTCAGAACCGGTAGGATATCGATCGGATCACGCTTTCTTGCCGGAATCGCGCTGACCTGAGTGGCAATGGCTGCGGCCTGCCGCTGCACCTCCTGGACGTAGGCGTGGTTGCGGGTGTAGCTCGTGACCCAGGCGAGGGCCGCGAGTGCCGTAATGCCGATCGCCCCCGCGTAGGCGCCGCGCTGGACCCATTGGCGCTGCCTTTCCAGGCGCAGGTTGGTGCCCGCGAGACCCGCCTCTCGAAAGACCACTTCCTTCAGAAGGCGGGTGATGAAGTAGCTCCGGCCACTTCCCGCAAAGGCGGAGATCGCCTGACGGCCGAGGCCAAAGGCCGAGGCGAGGGCATTCATGATACGGTCGATGGGCGTCCCCACCTGGGTGCCGCTGGTGAAGTAGACGCCGCGCACCAGCGTGTGCTCCTCGAAGCGGCTCTGTTGGAAGACCCCATGCAGGAAGCCGGCGGCAACCGCCCTTAAGGCAGCGAATTGGCGCGGGAAGGCCAGGATCAGGGTGCGCTTCTTAGGATCTCGCTCCTGCTGCAGGCGGTCGAGCAGGCGCTGATTCAAGCGCTGGCCCAGGCGCTCGACCTCCTCCGAAAAGTGGTCGATCGCCTGTCGTGCGCTCCCCGACTCATCCAGGGCGAAGGTCATGCCCCACACCTGCGCCCGCTCGTCCTTGCCCAGGTCGGCGAAGAACTCCATGAACCCCGCCACCAGGTCGGCCTTGGTAAAGAGGACGTAGACGGGAAACCGGATGCCGAGCTGTTGGTGCAGCTCCTGGACGCGCTGGCGGATCGCCCGCGCCTGAATTGCGCGCTCCGTTTCCGTCTGCTGCATCAAGTCCGACAGGGAGACGGCCACCAAGGCCCCGTTGATGGGACGGCGCGGCCGGTACCGCTTGAGCATCCCGAGGAAGCCTCGCCAGGCGGCGCTGTCGACCGCCTCGAAGCTGTCCTGGGTGGTGTAGCGGCCGGCCGTATCGAGCAGCACTGCCTCCTCGGTGAACCACCAGTCGCAGTTACGGGTGCCGCCCACACCGCGAATCGCGTCTTGGCCGAAGCGCTCCGCGAGGGGAAAGTTGAGGCCGGAGTGCAGCAACGCGGTGGTCTTGCCGCTGCCGGGAGGACCGATGATCACGTACCAGGGCAGCTGATAGAGGTAATGACCCCCCAGGCGGTGCTTGAAGTCGGTCTTCTTCAGTACCGCCAGCGCATCCTCGAACCGCTTCCTGAGGGTCGCAATCTCTTCGGCAGAGGCACTGGTTGCCTCGTCAGGGGCAGGCTCCGGGGCCGCAGCAAGATTCTCCGCCATCTTGCGGTTCTTCCGCCGGGCGGAGAGATACCGCCACAGCCGGTAGAGCAGGAAAGCGGCGAAGACGACGCCGATCGTGATCCAGCGGGCCTTCTCGTCCGCCAGGGGCGCCCAGCCCGCGAAGGCGAACAGGGGTCCGATGAGCCAAATGAGGACGGCGAGCGCGAGCAACCCGAGGAGGGGGAGGAGCCAGCCTCTTGTAAAGAATCCGAAGAGCTTCTTCATCGTGCCGTCGCGCAGGCTAATGCAGTTTCTCCGCAGCGCTTCTTCTTCGCCTGCTCAACCGGCACCGGCTGGCTTCATGAGGGTCACCTCGACGCGCCGATTGCGGGGGTCCGTGGGCTTGTCAGGCACCAGGGGCTCGGAGTCGGCGCGGCCTGCGGCCTTGAAGCGACCCGGATCGCCCGTGACCTCGCCCAAGAGCTTGGCGACGTCTTCCGCGCGCGCCTTAGAGAGGTGCCAGTTCGACGGGAACCGCAATGTATGGATCGGGAGGCTGTCCGTGTGGCCCGTGACCAACACCGGACCCGGAAGCTGGGCGAGGGCCTTCCCGATACGGGTCAGCACGGGAATGTAGTCTTTCTTTACGGTCGCCGAGGCCGATGCGAACAGGCCGTCGCCCTTTAGCACCACCGAAGAGCCCGCTGGCCGATCGATGACCTCCAGGTTGCCTGCCTTGATATCGTCTGCCAGCAGGATTCTCAGCGTCAGCGGTTTGGGCGCCGGGGGCTCGGTGGGGAGAGGGGGTCTCTCGGGAGGCTTCTCCACCACCGGCGGCAGCGGCTCCCGCGGTCCGGCCGTGACCGCAGGTAGGCCCTTATCCAGGTTGCTCAGGGCGTCATAGACCGGGTCCGATGCCCGGTTGAGGAAGAAGCTGAATGCCATGAAGAGGCCGAGCAGGAGGACGGCGGCCACCGCGGACAACACCCAGAGGGGGACATGGCGAATCAAGGGATTCCGCCGCTCGACGATGCCTTGCCAGTTGGGGGAGAGGTCCCGCTCCGTCTCGCCTCGGTGGGCACGGATCATTTGATACAGCCGCTCGCGGAGCTCTTCCAGCTGGTCGCGGCCGCCGTCACGTACCCGATAGCGGCCCTCGAACCCGAGGGTCAGGCACAGGTACAGCAGCTCCAGCGTGTCCAGATTCCCGGCCGGGTAGGCCATGAGCCGCTCCAGCAGGACGAAGACCTTCTCGCCCCCGTA
>Ga0315540_10002452_pt1 | contig 10439 bp, 8 predicted proteins | sample SalMarSW160110MG_FD_203677 | JGI IMG/M metagenome (GOLD analysis project Ga0315540, IMG submission 203677) | Salt marsh sediment microbial communities from the Plum Island Ecosystem LTER, Massachusetts, United States - Salt Marsh Sediment SW1601-10 ... | reverse complement strand
CCGCGATCACCAGGACGATGAACAGCAGCAGGATCCCGAGGTTCAGCGCCTGGAGCGGGTCATGATGATCGATGGTCCAGCGCAGGCTGGCATCGACCACCTCCCACGGCGGGTGGAAGCTCTTGCCGCCCCAGACGTCCTGCGTGTCCAGCGGCGTCTGGCCGACCAGGATGGCCGTCGCCAGCAGGAACGAGCCGAACCCGGCCGCCGGAGCGCCGACGGCCACGATCGAGCCGAACGCGGGCACCAGGCGTCCGGTCTGGGCACGCTGCTCACGCCAGGCGACCCAGGCCTCCCAGGCGACGGGGAGCATGAGGAAGACACCCTGGATCCGGGTAAGGCTCGCCAGCAGGCCGGCCGCAACCGCAAGACCCCAGCGTCGCTCGCGGGCTGCGAGGATCGCCCACACGGTGAACGCCAGGAACGGTGCCTCCGTGAACGGGGCGAACAGGAACAGGGCCGCGGGTGCGATGGTGATGAACAGGACCGTCCGCTGCGCGACCTCCGGGCCGAAGTCACGAGCGACGAGCCGGTACAGGCCGGTGATCGCCGCGACATAGGCCCCGCCGACCACGATGAGCCCGCTCAGCGCGACATCGCCGCCGAACGGCCATGCGACGATGCGCATCAGCGCGGGCAGCAGCGGCCAGAAGTTTGCCGAGTCCTGGCCGAGCTCGTACCCGAACGTCGCGACCTTCGAGTACCAGCACGCGTCCCAGCGCTGCCATACCCCGACCAACGGGAACTCCGGGCCCGAGTTGGCGATCGGCGGGACCGTCGTCCAGCCGTCGAGCGCGAGCTCGAAATGGCACGGCCCGGGGATGCTCTGGTGCGCCCACACGAACAGCGCGAACAGCCCGAGGCCGACGCGCATCAGGACGAACAGCCAGAGAGCCTCACTCAGCCCCCTCGGCAGGGTCGGAACATTGAGGGACCCGAACCGCGAGCGCAGTCCGCCGTCGGCGGTCGTCATCAGGCCGAGTCTAGCGTCGAGCCTCCACTGCCCGGGCGCGCTCGAGACACGCAGCAGCGTCCGTCACCGAGATCGTCGAGATCGGGGCCCGGAGCAGGGCAACGCCCGACCCGTGGCGGGGTCGGGCGGGTCCGGTCAGCGGGCGGTCAGGGAACGCCCGCCCTCTCGTCAGCCCTTGGGCTCCACCACGATCGTGACCTCGGGCGTCATGCCCGAGTAGACCTTGACGGCCACCTTGTAGGTCCCGAGCGACTTGATCGGCTGCTCGAGGTCGATCTTGTGCTTGTCGACCACGATCCCGCGGCGACCGAGCGCCTCGGCGATGTCCTGGGTGTTGATCGAGCCGTAGAGCTTGCCGCCCTCGCCCACCTTCACGCCCATCGTCAGCGTCGTGCTGCCGATCCGGGTGGCGGCAATCTCGGCGTCCTCCCGCTCGCGCTTGCGCTTCTCCTCGCGGCTCGCGATGTCGTGCTGGTACGCGCGATAGGCGCCGCCCGCGGCCGACACGGCAAGCTTCTGGGGGATCAGGAAGTTGGTGGCGTAGCCATCGGCCACCGTCTTCATCTCGCCCGACTTTCCGAGCTTCGCGACGTCCTTGGTCAGGATCACCTTCACGCGATCGAACCCTCCTTGCTGATCCAGCCGCGGACCCGCGGTCCGAGGCGGCTGTGGCGCAGCGTATCCCCGACGAGCTCGACCAGGCCCGGAACGCGGCGGATGAGCCGCCGAACGGACGACGGGGTGAATCGCCGGACCCGGGCGACGTCGTCGGCGAAGGCCCGGCGGTCGATCCCGAGCTCGTCCAGCTTCTCGTCGAGCACGGCCGACGGAACGCCGTCCAGGAACAGGTCCACCGCGAGGACGACGACCACGAGATCGTCCAACCCACCCACCAACGGCAGGTCATCGGGAACGAGGTCGCGACCGACGACGAGGTAGCCGAGCGCGGCCGCCAGCATCGCCTTGCGGGGCCGGGGCGTCCGGTCGTCGAGCATCAGTGCCCAGAACAGGCGCCCGTACATCGGGGCGCGAGTGGCGAGCGGCAGGAACGCCGTCCAGCCCAGCAACCGGCGGAGCCCGACGTGGTCCCCGCGCCCGGTCCGCTTGCTCTTGTGGTCGTCGCGGGCGTCCCGCGAGCCTCGACCCACCCCGTTCCGCTCCTGTCTCCCGGGGCTCTTCGAATCCGGGGATGGCGAGTCTATCAGCCACGCTGGCCGGGACGCCGAAGCCGGATCGGTCCGACATGGCCGGATCGGTTTGACATCGAACGTCCGTTCGGTATGATCTCTGTGGAAGGAGGCGCCTTGTGACCCGTCACGACGCCGAACGCAAGCGCAAGATCCTCGACGTCATCGCGGCAACGATCCGCGCGCGCGGCTACCCGCCGTCCGTCCGTGAGATCGCCAAGGCCGTGGGATTGGCCTCGACATCCGCCGTCCACCATCACCTCCAGATCCTCGAGCGGGAGGGCTATCTTGAGCGCGGAGCCGCCCAGTCTCGGGCGATTCGCCTCACGCCGATGGCGGCGCTCCGCCTGGGCCTCGCCGCGGAGCTGACCCCGCAGTCGATAGCCACCGAGTCGCACAGCTTGCCGGTCATCGGCGAGATCGCCGCCGGCGGCCCAATCGAGGCCTACCAGGACGCGTCCGAGACGCTGGCCGTCCCGGACATCCTCGCGCCCGCGGGCGACGCGTACGTGCTGCGGGTCCGGGGAGACTCGATGATCGATGCCCACATCGCTGACGGGGACTTCGTCGTCATCCGGCCACAGGAGACGGCCCGGGACGGCGACATCGTGGTCGCCCAGGTCGAAGAGAACGCCGTCACGCTCAAGACCTTCTTCCGCGAGAAGGACCGCGTTCGCCTCCAGCCCGCCAACGCCGCCTATCCGCCCCAGTTCTATCCCGCCGTGCGCATCCAGGGAAAGCTGATCGGCGTCATTCGTCGCCTGGACTGACGGATCCCGGACGCAGCCGGCAGCGTCCGCCGGGATATCCACACGGCCCACAGGCATTCCACCGACCGTCAACACGCGGCCGTCGTGACGTCCACAACTCCGGGCGCCAATTCAGCAAGTCGTGCATAACCCGCTACCGCCCGGCCGGCACCAAGCGGCACCGTCGGACGGCCCCGTCGAGTCCGTGGAGTCCCGCCTCGCATGATCGATCGACTGCCCCCGCAATCCACCGAGGCCGAGCAGTCCGTGCTGGGCTCGATCCTGATCGACCGCGATGCAGTGATCGAGGTCGCCGAGTTTCTCAAGCCCGAGGACTTCTACCGCCAGGCCCACGCGCTGATCTTCACGGTCATGATCGACCTGTTCGAACGGCGGGAGCCGATCGACATCGTGACCGTGGCAGAGGCGCTCGAACGATCCGAGAACCTCGAGTCGATCGGTGGCCGGGCGTACCTGGGGACCCTGTCGAACCAGACGCCCACGGCCGTCCACGCCGTCCAGTACGCGCGAATCGTCGAGCGTAAGGCGCTCCTCCGTAACCTGATCGGGGCGGCCGGCAAGATCGCCGGCATCGGCTACGAGGATCCCGCCGAGGTCCAGGAGGCGATCGACCGGGCTGAGGCCGAGTTGTTCGCCGTCAGCCAGCGTCGCGTGGCGGCCGGCTTCTCGCCTCTTCGAGGCCTGCTCCACGACGCGTACGACCGGCTCGACTACCTCCACGCCCATCGAGGCGAGATCAGCGGGATCCGCACCGGCTTCAACGACCTGGATCAGCTGACCACGGGCCTCCAGAAGAGCGACCTCGTGATCGTCGCCGCGCGCCCGTCGGTGGGCAAGACGAGCCTCGCGCTCAACGTCGCCGAGCACGCGGCCGTCAACGACCGCAAGAGCGTCGGCGTGTTCAGCCTCGAGATGAGCAAGGAGCAGCTCGTGCTTCGGCTGCTGTCGTCGGTCGCCAAGATCGACTCGCAGCGACTTCGAACGGGCTTCCTGGAAGAGCTCGACTTCGCCCGGATCGCGCCAGCCATGAACGATCTGTCGGAAGCGGCGATCTACATCGACGACACGCCCAACATCTCGACCATGGAGCTGCGGACCAAGGCGCGGCGGCTGCAGGCCGAGTCGGGTCTGGACCTCGTCATCGTCGACTACCTCCAGCTCATGCAGGCTTCGACCACCAGCCGCGATGCCAACCGCGTCCAGGAAGTGTCCGAGATCTCGCGCGGCCTCAAGGCGCTCGCCCGTGAGCTCAAGGTTCCGGTCATGGCATTGAGCCAGCTGTCCCGCCAGCCGGAGATGCGCGAGTCGAAGGAGCCCCGCCTGTCAGACCTCCGTGAGTCGGGCAGCATCGAGCAGGACGCTGATCTGGTGGTGTTCCTGTGGCGCGAGAAGGAACGCGGATCGGACGACCAGGTTACCGACGGCGAGGTGGTCAAGCTCAAGCTCGCCAAGCACCGCAACGGCCCGACAGGCGAGATCGACCTGTGGTTCCAGAAGGCCCAGACTCGGTTTGTCAACTACGCGGGTGATCGGTTCGCAGACGTGAGCTGACGCGACCGTGCGGACAGGCGTGACGTTCGGCACGGCAGGCCAGTGCCGACGGCCCGCTCCATGATCGCTCGCCGCTCGCCGGTTGACGGCACGCGTATCCTCCGCGGAAGAGTTCGGAGCCCAGCAAACTCACCTGTGCCAGCGCCGAAGCCGTGCGCCGCCGGTCGCAGCGTCGCCGGATCCGAACGGGGACGCGTGGTCGGAGGAGGGGCACGAGGGATGTTCGAGGATCGCACGCTGACCTGCCGCGATTGCGGCGAGTCGTTCGTGTTCTCGGCTGGTGAGCAGACGTTCTTCGCGAGCAAGGGGCTGGTCAACGACCCGCAGCGATGCGTGGCGTGCCGAGCAGCCGCCAAGCAGGCTCGCGGCGCGGCGCCGGGCACGGCGGCCCGCGAGTATCACGCGGCGATCTGCAACAGCTGCGGCGGCCAGGCCGTTGTCCCGTTCCAGCCACGCAGCGACCGACCCGTCTACTGCAGCTCGTGCTTTGACAAGGTCAGGGCTACCACGGGCACGAGCCCATCGTCCTGATCTGCGTTCACGGCCTGGCTGACTATGCTGGACGTTCCGCAGCAAGGAGGAGCCCGTGGGCGTGATCATCATCCGCGAGATGGTAGGAACCAGTCCCCGATCCTGGAGCGACGCAGCCCGGCAGGCGGTCGCGACCGCCTCCAAGACCGTTCGCAACATTCGGACGGTCGAGGTCGTGAAGTCGACGGCACGAATCGAGGATGGCGAGATCGTCGAGTACCAGGTCGAGCTCAAGATCGGCTTCGAGTACGAAGGCTGAGCCGCGCGCCCTCGCCAGCGACCCCGCTCCATCGAGGAGCTCGAGGGTCCGAGATAAGCGGGTGATGAGCGCGGGTCGGCAAGATCTGCGCCATGCCCAGCACGGCCGTCAGTCAGCACCGCGTTTCCGCGACCTCGACCACCCAAGGTGTCCGCGAGGCATCGTTGCCACCCCAGACGGCACCTTCGCGCGTTGACGATGGCGAGCGATCGTCCGTATCGTTCGCGCCCAACGGTGTATCGGTTCGGGGGGCACGGCCGCGAACCGACCCTCCGACGAGGGGGCAATCAGCTCATGGGCTTGTCGGTGTCGGACCGGGGGTCCCTGGTCCGATGCTGCTTGGCGGCCGGGTTGGTGCGCCGGGCATGATCACGTTCCCGATCATCGGAGCTCGCATCCACCCGCCCCTGCTCCGTCCCGATGTGCTGTCGAGGCAGCGGCTCAACAGCTGGCTCGACGGTGCTGCCACCGGGCGGCTCGGACTCATCGTTGCCGAAGCGGGCTTCGGCAAGACGACGCTCCTGGCCGATTGGGCACGACGCACCACTCGACTCACCGCCTGGTACCGCCTCGAACCCGACGATCGAGACTGGCTGACATTCTCGCGGCATCTCGTCGCAAGCGGACGGGAGCTCGACCCTGAGTTCGCCCCGGAAACCTACTCGCTGATCATGCAGCTCGGACCGGGCGGGCCATCAGCGGAGGAGATCCGCAGCAGCCTTGCCAGTGAGTTTGCGATCTTCGGCGCAGCCCACCCCGAGGGACTGACGCTCATCTTTGACGACTACCACGCCGTGGACGGCAGCACCGAGGTCGCACCGACTGTTCGGGCGCTGCTCGAAGCCACGGGCCCCGGCTTCAACTTGATCGTCGCCTCGCGGTCCCTCCCCAAGCTGCCGCTCAGCCGGCTGCGGGCGCGTGGAGCCATCTCCAAGCTGACCGGCGATGCCCTGTGCTTCGAGGCCGCCGAAGCAGACCGCCTGTTCCGAGATGTGTACCGGCTCCCACTCGAACGCGACGTGGTGGACGAGCTCGTCGAGCGCACAGACGGCTGGGCCGCCCTCCTTAGCCTCGTCCGGGTCAACCTCGAGGAGCAGAACAGGCCAGACCCACACGCACTCATTTCCCAAATCAGTGCTGGCGCCGGCGATCTGTATGACTACTTAGCCGAAGAGGTTGTCGCCAGCCTGCCGCAAGAGCTCCAGGGGTTTCTCGATCGAGTCGCCATCTTGGGGTGGGTGGACTTGCGACTCGCGAGCATCGTGGACAGTAGGTCGTCGAATGAGATTGCAGCGTCCATTGCTTCAACCGAGCATATCGGGCTCCTGACACGACCCGATCCGGGCTCCCCTCACCGGTTCCACCCCCTCGTGCGGGAGTTTCTACTCGCGCGGCTGGAGGCCACGATCGGGCCCGACGCTGTCGCGAACCTTCACCGTCGCATTGCTGCGGCCCTCGAGTCGGACGACTGGCAGACTGCCGCGTGGCATTTTCGGGCGGCAGGTGACACCGTGGCCGCAGCCCATGTGCTCGACTCCTCAGTCGACGACATCTACGCATCCGGGCAGTTTGAACAAGCACGACCATTTCTGGACGGATCGGCGGGCCCAGCCAATAGGCCCTCCGCACTCCTCCTTCGCTCACGGGTGGCTCTCAGCCGTGGCAACCACGAGAAGGCTCTCGAGTTGGCCAACGCGGCCGCAGAGGGAGCCCGTGGTGGACCGCTCGCAGGAATGGCCCTGCTCAACCTCGCCTCGGTTCTCGGGATCGGAGGAATTCCCGAGGCGGCCTTCGAGTCTGTCGAGAAGGCCCTGAAGACCGACCTAACACCAACGCAGCGCAACCTTGCCACGGCAACAATCGCCCTCTGGGAAGCTGAGCACGAAGGCAACCTTGACACGATTGCGGACAACCTCCGCGAACTTGCGGTCCGCCAGGATCGTGCCGGTCATCAGCGTTATGCGGGGGTAACGCGCGTCAACCTTGCGGGCATCCTGTTGTGGTTGGGGGACACGGTCGACGCGATACGCACCGCTGCTCGAGCCGAGGTAGATCTGGGCGCGCCGGGGAGCCCAGAGTACGTGTCCGCTGTCGCCGCGCGAGCCACTGGTCTTGCCCAGCTTGGTCGACTTGATGAGGCTGACAACGCGTTACGGGCGGTCATGGATAGTGGCTCGAGGTTGGATCGCGACGAGGCGGCGATTGAACTTGCCAAGATCTTGGTCCATTTCGGTGCCGTCGACGAAGCGGAGGCGATCTTCGGTCGTGTTGAGCCATCTCTCACAACGCCGCCCTTCAAGGGCGTGCGGCTCCTCGTGGGTGGTCAACTAGCCATCCGGCGAGGTGATCTGGATACAGCTCAGCACATGTCCGACGCTCTGCAAGTCGAGCCATGCCACGACGCAGCGGGAATCTTGCGTGGTCAACTACTAAGGGCGCGAACCGCTGTCCTGAGGAAAGCGCCCGACAGCCACGCCGAGGTCTCCGAACTGGAGAGGATTGCGAGACGACAGCGTTCAAGACCAGGCGCGCGATGCGCAGACATACTGCGCCGCATTGCTGGCGAGGGGCTCATTCGGGCAGAGGTTGTTCAGTTGATGCCAGAGGAGACCTTCGTGTTGTCAATGCTCGCGGACGAGCTGGCCCTGAACCTGGATCGCCTCGCTGAAGACGCCCGTGAGGTCGTCGTCGAGGAGGCGCGGGCACGTCCGTCGCGTTGGTCAAGTGCGCTTCGCCACAGCGTCGCCGCGGACGGCGGGGCGAGCATCACCGCTGCCAGGCTACTGGCGGCGATTGGCGGAAGTGACGACGCGAGTTTCCTCCGGGTCATCGGAGCCTCGAGCAAGGCGGTCCGGCCTATGGCCGCTGCGATCAGTCGACGCCTCGCACCGGCCGTCTATCTGTGGGACCTGGGCCCGGTGCGATTGGAGATCGGGGGAGTGCCCCTCAAGCAGCGACTGCGCCGTAAGGTGCTCGGCCTGCTCTGCTTCCTGGCATCGCATCCCGGTCAGGCAGCATCTCGGGATGAGGCTATCGACGGTCTCTGGCCGGACCTCGGTCCCGACACTGCAGCGAACTCCCTGCATCAGACGATCTACTTCATGCGCAGAGTCTTCGAGCCCGACTATCGAGAGGGGATGAGCGCTGGCTACATCGGATTCGACGGCGAAGTGCTGAGCCTGAATGATCAACTCGTCGGCTCGGCGAGCCGCGATGCGTGGGCTCTGGTTCGTGCAACCAAGCGAGGCGACCCGGGCGCGATTGACCGTCTCTTGGCCCTCTACTCGGCCAGATACGCACTTGATTTCGCCTACGAGGAGTGGGCTTCCGCATACCGCGACAACCTGCACGCTGCGGTCTTGGGTGCCTCCGAGAACGAGATCTCGGAGGCGCTTGTGGCTGGTGACTCCGAGCGCGCCATAAGTCTTGCGCACAGCGTCCTGATCGTAGATCCGACGGCCGACGGGATCGAGCTCCTCCTCGTGCGGGCTTACAGAGCCGCGTCACGACAAGCTGCAGCGGCCGAACAATACGCCCACTATGCGTCCGTCCTGCGCGAGCAACTCGGCGTCGATCCGCCCCCGATCGACAAGCTGTAGCCGAGCGTCGAGAGCTCAGAAGGCCGAGTGGCAGTTCGAAATCGGGGCGAACGGCCTGGTGCCCATAGGTAGGGTTGCGTATTGACCGGTGCGGTGCGGGGCACCTATAGTCCGCCCCGCACTAGTACTTAGGTACGGTGCATCAAGGAACCGCTCGGACGCGCCGATGCCCCACCTGAATTGGGCACTTAGGGTGGGGCGGAGCGAGTAGTGCAACCGACCGACTTTCGAGTCAGGTCGGTTTTCGTGTTCCTATCGGACACGGAGGCCGCAAGGAGGTACGAGCGTGGGACCCGTTAAGTCCTTCAAGGGCTGGTAGATCAAGGAGACCGCGGAGGATCGACCGATGAAGGATCGCCTCATGCGACTCCTGGCCGCCCTCAGCGCAGTGGCCGCCGTGGCCCTTGCCGGAGGAGCGTCGCTTAGGGGCTTCTGAATTACGCTTGCCTCAGTACTCAAGTCCTGTTCCCGCAAGTAGACGAGACTGGCTAGAGTCCGAGCAGTCGGATCACTGAGGTGGGATGCCCAGACGCCTGAAGCTCTACATAGTCGGAGTCGTGGCAACCAGCGCTGCTGCGTTGGTGGCCACGACTCTTCTGGTACCCGTCGACACCGCAATCGGAGCCGGGTTCGGGCTGTCCGGCAGCCAAGGGCAACTGGTCGGCGTTTCCTTCTGGATTGCGATCACCATGCTGGCGTCGGCGCTGCCAGTTCGGATGCCGCGCGGCGCGACGTGGACTGTGTCGATGGCCACGCTGATGGCGGCGGCGATCCTCGGCGGCCCCACGGCCGGCGCTTGGGTCGGCGTGTTTGGCCCCACGGAAGTCCGCGAACTCCGTGGTCGGATCCCGTGGTACGGCTCCCTCGTCAACCACGCGGGCATCGTGATCCCAGCAATCCTTGCCGGAGGTGTGTTCAAGGTCATTGCTGGGACCAGCCACGATACTGCCGAACCGCAGGCGTTCCTCGCATCACTGATCGCGGCTTCGCTCTATCTCGCCGTGAACGCCACCTTGACTGCCGTACTCGTCGCTCTCAGGACGGGCCAGGATGCCCTGGAGATCATTCATTCGGAGGCGCGAGGCATCACCACCAGCGTTGTTGGGCTTGCGCCGCTTGGGTGGCTCATGGCCCAGATGTACACCGTGGCTTGGTGGGCGAGCCTGCTGTTCGCGCTTCCCCTGTACACCACCAGGCTGGCGTATCACAACTTCGTCGAGATGCGGGAGATGTTCACGCAGACCATCACCGCACTGGCCGGTGCGGTGGACAAGCGTGACCCTTACACGAGCAAGCACTCCTGGCGCGTCAAGGAGATCGCCGGCGACATCGGGCGGGTGATGCGTCTTGGCGACGCGGATCTCGAGGCGCTCGACTGGGGCGGCCTGCTCCATGACGTTGGCAAGATCGGGGTTCCGGACAACGTGCTGCTCAAGCAGGAGCGGCTGAACCGCGAGGAGCGGATGCTCATGAATGCGCACCCGGTGCTCGGGGCGCAGATCATCGCGCCGGTTTCCCGGCTGTCCCGAGAGCTGCCGATCATCCGCCACCACCACGAGTGGTACAACG
>Ga0315540_10002451_pt1 | contig 10440 bp, 5 predicted proteins | sample SalMarSW160110MG_FD_203677 | JGI IMG/M metagenome (GOLD analysis project Ga0315540, IMG submission 203677) | Salt marsh sediment microbial communities from the Plum Island Ecosystem LTER, Massachusetts, United States - Salt Marsh Sediment SW1601-10 ... | reverse complement strand
CTGGGCAAAAGGTCAGTTGGTAATGGTTCTAACTGCTCCTGATATGAATAGCCTGGTTTCAAAAATTTCACGGAATGCAGGAGATCTTTTATATTCTTATCAGAAGATTTCGGATAAAAGATTGTTCTCGAGTCTGTACAACGCACAATATGAGCAAGAGAATATTGAAGGGAAATTTTTGAAAAAATATGGCTGGATAATTTATGTTCAGGCTGACTTTAAAGTTGCAATAGATGATTCGGTAAATCACTTTGTTTGGTTGAGACGTTCGCCCGGGAGTGATATGGAACGATGGATATTTGTTCACTGGATTGATAATGCTTCCCCTGTATATCTTAACCCCGATTCTATAAGAGCTATCAGGAACAGGATGACCAAAAAATATTACCAGACTGCAGAGGATTCTGGTTATGTAGTTATTGCACAGGATTATTACACTACAAACGAAGTAAACTTTAATGGCAGATATGCTTTGCTGACGCAGGGATTATGGGATCTGAACATTAAAGGAATGGGCGGACCGTTTGTAAACTACACTTTCTATGATGAAAAAACTGGCCGAATCTATATGCTGGATGGCTCAGTATATGCGCCAAGATATTATAAGAGAAATTTGATTCAGCAGATGGATGTGACGTTGCAATCGTTTATGACAGCGGCACAAATAAAACCTGACAGGAAGGAGGATCTGCTTGATGCAGCAGATGATTGATTTTTATCTGCTCAATACATTTGCAAGTCCCTGCGGTAGTCTGTAATCAGGAAGGTCAGAGACAATTTTTTTAATATACAGTTTTGCACGGTTTGTTTTATCAAACTGCATTTCGTAAAGAGCTCTTCTCGCAAGCATAGTTCCCAGCATATTTTCCATCAGCTTAACATATTTATCTCTGTGTTTCGGCACTCTGAATTCAAAATCCGGATTACCAGCCGGGATGTATTGACTTCCGTTTGTAACTTTAAAAAGAAAAAGATCGGGCACAATTGTATAACCCCTTGGCAGACTGAACCCTCCATGTTGCATTTCATTTTCGAAAATTTCCGGGCCAATGTAAAAACTGACTTTAGAAATATTTGAAGAAACTAATTTTGTCATGAAAGCCTGGTAAGCATTCTCTATTACTGAAGGATCATATTCTTCATCCCTTTCAAATGGGGCAACGGCCTTTAGAAAATTATTAACTTCATTTTCTGCACCGGATAATAATCCGGGATGATCTATCTGAAGCTGATGATAATACCAGGAGCGTCTCAATAATTCTTTATCTACAATTTTAACGTCTTTTCTAAAACCTTCAACAAGCTGAAAATAATAAGAGGGTGAAATAAAATAATCCCACTGATAGCTCAGGATAACAGAGTTTTTATCAGTGCTGTTGATAAGCGCTTTTGTGTAATCCTTAAATGCATAATTATCGTTCTGATTGACATCCGGATATGTAATATATATGTGTGCCAGTAAGATCATCCCAATTAGTGATAAGGACAGTTTGAAAGAATTTTTTTTTAAATCAAAACCTTTAATGAATTTTACAATACCGAAAACCGCAAAGAACGAAAGAGAGATATAAGCAAGTAGAAAATAGGAATCAATGTCGTTAATATCATAATTGATTGAATACAAAACAGTAGTTAAAAAAGTTATCACAAGAAAGGTGAATATTTCTTTAGAATATTTGAATGAACTAAACAAGCCTATCAGGATTACAATTAGACCTAATGTAAATTCCTTTGGCAATTCGTTTATGAAATAGGTCAATTGTTTCTCGGCAGATGCGGTTGATGAAAACAGCCAAACCTGATACTGCTTGCCTGAAACGTGCCTGATAAATCTTTCCAGGTCTACAGGATTTCCCCAGTTCAGCGCAGGATTTTGTGAAGCTCTGATTGGAAGATAAGAGTATAGAAGTAATATAATCGGAACAAATACCAATAACATCCAGCCAATCTGTATTAAACTTTTTTTATTGAATTTATATTTATTGAAATAAAGGTAAGCTGCGCCGGGTAAAATCAGGATTGAAGTCATATGGTTTGAAAAACATAGTGCGAGTGATATTGCAAATAAGATCCAGGGTGATTTATAAAATTTTTCGTTTTCTGATGTTTTATGAAAATAACCTTTTAACAGAAAAAATATTGCTGTTGTTATTAAAAAAAGATGAAGTGAATAAACTTCTACAGAAGTACTTTGTCTCCAGAATGTCTTGCTAAAGGCCAGCACCAAGCCTCCCGCAACTGCAGCAATTACTTTTTTATCTTCAGGGATAATTCCATTATTTATTTTATTGTTAATAGCCTTAGATTTTTCCCTCTTTGAAGTTTTAGACAGGGCAGGTTTTGAATTTGAATCTCCCAGATTATCCAACAAATATTTTGAAGTATAAACAAACATCCAGACTGCTAAAGCACACCACATAGCAGTTAACAGATTCAACTGATAAATTTTGCTAAAAGGTAACGGCAATAACGAAAAGAGATGACCTATAATTGTGAACAGCGGATAACCTGTCGGGTGAGCAATACCAAGTGTTGCCTGAACAGTTGCCAGTTCGCCGGAATCGATTTCAACTACAGATGGAGCAAGTGTGATTAAATAAATTATAAAGACAAAAAGTGCAGTCAGTAAAGCGAAGTTTTTTCTGGCAAATTTAATCATTTTTGTTTTGGGAAAAAGGATGCGAATAATTTATAATTTAATTTAGTTATTTTCGTTAAATGATTTTTCAGCGATGTAAAAGAATTCTCTTTCAGGAAAGAGAGAATTGGTTCTATATTATCAGCCTCCAATATAATTTGTGAATTGCTCAGATTAAATATAGATTGATTTGCCAACTCAAGCTTTTTTAAGAAATTGTAACCTTCTATTAAATCATTTTTATTCTCGTTTATCTTTTTATTTGTTAAAGAGAGTTTTTCTATAATTTGTTTATTCTTTTTGCCCTTTAAGAGCGAGTAATATTTTGCGTCGGTGAGGATTAAGTATTGCAAAACAAACTCAATATCAGTTATACTTCCACGACTTTTCTTAAAATTAAAAATATCTGTTAATACAGAAAGATCTTTTGGATATAATTTTTTTCTCATTTCCAGTATATTTTTCTTCAAATCTATTTTATTCAAATCACCAATTCTTTTGGTAACTGCTCTTGAGAATTTGTTGAATAATTGCTTGTTTCCTTTTACAAAGCTCATTTTGCATAAAGTCTGAAATTCCCACACTCTTGCTCTTTTTCTAAGATATTCTTTGTATGATTCAAATTCCCAGACAAGTTGGCTGCTTTTGCCTTCGGGCCTTAGTCTGCAATCGACATCAAAGGGAGAGAGTTCATGCTTTAGTTTTATTAAAAAGGATTGAAAATCTTTTTCTGCTTTATTGAGTTTATCTAATTTGTCAACCACAAAAATTAAATCAATATCAGAGGCAAAGCTCATTTCGCCCGAACCCAGACTACCCAATGCTGCTATAAAATAATTATTGTTTTTATTTGTGAAAGATGCTTCTAATAAGATATTAATTTTTTCAATAAAAAAGCTTTTTAATAGCTGTGAAACTTTATCAGGTTTTATTAATTTTAAGGTGAACCCACACAACAAATGAAAAAAGAATGTTTTAATCTCCAGGCTTTTCAGCTGTTCAGTATTCAATTTTGCAAATATTTTTTTTGTTATAAAATATTCTCTTAAGTTTTTATCTTCAGCAAACAGATCAATCGCTTTCTGAGAATATTCGCAAATAGTCAGTAAAGCTTGAAAAAATTTTTTATCATTAAATTCAGTGTACCAAATTGATGGAAAGGAAACGTTTCTGATTATCCTTGTAAAGTTTTGTAATATAACATCAGGGCTTTTCGAATTTGAAAGATGATGAAATAAGTTATCTTCAATTTTAAGAAAGGCTGATGTGGAATTTTTATCAAATTGTTTTTGATCGAGTAGATCTTTACCCGTTTTAAGATAGTTCAGGTCCCTTTCTGCCTTAGCCTTATTCTTGAAGGGTACTCCGTCTGTTCGTTTTTCTTTAACCTTCTCACCTAAAATTGAATTGTAAATTTTCAAAACTGAATTTCTTTGAGAAACAACTTTTTTTCTAAAAACCTCCATGTTTTTGTATCCTAAAAAAGAACTAAGATTATTCAGTATTTCTCCTTCACCGGGTATTGTATGTGTTTGTGTGTCGTTCATTAGCTGAAGGTAATGTTCAATTTTTCTATAAAAAATATAAGCTTCAGTTAAATTGCCAGCTTCTTTTGTACTAATTAAGTTTCTGCTTTTTAGTTTTGTAATTGCCTGGAGAGTATTGGATGATCTGATCTCCGGGAATCTGCCTCCATTTAATAATTGTAAAGCCTGAACTGAGAATTCAATATTTCTTATGCCTCCGGAGGTAAGTTTTATATTTTCTTCGTCTTTCAGGTTTTTCTCTATTTCGTGTTTTAGTTTTTTTATCTGTTCAAGTGGAGAGTTAGCAAATGATACTGGATAAATGAAATGTGATAAATAGTTGAAAAATTTAAAATAAAGGTTCTTATCTCCACTTATGAAATCAGCTTTTATAAGCATCTGACGTTCCCAGTCTTCACCCCTGCTTTCATAATAATTGATATAACTTTCATAAGTATTACAAAGCGGGGAATTTTTTCCATCGGGTCGGAGCCTGAAATCCACTCGATAGATATAACCTGAATTCGTAATTGATGAAGCTGATTCAATAAATAACTGTATAACTTCTGTTAAAAATTCATGATAATTTTTTTTATCGGTTAGTCTGGTGTTTTTATCATAAAAAACCATCAGATCTATATCGGAGCTATAGTTTAATTCATTGCCTCCCAGTTTTCCAAGTGCAACAAGACAATATTTCCCCGTTAATTTCCTGAACTGGTATTTGTTTACTATTTCATTATAACAAATTTTGAACAAAACAAAAGAGATGCCTTTTGCAAGTACCGAAAGTTCGTTGGTTATACTATTGAGTGCTTCAATTTTAAGTATATCTTTTAACCCAATTCTTAAAATCTCTTTCCGTTTAATGGCGCGAATGGCATTTAGTTTTGGGTTGATAGAATTATACACGTCCAGACTATTTTTTAGTGATTTACAAAAATCTTCCAATACTAACTTCGATTTGAGGGTTGAAGGATTAACGACCCAGTAAAAGTATTCGGGATCTCTCACAAGGATATCAGTCAGGTAATTACTGTTTGCCGAAATAGCAACTATGATTTCAATATAGTGTGGATATTGCAAGCACTCTTGCAGGAATGTTCTTTTATTATACATTGCATTTATTATTCTTAGAAGATTTGCTTCAGAGGTGCCTGGAAAGTTAAATTTATTTTTTTCTGATTCAATCAGATCACAGAAATTGTCCAGCTGTATAGGGGTAAAATATCCACCTGATATTTCGAGAATATTCGAAATAAAATTTTTAGAAAGTTTTTGATTTTGTTTCTTAAGGCTCAATGTAACATCGAAAATGAAAACAATTGGTACATTAAAATCCGGAAAATAAATTTAACAGGTATCTTATTTATCTTTAAAATTTTAATAATGTTCTTATAATTTTGGAAAACTTCATTATTTCAATTCTTATTGTCTGACTCTTGGTAAATTAATTAGAGCTGCGGTCAAAAACAGTAAATTGGCAAACCAGGCTGTTAGTAAAGGATCTAAAGCTCCGTTCTTTCCAAAAGCCTCACTGACTTTCATAAATACAAGGTATATAAATGTGGCAAGTATGTTAAATCCAACCTGCGCTGCCACTGTTCCTCTTCTCTTGTTTGCAGAAATCGTAAGTCCGAAAAGTACAACTATAAGGCTGGCCATCGGGAAAGAAAATCTTGAATAGTATTCAATAAGAGTGCTTGTAGGGTCATTACCCGCCAGTTTTTGAGTTTTTATTAAATCACTTAGCTCTGCAAGATTCATTTCTTCCGGTTTCTTTTGTTTCTTTACAAGTTCTTCCGGTGTGAAGTTTAAAGTTGAAATAACCTTTTTATTGAAATAGTTTATTTTCTGACCGGTTGAATCAAATGTTCTTTGTGTTCCGTTGAATGCAGTCCAGTCATCTTTAGTAGAATCATAGACCATTTTAGCGGCATCTATTCTCGATACCATTTTAGTAATATCGTTATTATCAAAATTTTGAACGCTAACTCTGTTGGCTTGTTCTTGCGATTCATCAAAGTATGAAATATTAACAATTCTAGTTTTTGAATCCTGGAAAAACAAATTGGTACCGCCGCTCGAAAATCCTTTGTTTAGGTAGTTTCTTTCAATATTAATTTTTGTCTGGTTAGCCATCGGAACTATATAACCTGCAAAATAAATTGAGAAAAGACTTATGAATAGTGTTGTAACAAAGAAGGGTGCCATAAATCTGTACATACTTATTCCACTTGCCTTGATTGCGGTAAGTTCGCTGAGATTTGAAGCTCTTCCGACAGTAAACAATGCCCCGAATAAAACTGCAACAGGCGTCATCAGTTTAATCATGTCAGGAAGGAAAACCAGATAATAATGGAAAACGACATGATAGGGAACACTTTGATCTATAAAATCATCCAGGTTTTCCATTACGTCAATAATTACAAAGAGCAGAGAAAAAGCTATCACCCCAAAGAAGATCGTCTGCAAAAATTGTTTTATCAGATATTTATCAAGAATTTTCATCTATAGTTTCTTCTTCAGTTTGCCATTGTTTTGGAAGTAATTTCTTTAAGAAGGAAAAGTTCAAAGTTACAGTTTCCTGAACAGTTTTCACGGTCAAAATTAAACCCGCTACTCCAATAATGATATTTGCTGCCCACATTCCCAGGAAGGGAGAAAGCATATTCCTGTTTCCTAGCTTTTCGCCTCCTATTAGAGATGCCCAATATAAAAGAAAGAAAAAGAGGCTTATACTTGCGGCAACTCCGAAGCCACCTTTTTTTACCATAATTCCCAGCGGTGCTCCTATTAGGACGAAAACTAAACATGCAAACGGCAAGGCATATTTTTTATATACTTCTACCCAGTAGCTATTAATCTGGTCCTGCATATATTCAACTCTTTGAGCATGAGAGTTAATTAAGTTCTTTATGGTTTTTAATCTTTGAATAGTTTGAATATAAATTAAATTTTTTTGAGGTTTTGAATCACCCGAATACTTAAAATTAAATGTCGAATCATTAAAGAAATATTTTTTTGTTTGTTTTGATAAACTGTTCGAATAATCTGCCTTTATTATTTGAAGACTGTCAATAATTGCAAGCATAGCATCAGTGCTTAATTCTCTGTCACCTCTTGGCTGTCCCGGCGCAGATTGGTGAAATGAAAACTGACTCGCTTCCATTGCAATTCTATGTTTCTTAAAAATTAATTTTCTATAGAGATTAGGATTCCTGAGATCTGATTCATGAATCTCACCATTCCATAGGTCCATAATTAGTTTAGTCTGATCAGGCGAGAAAAAAATTTTTCCTTTATGTGCTGTGACAACATTAACTTTTGAAGGATCTGTATAATCATAAATCGTTACATCTGATAGTTCATTAGTCTCTTTGTCTATTCCACGGGCGAGAATAGCGTAGTTTGTAACTTCCTCTGAAAATACTCCCGGTACTAAAGAAAGTGTTGGCTTCTGCCTCGAAATGTCCTGCATGAGTACTTTAGCTTTGTGGTTTGCATCCGGCAAAACGTCGTTATTAAATAAGAGCAGTAAGTATCCTACAAAAACACTGGCAAGAAGAGGTGCAGCCATCATTCTGTAAAGACTTGCACCGGCAGATTTTAATATAGTTATTTCATTATTTTGCGACATATTTCCAAAAGCCATAAGTGTAGCAACAAGTGTGGCCATAGGAATAACCAAAACCACCATCCATGCAAGGTTATACATTATTAGTTGAATGATTACCCAGATGCTGAGACCTTTTCCAACAAGCCTGTCTGCAAATTTCATCATAAACTGAAGGACAAAAATGCCTGTCAGGGTAACGATGGAAAAGGAAAATGGAATAAAGTGATTTTTTAATATATACCTGTCTAAAATCATGCTGTCAATATAATAAAGTGTCTGATAAAGATTAACTTTGACACTTATATTATATGAATATTCTTTGCATTATTTATATATTTCATTACGTATTTTAAATAATTATGTCGGTATCAAATTCATTTTAATTTGTTCCGGTTTTCTCTATAAACACTTACAAAGGAGAGACCATCTGTGCAAAATATAATTAATTATATTAAAGAAAATGAAAATACATATATAGAAGAACTAAAGGAATTTTTGAGAATTCCAAGTATAAGTACACAACTTGAAAATAAAGTAGATATAAAACGGGCAGCAGACTTTGTTGCTGAAAAACTAAAAATCGCCGGGATGAACAGGGTTGAAGTTTATAAAACTGAAGGTCATCCCATAGTTTATGGTGAATGGCTTGGTGCACCCGGTAAACCCACAGTTTTAATTTATGGGCATTACGATGTCCAACCAGTGGACCCGGTTGAGCTTTGGGACAGCCCGCCTTTCGATCCGATAATAAAAGATGGAAAAATTTACGCGCGTGGTGCAACCGATGATAAAGGTCAGATGTATATGCACATTAAAAGTGTTGAAGCATATTTTAAAATGCAGGGTAGTCTTCCTGTAAATGTAAAATTTATAATTGAAGGGGAAGAGGAAATAGGAAGTGAAAGCCTTGAATCATTTATTAATAACAACACTGAACTTTTAAAATGTGATTCTGTACTTATTTCCGATACTGCTTTATATGGACCGGGTATTCCTACTCTTACTTACGGACTAAGAGGTTTGTGTTATATGGAGGTAGAATTGACCGGGCCAAACAGAGACCTGCATTCCGGTACCTTTGGTGGGGGGGTGGCAAATCCAATTAATATTCTTGCTGAAATTATTTCAAAGCTTCAGAATAAAAATGGTAAGATTACAATTCCTCACTTTTATGATAACGTAAAAAAGTTAACTAAAAAAGAAAGAGATGGATTCAAAGCTTTAAAATTTTCAGAGAAAAAATTTGCCAAAGAACTAGGTGTTGCTGAGTTAAAAGGTGAAAAGGGATATACAACGTTAGAAAGAATCTGGGCTAGGCCAACACTGGATTGTAATGGAATTATAGGTGGTTTTACTACCGATGGTGCAAAAACTGTATTACCCTCAAAAGTAATGGCAAAAATCAGTATGCGTCTTGTTCCGGATCAGAACCCTAAAAGAATTGGGAAGAATTTTGAAAAATATATTAAATCATTAGCACCGAAATCTGTAAGGGTGAATATTAAAAATCTGCACGGAGCTCATCCTGTCCTCACTCCACTAGATAGTAATGCAACTGTTGCTGCAGCAAAAGCAATGGAAAAAGCATTTGGTAAAAGAATTGTTTATATGCGCGAAGGAGGTTCAGTACCAATCGTTACGGTTTTTACTAAAAAACTTAAAGCTCCTGTAGTGCTAATGGGGCTAGGGTTAAATACAGAAAACCTACATTCACCTAATGAGCATTTCAGTCTTAAGCATTTTCAGCTGGGAATTATAAGCTCAGCTTATTTTATGCAGGAATATGCGGCTTGACTGTATTTTTCTGATACAAAATTGCTGATAACTGACTCTTTGATTACTATATAATTAGTCAAATCTTACCTATTTTCTTCTTAATCAAAGAAAAATGACAAGGCATAAAAATTGTGTATAATTTTTAGGTTATTCGTTGAGTTACGGCCGTATGTTATAAATAATCGGAAGGGTGATGAGAAAATTTTTAACTCTTATATTCATAATAATACTTTTAATACTCGCTTTCCTTTGGATAAGGTCCTGCTACCAGGCTTCAGAGAAATCGACTGGAATCCAGAATGAACAGGCTGCCACATCTGCGAAAAAAGATGAAGATATTCAAAGATATAACCTCGGAGTAAGAAAAAGCCAATCAGAAAATAATGGTCCGTGTGATACTCTTGCCGTTAGGGAATATGTAATTAATAATTATCCTTCCGGAACTTACCTTGTTGACTTTGATAAGACCTTAACATTTAACGTTCCTAAATCAGCAGTAATTTATTACAACAGGGGAGGCAATCAATATATTTTTGCATTAATTGCCAGATCAAAACCGGGAAAGAGATTTATTGAACCTAAAAATATTGTTGGATATGATCAAAGTTTTATCGACCTTGACAGTACAAACCTTGGTACAGCATTCTTTTATTTAACCTTGTTTAAATGTGAAAGAAATCATCTTTCTTTTATCTGGGAGGCTCCTGTACCGTCACATGGCGGACTAAACAGGATGTATATGGAAAAATGGGCATATTTGGGTATCCCCTACGTAAAAATTGATTTTCATTATGCACGTGGTATAGGGCACATAGACTATAATTATTTTCTGGTGAATGGCATAGACTCTCTCCCGCACCTTTTAATGACTTGGGAAGGCA
>Ga0315540_10002450_pt1 | contig 10441 bp, 6 predicted proteins | sample SalMarSW160110MG_FD_203677 | JGI IMG/M metagenome (GOLD analysis project Ga0315540, IMG submission 203677) | Salt marsh sediment microbial communities from the Plum Island Ecosystem LTER, Massachusetts, United States - Salt Marsh Sediment SW1601-10 ... | reverse complement strand
CCCCGCCCACACCCGTACCGAGGATCACCCCGAAGACGACCTCGGCTCCGGCTCCGGCCCCGTCGGTGGCTTCGGAGAGGGCGAAGCAGTTGGCGTCGTTCATGAGGCGCACGGGGCGGTCCAGGCGCTCCTGGAGGTCTTCGTCGAACGCATGCCCGATCAGCCAGGTGGAGTTGGCGTTCTTCACCTTTCCCGTGGCGGGTGAGATCGTGCCGGGAATGCCGATCCCGACGGGACCCGTGCCTCCGGCTTCGCTCTCGATCTCCGCGACGAGGTCCGCCAGCGCGTCCAGCGTGCCCTCGTAGCTCCTCGGCGTGGCGATCCGGCGGCGCGCCAGCTCCCGGCCACGCTCGTCCAGCGCCAGCCCCTCGATCTTGGTGCCGCCCAGATCGATCCCGACGTGGATCTTCACGAACTCCGACCCGTCATCGACGCGTCGTCACGCGCTCGGCGCGGTGATAAGCCTCGTACAGCTCCGAGGGCTTGTTCGCGTAGAACTCCACGTACCCGCAAGAGCCGCAGACGCTCGCGTGGATGCCGGTGCTCGCCGGTTCGGGTAGCGGCCCCCGATCCGGGTGCCGCTCGATGCCCACGACCACCCTGGGTCCCAGGGCGTCGGCGAGGTAGGCTCCGTCCATCATCTGATCGGAATTGCATTTTGGGCAGCGGTGATAGGAGCTCATGGGTTCTCCTCCCGGAGGAAAGGAGCGCGGAGACGGAGACGGCTCGCGCCGTCCCCGCCGGTCCGTCACCGCGGCGTGCTCCCGAGGGTCATCCAGGCCTGAGCACGCTCCTGATAGTAGCGGGCCTTCTGCTCGTTCTGATTCTGGATGGCCGCCTGCGCCAGCGCCAGGTATGCCCACAGATAGTAGTTCGGGATCCCGATGGTCGACTGATCCGGCCAGTGGCCCCATGCGTCGGGGATGCCCGTGTGGTGGACGAACACGCTGTCGACGAGCACGGCGGTCCTCGGCACGTCCACGAAGTCACCCGTGACCGCCCGGTAGGGAGACTGCTGCATGTGGATGATTCCGGGATCCGCGGAGTCGGGCAGTGGGCCGTTGTGCAGCTTGAACGCCAGGCCCTGACGGACCAGGTAGTCGTTCACGCCGAGCGCGGAAGCGGCATTGCCGCTCGAGGCGAAGTAGATGGGGCGTTGGCCGATGACCTGGTTGATCATCGTCAACGCGTACTGCTGCCAAGGGTAGAGCGGCTCTCCCGCATGGAGCGTGGCGTCGACGTTGCCCATCGTCAGCGTCTGGTCCTTGCTCAACGTCGCGTACCCGCCGGCGACCCGATCGATGGTCGCGTCGTCGAGAGGGAGGATCGTCTTCGTGGGTGCCTCGATCGGATGCCCCACGATGATCGGAACCTTGCCGGCTGCCCGGACGGAATCGGCCTGGGCGGAGTCGGCCACGTAGGCCGCTGCCGTATTGGCGTACGTGTAGGGCCGCTGGCAGATGTTGCGTGACCAGTCGTCCGAGGCGTGCACGCCCGGAGGGCAGGGCCGTGTCAGATGCTTCGCCTGCTTGGCGTACCAGGGCGTGTTCAGATACGACGTTACGAGCACGGTCACGTCCCGGCGCACGCCCTTGACCTCCTGCTCGTACCAGAGCGGGAAGGTGTCGTTGTCTCCGTTGGTGAAGAGGACCCCGTACGGCTCCACGCTCATCAGCAGGTTGTAGGCCCAGTCACCCGCCGTGTGGTCCTTGGCCCGGCTCGCCCAGCTCCAGTTGAAGACCATGGGGATGAACGCGAGCGCGAGAACGGGCCCCGCTTTCGCGAGACCGAGGCGCATCTCGTGGGCCGTCTCGAGCCAGAGGGAGGCGATGCCCATGCCGGCCCAGAGCCCCCACACGGAGAAGCTGACGACGAAGAAGTAGTCGCGCTCCCTCACCTCGTGCAGGCTCATGTCGTTGACCGGCGCGTGCAGCGAGTACCCGTACTTGAAGTTCAGGTAGTAGACGAGCCCGAGCGAGACCGTGACGAAGAGGGTCACGAAGAACGCGAAGCTCGCCTTGTCGCGCTTCGCGTGCTCGACGGCGCCCCAGAATCCCAGGCCCCCGAAGATCAGCGTGAAGAAGATCCGGATGCCCCCGAGGACGGTGTCGGTTCCGTTCAGCGCCCGCGCCCACTGCCAATTGAAGTACTGCAGGTAGTTGGCGATCTGGGACTGAAGAGGCGCCAGCCGCGGCAGGAGCGGCGGCTTGTCGTACTGCGTCCGGTTGAGTGCCGCGGAGAGGTTGGCGCAGCCGGCCTTCCCGTAGGTGATGATCGCTCCGAGCGCCGAGGGTAGGCTCGGACAGGTCGGTGACGCTTCGTTGATGACCGGGTCGAGGCCGGCTCGGATCGGGAGCACCAGGTGGATGCTCAGGCCCAGGAAGGCCGCGGCCAGTCCGGCCGCGTAGAGCTTCCAGTTCAAGAACGCTCGCGGATGCACGACCAGGACGAACACGGCGATGGCCGGCGCCACGAGGAACGCCATCAGGTGGTTGCCCACGCTGAGCGCCAGGATGAACGCCATCAGCACGAGCAGGTTGTCGTTCTTGCTCTTGCCCAGGTTCTCCTGCCAACGGAATGCCAGCCAGGAGAGCAGCGCGATCGTGAGCAGGCTGACCGTGTAGACCTTCTCGTTCACGTCCGACTGGTTCCAGACCGTGAACGCCGTCGCGCTCACCAGCACCGCCGCGGCCGCGCCGATGAGGCGGAAACGCCGGTCCTCGCTGAAGTAGCGCAGGATGTGGTGCACCACGAGGAACCAGAGCGCGTGCGCCCCCGCGCTCATGAACGCGCTGAAGAGGTTGACGCGCACCGCCACACTGAGCCCCAGAGGTGACAGAAGAACCGTCCATGCCCGGGCCAGCACCACGAAGGTCGGATTGCCCGGGGGATGCGGGATCCCGAGGATGTGCGCCGTCGCGATGTACTCGCTCGTGTCCCAGAACGCGGTGGTGCGCGACAGCGTCACGGCGTACAGCGTGAACACGAGGGCCCCGGCCAGGGCCGCCCACCCGTACGGGGGACGTACGGAGGCGTCCGCGGTGGCGGACTTCATCGTCTTGGCGTACTCGCCCGGGTCGGTCATCGGTCGTGTCTTTTCTGGTTCGAGAATAATTCGAAAAGATAACGCTTGGACTCTGCGCAGGAATGATCCGGCCAGGGCGGTTCCATCATCTGGATTGCGACCCCGAGCCCCTACGAAGATGCAGGCAGCCCCATGCATCGACCTCCACCGTCCACTCCGGGGGCACCCAGGTGGTCGCGCTGTACTCCTGGATCACGATCGGACCCTCGAGTGCGTGTCCCGCCCCGAGGTGCTTGCGCCATACCCTCCGGCCGGGAAGCGAACGCCCTCCGTAGAAGATGGTCGTCTCCTCTACGGGGGGCGGTTCCCGTGCCTCGGGCAGGGTCGGGACGTCCAGCTCCACGGCCGGCGCGGTGACCACGGCGCGGAGCGTGACGGCCTCCACCGGCGCGTCCAGGCGCTGGTACCCGTAGCGCTCGTCGTGGGCCTGGTGGAAGCGCTCGACCCAGCCGCTCGCCGGAACCCGGAGCTCGAAGCTCTGCCCGCGGTAGCGCGCGTCCACCCAGCGCTCGACCGCTAGCGCGTCGGGATCGGCACCCTCCTCCAGCATCTCGCTGCGCGCCTGTCGCTCGAGCTCCTCGAACGCGCTCGCGACGACGACATCCACGTCGTCGGCGTCGGTCGCGACGAGGACCGTGCGTGACGCCTCGCGGGTGACGGGCGAGGCGAGCATTCCGTAGGCCGAGAGGAGGCCCGGATCGGGGGGAACCAAAGCGCGCTCCGCACCCAGGCGGCTCGTGAGCTCGGCGACGTGCAGGGCGCCCGCGCCGCCGAACGCCACGACCGCGAAGTCCGCCGGGTCGTAGCCGCGCTCGACGGAGATGACCCGCAAGGCGCGCTCCATGGCCGTGTCGGCAACGGCCAGGATGCCTTCGGCCGTCTCCTCCGGACTCTTGCCCAGCCCGCGGGCGATGGCCTCCAGCGGCTCGCGGATGGCGTCGCGATCGAGGTGACCCTCGCCGCCCAGGAACGCGTCCACCGGCAGGCGTCCGAGCCAGACGTGCGCGTCGGTGACGGTCACCCCCTCGCCGCCGCGGCCGTAACAGACCGGGCCGGGGTCCGCGCCCGCGCTCTGGGGCCCGACCCGGAGCGCTCCCCCCGCGTCGAGGCGCGCCAGCGAGCCTCCCCCGGCCCCGACCGTGTGGATGTCGATGACCGGGATGGCCACCGGCTGACCGTCGATCTCGAACTCCCGGGTCTGCAGGGGACGGCCGGGACAGAGCGACACGTCGGTGGAGGTCCCGCCCATGTCGAAGGACAGGATCCGCTCGTGTCCCGCCCTGCGTGCCCAGGTGAGCGCTCCCACCACGCCGCCTGCCGGGCCCGAGAGCACGGTGTGCACGGGCTCACGACGCGCCCGTGCCACCGGGAGCGCGCCGCCGTTGGAGCCCATGATCGTCACCCGCTCCGCGCCCGACTCGTCGGAGAGACGGCCCAGATAGCGCGACATGACCGGGGCCACGTAGGCGTTGACGACGGTCGTCGAGGTTCGCTCGTACTCACGGAACTCCGGCAGGAGCTCCGAGGAGATCGAGAGCGGAAGACCGGTGCAGTCGAGCGCCTCCGCCACCGCCCGCTCGTGCTCCGGGTTCGCGTAGGCGTGCAGGAGACACACGGCCACCGCGTCCGCCGCCCGCTCGGTGACGAGGGTGGCCAGCGCCTCCAGGACCGAAGGGTCGAGCGGCTCGACCTCCTCGCCTCGGGGACCGAGGCGCCCGGGCACCCCGAGGCGGTCGTCGCGCGCGACCAGCGGCGGGGGGCGATGCCCCACCAGCGCGTACAGCTGCGGCCGGTTCTGGCGGCCGATCTCGATGACGTCCTGGAACCCCTCGTTGGTGACCAGCACCACGCGGGCACCTCGGCGCTCGAGCAGGGAGTTCGTGGCCACGGTGGAGCCGTGGAGCAGCACCCAGGGTCCGCGCTCGCCCAGAATGCGGCGCGCCCCGTCCAGCACGGCCTGGGCGGGGTCGGAGGGGGTGGAGGGGACCTTCAGCGTCTCCACGCGCCCGTCGGCGAGCAGGACCAGGTCCGTGAACGTGCCCCCCGTGTCGACGGCGAGCAGCGCCGTTGACGGTCCGCTGGCGCTTCGGGACATTGTCTCGCTCATGAATGCGGGCTCCTGCCCGGGCAGACGGATTTCCACGCGACCTTCATCGATGCAGTCCTTTCCGTCGTTCGATCGATTCGTGGCGCATGCCGTTGGCTCGCGTGTCGTGCCGGTCTGGAAGGAATTCCTCTTCGACGTCGACACCGCGGTCACCGCCTACGCCAAGCTGGCCCGGCCTCCCTTCGGCTTCCTGCTCGAATCCGTCGTGGGAGGAGAGCAATGGGCCCGCTACACGTTCCTCGGTACCCGCCCCTCGGCCGCGTGGCGGCTCCACGAGGGATCGGTGTCCTGGTGGACGCCCGACGACGGGTGGGAGCCCGTCGACACCGACGATCCCCTCGGCGACCTGGATGCCCGCCTGAAGGAACGCGCACCGGCCGCCGTCGAAGGCCTGCCCCGCTTCTGGGGTGGGGCCGTAGGGTACTTCGGATACGACGTGGTGCGCCAGGTCGAGCGTCTACCGAATCCTCCCGAGGACGATCTGCACGTGCCCGACGGGATCTTCCTCTTCACCGACACGGTCCTCGCCATCGACAACCTCAAGGGGAGGGCGATGGCCATCGCGGCCGTGCGGGTCGAGGACGGGCTGCCGGAGTTCGAGCTCCGGGCGCGCTACGATGACGCGCATGGACGTATCGACGGCTTGGTCGCGGAGCTGGCCGCGGCCGAGCCGCCGGAGCCGCTCACGCTCGGGGCCGAAGCGGAGGCGGACCCCGGCTTCGAGAGCTCGATGGCGCGCGAAGACTTCGAGGCCGGCGTGGAGCGCATCCGCGAGTACATCCGCGCCGGCGACGCCTTCCAGGTCGTCTTGAGCCAGCGACTCGGGATCGAGCTGGACGCGACCCCCTTCGACCTCTACCGTGCGCTCCGATCGCTGAACCCTTCGCCGTACCTCTATTTCCTCGAGCTCGACGGCCTGACGCTGGTGGGCAGCTCGCCCGAGGTGCTGGTGCGCCTCGAGGACGGGGTGGTGACGGTGCGGCCCATCGCGGGAACCCGTCCCCGAGGAAAGACCATCGAGCAGGAGCAGGCGCTCGCCGACGAGCTCGAGCGTGACGAGAAGGAGCTCGCGGAGCATCGCATGCTCGTCGATCTGGGCCGCAACGACGTCGGCCGGGTCGCCGAGTACGGGACGGTCCACGTGCCCGAGCTGATGGTCGTCGAACGCTACTCCCACGTGATGCACCTGGTCAGCCAGGTCGAGGGGAAGCTCCGGGCCGGCCTCGACGCGATGGACGTCTTCAAGGCGTGCTTCCCGGCGGGCACGGTCTCCGGTGCGCCGAAGATCCGCGCCATGGAGATCATCGACGAGCTGGAGCCGGTACGTCGGGGCCCGTACGCCGGCGCCGTGGGCTACTTCGCCTACGGCGGCGCGAGCATGGACACGGCCATCACGATCCGCACGGTCGTGGTGGCGGACGGGAAGGCGTACGTGCAGGCCGGCGCGGGCATCGTCGTCGACTCGAATCCGGCGATGGAGTACGAGGAGACGCTCAACAAGGCTCGGGCCCTGCTGAGGGCGGCGGCGATGGTGGGTACGGCCCGGTAGAGGGGCCCGAGGAGGACTTCTCTTCCTTCACGGGACTGGCGGGGACGCCGTCGCCGATGATCCTTGCCCTCACCGCGGGGGTGGTCATAGGGTAGCGGACGCCCGGGAGGGCGGCGGTAGCCCTCCCGACCCTCCTCCGGCCAAGGGAGCCGTACATCCCATGCCCGTCACCTTCAAGGTCAACGGGAATCCGGTCACGCTGGACGTCCCGTCCGACATGCCTCTCCTTTGGGCCCTGCGCGACGCGCTGGACCTCAAAGGCACCAAGTTCGGCTGCGGCATCGCCATGTGCGGCGCCTGCACCGTCCACCTGGACGGCAAGCCCACCCGGAGCTGCGTCACTCCGGTCTCCTCGGTGGAAGGCCGAGCGGTCGTCACCATTGAAGGGCTCTCGCTCGACGGCTCGCACCCGCTCCAACGCGTCTGGCGGGAGATGGACGTGCCGCAGTGCGGATACTGCCAGGCGGGGCAGCTCATGACGGCCTCGGCGCTGCTGGCGACGAACCCGCGGCCGACCGACGAGGAGATCGACGAGGCCATGAACGGCAACCTGTGCCGGTGTGGCACGTACCTCCGTATCCACGCGGGCATCCACGAGGCGGCGCGGCGAATGGCCGCGGCGAGCGAGGCGGGCGGGGCCGATGCGCCGACGCGTGCCGGAGCGTCCGCTGGGATGGAGGAGAGGCCATGAAGACGCGACTTCTCCTCGATCGGAGGCAGTTCCTGAAGGTCGGGGCCGCGGCGGGAGGCGGCCTCCTGATCACGAGCTGGCTCGGCTGCCGGGGCTCGGGCGGCGGCGGTGACGGCATGCCGCCCGAGTTCGACCTCGAGGCGTTCATCCGCATCGAGGCGGACGGTTCGGTGACGATCATGGCGCAGAACCCGGAGGTGGGGCAGGGCGTGAAGACCGAGCTGCCCATGCTCATCGCCGACGAGCTGGACGTGGCATGGAAGGACGTGACGGTCGAGCAGGCGGACCTGAACACGGAGCACTACCACCGGCAGGTGGCCGGAGGGAGCACCTCCACACCCACGCAGTGGCTTCCGATGCGGCGTGTGGGCGCGGCCGGCCGGGCCGTGCTCGTGAGTGCCGCCGCCGCCACGTGGGGCGTGCCCACAGCCGAGATCGAGACCTCGGCGGGGGTGGCGCACCACCAGGCCAGCGGGCGCAGCCTGACGTACGGCGAGCTCGCCGCGAAGGCGGCCTCGATGCCCACGCCGGATCCCGAGTCGGTGCCGCTCAAGGACCCGGCGGATTTCCGGATCATCGGCACACCCATCGCCGGTGTGGACAACCCGTCGATCGTGACGGGCAAGCCGCTCTACGGGATCGACGTCGTGCGTCCGGGGATGCTGTACGCGGTGTTCGAGAAATGTCCGGTGTTCGGCGGCGAGGTGAAGACCGCCAACCTCGACGAGATCCGCTCGGAGCCCGGCGTGCGGCACGTCTTCGTCGTGGAAGGCGGGGACAATCTCTCGGGTCTGCTGGGTGGGGTGGCCGTCGTGGCGGACAGCTGGTGGCTCGCGCACAGCGCCAGGAAGAAGCTCCGGGTGACGTGGGACGAGGGGTCGACCGCGAGCCAGAGCACCGACGGCTTCGCCCGGAAAGCCTCCGAGCTTTTCGCGAACGCGCCCGAGCAGGCACTCCGAGACGACGGTGACGTCGAGTCCGCCCTTCAGAGCGTGCGCCGGAAGGTCGAGGCGGAGTACGCGTACCCGTTCATCGCGCATGCGCCGCTCGAGCCCCAGAACTGCACGGCGCACTACCAGGACGGGAAGCTCGAGCTGTGGGCGCCGACGCAGACCCCCGCGGGTGGACGGCAGCTCGTGGCCGAGACGCTCGGCATGTCCCAGGGAGACATCACGCTGCACCTGACGCGCGCGGGCGGGGGGTTCGGCCGGCGCCTGAGCAACGACTACCTCGTGGAGGCCGCCCGGATCGCCAAGGAGGTGGGCGTTCCCGTGAAGCTCCTCTGGAGCCGCGAGGATTGCATGCACCACGACTTCTACCGCCCTGCCGGCTTCCATCGGCTGGAAGGAGGCGTCGACGCAGCGGGACGACTCGTGGCCTGGCGGGACCATTTCGTTTCGCTGGGACGCGGCGGACGGTTCGCGCCCAGCGCCGGCATCTCGTCGGACGAGTTCCCCGCGGGATACGTCCCCGGGTTCTCGCTCGGCGCCTCGCTGATACCGTGCGGCGTGCCGACCGGAGCGCTGCGCGCCCCGGGGAGCAACGCCCTCGCCTTCGTCTTCCAGTCGTTCATCGACGAGCTGGCGCACGCCGCCGGGAAAGACCCCGTCCTGTTCCGTCTCGATCTGTTGGCCGCACGGAGCGGGGAGACCCGACTCGATGCCGGGCGGATGAAGGCCGTCCTCGAGATGGTGGCCGCGCGAGCCGATTGGGGCGCCAACGCGCGCCTGCCGGATGGGACGGGAAAGGGGGTGGCCTTCCACTTCAGCCACCGGGGCTACTTCGCCGAGGTCGTGCAGGCGCGGGTGAGCCGGGCCGGAAAGGTGGCGGTCGAGAAGGTGTGGGTGGTGGGTGACATCGGTCGTCAGGTCATCAATCCGCTGAACGCCGAGAACAACGCGCAAGGCGGTGTGATGGACGGACTGTCCCAGGCGCTGGGTCAGGAGATTACGATCTCGGGTGGGCGTACGCGCCAGGGCAACTTCGACGCCTACCCGCTTCTACGGCATCGGGACCGGCCCGAAGTGGACATCCACTTCCTGGTGACCGAGAATTCGCCCACGGGCCTCGGAGAGCCGGCGCTTCCTCCGGTGATCCCGGCGCTGTGCAACGCGATCTTCGCCGTGACGGGAAAGCGTATCCGCTCTCTGCCGATCTCGAAGCACGACCTGAGCCCGAGCTGAGCAACACCCGACGAAACCACTTCCGCGTCCGGGCGCCACTCGACGGCTCCCGGAGGAACCGAGAGCGAGGCCACCGATGCACACCCCCGATCCACATCGCTACGACACGGAGGACTTCTACCGACGCTGCGGACGGTCGGGCCTGAAGCTGCCTCTGGTGTCGCTGGGGCTGTGGCACAACTTCGGACGCGAGGACTCGTACGAGAATGCACGCGCGATGGTGCTCGGCGCCTTCGACTCGGGGGTCACCCACTTCGACCTCGGCAACAACTACGGACCTCCACCCGGAGCCGCGGAGGAGACACTCGGCCGCATCCTCCGGGAGGACCTGGGGCTCTGGCGCGACGAGCTCGTCATCTCGACCAAGGCCGGCTGGGACATGTGGCCGGGCCCATACGGAGACCTCGGTTCGCGGAAGTACCTGCTCGCCTCGCTCGATCGCTCCCTCGAGCGTCTCGGCCTCGACTACGTCGACATCTTCTACCACCACCGGCCCGACCCCGACACGCCGCTCGAGGAGAGCATGGGCGCCCTGGCCCACGCGGTGCGGAGCGGCAAGGCCCTCTACGCCGGGATCTCGAGCTACGGGCCGGAGCGCACGGCGGAGGCGGTGAGGATCCTGCGCGACATGGGCACGCCGTGCCTGGTGCACCAGGTGAAGTACAGCATGTTCGAGAGAGGACCCGAGGCGGGACTCTTCGAGGTGCTCGAGGAGGAGGGGGTCGGCTGCGTGGCGTTCAGTCCGCTCGCGCGCGGGCTTCTTACCGACCGCTACTTCGAGGGGGTCCCCACCGACTCCCGGGCCGCGAGTGATTCCCCCTTCCTC
>Ga0315540_10002449_pt1 | contig 10441 bp, 11 predicted proteins | sample SalMarSW160110MG_FD_203677 | JGI IMG/M metagenome (GOLD analysis project Ga0315540, IMG submission 203677) | Salt marsh sediment microbial communities from the Plum Island Ecosystem LTER, Massachusetts, United States - Salt Marsh Sediment SW1601-10 ... | reverse complement strand
GACCTCGACGCCGAGGCTGCGGCGCGACGCGAGCGCCACCACCTCGTCGGTCGGGAACTGCCGCTCGGCCAGGATTCCAAGCATCTCGCGGCCCACATTGCCCGTGGCGCCGACCACCGCGACCTTGTATCCCATGCTTGATCCTCCAAAGCCCTCTGGTTCGACCTGAGTCGAACCAGCGCTTTTAGGCGTAATACCTCGGTGTTTCAACGCCAGGCTTGCCGGTGATCGGGTCAGCCGGCACATGACATCGTTGGCTCGCGCCGCCGCTCGCTGGATGCGGGAGCGCACCGCACCTCGATGGCAGGCCGGACCGGCAGAATAAGGGCGGCGTGTTCGAAAGCAGTGCCGCCCGCTCTGGTTCGTGGATTGCGCGGGTGTGTCGCGCGCGGTTGGCCGACGGCTCAGTCGTCGCCCTTGAGCTCGCCGATATGATGCTGTGAGTAGAGTTCGACGCCAATCTTCTCGATTAGTGAGAGCTGTGTCTCGAGGAAATCGATATGGTCTTCCTCGTCCTTCATCAGATCTTCGAACAGGTCTTTCGACACGTAATCCTTGACGCTGTGGCAGTAGCTCGCAGCCTCCTCATAGAGGGCGCGCGCCGAATATTCCGCCGCCAGGTCGCTTTCCAGGACTTCCTTGACGGTCTGGCCGATCCGCAGCGGGTCGACCATCTGCATGTTCGGGAAGCCCTCAAGAAAGAGAATGCGCGCGACGAATTTGTCGGCGTGCTGCATCTCCTCGATCGATTCCTCGCGCCACTGCTTGGCGAGATCCCGAAAGCCCCAGTCCTCTAAAATCCGATAATGCAGCCAATATTGATTGACCGCCGTCAGCTCGGAGCGCAGCCCCTTATTGAGGTACTCGATGACTTTCGCGTCGCCCTTCATCCCAAGCTCCATAGTCCTACGCTTCGCAGCACGCTGATCGCGCCACCAGCCCGTCCCTAAACTGATGGATGGCAACGGTTGTGGCAAGGGTAGCCGTTGCCTCAAGATTGGACAGGTGCAGATGGCTGGAGAACAGGCGGCGAGGTTTACGAACGGCAATGCTCGACGGGGCAGGCTTGCTCGCGCCGGGCGCCGGACGGGCTTAGGCGATCGCCGGCGATGCCAGCGGCTGCTCGTGATGCGAGACGCGGTGAGGATCGTGGTGATGGTGCGGGTGCTCGCGCGCATCGCGGGGATGGTGGTGGTCATGCGGCGCGATCTGAGCCGCATCCTCCGAGAGCGCGCGTGGGCAGCAGGCGCATTCGTTCGGACACTGCCCCATTGCTTGGTCCATGATGGCTCGGATCGTCCGTGCACAACGTCCACACTGCGCGCTGCAGCCGAGACAGCCATAGACCTGGCTGGTCATGCGCGGCGCATTGGCCTGGACCACGACACGAATCTGGTGGTCCGACAGGACGTTACAGGAGCAGACGATCATATCCGGCGGTTCTCGCTGCGATGCCAGCTGATTGCGCTGAACTTAGTGCAATCGCAATTCGTTTGCAAAAAGGAAATTCAGCTCTCGAATACGTATTTATACGCTTCAATCGGCGAGCACAATTCGGCGAGCACACCCACCGGCGGCCAGCGATAAAGCGCCGCAGCGCGCCCGATGAGGGCCGTCGCCAGCGTCGCCCCCGCGAAATCCTCCCCGGTCAACGCCTCGATCAGCGCCTGCACGATCTGGTAGCACACGCCGGAATATAAGCGTAGTGGCTGCCGGGCGCCGCTTCGACGCGCACTGGCGGCGAATTGGCGGGCGAATTCCGATTCCGTTAGAACGGAATTCCGTCCAGTTCCAGGACCAGTCAGATGCCAGTGACAGCGATCGACTCGACGATCCTCCATGCCCTGTTTGCGACCGAGCCGATGCGGCGGGTGTTTTCCGACGAAAACCGGGTGCAGAAATATCTCGATGTCGAGGCGGCGCTGGCGCGCGCGGAGGCGAGGCTCGGCGTCATTCCGCAAGCCGCGGCAGATGAAATCGGCCGCCATTGCCGGGCGGAGAAATTTGATTTCGCTGCGCTCGCGAAGGATACCGCCGCGATCGGTGCGCCGGTGCAGCCGGTGGTCAATCAGCTCGTAAAACTTTGCGCCGACGGCCACGGCGAGTGGTGCCATTTCGGCGCGACGACGCAGGACATTACCGACACCGCGACCGTGCTGCAGATGGCCGAGGGTTTGGCGCTGATTGAGGCCGATCTCGTCGCGATCACGGAGGGGCTTGCCGCGCTGGCGCGAACCTATCGCGACACGGTGATGGCCGGGCGCAGCTATCTGCAGCAGGCGATCCCGATCACCTTCGGCCACAAGATCGCGGTGCTGCTCGCGGCCTTCCTGCGCCATCGCGAGCGGCTCGCCGAGCTTAAGCCGCGCGCCCTGGTTGGCGAGTTCGGCGGCGCCGTCGGCACGCTGGCCTCGCTCGGCGAGCGCGGGCTCGCCGTCGAGGCGGCGCTGATGCAGGAGCTGGGCTTGGGCGTGCCGGATATCCCGTGGCACAGCGCGCGCGACCGTTTTGCCGAGGTCGGCGCGTTTCTGGGTCTCGTCACCGGCAGCTGCGCCAAGCTCGCGCTCGACGTGAAGCTGTTGATGCAGACCGAGGTCGAGGAGGCGGCCGAGCCCGCCCAGCCCGGCCGCGGCTCATCGAGCACCATGCCGCAGAAGCGCAATCCCGTCGCCTCGGCGCTGATCGGCGCGGCGGCGCCGGTGCTGCGCCAGCAGGTGGCGGCGCTGTTCGAGGCGATGGTCGTCGACCACGAGCGGGCGAGCGGCCCCTGGCAGATCGAATGGATCGCTTTGCCGGAGATTTTCTGCCTTGCCTCCGGCATTCTCGCGCATACGCGCCATCTCGCCACCGGCCTCACTGTCGACGCGGCGAAAATGCGGGCCAATCTCGATGTCACCCAGGGGCTGGTGATGGCGGAGGCGGTGGTGATGGGGCTCGCGCCAAAACTCGGCCGCCAGCACGCGCATCATCTCGTCACCGCGATCTGCCGCAAGGTGGTGGAGACCGGCCGCTCGCTCGCCGACCTGTTGGCCGAGAACGAGGAGATCGCCCGGCACCTCGACCGCGCGGCCGTGGCGCGGCTGACCGATCCGGCGAACTATACCGGCGTCGCCGGCGCGATGGTCGACCGCGTGCTGGCGCGGTACGAAAAGGCCGGGCGCGGCGAGGCGTGAGGCAGCCGCCTAGCCGAAACTTCGCAGGGGCTAAGCTCGCGTTTCCGACCGGCCATCGCCATCTGTGCTAAGAGGCAAAGCCGCATCACCCGTTGTGCCGTTGCTGCATTGACTGTCGAGCCGATGCCCTTGTCTGCCACTCCTGCTGCCGCTGCCGCGCCCGCCTTCGTCGAGAAGGCGGCGCTCACCACCTATGTCGCGCCGAACAAACCGTCGCTGGTTGGCCTGTCGCGCGCCGAGCTTGCGGAAGCCTTCGCGGGCATCGGCGTGCCGCCGGCGCAGCTCAAGATGCGGGTGCAGCAGCTTTGGCACTGGCTCTATGTGCGTGGGGCGCAAAACTTCGACGCCATGACCAGTATGTCGAAGGAGCTGCGCGCCGAGCTCGACCGGCACTTTACCTTGGCGCGGCCGGAGATCATGGCCGAGCAGATTTCCGCCGACGGCACCCGCAAGTGGCTGCTCCGGCTTACGGGCGATCACCCCGGCCTGCCGCCGCCCGAGGTCGAATGCGTCTACATTCCGGAGACCGATCGCGGCACGCTGTGCGTGTCGAGCCAGGTCGGCTGCACGCTCAACTGCTCGTTCTGCCATACCGGCACGCAGCGGCTGGTGCGCAATCTGACTGCGGGCGAGATCGCCGGCCAGGTGATGATTGCGCGCGATCGGCTCGGCGACTGGGTGGGGCAGGGGAGCCGCCCCGCGAGCGACGGCGCGGCCGTGGTGCCCACCGAGGGCAGTCGTCTCGTCAGCAATATCGTGATGATGGGGATGGGCGAGCCGCTCTATAATTTCGAGGCGGTGCACGATGCGCTGGCGATCGTCGCCGACAATGAGGGCATTGCCATCTCCAAGCGCCGCATCACGCTGTCGACCTCGGGCGTGGTGCCGCTGATCCCGCGGGTCGGCGCGGAAATCGGCTGCATGCTCGCGGTGTCGCTCCATGCGGTGAGCGATACCGTGCGCAACGAGCTGGTGCCGCTCAACCGCAAATACCCGATCGCCGAGCTCTTGGCCGCCTGCCGCGCTTACCCCGGCCTCACCAACGCCAAGCGCATCACCTTCGAATACGTGATGCTCAAGGGCGTGAACGATTCGATCGCCGACGCCAAAGGTTTGATCAGGCTGATCAAGGGCATCCCGGCGAAGATCAACCTGATCCCCTTCAACCCGTGGCCAGGTAGCCGCTACGAATGCTCGGACTGGGACCAGATCGAAAGGTTTTCGGAATATGTCTTCAAGGCCGGCTATTCCTCGCCGGTGCGGACGCCGCGTGGCCGCGATATTTTGGCCGCCTGCGGCCAGCTCAAGAGCACGACCGAAAAACTCTCCGCCCGCGAGCGCCTGGCGTTGCGCGCCATGGCGATGACGGAGTAGGGCTGCGAGGGCCTGTTGCGGTGCTGCCACGGCTGTGGCCCCGGTCGTCCCCCACGGGTTGACCAAAGCGCGCGGCATCCCTATTTTCCGCATCCAATCAAGAGCTGGCCAACAGCACATGGCCGCCCATCACCAGAAATCCGAGGTCAGGCCATGAAAGTTCGCAACTCGTTGAAGTCCCTGCGCGGGCGCCACCGCAACAACCGCATCATCCGTCGCAAGGGCCGCGTTTTCGTCATCAACAAGACGCAGCGCCGCTATAAGGCGCGCCAGGGCTGATTCGCGGCAGCGGTTGCCGGAATGGATCGGCACCGACGTAGCACCCAATCACCGCGGTGTGACGAAAGGCTAAATCGCCGCCTCTTGCAGCGCACCGGCGTGCGGCTAGACTATTCAATATGAGCATGCGCGCCCCTCGTGCACCTGTGATCGCTGCCCTGGTTTTGGCTGCCGGAGTCGTGGCAGGCGGCGCGGTCGATCGCGCTTGGGCCCAACAACAGCAGCCCAAGTCGGGGACCTGGGCACAGCCGCCGGCGGGGGCTCACCGGCTGCATCGCGCTGCCCCGCTTCATGACCTCGCCTTCCTGTTCGGTGCGCTCAAGGCGGCGCCGGACGACGCGAGCGCCGAGGCGATCGAGAACCGCATCTGGGTGCAGTGGCTGGCGTCCGGCAGCGACACCGTCAACCTGCTGATGGTGCGGGTGAAGAACCTGATCGAGAAGAAAAACCTCGATCTCGCCGTGCGCATGCTCGACGCCATTATCGAGATCAGGCCGCAATATGCCGAAGCCTGGAACCGGCGCGCGACGGTTTTTTACCTGAAAAAGGACTACGGCAGCGCGCTTGCCGACCTGCGGCAGGTGCTGCGGCGCGAGCCGCGTCACTTCGGGGCGCTCTCCGGCCTCGGCACCATCATGCAAGATATCGGCGACGACAAACACGCGCTCGAGGCGTTCCGGGCTGCACTCGACGTTTATCCCCGCCTCAAGGGCGTCGGCGACAAGGTCAAGACCTTGAGCGAGAAGGTCGAAGGCCGGCCGATCTGATTTGGCTGCAGGCTTGCTTGCCGCGCGCCCGCTTCACCTTGGCGGCGGCGCCGCCGATCGCCCGTTCTTCCCGTCACCGGATTCCTTGCCCAGATTGATGATCTCGATGCGGTTGTTTTCGCGCGCCAGCGGATCAGCCTTGTTCTTGAGCTTCTCCGACCCGTAGCCGACCGTCACCAGACGGTCGTCGGCAATGCCGAACCTGTCGCGCAGAAAGGCCTTCACCGCAGCGGCGCGCTGCTCCGACAGAGCTTGGCTGAGGTCTGCGCTCGCGCTGGCATCGGTGTGCGCGGCGATGAGATAGACATTTCCCTTCAAGTTTTCGCTCGTGAGCGCTCTCCCGAGCTTCAACAATTCTGCTGCCGTTTCCGGTGTTATGTCGGCGGATTGATCCTCGAAAGCAAGTTCGAGGTCGATGCTCGGCTGGCTTCTCGCAATGATATCCGCAGTCCCGCCATCGAGGAATTTCTTGCGGACGGCGTCGGAGACGGTGGGCTGGTCGAAGGCGAGTTCAAGCGTTCCGGCCGTGGCGGTTGAGGCGGTTGAGGCGGTTGAGGCGCCGACCGTGCTGAACATCAGGCCACCCGCGAGCGCCAACAGGGTCATCGCGGCGAAAGGAGTACGTCGGCAAGTCATTGCGAACTCCTTCCTTGCGTGTCCGTCTGTGCGCCTCACACGGGCGGCAGGTCGCCGCCGACATACGCGATCTGCACCATATTGGTGGCACCTGGCATGCCCAGCGGCAGGCCGGCGACGATTATGATACGTTCGCCGGCGCGGGCAAAGCCCTCGGCGAAAGCGGTGCGGCAGGCGCGGTCGACCATATCGTCCTGGTCGCGCGCGTCTTCGCCGATCACGCAGTGCACGCCCCACACGAGCGTAATGCGCCGTGCGGTTTCAGTCTTCGGCGAGATGACCACGATCGTCATATCGGGACGCTCGCGGGCGACCCGATAGGCGGTCGCGCCCGACGAGGTCCAGCATACGACGGCGGAAAGGTCGAGCGTTTCCGCGATCTGGCGGGCGGCGGCGGCGATCGCGTCGGCGCCGGTGCGCTCGGGCTCGGTGCGCTGATTGTGAATGACCGAGCGGTAGGTGGGGTCGCGCTCCACCGACTCGGCGATGCGGTTCATCGTCTGCACGGCTTCGACCGGGTATTTGCCGGCGGCCGATTCGGCCGACAGCATCACCGCGTCGACGCCCTCGAAGATCGCGGTCGCGACATCGGAGACCTCGGCGCGCGTCGGCATCGGGCTCAAAATCATCGACTCGAGCATCTGCGTCGCCACGACCACCGGCTTGCCGGCCCGCCGCGCGGCGCGGGTGATCTGCTTCTGCACGCCGGGCACGCGGTCGAGCGGCATTTCGACGCCAAGGTCGCCGCGCGCGACCATCAGCGCGTCGGCGGCTTCGATGATATCGGCGAGCCAGCCGACGGCCTGCGGCTTCTCGATCTTCGCCATCACGCCCGCGCGCCCGCGGGTGATCTTCTTGGCGGCGGCGATGTCTTCCGGGCGCTGGATGAAGGAGAGTGCGATCCAGTCGACGCCGGCATCGAGCGCGGCTTCGAGGTCGGTATAGTCCTTCGGTGTCAGCGCCGGCAGGACGATTAGCGAATCGGGCAGATTGAGTCCCTTGCGTGCGGTCAGCCTGCCGCCGACCTCGACCTCGGTCCGTACCCCGTTCGCAAAAATCTCGACGATCTTGAGGCGGATCCGGCCGTCATCGAGCAGCAGCGTGTGCCCGACCTGCAAGGCGCAGAGCACTTCGGGATGCGGGACGTGCACGCGCTGGACATTGCCGGGAGCGGGATCGGAGTCGAGGATGAAGGACGCGCCGATCTCCAGCCAGGCTTCGTCGCTTTCGAAGGTGCCGATGCGAAGTTTCGGTCCCTGAAGGTCGACCATCACCGCGATCGGGCGGTCCTGCTGCCGCTCGACGGCGCGGATCATCTGCACGTGCTCGCGCATCTGCTCCGGATTGGCGTGGCTCATATTGATGCGGAAGACGTCCGCCCCGGCCTCGAACAACTGCTCCACCGCCGTTTGATCGGCGGAGGCAGGTCCAAGCGTGGCGATGATCTTGACGCGACGCTGGCGTCTCATCGAGACGGACTTCCGCCCGGGAACTGCGGCGCTGGGGCGGTCCGTGATGGCGCTGTGGGGACGGTGGTCAGCGGCGAGCCGGTCGCTGGGCGCTGCGATGTCTCGGTGGAATCAGTCAACTGCACAGTCCAAGTCTGCTGGTCGCCGGTATCGACCTCGAAAAACCCGGTACGATCGAAGCCGCGGGCGAGACAATCCTCGGTGCCGCGGATGGTGAACTCCTTGTCCCGGGTACACATGAAGGCCTGCCCGGACCATTCGCCACCGCGATCGTAGTCGACGGCGTAGATGTAGTAGTACCGTGCAACGAGCGTGCCGCGGAGCAGCGTCTCACAGGACCGTGACGGCAGATTCCACCAGCCCTCGGTTGTCCACCCCTCGGCGTCACGATAGCCGATTGCAACCCCAACCTTGCCGCCGGTATTATTGCACAGGCGAAAATCGGCAGCGGCAGGTGCCGCCCAGCCAAATGCCAAAGACAGCAGGAAGGCGCCGACACCCGCGCGCAGAACGGCCGCCAATACAGTTCGGACGGACGAGGCGCTTGTCATCACGGGTCGCTGGTACATTTGGTTCGAAGCGGATGTTCCCTAAGTCCCAAGGCTCATCGCCTATCGACCAGTATAGCGCGGAAATCATTGATATTGGTACAGGTCGGCCCGGTTATCAGCAAATCGTCCAGGCGCGTGAAAAAGCCGGTCGCGTCGTTCTCGGCAAGAAAGACGGCGGGATCGAGGCCGAGTTTGTGCGCCCGCGAGAGTGTTGTTTCGTCGATGACGGCGCCGGCGGGATCGTCAGGGCTGCCGGCGCCGCCGTCGGTTCCGTCCGTGTCCGCGGCGAGCGCCTGGATCCCCGGCGTGCCCGCGAGGGCCAGAGCGAGGGCAAGCGCGTATTCCTGATTCGGTCCGCCGTGTCCCTGTCCGCGCACCGTGACGGTGAGCTCGCCGCCCGAGAGGATGACGGCGCGACGGCCATCACGCTGCAAGGCAAGCGCCAGCCCGGCGTGGCGCTGCGCGACCTCGCGTGCCTCGCCCTCGATCTGGTCGCCGAGGAACATGCTTTCGTCGCCATTTGCCGCGAGCTCCGCCTCAACGGCCTGGAAGGCCGCGCGCGGACGCGCCACGATCACATAGGCAGAATCAGCCAAAGCGGGCTCGCCGGGCTTGGGCGATTCGCTGGGCGGATCGCTGAGGAGCCGCGCTGCTGAGGCAGGGAGATCGAGGTGGTAGCGGGCAATGACGGCCCTGGTATCCGCCAGGGTTGAGGGATCGGGCACGGTCGGGCCCGAGCCGATCACCGCGGGATCGTCGCCCGGCACATCGGAAATCGCCAGCGTGACCACGCGGGCGGGGTGCGCGCGCAGCGCCAGGCGGCCGCCCTTGATCCGCGACAGGTGCTTGCGCACCGTATTGATCTCGCCGATCGTCGCGCCACAGGCGAGCAAGGCCCGGGTCACCGCCTGCTTTTCGGCAAGCGCAAGCTCGTCGGCAGGCGCGATCCAGTTCGCGGAAGCACCGCCTGAGAGAAGCACGAGCACGAGGTCATGCTCACCGGCGGCGTCGGCGAGGCGCAAGGCCTGTTCGGTCGCGTCGAGGCCCGCTTGGTCGGGCACCGGGTGCCCCGCCTCGATGACCGGCACGATGCGGGTCGGCCGGCCATAGCCGCGGCGGGTCACCGCGAGTCCCGTCAGCTTCTCGGCAGGCCAGCCGAGCCCGTCGAGATAGTGCTGCTCGGCAATCTCCGTCATGGCGCCGGCGGCCTTGCCGGCGGCCAGAATCACGATTCGGCCGTGCTCCGGCGGCGCCGGCAGGTGTGTAGCGAGGCAAACCCGCGGATGCGCCGCGTTGACGGCGGTGTCGAACAGCATCCGCAGATAGCCGCGCGCCGCGCTCAGTCTGTCGTCCTGGTTCATGGCCAGCGGAAATAGCACAGATTTGGGCAATGACTGGGCGGGCGCCTGCAACGCTATGGCACCGGGCACGCCGCGCCCTTATCTTCGCGCCAGAAGGGAGAGCGCCCCATGGACGAAAAGACCAAGACCGAGCTTGAAGCCGCGGTGTTTCGCCGGTTGGTTGAGCACCTGCGCACGCGCACCGACGTGCAGAACATCGACCTCATGACTCTCGCCGGCTTCTGCCGCAATTGCCTGTCGAACTGGTTGAAGGACGCGGCCGACGCGCAGGGCGTGGCGCTCAGCAAGGATGAGAGCCGCGAGGCGGTCTACGGCATGCCTTACGAGGAGTGGAAGGCAAAATACCAGCGCGAGGCGACGCCCGAGCGGCAGGCCGCATTCGCGCATGCGCATGCCGAGGCGCATAAGCATTAGAGCGAATTCCGTTCAGGTGGAATCGGAATTCGCTCTATTTCTCTTTGAGTGATCGCATTTTCTGGCGGCGAACCGGTATCCACTTCGCCGGAAAATGCTCTCGCTCATTTTCACCTACTCCGAAGAGGGCAGCGCAATCTTCTCGCTCCCCCTGAAAGGGGGAGGGGCGGGGTGGGGGGTTGCAGAACGATGACCCCCTCCCCGCGAGCTTCGCTCGCTGACCTCCGCCTTCCAGGGGGAGGTTGATTCCGCCGGAGCTGAAAATGCTCTGGCTGACCAGGGCCGGCCCTGCGAAGGTGCCGCCGGTCGATGATCTCGGCGCGGCCACTTAAAGCGAATTCCGTTCTAACGGAATCGGAATTCGCTCTGTTTCTCCTTTAGTGATCGCATTTTCTACGGCGAACCGGCGTCCACTTC
>Ga0315540_10002448_pt1 | contig 10445 bp, 8 predicted proteins | sample SalMarSW160110MG_FD_203677 | JGI IMG/M metagenome (GOLD analysis project Ga0315540, IMG submission 203677) | Salt marsh sediment microbial communities from the Plum Island Ecosystem LTER, Massachusetts, United States - Salt Marsh Sediment SW1601-10 ... | reverse complement strand
TGGGGATTTTCGGGGATCATCTCGAGCTTGCGCTCGCGGTCGAGAATCAGATGAACGAAGCCCATGTCCTCGCCACGCTCTGCTTCAACTATCACCCACTCATCTTTGCTTATCTGTAGATTAAAGGGATTGCCGAAAAACTCGCGGCGATGCCCTTTGAACTCTATCTCAAATATCTGATCCTGAGGTTCCACGGAATCCTCCAGTCACACTTGCGGATCCGGTAATCTATATAAAACTTATACTAACTCGGTTTGAATAAACTGGTTGCAGCCTTAAGTGTCAAGTTCTCTCTCTTCTCCGAATCCGAGAGGTCATTGCTGTGTAAGAGAATATTGTTGAAATTCGTAGACGATTCGGGCATAGTAGCGTATCTGACCTAACAGAGGACTTTCTGTAATGCTCAATTCGGGTGACAAGCTCGCACATTTTTCAATAATCAAGCCACTTGGCGAAGGCGGTATGGGAGAGGTCTATCTTGCCGAAGATACTAACCTGCATCGGCAGGTAGCGATCAAGACCCTCCGCGACGATTATTTTGACAATCCGGACCGTCGCGACCGCTTCGAGCGAGAAGCCAGGACCGCTGCACAGATATCTCATTCCAATGTGATGTCGATCTACGATACCGGCGTCGCGACCGCTCCCGATTCGGGCAAGGAAGTTCACTACATCGTCATGGAGCTGATCGAGGGCAAGCCGCTGGACGAATGGGTCAAGGGCCATGAGTCCGACATGGTGAAGATGCTGCGAGTCGCGGAAGCCATTGGCTCCGGGATCGCCGCCGCCCACAAGCTGAATATCGTCCACCGTGACATCAAATCTGACAATATTATCGTAACTGAAGATGACCAGCCGAAGATCCTCGATTTCGGCCTGGCCAAGCCAATTGATCCCCTGCAGGCCACTGACAAGCCGATAAGCGGCGAGACGGTCAAGCAGGAACTGACCAAAGTAGGCACCGTGATCGGCACCGTCTCCTATATGTCGCCTGAGCAGGCACGTGGCGAGACCGTTGATGGCCGCTCCGATATCTTCAGCTTCGGAGTGCTGCTCTACAAGATGTTTACCGGCCAGATGCCGTTTTCCGGTTCAAGCCAGGTGTCGATCCTCGCAAAAATCCTGGAATCGCCTCACCCGCGTGTGCACAACATCAAAGCCGACATTGATCCTGAGATCGAGCGCATCATTGACAAGTGTCTGCAGAAGGATGCCAATGACCGCTATCAGGATATTCGTGACCTGGTCGTCGATCTGCGCAATCTGCGCCGTCGCTATGACAGCGGCATCTCAACCACAGTCTCGCAAGTGGCTCACGGGGCCACCCTGGCGGGACAACCCGCCACGAGGAATGCCACCGGGACTCTCTGGAAAGTCGGAGTCGGTTTGGCCGTTGTTGTCCTGTTGGCTTTAGCCTACTTTCTGTTCAGCGGCGGCGGATCGAAGAGCACGACCGCAATGGCGCAGGAGTACACCCTGGCGATTCTCAGCTTCGACAATCGCACCGGCGACCCCAAACTTGACTGGCTGGAATCAGGATTGCCGGAAATCCTGCTCACCGATCTGGCACAGGGGCAGGATATTAGGCTCATCAGCCAACGGCGTATCCTGGAGACTCTGGGCGGTGAGGGCAACGAACTCAGTGAATATTCCTACGACCAGCAGTTTCAGGCGGCAAAAAAACTGGGAGCCGTACACGTAATCAGTGGCTCGATCTTCAAACAGGGTGACAAGTTCCGTATCGCCACGCAACTGGAGGAGGTTTCGTCGGGAGACGTGTTGTTCGGAGAAAACGTTGTCGGCTCTGACCCTTTTAGCCTGGTGGACTCACTGACCAAGAAGGTAGCCTCGTCGCTAAAGCTGTCGAATAAGCAATTCACCGACCACAGCGTAACACAGTTGACGACAACCAACACGGATGCCTACCGCTACTATCATCTCGGCCTCAATGAATTCCTGAATGCCAACTATGGTGCGGCGCGCAAGCTCTTCCAGCGAGCCATTATTGAGGACACGACCTTTGCCATGCCCTACCTGCGAATGGGAATGGCATACGTCTTTGACGGCAAAACTCAGGAAGCGCTCCCCTTCATCGCCAAGGCGAAGAAGTTCGAAGATCATCTACCAACGCGTGATCGCGGACTACTGGACGTCTACTCGGAATTATGGTTAACCAATAACCTCGATTCCGCATTCACGAAGCTGGAATCGCTGGTTAAGAGCTTCCCCACCGACCCCGAGGTCCTGGCGATCTATGCAATCCTGCAGTGGCAGTTGAAACAGAATTCAGCTGCAGCGATTGATGCACTGGAGAAGGCCGATAAGGTAGACCCGACGTTTCAACTGGCGCAGATTTTTGCCTATCAGATCTATGCCGCGATGGGTAACGATGCTAAGGCGTTAGAGATTGCGCGCTCACTGCGAAAGAACCATCCCGATTCTCCCCTGGGCTATCGCTACGAAGCTCATCAATTTGTCAGGTCAGGTGAGATTGATCAGGCTGAGCAGACATTGCAGCTGCTGGTGGAGAAATTCCCGTTGGACGAGTCGGGCTATAACCAGTTGACGGGACTCTATCTGAGGGCACGAGACTTTGACAAGGCAGCTCAGATAGTGGAAAAATACGGGAAGCGCTTCAGCGACGACCCTTACAAAATGATGACCTATTGGGACAACAAAGCCAACCTGGCAAACTGGGAAGGCCACTTTCTGGACAATATGAAGGACCGCTTCAACTCCCTCAAGTTTGCTAAACAAACCGGCGATAGCAACTTGATATCCGACGATTACAGTGCTATAGGTCAGTACTATAATCGCTTCGATGAGAATGATTCAGCAGTCTACTACTTCGATAAGGCTCTGGACTACGTGCAGAACTTCGGAGCTCGGGCAAGCATTCCCGTCTCGCTCGTATCAGCAGATCGCTCCCTGGCGGGAAAAATCAGACCTATGTTTGAAGAAGCAGTGGAAAGTTTCAAAGAGCGGGTGCCGGCCAACCTCTCCTATGTCGCCTCCGCGCTTGAGGATATGTTTAACGGCCTGGCAAAGGCCGATACGGCGCTATACATAAAGGGTAACCGCTCGATACTGAAGCTGACCGAGGCGAATACCACGACAGCCAGCTCGAATCAGCGAGAACTGGGTATCACGCTGGTGGATTACCGGAAGTATCAGGAAGGCATCAAAATGCTCACGCCGGTGGTGGAGGGTAATACGGCTACAAGCTCCGGCTACCACTATCCGATGACAAACTACTACCTTGGTGTGGCCTACGATGAATTGGGTCAGAAGGAAAAAGCGAAAGAGCATCTGCAGGAGATGCTCAAGTACTGGGGCAAGCCGCAGATCGAACTCAAGCAAATCAAAGACGCCCGCAAGCGACTGGCACAACTGCGAGGTTGAGGCTACATAACTAATTACTCTGACGAAATGAACGAAGTGAAAAAGGGCCGAAGTTGAATGGTGCCAGATGGCGGCGGTAGCCCGCAATAGTGAACCAGTAACCCGATCCGTTACCCTCCTCTGCTTTCCAGATGAATGGCGTCTGTGCCGGCGTCCAGCCGTTTGCGATCAGGTATAACGCATCCCCACGCAGATTTACGCATTTATCAATGATGATCGACACGTGTCCCATGCCCCCGGTAGTATTTTGTACGATTACGTCACCCGGTTGGAGCTGATCCTCAGCAACCGGCTTCAGGTAAGCTTTCATCGCAGCGCTACCGGTCCACTGAAACAAGTAGTGCAGGAAGTTCAGATACGCTCCATCGGAGGAGTCAGGTGAGGCACCGGTGGTGATGTGCCGGTCATGTCTGGCATCATAGCGCAGATGTTTCCCACGCTTCCAACGATTCCAGTAGATTGCCTGGCCGTTCTGGAGTTTGAAGTGCAAAAGCGAATCTAGTCCAGTGCTGCGCGCATAGTCGCTGAAGAGACGGTAGCCAACATCAGCACATTGTTCGAGATCAGAGTGAAAGAGAAAGGGGAGATCGAGCACGCGCACCGATCGTGGCCATGATGTCACAGCTGAACCGTCGAAGCGCCGTACTTTGGCTGTGTCAGGCAGTATGTTGAGTTGACGCAGGTAATGAGTAAAGGAGCCGGAATCCGCAGCGACGCGTGTGTATCCGGCAGGTGCTGAAAATGTCTCGACAACATTGGCCGCTGTGGCGACCGCTGTCATTCCAAAAACAGCGACAGCAGCGAACACCGTCTGGCGAATGAGAAAGCTAGTCATTCAATTGGAGACGGCAACTGAAGCTGTCGAATTTCAGACCGCCCGCAGTTGCCGTAACGTAAACTGTTCGCAAATGAGAACCAACTCTACGTACCCATCTCCCAGCTTGCCAGATACTTTTTCTGCTCGGGGGTCAACCTGTCTGCACTGATGCCCATGGACTTGAGCTTCAAAGTGGCCACACCCTGATCGAGTTTCTCCGGCAGCGAGAATACCTGCTTTTGCAGTTTAGCGTGGTTTTTCGCGATATACTCGCTTGCCAGCGACTGGTTGGCGAACGACATATCCATTACCATGGCCGGATGTCCCTCGGCGGCTGAAAGGTTGATCAATCTACCTTCGGCCAGAACATTAATCCTGCGGCCGCCCGCTAATGTGAATTCCTCGACCAGTGGTCGCACCATTCGTCTTTTCTTCGCCAGCTTCTTCAAACCATCAAGGTCGAGTTCCACATTGAAGTGCCCGCTGTTTGCCACGATCGCGCCCGATTTCATCTTCTTGAAATGCTCCGGTCGAATCACGTGCAGATTCCCGGTCAGGGTCACGAACACATCGCCCAGGGGCGCCGCTTTCGCCATCGGCATCACTCGGAAACCATCCATGACAGCTTCTATTGCTTTTACCGGATCGACCTCGGTTACGATCACATCAGCCCCGTGGCCCTTCGCGCGCATAGCGACCCCGCGACCACACCAGCCGTAGCCGGCCACCACCACAACCGAGCCGGCGATCAACACGTTGGTAGCGCGGATGATGCCATCCATCGTCGACTGACCGGTGCCATAGCGGTTGTCAAAGAGGTGTTTCGTCTGGGAATCGTTGACGGCGATGATGGGATAGTTGAGCACTTTCTTCTCGGCCATCGCTCGCAGCCTGATAACCCCGGTCGTGGTTTCTTCCGTTCCTCCGATGACGCCTTTCAGCAGATTGCGGCGATCGGAGTGGAGCACGCTAACCAGGTCAGCACCGTCATCCATCGTGATATCGGGCTTGATATCCAGCGCCGAGTTGATGTGGCGGTAGTAACCTTTCTTGTCAATTCCGCAAATTGCGAAGACATGAATCCCGAAGTCCTTGACCAGCGATGCGGCGGTAGCATCCTGTGTGGAGAGGGGATTGGAAGCACACAGGGTGATTTCCGCGCCACCCGCCTTGAGAACCCGCATCAGGTTGGCAGTCTCGGTTGTGACATGCAGGCAGGCAGCCAGTTTGAGACCTTTGAGCGGTTTTTCTTTCCTGAAGCGTTCCTCAATCAAGGCGCAAACCGGCATGAAATTCGCCGCCCACTCAATGCGGCGTTTTCCTTCTGCGGCAAGTTTCAGGCTCTTAACGTCGTGATCTTTCAATTTACTTTCTCCTTGCTCGGCTTACAGGTCCCGTTTGAGGTCCTGTGCTTTGTCAGTACGCTCCCACGTAAACTCCGGCTCGGTGCGGCCGAAGTGCCCATAAGCGGCGGTCAACCGATATATCGGGCGCCGCAGGTCAAGCATCTCAATAATGCCCTTGGGAGTCAAATCGAAGTGTTTGCGAATTAGTTCCACCAGCTTTTCATCGCTGACTTTGGCGGTCTTGTCGGTGTAGATGTTGACCGATACCGGCTCCGCCACGCCGATGGCGTAGGCCAGTTGCAGCGTGCAGCGTTTGGCAATTCCCGCGGCGACGATGTTCTTGGTAATGTAGCGTGCCAGGTACGCTGCCGAGCGATCAACCTTGGTCGGGTCCTTGCCGGAGAAGGCACCGCCGCCGTGAGCTGCCATTCCACCGTAGGTGTCGACAATGATCTTGCGGCCGGTCATGCCGGTATCTGACTGCGGTCCCCCGATCACGAATTTACCGGTCGGGTTGACATAGATTTTCGTTTTGTCGTCGATCAACTCAGCCGGTATGATCGGCCTAATGACCTTGTCTATAATCTCCCCGCGGGCTTCCTCGGTGATCTTCTTACCGGTTGAATCGAGAATATCCTCGGTATGCTGCGAAGACAACACTATCGCTTCGGCGCGCCTTGGTTGGCCATCGTCGTATTCGATCGTGACCTGCGATTTACCGTCGGGGCCAAGATAGCTAAGCTCATTTGATTTGCGCACCTCCGCCAGGCGTCGGCAAAGTTTGTGAGCCAGCATAATCGGGATCGGCATCAATTCCGGGGTCTCATCGCAGGCGTAACCGGTCATCAACCCCTGATCGCCGGCGCCGCCGACATCGACACCCTGCGCAATGTCAGGTGACTGAGAGCCGATTGCATTCAGAATCGCACACGATTTGTAAGAGAAGCCATACTGCGAGCCGGTGTAGCCGACATCTTTGACGAGATCGCGCACGAGCTTGTTGATGTCCACGAACCCGGTCGTGGTGATTTCGCCACCTACTATCATCATCCCCACGGTGACGAAAGTCTCGCATGCAACGCGGCAATTCAGATCCTGCTTCAGCAGGTCGTCGAGAACAGCATCCGAAATCTGGTCGCAGAGTTTGTCAGGATGACCCTCGGTCACCGACTCGGATGTAAATAGGAACTTGTCAGCCATTACTCACCTCTATTTCCAAGCTTGAAAGTACTGCATCACTGCGACAGAACCAGATCAACCCCCAATTTCAGAATGGTCCCCCATACTAACATTTCCCTGAAAGCGCCTGATCGAAACATTGTTTCCCATCAAGGAGCTGGAAAGCGTTGAATCCTCAATCGTGCACTTGCAGCCGATGATAGAATCCTCAATCTGCGAGTTACGAATTACGGTTCCAGGTCCGATCGATACATGCGGACCCACCACTGAGGATTCGATTGTCACATCTTCGTCGATAAATACCGGCTGTCTGAGCTGCTTATCCTCGCTACGGCCACCCTGGGGAACTCGCTCCAGCAAGAAACGATTCGTCGCCAGGATTGTCTCGAGTTTGCCGCAATCGTACCACGCTTCAGTGGGGAATGTGTATATTTCGGCTCCCTTTTTCAAGAGCAAATCGAAGGCATCCGTCAACTGAATCTCACCGTGCGTCGTGACTCCCTGTTCGACAACCTCAGTAGTTGCTTCCAACATCAGTTTGTAGTCATGTACGTAGTAAACACCCACGACCGCAAGATTCGTGGGAGGGTCTTCCGGCTTTTCTTCCAGGTCGACGATTCGCTCCCCATCAACCTTGACAACGCCGAAATCGCTCGGGTTTTCGACTTCCTGCACCGCCAGAGCATTTCGACCGCCGCTGACCAGGGATTTCCAATCGATTTCGACTATTGTATCACCCAGGATAATAAGTGCCTCCTCAGCAATGCCTGTCAGTCCCAGGTGAATCGCGTATCCCAGGCCATACAGCTGCTCCTGAGACACAAAGCGTGAAGGAATATCATATTGCGTAGTGACGAATTCTTCTATCTGTTCTCGAAGGGGCCCGGTGATGAAGATCATCTCGCTGATATCGAGGTCGGCGATCTGATCAATAATATGACCCAGAATCGGTTTGCCGGCCACTCGCAACAAAGTTTTGGGAGTAGTTAATGTATGGGGACGAAGCCGGGTTCCTTCACCCGCCACCGGTATGATTACTTTCAATCCGCCATTACCTCACGATATGATCTTGAGCCAGTCGATGAAGATAAAGTTGACCTGCCCGATCAAAAGACTTACACGCGCCATGACAGTGTAACCGAAGTGGGCTCCGAATGCAATCATAATGAACCAGATGCCGACGCGGGCGGTGACGCCAAGCACGCCCTTGTGCTCTTTTGAGAAATAGAAGTAAATCAGTGTCGTCAGCACACCCACCAGAATTATCAGATTCAAGACTACATTCCCGAATGACGCGTTCAAATCAACAAAGGTCGCCCGCATTTGCGGCAGCACCATACCATGAAGGCGTGACATCAACTCGATGCCGGCGGTGTTGCCCATCACGAAGGCGAGGGGATAGCGGGAAATCCAGGATACCTTCGGGAAGAAGCGCGCAAACATCAGCACACCCATAAAGCCCGCGAAGAGCAGGAAAGCGACTTTCATGATGTGATGGCCGACGTCGGGTCCTGTTGCAGCTGCCGCCCAGTGCTCCTCGATCGGCTGCACCAACTGCGCCAGAATTACGGAGTGGTAGATCAGGCCAATATAGTAGCCGGCCGAGAGTCCGGCAAAGACGTGCTCGGCAAAGCGGTAAAAGGGGTTGTCTTTGTACAGGAAGGAGAACAGGCTGAGCGTGAAAAAGCCCGCCACCCAGGTGCCGATGATTGTCCAGTTAAACATTGGCATGCACCTTCCTGCGGGAAGTGAACAGGGCAACATTGCCGAGGATCACGAATGCGATGATGAGCAGGTGCACCATCGACTGCGAATTCATCCCCAGAACGGCCTTGCCCTTCGCATGAACGAGCAACTCGTATTCGGCCGCGCCTTTCATGCCGCCCAACAACCCCGTCATTTGTCCTGATTGCACATAGCTGTAGTATTTCGGCGCCATCACGGCAGTCGTTCCCGCGCCGATAGGTATCTGATACTGAGCATTGACTATTGATATCCAGTAATCGAGGATGGCGTTGTCAGCTACAACAAAGATATAACTTATATCACCGTAATTCTTCACGTGTTGCATGAGCGGCAACTGTGAAAGCGGGGTACCGTTCTGATCAGTGGGGTAGATACTCGCAATCGAGACCCCCATGCCCTTGAGAACAGCCGTGTAGTTGGCTTTGTAGCCAAGATTGACGTAGTCGATGCCATATTTCTTGCCATACTTCGCGGCCATCATTTTCATCACATTCTGGGCGATGGTCGGCCCGCCCAGCGGGATGGTAGTCATGGTGATGACTTTCATATTCTTGCGAAAAAGTTGATTCAGCACCGCAATTGACATTGGTTCGGTTTCGGCCACCGTCGAGGCATAATAGTCGAAGGTAAGCAAGACCACCGAACTGTCAGGCAGAGCTTCGACGGAGTTGTACAGCTCCCGCGCTTCCGGAGTGATATCGATCGGCAGGTTGAGGGGTACGAACAGGGGAATGATCACGGTGACTGCAACCATTGAGTAGACCAAGCGTCGGTCAAGCTTGCCCAGTTTTTCCCAGAAATTCACCGGCTAGTTTCTCCCCATGTAGGTGCGCTCGATACCGAGAATGACGCGCAGGGAAGTCGCCGAGGCACCTAAGGCGCCGCCGATGATAATGCCGCGCTGCACGGCGACATTGACGCCGCCCATGACATAGGTATTGATCAGGTTCGGCAGGCCGCTGTAGATCGACGCGAATAACGACTCGCCCATCGGCACCCGCCACAGCATCACGATGATCGCGGTAATCAGCAACAGGGTGGCCTCAGTGGTGCGCGCCCGGAAGGCGCGGTAAGCGGCCGAAGCGATATAAAACGCCAGCATCGCGAACATCGTTGATTGCATCTGTGCGTTCGGGTAAGTGAAGAGCCAGTCGTAGATTGAGCCATCACCACGTCCGAAGAGTGGTGACCAGCTTGTCGGGATGATTGACGGTATCGCGGTCGCAAACAAGGCAATCAGCAGCGCCGCCTTGTTGAACCAACCTTTATCAAACCGCTTGACCGAGCGCCAGTTGACGCGAACGATGGAAACCACACCCAGGAGCAGTGTAAAGCCGGCGATGATGGTCGCCCACTGCAGCAGTTCTTCCTCGATATTGCCGAACTTGTCGGGGTTGAGAAAGAACGCCAGGATCATGGCAAGCCCGGAGAGAAACGCGATGGCGACAGGTACGGCTTTTTTCATGAATTATTATTTGATCACAAAGAGGTTGGAAATCCAATCACCCGCACCGGTGTTCACTGTCACCAGCAGCGCGCCGAGAACAACTGCAATTACTATCAGGACTTTCATTAGATCCTGCCCTTTGAGTCCGCCGAGCATTATCGGTTCGTGGGAAAGATAGGCGGAAGCGGCGAAGAGTTCCTCGCCCATCAGTGTGTAGTCGCAGGCGGCGATGAAAAACGGCAGCTGCTCCGGCTGGGCTGTGCCGGCAATTTGAATAGATCCGGCGGCGTTGCCGGTTTCCGCCAGCAGCAGTGATTCGGCATAAAAAGCACCCATATAGATATTAGCTGCCGGCCGCTCACGCATCATATAGCCGTTGACCGTTGCCGTAAACGCGAACTGTTCTCCCGCGACATAGCGGACCATGTCCTCGTTGTAGGATTCCAGCTTTCCTTCGACCGAATACGACTGTTGCACTACTTCCGAGGCCGCTGCCAGCACCATCGGA
>Ga0315540_10002447_pt1 | contig 10446 bp, 8 predicted proteins | sample SalMarSW160110MG_FD_203677 | JGI IMG/M metagenome (GOLD analysis project Ga0315540, IMG submission 203677) | Salt marsh sediment microbial communities from the Plum Island Ecosystem LTER, Massachusetts, United States - Salt Marsh Sediment SW1601-10 ... | reverse complement strand
TCCTTCTTCACCTCGTCTGTCATAATTAGCGCTCCTTGGACATGGAAGTTTTGTGGTTAAAGTTCAAGGTCATATATCAAAACGGTTTGCGCTCTCAAAGAATGGAGGAAATATTGTTCTCCTCTTTAAGATCCGTTCGCCCGTGTTTATTGCTTACCTATACCAGTAATTAACTGAAAAGTTAAGCCTTTTTTGAATTGGAGCACTGCCGCCCTATTCCGACTCCTTTTTTCTCATGAAGGGTGTGAGCAGATCTATGGGGATGGGGAAAAGGGTAGTCGAATTGTTTTCCGCAGCCACCTCTCTCAAGGTCTGGAGATACCTGAGCTGCAGGGCCTCGGGATGGACATGGATGATCTCCGCTGCCTCGGCCAGGCGGGTGGCGGCCTGGAACTCTCCTTCGGCGTTGATGACCTTGGCCCGCCGTTCTCTTTCGGCCTCGGCCTGCCTCGCCATGGCGCGCTGCATCTCCTGGGGAAGGTCAATGTGCTTGACCTCCACGGTGGTGACCTTGATTCCCCATGGATCCGTGTGTTTATCCAGAATAGTCTGCAGCTGGCTATTGATCTTATCCCTCGCAGAGAGCAAGTCGTCCATCTCCACCTGACCGCAGACACTTCTGAGGGTGGTCTGGGCCAGTTGAGAAGTGGCAAAGAGATAGTTCTCCACCTCGACGATGGCCTTGCTGGGATCCATGGCCCTGAAATAGACCACGGCATTGACCTTCACCGACACGTTGTCCCGCGTGATCACGTCCTGGGGCGGGACATCCATGACCACCAGGCGCAGACTCACCTTCACCATTCTATCGATCAAGGGGATGAGAATGATCACCCCGGGACCTTTTGTTTTGATGACGCGACCGAGACGGAAAATCACACCCCGCTCATACTCCCTGAGGATCTTGATGGCAGAAGACAAAAAGATGACCAGCAAAACAACTGCTAATATGTAGAACATGGTATCCCTCCCTTACCCGGACAGGCCACAGCTGGCGGACCGCCGGAAGTTATTAAATATCTCCCCCCGTTTTCCTTCGGACTTTCAAAAGGAGTCCTTCCATTCCTGTCACTTCGACCCGCTCATCCGCTTCGATGGATTCGTCGGATCGTGCACGCCAGGACTCTCCATGAACAAAAATCAGGCCTTCCGGGTCCAGCGTTTCTTTCACAAGGCCTACCTCACCAATGAGTCCTTCCGCCCCGCTCTTTGGTTTGCTTCGATAGGCCCTGAAGGCCAGACCCGCCACTATCACAAAAAACCCCCCCACCAGGGCCACCGTGGGCATCATCAACTCCAGGGATACCCGCATGTTCTTGAAAAGCATGATGGATCCCAGGGCAAGAGAAATCAGGCCGCCCAAGGACAACATGCCATAACTCGTGACCTTGACCTCCGCGATAAAAAGAACGATGGCCAGGACGATGAGCAGGAGCCCGGCATAGTTCACGGGCAGTGTCTGAAATGAATAAAAGGCAAGGATCAGGGAAATGCCACCGACCACCCCGGGGAAAATAGCTCCCGGATGGGCAAGCTCAAAATAGAGTCCTGCAAGGCCTATCATCATGAGGATGTAGGCGATATTGGGATCGCTGATGGTGCTGAGGAGCCGATCACGGAAGCTCTGGTGGTAATAGACCTTTTCGAGACCGGCCGTCTTCAACACCACCTTTTTGCCTCCTACGGTCACTGTCCGTCCATCAACTTTTTTCAGAAGTTCGTCAACATTTCCGGCTATGAGATCAACAACGTGTTTTTTTACGGCCTCCTCGGCCGTTATAGAGACACTTTCCCGGATGGCCTTTTCCACCCATTCTCCGTTTCTCCCCTTGTCCGTGGCAATGCCCCTCGCGTAGGCCGCCATGTCGTTCACCACCTTTTCCGACATGGTCGTCCCGATGTCTTTCCCCCCTGCCATAACCGGATGGGCGGCACCGATATTGGTCCCCGGCGCCATGGCCGCGATATGGGCCGCTATGGTGATCATGACGCCCGCCGAGGCGGCTCGGGCACCCCGGGGACCGACCCATACGGCCACGGGGACAGATGAGTTCAGGATCGCCTTTATGATCGTCCGCATGGATGATCCAAGTCCGCCGGGGGTATCAAGCCGAAGCACGGCCAGCCGGGCGTCCATTTTCTCCGCCTTTTTCAGCCCCTCGGTCGCATACATGGCAGTTCCGGGATTAATGGACCCTTCCAGCTCAATGATCAGCACCTCGCCCGCCGCCTTTGCTTTTCCGGGGAACCACAGGAGAGCGACACCGACCGAAAGAACAATGATAATTGTTTTCAAGAAGCGCAAATATGTTCGGTTTCCAGACATTCGTCTACACCTCCAGGTCCAGGCGCCGCATGATTTCCTGGACATCTTCCCACACGGGTCGTTTGGCAGCTGGGTTTCTCAAAAGGTATGCCGGGTGATAGGTGGGCATCCAGGCGATGCCCATCCAGGAACGCCATTTTCCCCGTTCCTTCGTGATCTTGAACTCTCCGCCGGCCAGGCTTCCGGCCGCGACCCGTCCCAGGGTACAAATCACCTCGGGGTTAATGAGGCGTACCTGCCGCTCCAGGAAGGGGAGACAGGTCGCCACTTCGTCCGCCTCCGGATCGCGGTTTCCGGGCGGCCTGCATTTCACCACGTTACAGATATAGACATCCCGGCGTTTCACCTTCATCCCGTTTTCAATGATCCGTGTCAGGAGCTTCCCGGCCTCACCCACAAAAGGCCTTCCGGCCAAATCTTCCTCCCTGCCGGGTCCCTCACCGATCAACACGAGCCGGGCGTTGGGCGCCCCTTCGCCAAAGACGAGATGGTTTCGGCCCTGGTGCAGCCTGCACCTGCGGCAATCGCCGATATGATCCGACAAGGCCTCGAGAGATCCCGTTTCCGCCACATGGGACTCCTGGATGGAACCCTTGCCCGAAACCCCGCCTCCTACGGACGAAGCGCCGACCGGGACGGGTGGCGGATCAAAACCCATTTCCCGATAGGCCTCCAGCCAGTCCCTCAAATGGGTGACAATATTGCGGACCTCATCTTTCATGAACTACGTCGACTTCCTCAATGCGTTTATGCGGTCCAGCACGAGATCGGCCACATCCTCCTTGCTCATCAGGGGCGAATCTTCGACCCGGCCGTCCCTGAAAAACATCTTCACCTCATTGGTGTCACATGCAAACCCTGCGTCCTCACGTGAGACGTCGTTGGCAACGATCATATCCAGGTTCTTTTTCTTCAGTTTTTCCATGGCGTGGGCCATGAGCTGATGGGTCTCGGCCGCAAACCCCACCAGGAGGCAGCCCTTCCCGTTCTCTGAATGACCCAGTTCCTCCAGGATGTCAGGATTCCTGTCCAGCTCCAGGCTGAGGGATTCCGCCCCCTTCTTCATTTTCTCTTTCGCCGACCGGTGCGGCCTGTAGTCGGATACGGCCGCCGTCATGATGACAACGTCACACCCCGTGGCCTTTTCCAGCACGGCCTCACGCATTTCCAGAGCGGTTTGAACGTCTTCGACGGACGCACCGCGTGGCGGGCTGATGGATGTGGGCCCGGTGACGAGGGTGACCGATGCCCCGCGCCGGCAGGCGGCCGCGGCAACGGCGTACCCCATCTTCCCGGTGGACCTGTTGCTGATAAACCGTACGGGGTCCATGGGTTCGTGCGTGGCCCCTGCCGTGACGAGGACCCGTAACCCTGCCAGATCCTGCTTCGATAGACACCTTTTCGCCTCTTCGAGGATGTCCGGGGGCTCGGGGAGCCTTCCAGGGCCTTCCGTGCGGCAGGCAAGTTGGCCCTCTCCCGGGGACATGATATGGAGGCCGCGAGACTTCAAACTTGAAAGATTTTCCGTCGTGACCGGGTTCTCATACATCCTGGTATTCATGGCAGGGCAGGCCAAGATAGGGGCCGTTGCAGCCAGGACCATGGTGGAGAGGAAATCATCCGCCAAGCCGTGGGCCACCTTGGCGATAAAGTTGGCTGTTGCCGGGGCCAGGATGATCAGGTCCGCCTCCTGGCCCCACGTAATATGGTCCATTGCACCGGCATCCTCACCGAACATCCGCCACACGACCCGGTTGCCGGACAGGGCCTCAAAGGTGAGAGGGGTCACGAATCGTGTGGCATTGGCCGTCATGGCCACCTTCACCCTGGCCTCTTCCCTCACCAGGAGGCGCACCAGTTCGGCCGCCTTATAGGCCGCGATACCACCGGTTACACCTACAACGATGTCCTTGCCTTTCATTTTCCGAATTCCTCCAACTCCCCTTTTCCGGCCCGCGCTATCCACGAATCATCGTTCCCCAGAATCTCCCGGATCTTATTCTTGGCCGCCAGGGCCTCGGATTTATTCAGGTAAAAACCCACGCGCAGCCTGAGCCACTGCTTCCCCTTCACCTCGGCCTTCGTGATGTAGACATGAAATCCGCGCTGTATCAACTTAATGGCTGGAGCGGCAAGTCTGCCCGGGCTCCGCCATGAACGTACCGTAACGACCCAAGGCTTGGCCTGAAAAGGACTCTGAAGCTTTTCTTTGTCAGCCGGTGAAAGATAACGCAGCGAAAGCCCGGGCTCCAGGGATTTTTCCGTGATGTCCTTCCAAGTCCGGAGCATGGCCAAACGTTGCGGATTCAACCGGTAGAGCCTCGTCCATTTCAGGGAATCTCCACAGGTGTCCTTACGGGCGGCAAACGCGCTCAGACTTTCCCCTTCCCGAACGCGGGCAATACCCTTTTCCGGTTCTGGACGTTTCTTCTGCTTTGATGCTGCTGGGGAGGTGCCTGAACCCGCCGAACCGGCGATGGCGGTCTTGTTCGGTGAAGACGCCTCTTCCTCTGCAGTGGATGGTGTGACATCCTTAACTGCCACAGATGACGGGGCCACTGGTGCGGATTCCTTGGGCGGTTCGGCCTTCAATGTTGCATTTTCGACCGGTTGGTTCCCGGTGGATGCAACTTCTTCAGGCGTGACCTTTTCCTTGGGCACGGCTTTTTCGACGGGTTCTGCTTTCACCGGTGCCGGCTCCGGTGCCGGTTTCACAATCGTAACCACCACCTTGTTTTTTCCCTTCGGCGGTTCGTCTTCCTTTGAACAACCACCCAGTACCAGAACAGCTGCGAAGAAAACGGCGATACCCCTCTTGATCCCTGTCGGCCAAAATCCATTCATATGATTGCCTGATCTCATTTTGAAGTGCATAACCCCTCCCCCCGGCCGGGAAAAATTGATTTACTGGCGTGTGGGATACTGATATTATCGTTTGACTCTCGCATCCGGGCCTGTTCGGGGCCCGGCTATAAGCAAGGTTGTCAAAATGGAGATGGCTGAGATGACTGCTTCATCCGGAAATCCTTATGTATTTCCGGATGGACTCTATTTAAACCCAAAAACCGATATTTGACAATAAAAATCGAGGTTCGGCCGGTCACGGCCACGGTTTTTGGCTCCAGGCGGACACTACCCTGTTGAGGAGACGACATGAAGGAAAATGCGGAAAACGCGGGCAGAGGCTATTGGGGGAAGATCCTGCATGTGAACCTGACATCGGGCGACATCTCTCCGGAGGCCCTCGGCGACCCCTTTTACCGGAAATACCTCGGCGGCGTGGGCATCGGTGCCAGGGTCCTGTGGGACCGGATGAAACCGGGCGCCGACCCATTAGGTCCTGACAATATCCTGGGTTTCACTACGGGACTTCTGACCGATACCGGTTCCCTCTTCACAGGCCGTTTCACCGTTGTAGCAAAGTCTCCCGCCTCGGGCGGATGGGGGGACGCCAACTGCGGCGGTTATTTTTCCCCGGCCCTGAAACGTTGCGGTGTGGATGCCCTATTTTTCCACGGGAAGAGTCCGAAACCCGTGTACCTCTACATGGACCAGGACACGGTGGAACTGAAGGACGGTTCGGACCTGTGGGGTTTCGATACCATCGAAACCGAAGACGCGCTCCGGGAAATCCACGGCAAGCGCGCCCAGGTGGCCTGTATCGGACCTGCAGGCGAGAAACTCAGCCTCATGGCGGGCATATCCAATGACAGTGGCAGGCTCGCCGCCAGAAGCGGGCTCGGGGCGGTCATGGGCTCCAAGAACCTCAAGGCCGTGGTCGCGGCCGGAAGGAAACGGATAGCCGTTGATGACAAGGCGACCATCAAGGAACTCTCAAGTGGATTTCGCAAGAGGCTCGACCGCGGAAAATTCTTCGAACGCTTTCTCGGGGACAGGATCTTCGGCATGACCGGCCGGATGATGCGTCCGGGCCTCTTCTATATGCGGCAACCGGCGTTCCTCTGGCGAAAGATGCTGAAGAAATTCGGCACACCTGCCCTGACGGCACTGAGCGCCGAGGGCGGAGACAGCCCGATCAAGAACTGGGGAGGGAGTGGACTCAAGAATTTTCCGCTTAAGAAATCACAGAAAATCGGTGCTGAAACCGTTGTTCAATTCGAGGAAAAGAAATACGGCTGTTACTCCTGCCCCCTGCGCTGCGGCGGAATCGTCAGCGTCAAACAGGGACCTCACGCCATAGAGGAGATGCACAAGCCGGAATACGAAACCCTCTGCGCCTTTGGAAGCCTCCTCCTCAACGACGATATCTTCAGTATCTTCAGGATAAACGACCTGGTGAACCGGGGCGGGATGGACAGTATCTCCTGCGGCGGCGTGGTGGCCTTTGCCGTCGAATCCTTTGAAGAAGGCATCCTTACTCTCGAAGATACCGGAGGGCTTGAGCTTCGCTGGGGCAACAGCGGAGCCATTACCCAACTGGTGGGAAAAATTGTTCGCCGCGAAGGCCTGGGAGACCTCCTGGCGGACGGTGTGAAACGGGCCGCCGAGAAAATAGGACGGGGTTCGGAAAAATTTGCGGTCCACTGCGGCGGCGTGGAGGCGCCCATGCACGATCCCAGATTCGATCCCGGGTTTATCATCTCCTATTTCTGCGAACCCACCCCCGGCCGCCACACCATCGCGTCCTACCAATACCTCGATCTTCAGGAACTTCACAAGAAATTCTCCCGTGCAGAGAAGGCCCCTCTACTGACCACCCGCAAGAGGCGTTTCGCCCCTCGGGGAAAGGGTGAGCAACTCTCCATTGACAGCTTCTACAAGATGCTCGTGGACTGTGCCGGCGCATGTTTCTTCGGAACACAGGTGGGGGCCGAACTGCCCCTCTGCGAATGGATGAACGCGGCTGCGGGCTGGAATCTCACTAACGATGAGTATCTCGTCATTGCGGAAAGGGTCCACCAGCTGAGGCACGCCTTCAACGTCCGCGAGGGCCTGAATCCCATTCGCGACTTCAGGCCCCATCCCAGACTTTACGGTGATCCGCCACTGAAAGAAGGGCCGGCCCGGGACGTGACCGTTGATATCGACACTTTCGGGAAATCCTACTACGAGGCCATGCACTGGGATGTCACCACAGGAAAAGCCGATAAGGCCCATCTGAAAGAACTTGAACTCGAGGATGTTGTCCAAGAACTCTACGGCGGCACAGAAGCGTAAGGGAACTTTGGGAGAAGATATTCAATTCTTGACCTCCTAAGCCTTCTTTCCCTATAATTCGTGGACCAGAAGATGTCCATACCGGGCATGCCGAAAATCCCGGCCATGTCAGGGAGCAATTAATAACGCACAGAAATAGGGGAGAGACCAAATGAAGGTCCTGATTATCGGAGGTGGGGGCAGGGAGCATGCTCTGGCGTGGAAAATCACCCAGTCTGATCGGGTAGAGCGGGTCTTCGTGGCACCCGGAAATGCCGGGACAGCCCTTGAAAAGAAGGTGGAGAATGTCCCCATCAGCGCCCTGGATATTGAAGGGCTGGTCAACTTTGCTGGAAGGGAGGCCATGGGACTGACGATTGTCGGACCGGAAGCGCCCCTGGTCGTGGGGTTGGCCGATGCCTTCCGGGAGTCCGGGCTGCCCTGCTTCGGCCCGACGCAGGCAGCCGCGCAGCTCGAAGGCTCCAAGGCATTCACAAAGGACTTCCTGGCCCGGCACGACATCCCCACCGGCTGGTACAGGACCTTTACCGAGATCGAACCGGCCAGGGCCTTCATCCGCGAGAAGGGGCTCCCCATCGTTATCAAAGCGGACGGCCTGGCCGCCGGAAAGGGCGTGGTCATTGCAGGATCCCAGGTGGAGGCCTTCGAGGCCGTTGTGGGCATGCTCTCGGGAAAATCGTTCGGGGACGCCGGTAAGCGCGTGGTCATTGAAGAGTGTCTCGTGGGGGAAGAGGCCAGCTTCATCGTGATGACGGATGGCAAAGAGATCCTGCCCCTCGCCACATCGCAGGACCACAAGGCCCGCGACGACGGAGACAGGGGACCCAATACCGGAGGCATGGGGGCCTACTCCCCCGCCCCGGTTGTGACTTCCGCCATGCACGACCGGATCATGCGGGAAGTCATGGAACCCACGGTCAGGGGCATGGCTGAGGAAGGCAACCCCTACATGGGGTTCCTCTATGCGGGCCTCATGATCACGAAAGACGGCACCCCGAAGGTTCTGGAATACAACTGCCGGTTCGGGGACCCGGAGACCCAGCCCATCCTCCTCAGGCTCCGGTCCGACCTGGTGGGACTCTGCATGGCCGCCCTGGAAGGAAGGCTCGGCAAGACCGAGGCCAAGTGGGATCCTCGGGCCTCCCTGGGCGTGGTGATGGCCGCGGGCGGTTACCCTTTGAGCTATGGGAAGGGGTTCCCCATATCCGGCCTTCCCGGTTCCGAGGAAGAAGGCGTCAAGGTCTTTCACGCGGGCACCGAAATGGAGGGCGGCCGGGTGGTCACCAGCGGCGGCAGGGTCCTGTGTGTGACGGCTCTGGGAGAAAGGGTCACCGACGCCCAAAAGAAGGCCTACGAGATGGCGAAGAAGATTACCTGGGAGGGCGTCTACTACCGGACCGACATCGGCTACCGAGCGGTGGCAAGGGAAAGCAATTAGAAAGCCAAAACCTATCTCACCGGACGGGCTGGTTGAAGTACCCCAGCTCCAGCTCCGGACACGCGCTTTTCAACATCTCCGCCATCCGCTTCATGCCCAGTGCAGGCGAATCCGATTCCGGCATCCTGTCCAGGTAAACCCTGGGATCGATGCACAGGTTCTTGAGGTGCAGAAAATTGAGCCCGGTCTCTTCCACCACGGCCGCCATGGCCTCGATCTCTTCTTCCTGATCACTGATCCCTGGGAACACCAGGTAGTTGACCATGGTGTAGATTCCCATGTCCCGGGCCAGTTCTATGGAACGGATAACATCCTGAAATACGTAGTTCTTTGGTCGGTAATAGGCCTCGTAAAATTCCTCGCGCGGGCTGTTCAGGCTGATGCGGATAGAATCCAGCCCAGCTTCCGCCACCTGCCTCACCCTGCCCGGCCAGCTCCCGTTGGTGTTGAGATTGATGGTCCCCTCACCTGTCTGTTTCCTGATCTCCCTGACACTCTCGGCAATGAGCCTGTATTCGGTCAAAGGCTCCCCCTCGCACCCCTGTCCGAAGCTCACAATGGTCTTCGGTGCGTGGTTCAAGTGGGTCACCGCCAGGTCCACAATCTCTTCCTTTGAGGGCCTGACCGAGAGCCTCTGGTGGGACTCCTCGCACAGGTGCTCCGGCTGGAAGGAAAGGCAGCCGAGACAAGAGGCATTGCAGGCCCGGCTCACGGGGAGAGGCGCCTCCCAGCGCCCGAGAAAGAGGTTCTTGGCCGCGAAACAGTGGTTTATTGTGGCACACTGGACCAGATGTTCCATGAGGGGGCCGCCCGGGCTGCCCTCGCGGTATGTGTCGATGGCCGGCATCAGCTCATCATCATCATAGTTGCGCGGGTCCCACCTGGGGTTGTGCTCGACGACAAAACCGGCGGCCCAATACTGATCATCCCGGAAACCCACGGCCGTGTAGGCCCACATGGGGAGATTGTAGTCCTTCTTTGAATAGTCCACTGCCGGGAGGTGCGTCCGGACGATCCCGGGTTCCGGGAAGGCGGCCACCCCGAAACAGGGAGAGGTTCCCCGCTCCGTCTCCGCCTCCGGAACCGGGACGTATTCGCCCGTCTCCGCGTCCAGCCCCACGGGCGGGCAGTCAGGGATGAAAAAGAGCTTGCTGAATTCAGGCAGGGCCAGGAGGTCGTCACTCATGATACCAGCAGGCCCATCCCCTGAAAACCCCGCCATGCGGTAGTAGGGATGGTCATAGATATTTCCCTCCCCGTCTGCGTAAAGCATGGCTGGCAGGTTAGAGAATTGTTTTTTCATGGTCAGACTTCTCTCTCATATCCAAAATCAAGCGGGCTCCTGGCCTCCTTGATCGTCCGGCTCTTGATGGTATGGGTGTAAATCATGGTGGTCCGGACATCACTGTGCCCCAATAATTCCTGGATCGTCCGAATATCATAGTTGGCCTGCAGCAAATGGCTGGCAAAACTGTGACGGAAGGTGTGGGCAGTAGCGCGTTTG
>Ga0315540_10002446_pt1 | contig 10447 bp, 5 predicted proteins | sample SalMarSW160110MG_FD_203677 | JGI IMG/M metagenome (GOLD analysis project Ga0315540, IMG submission 203677) | Salt marsh sediment microbial communities from the Plum Island Ecosystem LTER, Massachusetts, United States - Salt Marsh Sediment SW1601-10 ... | reverse complement strand
CAGCGACACTGCGTCCTCTCTTAGATAGTCCAGCAACAAGCTTCCTCCAAGCGGTTATGAAGGCTCCCACCTCGTGCTCCGTGGTCGCGGGCCCGATGCTGAGCCTGATCGCCCCGCTCGCAAGCGCCGCCGGCACGTTCATCGCCGCGAGAACCGGCGAGCCCGCGACCTTTCCGGACGAACAGGCCGAACCCGAGGATGCGGCAATGCCAGCGAGATCAAGCGCGATCAGCGCTGTTTCCGCCTTCAACCCCGGTACGGCAACCATGGTCGTGTTGGGCAGGCGCTCGACCTCCTTCCCGAAGATCACCGCCTCGGGTGAGGCGGCGAGCAACTGCGCTTCCAGTGTATCGCGCAGCGCGGCGATCCGTGCGGCGTCCCCAGCAAGCGCCGTGCCTGCCGCCTCCGCCGCCGCGCCGAAGCCAGCGATGCCGATGACGTTTTCGGTCCCGCCACGGGCCCCGCGCTCCTGTCCACCGCCCTTGAGCAGCGGCTCGCCGAGATGAACCGCCTCGCTGCGCTTGATGAGCGCGCCGACCCCTTTGGGGCCGCCCAGCTTGTGTGCCGAAATCGCCATCAGATCGGCCCCGAGAGCTTTGATGTCGCAAACGATTTTCCCGGCGGCCTGGACCGCATCGACATGCAAGAGCCCGCCGGCGGCGTGAACGCGCTCGGCTGCGGCCGCAACCGGTTGAACGACGCCGGTCTCGTTATTAGCGTGCATCAGCGCGACCAGCACGGCGGAGGTCAGACCAGTTGCCAGCGCCCCCTGAAGGCGCGCTTGCAGCACATCCAGGTCGACAATGCCCGCTGGAGTGACCGGAACGTCCTCGATGACATCGCGGCCGAAACGGCCACCGGTTCGCACCGAGGGATGTTCGATCGTCGACATCAGGAGGCGGCTGCACCCGGTTTTGCCGGGGGCCGGCGCCAGCGCCGGGGTCAAGGCCAATGCGTTCGCCTCGGTTCCTCCGGAGGTAAAAATCACGTTGCGGGGCTCCGCCCCGACCAAAGCCGCGACCTTTTCACGCGCCTCCTCGACGAGGTGGCGCGCCGCCCGTCCTTCGGCATGGGTCGATGAGGGATTCCCGACATAATCGAACGCGGCCGCCATCGCGGCGCGGGCCTCCGGCCGCAGCGGCGCCGTCGCGTTCCAATCGAGATAGACACGTTCGCTCATGGTTCAGCCGACTCCCTTCGGGCCTCCGATCGATCACTCGCACGTGACGAAAACCTTGCTTTTCGCCCCGGTGATCATGGTAGACACGGGGGTCGCGCCGACACAGGGCATCTTCGCCTGGTCAACCCGTTAATGTCAGGCGCTACCCCGTCGTTAGAAGCACTGCTGGGCCGCCCGGAGACCGGCCGCGTCAGACGCAGCATATCGCGGCGCTGCCGCGCAAGAGGTCAAGAGGCATGCCTGAGGTTATTTTCAACGGTTCTGCCGGGCGAATCGAGGGGCGCTATCATCCCGCCCGCACCAAGAATGCGCCGATCGCCATCGTGCTGCATCCGCATCCGCAATTCGGCGGCACGATGAACCACCAGATCGTCTACCAGATCTACTATGCATTCGCGCATCGCGATTTCGCGGTGCTGCGCTTCAACTTCCGCGGCGTCGGTCGCAGCCAGGGTTCGTTCGATCACGGCCAGGGCGAGCTCTCCGACGCGGCCTCCGCACTCGACTGGGCGCAGTCGGTCAACCCAGAAGCGCGGAGCTGCTGGATCGCCGGGTTCTCGTTCGGCGCCTGGATCGGGATGCAGCTCTTGATGCGGCGGCCGGAGATCGAAGGATTCATCTCGATCGCGCCGCCCGCGAATCTCTACGATTTCTCCTTCCTCGCTCCCTGCCCCTCCTCCGGCCTCATCGTCCACGGTGAGAAGGATGCCGTCGTTCCCTATAAGGACGTGGCCGGCCTCGTCGAGAAGCTCAAGACGCAGAAGGGTATCGTGATCGAGCAGAAGGTGATCCCCGGTGCGAACCACTTCTTCGATTCCCGTATCGAGCCGCTGATGGCGGCGATCACCGCCTATCTCGACCGCCGCCTTGCGTCGGTGGAGACGCGGCCCGAGCCGCGCGGGCGGCGGACGGGGTGAGTGGGCCGATCGCGCCGAGCGCTTCCATCAGACGCTTTTCGATGGACCACTAGACGCTTTTCGATGGACCACTCCTGCCGAACTTGATCCATCATTGCTGCAACAAACAGCCGCAGCTTTCTAGATGTATCCATCGGCTGACACGGCGCAGAACGATGCGCTCGAAACGATGGAACCGGTTTGAGGGCGTTGATGAGCAGCTACAAGTCCGAATTTCTGCGGGTGCTGGAGAGCCGCGGTTTCATCCATCAGGTTTCGGAACCTGGGGCGCTCGACGCGCGCGCAGCGTCGGGTCCCATTACCGCCTATATCGGTTTCGACTGCACCGCGCCTTCGCTGCATGTCGGCTCGCTCTTGCCGATCATGATGCTGTACTGGCTGCAACAAACCGGGCACCGCCCGATCGCGCTGATGGGCGGCGGCACCACGCGGGTCGGCGACCCCTCAGGCAAGGACGAAAGCCGGCGACTGCTCACCCAGGCAGCGATCGAGGAGAACCTGCGCGGCATCCGCACCATCTTCGACAAGTTCCTGAGCTTCGGCGACGGCGCGGGCGGCGCCATCATGGCGAATAATGCCGACTGGCTGAACAGCCTCAACTACATCGACTTCCTGCGCGATGTCGGCCGCCACTTCTCGGTCAACCGCATGCTGGCCTTCGATTCGGTCAAGCTGCGGCTCGAGCGCCAGCACGAATTGTCGTTCCTCGAATTCAATTACATGGTGCTGCAGGCCTACGACTTCGTCGAGCTCTATCGCCGCCATCGCTGCATCCTGCAGATGGGCGGCTCCGACCAGTGGGGCAACATCGTCAACGGCATCGACCTCGGCCGCCGCCTGGAAAACACCCAGCTCTTCGCCCTGACCTCGCCGCTGCTGACGACCTCGTCCGGCGCCAAGATGGGGAAGACCGCGGCCGGCGCGGTGTGGCTCGATGCCGGCCTGCTCAGCCCTTACGACTACTGGCAGTACTGGCGCAACACCGAGGACGGCGATGTCATCCGCTTCCTCAAGCTGTTCACGGTGCTGCCGCTCGACGAGATCGCTCGCCTCGCCGCACTCAAGGGCGGCGAGATCAACGAGGCGAAGAAGGTGTTGGCGACCGAAGCGACCGCGCTGGTGCATGGCCGCGAGGCCGCCGAGCAGGCCGCCGAGACGGCGCGCAAAACCTTCGAAGAAGGCGCGCTCGCGGAAACTTTGCCGACGGTGGAGATTGCCCGCAGCGACCTCGACACCGGGCTCGGCGTCCTGACGGCCTTTGCCGAAAAAGCGGGTCTCGTTGCCTCGAACGGCGAAGCCCGTCGCCAGATCAAGGCCGGCGGGCTCAAGGTCAATGATCACACGGTCACCGACGAGAAGAGCGTGCTGACGGCAAGTGATCTCACCGCCGAGGGCGTGATCAAGCTCTCGCTTGGCAAGAAGAAGCACGTGCTGCTGCGGCCAATGTAGAAAGCCAGGCCTCACTGCATGGCAGATGGCGTCGCGGGAATCGGCTCGTTCCGCATCGTGGTGGGGAATTCCATGAACTTGCGCAGCACGCCCGGCGCCAGTGCCGAGATCGGATTGACGTTGAGGACGGGCTTGCTCGGCGTGCCGATTACCTCGAAGGTGATGCCGACTAATCCTTCATTGCTGCCGCCACTCAGCAGCATTCCGACGATCGGGATTTGGCCGAAGGCATTGTTGAGGCCGTAAAGCGGGACGAAGGTGCCGCGCATGCGCACTTCATCGGCGGCATAATCGATCACGCCCTGGATCGTTGCACCGATCACCGGGCCACGCACGACGCCCTCGCGGATCGTCAGCCGGCCGGGCGAGCGGGTGAAGTCGGCCCGCATGCGGGTGAACTGCACGCCGGGATTGGCTTGTCCCGGAGCGCCCGAGGAGGCGACACGGTCGAGCGAAGCTTCGCCGCGCACGACGAAGTCGCGAACATTGAGCAGACCGTCACGCGGACCAGGATCGGAATTGGGCGGGTCCATCGCGATCCAGACTTCACCGCCGTGCATCTTTGGGTAGATATCGGTGAAGCGGAACAGCGCGCCGGCGTCCTTGGTTTCGAAATAGATCACCTTGCCCTCGCCGCTGGCGCGCTCGCGCATGTCGCCAATCAGCGGCGTGTCGACCCCGATCTTGGCGGCAAGGGCGAAATGCTCAAAGCGACCGCCACGAGACAAGAGTTTGAGGTCGACCGCACGCAATGCCTCGCCATGGAATCCGGCAAGCGCCCCGATCTTCAGATCGAGATCAAAATCGGCCACGGCGCGGCGCTGCTTGCTCTCGGCGCTGGATCCGCCCATCACCGATTTCACGAAAGCGCGGCCATCGAACACATCGCCGCGCACCGCGACCTTGATGACACCGTCGTCTCCACGCTCTGCTTTGAGCGTCGCCTTGTCGCCGTCCGACAAGCCGAACGCCGGAAACGAGGCGGCGACGAGGTCGCCTTTGCTGTTGAGCTCGATGTCACCCGCGACCACAGCGCCCGATCCTTCGATCTTCACGCCCTCGATGCGCGTCACCTGGTTCTTGCTGACATAGGTGAAGCTTGCGCGCGCCGTCCGGCCTGCGTTCTTGATCCAGCCTGGCAGCAGGTTGTCGATCTTGGCCTTGGTCAAATCGAGGTCAACGTCGAACTTGGTCCCGCTGTCCGCCGGGCCGCCGAACCGTCCGGCCAGCTTGATCGGGATCGGGCCGGACAGTCCCCCCTTGGTATCTAAGCCGAAGCGGTTGCGTGCGGCATCATCGAACACCGCCTGCAGCTTGATCTCGGCATCCGGTTCGTCGCGTGCCTTGCGATATTCAACCGTCGCCGGCATGCCGCCGATGCGCACCTCGTTCTTGAACTGGTATCCCTGCATATTGGCGGTAATGCGCAGCGTCGGCGCCTCCACCTTCTGCGCCATGACAAAACGGTCGACGGCAAAATTCGAAACATCGGCAACGATGTTGTAGGTGAGCGACTTGCTGATCGCATCGGGCTCGAGCCGCATGTTCACCGCAATCCGCGCGCTGACATTGCCGCGGGTTGTTGCCGGATCGAGCGGCGCACCGGAGGCCTCGCGCAGCCGGTCCATCGCCAAGAGTTCGGCGGCGGCCGGCACCGGCCCCTCGGCGCGCACGCGCACCTGCGCCGGCGGATGCTTGGTCTGCGTATCGGGAACGTCGAACACCCCGTCCACCAGCGCCAGCTTGCGCCCCGACGGCAGATCGACCACGCCGCGCCCCATCGAAACAGTCGCCCGCCTCCCGCGCACCTTAAGCACGATATCGGTGTCGTGCACCGGCGGCAGCCCTTCGACCAGACGGACCACCGGGCCTTTGGTGACGAACTCGATCGACAGGCCGTCATCCGGCACTGGCGGGCCACCATCCCGCAGCGTCGACAGCGGCGCATTGGTGGCGACCTCGGCGCGTTCCACCATTCCGCCCGACATGTTTTCGAGCACCCAGGCCCGCACCTTCGGATTCACAAAGGCCGGCCATATCCGTTTGAACGACTCGCCGGACATATTGCGAGCCGCCATGCCGATGACGAGCCGCGGATCGGCAGTGGCAAAGTCGACGAAGCCCGACGCCGCGATATTGACGTCCGAGCCGGCAACCTCCGCGTCCTCAATATCGAGCCGCCGCGTCGCCAGATCGACTTTGCCGCGCAACAGCACGTGGTTGAGCAGTAGCGTATTTTCTTTTTGCTTGTCCGACCCGATAACGACGCTGCCGCCGCGCACGGCCAGCGCCCAAGTCCCGCCTGCGGCTGGCGGCGCCTCGGCCCGGGCGATCAGCGTCATCCGTGTTTTGCCGGAGACAAGCTGGAAGGGTGCCACGATCGAGCCGCGCCTGATATCCCAATCAACCTTGGCCTCGAACCGATCAATGTGGATCTGCCCCTCCGGATCTTCCGCGGGTCCGACAGAGCCGGGGCCGATGACGACCCGGCCACTGGCGAACCCTGGCGTTCCGTCGACGGCGACCTCCGCGCGCAGGCTGGCCGATATTGGCACATCAGCACTGACATCACCGGCATCGAGCCGGCTCGCCAGCAGAAGGTCGCGGATTACCACCTGACGTGCTTCAAGACGCACCGCCCGCGATCCTGACCGGGTCGGTTTGACCGCTGCGACCAGGACCCATGGCCGGTCCGATTTCTGCGAACCCAGGGTCACCAACAGCTCGCCGGGATTCGGCCGGGTCAGGCTGAGATGAATATTTTCGAAGCGGGTCCGGCGGCCGTTGCGCGAATCCTCGACGACCAGGTTGCCACTTTTCAACCCCACTTCGGTGAGGTCTCCGCCGTCGAGCCCAACCGTGCCCAGGCTGTCGATCCAGCCGAGCAGCGCGGCGAACCCAGCGCCGAAGCCCGGCGCCGATGCGGAAGGGGCGGGATGCGACTGCCCGGTAGCGACGCCGAGCGACGACGTAGCGTCCGCGGACGCCAGCACCGGCGAGGTTGCGATCGGCCGCTTGTCCGCCCCGGCAAAGACCGCAACCTTGCCGTCCGCCCCGACCCGCAAAGCAAGCTCGGCACCCACCAGATTGAGACTTTCCACCCGTGGACGACCGCTCAGCAAAGCGAGCAAGGAGAATCCGGCTTCCGCTTTCGGCGCGCTCGCGACGATGGTGCCATCACTGTCGCGTAGGACCACATTGCGCATGCGAATGGCCATGCGCCGATTTTCGTCGAGTTCGATGACCGTGCCGCTGATCTGGACTTTGTAGCGATGACCGAGATTTTCGTCGATCGCAGCGGTCAGCCACGGCGTCGCCAGGTCGATGGAAATCGGCCCGGACGTCAGCCGCCACCACAGCGCGCCGACCGCAAGCGCGAAAATCAGCACACCCGCCGCGACGACTCTCGCGGTTATCCGCACCATCGGCCGCCGCGCCCAAGAGGCGAGGCGCCGGCGCGCCCGCCGCACGATGCGGAAACGATCGAGCCGCGCCAGTGTGGTGTGGACAAGCGCCGCGACCACGCTGCACGCCAGGGCCGCGAAAACGAAAAGCCGCCGCACCCACGGCATCCGGTGGAAAAAGCCGTGCCAAAAACCCGACCTGGCACGCGCACGATCGCTGCGTCGTGCCTGCGGCGCTCGCTGCGCCGCTTCCGCGCAACGGTGCCGGTGCAGACTGGCTTCGAGGCTGCGAAGCGCAGCGAGCTTCGGACTGATATCCTTGTCCGCCATGCGCTGGACGGCCCCGCTCCCTACCCGCTAAATCGCGTGGCACCCGACCCAAAGCCGCTTGCCGCGGACTTCAAAGGTCGCCCACACATGATTGTTTCGCCAACGACTTAGTCACTTCCCCAAACTCGACAGAGACGCTTCGAAAGCGCCGAAAGGAAGGCATATGCCGGCAAAACTGACCACAGGCAGTCCTGCGCCTGACTTTCGCCTCCCGCGTGACGGCGGCGGCGAGGTTTCGCTTGCCGATTTCCGCGGGCGCAAGCTTGTCCTTTATTTCTTCCCGAAGGCGAGCACATCCGGCTGCACGCGCGAATCGCAAGCTTTTTCGGCCCTTAAGGAGGCATTCGCCGCCGCGGATACCGATGTCCTCGGCGTGTCCGCAGATCCCGTGAAGAAGCAGGATGCGTTTAGAACCAAGTACGGTCTTACCGTCACTTTGGGCTCGGACGAAACCCACAAGATGCTTGAAGCCTATGGCGTGTGGGCACAGAAATCCATGTACGGAAGAACCTTTATGGGAATCATACGGACGACGTTTCTCATCGGCCCGGATGGGCGGGTGGCGCGTATCTGGCCGAAGGTCAAGATCGAGGGGCACGCCGAGGAGGTGCTTGCGGCAGCCCAGGCATTGTAAAGAAGGGCTTTCGGCCGACCGCGGCGGCAAGCAGAAATACGCAACTGCTCAAAGGTTTGCTTAATCTTAACCAAGCGCTGATTAGCTCCGCGTCAAGGCTCGCCGGCCCTCACGAAAAGTCCGGCCGGCCGGGGAGCGTCAATGTCTGCGCGGCCACAGACCAACTATGTCCCGTATGACCGGGGAAGTTTCGAGCACGCCAGCTTTGAGGCTCCTCGCTCCGCGCAACACAATCGCGCCGATCACCATCAAGCGGCCGCCGGGCGTGAGCTGCGCCCGACGAGGCCGCGGCCGGACGACGATGAACCGTCGCCGCGGACACATTCGGTTCGTCCCTACACTGCGCAGCAGCATCGTGACCATCGCCATGGCCCTCGCGCTCCGGCGGAGGAAGCACGGCGCCATCGCACCGCCCACGAAACCCAGCATGAGGCCGCCAAAGCGGCGTCGGAGCGGCAGCGGCCGCGGCCGCGCAGTTACATGCTCGCCTTCTCTCGTCATCAAATTCGTTTCGGGCCGGTGGTGTTCTGGATCGTGGTCGGCACCCTCGTCATCATGGCGGCCTGGTCGATCGTCACCGCCACCTATTTTGCCTTTCATGACGATGTCATCACCCGCATGATCAGTCGCCAGGCCGACATTCAGGCGGCCTACGAAGACCGCCTCGCCGATATGCGCACCCAAGTCGACCGGGTCACGACGCGACAGCTTCTCGATCAGGAGCAGTTCGCGAAAAAGCTCGAACAGGTCGCGCGGCGCCAGTCCATCCTTGAGCAGCGCGCGAGCGCCCTCGGTAATCTCGGCGCCCCGGCCGTCACCGGATCAATCAAATCGCAGCTTCGTCGCACCCCGGCGTCGGAAACCCCGCTGCCGAAGCCATCGCCGATGCACGACAGCGGCGGGCCGTTCGTGCCCGCCGACCGCACCGCCTTGAACGAGCCCTATATCGGGCTGCACGGCCGCCTCACCCGCATGATGACGTCGCTCGATCGCATCGAACTGCGCCAGGCGAACGCCCTGATCGCCATGCAGGAGAGCTACGAGAGCAAGGCAAACCGGATCCGCTCGGTCCTCGCCGAGGTCGGCGTTCGCGGCACCAGGCGGGCCGAATCAGGCGTCGGCGGTCCGTTCGTGCCGGCCAAGCTTGCGAGCAGTCCCGCGGCGTTCGAGCGCCAGATCCACCGTATTCAGCTCGCCCGAACCAATCTCTACCGCCTGACCAAGACCCTGACCGGCGTCCCGCTGCGGCAACCGGTGTCAGGAGAAGTCGATATCAGCTCGACTTTTGGCGTCCGCATCGACCCATTCAATGGTCGGCCGGCCATGCATACCGGGATCGACTTCCGTGGCGATGTCGGCGAGCCGATCCGCTCCACCGCAAACGGCAAAGTGGTCTCGGCAGGATGGAGCGGCGGCTATGGCCGGCTGGTCGAGATCGACCATGGCAACGGCCTCAGCACCCGCTACGGCCACCTATCGCGCATTCTCGTACACACCGGCCAGCTTGTGAAGGCCGGCCAGATTGTGGGCCGGATGGGCTCGACCGGCCGCTCGACCGGTTCGCATCTCCATTACGAAACGCGGATCCACCGCGAAGCCGTCAATCCGCAGAAATTCCTGCGCGCCGGCCATCGTCTCGGCATGCGGTGACCAGCACGCGGCGCTGCCACCCGCCAGGGCTGCGGCGCGGCTATTCCAGTGACAAGGCCACGAAGCGGCGGTCGCCCTCGGAATTGGCGATGAGCAGCAGCGCCGATTTGCGGCCAGCCTTCTTCAATTGATCGATGCGCTTCTGCACCTCTTCAGGAGAGGCCACCGGCTCCTGCGCGACCTCCATGATCACGTCGCCCTCGCTGAGCCGCTTCTCACCGGCGGCGGAGTTCGGATCGACGCCGGTGATCACCACGCCGTTCACATTGTCCTTGATCTTAAAGCGGCGCCGCAGGTCGCTTGTCATGGTCGTCAGCTTGAGGCCGAGCGTCTGTTGGACAACCGACTTTTCTTCGGGTTGGTCATCTTTCTTCTCGGCAAGCACAGCCTGCTTCTCGCCGTCTTCGAGGCGGCCGAGCTTGACGGTCTTGTGCTCCTCCTTGCCCTGGCGAAGGATCACGACATCGACTTCCTTGCCGACCGGCGTGTCGGCGACGACGCGCGGCAGATCGCGCATTTCCTTGATCTCGTGATTATCGAAGCGAATGATGACATCGCCGGTCTGGATACCCGCCGGCTTTGCCGGTCCCTTGTCGTCAATGCCGGCCACCAGCGCGCCGCGCGGCGGCTTGACATTCATGGTCTCGGCGATCTCGTCGGTCATCTGCTGGATGCGCACGCCGAGCCAGCCGCGCCGTGTCTCACCGAACTGGCGGAGCTGCTCGATCACCGGCATCGCCGTCTTCGACGGCACCGAAAAACCGATGCCGATCGAGCGGCCGTCGGGGGAGATGATCGCGGTATTGATCCCCACCACTTCGCCGTCGAGGTTGAACAGCGGCCCACCCGAATTGCCGCGATTAATCGCGGCGTCGGTCTGGAT
>Ga0315540_10002443_pt1 | contig 10452 bp, 13 predicted proteins | sample SalMarSW160110MG_FD_203677 | JGI IMG/M metagenome (GOLD analysis project Ga0315540, IMG submission 203677) | Salt marsh sediment microbial communities from the Plum Island Ecosystem LTER, Massachusetts, United States - Salt Marsh Sediment SW1601-10 ... | reverse complement strand
TTGTGGAAGTAGCCCCTGATTTCTTCTCTTTTTTCTTCGGGTACCCCCGCATTCAGAATCGTTGTCCGTGTGTTGAGACTATCCATAGTGTATCTTCCTCTTTAACCGGTTTGCACCTCCTCCTGCTAATTGATCTTCTTGGTTCATTCGGTGAATCCACGATCTCTCATTGCTATGCTTTTCTGGAAGTGCGCCATGCCTGTTTTCATCTTCCGGAATCCGTGCTTTTGGTAGAATCCTTCTTTTCCTGGTGACGCGTATAGAATGAGGTTGCAATGCGAGAGCTGGGATAAGATGCTGTTCACGATAGTCTTTCCGATTCCCTTCCCTTGGAATTCAGGGAGAACCGCACAGTCATAGATAGCAGCCTGGCAGGCACCGTCGGATATCGCTCGGCCAAAACCGACTAATCGGTCAGCATGATAGACAAAGATGGTCGTATGACTGGCTTCAAACGCTTTTCTGTGCACATCAGGTTCGTGGTAAGACATTCCAACACATTTCAGTGTTTCCGATACCGCCTTCCAGCTAACTCCAATACAATCTTGCTTGACGTCCACTTTCATTAAAAACCTCTTTTTGTATATTGTCACCGAACGTTAAGGTGGTCCCTCTTACTTCACCTTTGCGTGAACTAAACAAAACAATGGTGGAACGTTACCAATATCTAAATGGCTCTCGCGAGATAAATATTTCCCGCTCATCTCATCCGCAGTGAGATGTTCTATTATGGACGGCTATCGTAACCTGCACCAAGAAACACTATCTGCCCTGCATTTTCCTTCAATGCCTGTTTCACAATTTGGTCAAAAAATGCTGTACGTGCAATCATAAATTCATAAGCGCCTGGTGTAACTCTGTGTTGCATGACCCATGCTCTGGCTGCACTATCATTTAGTGGCTTTTTTTGCTCATCTATTAGAAATATCTCAGCAAGGTTATCGCTTCCCCTGATTTCTTTTCTGGGGTCACATGCTGCCAAAGCCCTCATAAAGGCCGTCGCCATTGCTGTTCCTGACGTCAGTTTATCCAGCGAATTATCTGCGCTCATTTGGATCCTTCAAGAAACGCAACGTTGTCCGCGAAATTGTTAGGCAACCCCAGTGAGTCCAACACCTGGGATACCTGTCCCCTGTGGTGGACCTGGTGAAGAAACAGATACTCAAATGTCTGTCCGGCAACCGCCCTTTGAAGGTTGCCCACAGAATCCGAATACTGGAAACTGTCTCCGTACCGGTCTTCAGGGCACTCCTCAAACCATGCAATGATGCGGTCGTCCACAAACCTCCGTTCGTGCTGCAACGCTTCGAAGTCCTCGCAAAGATCATGCTGCCAGGACAGTTCCGCGGGCGACAATCGCGGATCGTTCAACACGGCAGACTCAGGGAACACCGGCCTGAAACGATTGAGCCAGTAAATATCCGCAATGATGATATGGTTCACGAGCCGGTGAATTGATCCGAACCACGAACCGGTGTCCCGTCTGCGAGCCTTGCCTGTGAGCTGCGCCAGCACGACAAGCATCTCCGCGTTCGCTCTTTTGTTATATAGGGCCATGTGTGAATAGATGTCTTTGCTGAGGTATTTCATGAGATCGCCCCCGTTAACGTGGTATAAACATCAAACGGTGTCCTCATTCCCATATATTATGGGGCTAATTCCAAATAGATACAATGTGAATTAATTTATTGAAGAGTCCCCCTATCCACATATTCACACTCAGGCGCATTGGTCTCCAAAGCGGTTCCGGTGCAGCCAACTGAATTCTTCCCTCCTGGGGGCGGAAGGATTCTTATCCCTCGGAAACCCTTCTTCCGCAGGCTCCCCGATCTTCAGGACGGCTGTCAATTCATAATCCTCCGGGATGCCGAGCGCTCGCTCAACCTCTTTCTTTTCTTCTCCCCAGTAGAGAACAATACCGCTTCCCAGGCCCTCTGCGACAGCGGAAAGGGACATATTCTCGATGCAGAGCCACACGCTCCTCTCCCACCCCGCCTCATTGCAGACGGCCACGATACTGGCGTTGTCAAAAGAGCGCTTCTGTTCCAGGGCGGCCCTTTCTCGCGCATCCGACGCCTGTTTCCGTCCTTGATCGGGATCCACTTTGGAGTTGAGCCGGTACTTCAGATCCGCAAGCCGGTCCAAGGTTTGCCGGTCTTCCACGATGATAAACTCCCAGGGCTGGCGGTTTCGGGCCGAAGGGGCCTTGGTTCCTGCCAGGATGATTTTGCGCAATTGTGCTTCCGTTGCTCTGCTCTTATAAACGCGGATAGTCCGCCTTTTCTCGATAGCGTCATACAATTCCATTTTTCTTCCCTCTCTCGGGTGCGTGAGGTTCGCCTCCATGCCACAAACCCAATGATACAAACCGTATAGCTCTGTTCACATTACTACCCTATCCGAGTGCTTTACAGATTCTTTTCAAGCCCTCTTCTAAGACTGATCTCGGACATGCCAGGTTGAGGCGAATATAACCATCCGAATTGGCAACGAACATGTTCCCGCCTTCTAACAGCACGCCAGCGTTGCTGGCAAAATATAAGGATAGGTTTTCTTCTCTTGGCAGATAGGCCCTTATATTAACCCATGCAAGATAAGTAGCCTCGGGAATACGAAATACCGCTTTGGGCAGGCAGGTTTCAAGATATTGCCTGGTAAAATCAAAATTACCATCTAAATAGCATTTCAATTGTTCAAGCCATTCATCACCGTACTGGTAAGCAGCTTGAGTTGCCGCAATACTTAGCGGATTTTCTAAACTATAGTGACGGGCCTTCCATATGTCTCTGATTTCATTACAGGGAATGATTATGTTCGAGAACATTAGCCCGGCCATATTAAAAGTTTTGCTTGCCCCCATGCACGTGATGATCCTGTCTGAGTGCGGAAAAAGCTTAGCCAAAGGTGTATGAACATTTCCATTTCTAAGTAAATCACAATGAATTTCATCAGAAATAATCCACACATTGTTTTTAAGACAAATTCTCCCAAATCGTTTTAATTCTTCCGGCGTCCATACCCTCCCAGATGGATTATGCGGGTTGCAAAAGATACATAAGGATATTTTTTCATTTTTTGTCTTCGCGTCCAGATCATCAAAGTTCATCGTGTAGTAGCCCTGTTGGTTAATAAGGTCAGAGCACACCAATTCAAGGTGATTATAGTCCACCGCATGTTTGAAGTGGGCATAAGACGGAGTGAAGATTAACACCTTTTCGTCTGGTTTGCAGATATATTCAACCAACTCATATAAAGCGGGAATAATGCCGGGCGACGTTACTAAATGCTCTTTTTCAAAGGTCCATTGGTAATGCCGTTGCGTCCAATTGGTAACAGATAGGTAATAGTTTGGGTCGAACACTTTGGTATAGCCAAAGATTCTCTTGTCCAGCCGATCTTTGACGGCTTGGATGATTTCAGGAGGCGCAGCAAACTCCATGTCAGCTACCCACATGCGAATGAATTCATCGTCCGCGTAGGGAAAAGCGATATCGTCAGCTGGCTGAAATAAATATTCTCTAAAACCATCTGTATTCATCGCGTTTGTCCCTTTGCGGTCAATAATCTCGTCAAAGTCGTACTTCACTGCTCTTCGCTCCTTTTTCTATAAATCCTTGTTGATCGTAATCTTTCGGTTCCAAGATCGTTGCATAATCCATTTGTCATCCAAATGTCAAACACTCCCGGATAAAGCAGGAGTGTCAGGAAGGTTCTGAATGTCCCTTGGATGTCTGTAAGGCCAAATGCCGGTTTTCACAATTCACGTGCTCAGAAAAGCGAAATAGGAACGGGAGTGGAAAAGGTGGAAAAGGGGTCACACCTATTTTAATGGAAAAGGGGTCACACCTATTTTAATTGACACCCCGCCACAACGCCTGATATGTCTCAATCATGTCAAGAAATACTCGCCTCATTATCCCCAATATATGCCATCACGCCATACAGCGGGGAAACAATCGCCAGGATGTATTCAAGGAAAAAGAGGACCGGTTCTATTATCTCAAGTGGGCCAGAAAATTAGCAGAGCAGTACCATGCCCCGATCATGGGGTATTGCCTGATGACGAACCATACGCACCTCTTGGTTCTTCCAGGCACAGAAGAGAGAATGATCAACTTCATGAAGATCCTGGCCCAACGATACACACAGTACTATAACAGGAAATACCGTAGGAGCGGCAAACTCTGGGAGAACCGCTACAAGCTGCACCCGCTTGATCCGGAAGTTTACTATGTTGTCCTCAAATACATAGAAACGAACCCTGTCAGGGCCGGCATGGTTGCGGATGGAGCGGATTATCCATGGTCCAGTGGCTCCTACCATCTTTTGGGGAAAGAAGACAAGACCATCATGGCCGATTGCCTCCATGATTCTGCGTTCAGCTATAAGGAATTCTTTTATGAGCAGGAGCGATCTGAAGATATGGAGGCCATTCGGGAGGCGGCACAACAGGGTAAGGCATGGGGGAGGGCGGCATTTCTGGAAAGGTTGGGCAACAAACTCAACCGGGTGGTTGTTCCTCGAAAAAGAGGTAGGCCGAAGAAGGCCGATAAATAGGTCTGACCCCTTTTGTCCACAGATTATTGGGTAGTAGCTATAGATGGTGGTTATATTCAATGGTTTGACCCAGAAACTAATGAGTACGGCCTTGGTACAAAAAATGATAGTGGTGAGTTTGTGTCCATCGGTGTAAGGGGAGATTTAGTTGGTGTTTACTGCGCCATGTAACACAGCTAACAAGGCATTCAGCCGGACGCGTTACCGCGCCGGCTAATTTTGACGTTGGGCATCTGAAGGAGAGAATTTTATGATCAAATTTGTTATGTGCGCAAAGCGCCACCCGAATTTATCACTGGCTGAGTTTCAAGACTATTGGCTAAACCATCATGGTCCCCTTTTCAAGAAGTTTGCAGACACCTATAGGGCAGTACGTTACGTTCAAAGCCATACCATCGATTCACCACTAAACGAGAATATTCAGAAATCCAGAGGATTATCAGAACCGTATGATGGGGTTGGTGAGATATGGTGGCAATCGGAAGCAGACTTTCTATCAGCCATCAATTCACCGGAGGGTCAAAAACTTCGCAAAATTTTCATTGAGGATGAAGCGAAATTCCTGGATCTGAAAGCATCCTCAGCCTTTTTTACTATCGAGCATATTCTCATTGATGGGAAGGTTTAATTAAAAGGGATTGCCCAACAAACATTTATAATGATAGAGAAATAAAGATCCTGTCAATCACTTTTAAATTTGATAGACTTTTTTTTGCGTTAATGCTATAAGTACTTGTTATGTTTTTCTTTATTAAAAAAAAAATTGCGAACGCCGATTTTCACCGATTTCCACTTTCTCCCTATGCATTGAATCTCTCCCTGGACCAGCTCATTCCCGGGGTGGACAATGTCCGGCATGATGTCTGCCTGAGTCCCGCTTTTTGCGAGGCGGCCGATAAAATTGTTCCCCAGATCATTGCCAGAAATGTTGAATTATACAAATTTTCCAGGATTGATAAACCTGTTGTGTGGGCTCAAAAAGTGACTGACTTCAAGTTGCTTTACAGCCAGCTCATGGAAGATGCCGTCTACAAGTCAAAACAGGAAAATAATCCCCAAATCGATTTTCTGGCTCAAATTGCCATAATGAAAATGCTCATCACGTATATGCGGGATCAGTTCAAGGTGACCATCACCAATATCAAGAATCTGATTCGCAAAGACCAACAGACGGATCGACATCTGACAGAGGACACCGTCAAGAGACAGGAGTCCATTTCGATTGTTCTGCAGAACAAGGACGTCTTTTTAAGAAAAATGGGACAGGAGCTTTTTTCCCTGCTATCCGACGTCAACAAAAATAAGCTCAAAGCTATACGAGAGGCAAACTTCGGCGCTGAAAATCTGCTGCCGGACGACATCCTCGAAAATCCAATTTTTCATTCCATGAATCACTATCACGATGCCTTACTCCTCGATGAATATGATATAATTTTGGGCAGACGCTTCGAAGACCCGGACAATTATGATAACCTAATCAAATTGCTGGAAGGTCTCTTTTTTGAAATTGTCGGAAATCATCCCCAGTCGGAACAAACCGAAGAGGACCCGGCTATTGGCGGGTCGGACAGGCCATCCCGCCCGACCAACATCGCTATCTATCTCAAGCAAACCGATAATATCGATGATTTACTGGACTATTATGATACCCTCGAGAAAATCAAAAAGAGCAAAAAGCAACCATCAGACGATGTGGATATCGCTCAGCTGAAAAACTTGGCTGCCAAACAAAAAATCTTCCTCAAGGATTTTTTTAAGGCATTCAAGAAAGCCCGCCTGATTCAAAGGATCTCCGCATCTTATGAAATGCGGGCGGTCTACCGGATCTACTGTTCTCCGTTGGTGCCGCGGCAGATTCTTCTTTTTATGATCGATCCAAAATCAAGAAAACCCATCATTACCCGGCTGAAGCAGCTGAGAAAAATATACCACAAGCCCTTTCCCCTGGGGCCTCTGAAAAAACAGGTAAAAAAACTAGAATTTCTTCGGGTGAAGAAAAGAAAACAATACCTGATTCGATTCCTCAAAGGAATAACTCGCTACCATCGGGATATTGAAAACCACAAAGTAATCAATGAGGCAATGGACCGAATCAATTTGACAACGGATGATAAAACCCTTCATCTATCCAAGGTAAATAATACGCTGTATGAATTCCTGCTTCCCAGTGAAAAACGGGAGCGTGAAAAGCCAATCCTCAACCACGTCGTGATAAAGGCGGATGTGAGGGGATCCACCGATATAACGCAACAGATGATAAAAAGAGGATTGAACCCCGCCTCCTATTTCAGTCTCAATTTCTTCAACCCCATATCTGAAACTCTTAAAGACTATGGGGCCGTCAAGGTTTTTATCGAGGGAGACGCCATTATCCTGGCAATTTTTGAAAGAGAGAAGACACCCGAAGGCTGGTACATTGTAGCCAGGGCATGCGGTATTGCCATAAACATGCTTTTCATTATCAAACATTACAATGAGAAAAGCAAAAAGAATCAACTGCCGATTCTGGAACTCGGTATCGGCATCAACTATCTTGACTCGCCACCCACCTTTCTCTTCGACGGGAAACAGCGTATCATGATCTCCTCCGCGATCAACCTTGCCGATCGCCAGTCAGGCTGTTCAAAACCTTTACGAAGAATCCTTTCAAAAAAGAAACACGCCTTCAATTTGTATGTCTACCAAGCCGCATCCGAAGAAGACAGTCTGAAAACCGCGGACGATATCTTTGTGAGATACAACGTCAACGGCATCGAATTGAATCCCGAAGGCTTCAAGAAACTCTCCAGGGAAATCAACCTGACCACCTTCAGGGCGGATATTCCCGAACTTAATCAAAAAAATATCAAGCTGCACACGGGCAAGTTCCCCTTGACAACCGGCAGATTCCAGCGTCTCGTCATCAGGGAGTCCAAAATTCGCCAGGTGCATCCGGATACGTTTGCGTCCTTAAAGCCCACGAGCAGAAGTTATTTTGAAGTCTGCACCCATCCTGCGGTTTACAAGCATGTGAGAAGCAGGCGCGAATAATGTACCTCGCCAAATTTTTCAACCCCTTTTCATCCTCCGACCAGATTCTTTAAAAAAAGGGAAACATGATGGGGCGCGGGACGCTCTTTTAAAATTTAATTGAAATGATGTTGATAGAAGCTTTGCAAGTAAAGGGAGGCTTAGCATCCAAGCCTAGCAAGCCAACAAACAATTCCAGCCGATAAAGACGGCTGAACTGCGTGATGGGCCGACGCTTTGCGCCGAACCCATCCGGGCGGGTAGGGAGCTGAGCAGGTCCGCGAAGCCCCGCCCATCCATCCGATTGGAGAAGGATGCCCATTCCACGGACGAACTCTTCACAGAATATACGGGAGAAAAGGTTGAAATGAACATGAACAGAAAAGCAGTAAGAAAAATAAATATGGATGAAGATACAGACGATGGGTATGTCCAGGCGGAAAGGCATGAATTAATCTCTATGATTTGGGAAATTACCACAGACACTATACCCTTCGTTTTGAACGAAAAATAGAAAACTGGAGCTATCCCAAAATGGGCAAAAAAGACAAAGATTCCGTACTTGATGACTACGAAAAAATAAAAAACGAAATCATTCGTGAAAAAGTGGATGAAATTTTTCGTGACCATCCCAGAGACTATATCGCCAAAATGGAAGAACTCGGTTTCGAGTACGTTGAAGACGATGATTATGAAGAGATAGAGGAAAGAAATGCCAGGGCGGAAAACCAGCGACAGAGAGATCTTGTCGCTTATTTTGAAAATGAAACGAAATTATCAAAAGAAATATTTGAAAGTTACTCTGAAGAAAAGGCTGCAGAGGATCCCAACTATGCTCTAATCAGGAAATACTTCAGAGAGGCCAATAAAAATCTTAAATCCCTCCTCCTGTATGGCCTGGACAATTACCCCGGCAGGATCGACCTCCTCTCTGACTTGTCATTCTTCCATGAGTTCCAAACCATACTCAGTATACTCATAACTTACTACACTCAAGCATGTGTTGGCCAAGAAGACCTTGATACATTTACAGAATTAGCCAAAGATTTTTACTATTCCACAAAGCCTGACGGGTATGAGGCTTATTATGCCCTCCGGGAGTTATTTAAACCGGAGACAGACAAAAGAAAGATTATTGATTTTCTCATAGCAGAAGAGGAAGAGGAGAGTTTTAGTTCCGTACAACAGTTTAGTTCTGACTAAACCCTCCACCTCTGGAGAAGGACCCGGATAGGTTCTAGCGATCCGGGGAGAAATAATATAGACTCTTCCTCCGGGAAACTCCCTAAGAAAAGCATAACCGGGCGGTTGTTCCTCGAAAAAGAGGGGGACCGAAGAAGGCTTATAATTGGGTGCCCCCTTTTGCTTGACTTGTACACATAATGTACATATACTATCGCTATGGATTTTCAATGGGACAATAGAAAGGCTGAAAGTAATTTCAAAAAGCATGGTGTTGATTTTGCCGATGCTGTATCCATTTTTGCCGATCTGAATGCCATTACTCTCGAAGATGTGCATGAGCAAGAACAAAGATTTGTTTCTATTGGTATTGACTGTTTTGCCAGGATTCTTGTCGTTGTATCCTGAATTCCCGGAGGATTGTAACGATGAAACAGAGCAACTTTTTAATATTGCAGCAATTATTTGCCATTTAGATGTATAATAATCCTCGTTATAATACTATATTGTAACGAGGCACGAATATCATGTTTATTCAAGTTATATTAGTTAGTTGCACATTTCATCGTTACATGTTTCCGGGAACTCAGGTTGTATACACTTGGAGAGGAGAGACGATCCGTATTATTTCAGCCTGTAAAGCAACAAAAAGAGAACAAAGGCATTATGAGGTGGGACTATGAAAAAAGAATATGATTTTACTAAAGGTAAACGTGGACCAGTTATACTCCCTATGCCCAATAAGACCAGGATCACGATCCGGCTCGACAACGATATTATTAATTGGTTTAAGAATAAGGTCCACAAGGCCGGAGGGGGCAATTACCAATCAATGATTAATGAAGCTTTACACAAGTATATTGAGGAAGAAACAGAACCAATAGAAGATGTGTTGAGACGTGTTATTCGGGAAGAACTCCATCAAGAAAAGGCTTCTGCATATTAAGCTTTCTAACCTAATTAGGTGAATAGGGACACACATTGCGCTGGCGCTTCATGTGCGCCCCTCAACTCCTCGCTTGGCAGGAGAGAAAAATGAGATCAATTGAAGAAAATTATCAGCGTATAGAGGATGATCGGCGTTCATTCGATATTCGTTTTTGGCAATCTCAAGGAGATCGTGCTATTTTCGAGGCCGTATGGGAAATGCTGCATGACTACCTTTTGATTCGAGGTAAAGATGCTCACGAGTTCCGACTTCAAAGAACTGTTGAATCTTTTCGAAAAGCATAAGGTCCGCTTTCTCATTGTAGGCGGCTACGCGGTAATGAAATACAGCGAGCCACGATTCACTAAAGATCTTGATGTCTGGATAGCGACTGACCTAGCGAATGCAAATGCCGTTTACGCCGCATTGAAGGCATTTGGCGCACCATTGGCAAATCTTACCGCAGATGACTTCACCCACCAGGATTACTTTTATCAAATGGGAAGACCGCCTTTGCGGGTTGATATTATGATGTCGATTCCGGGGATCGAATTTGAAGAGGCTTGGAAAAACCGTGAGGTGGTTGAGTTGGATGACCTTAAGATCCCATTTATTTCCAGGTCCGATCTGATCAGGGCAAAAAAAGCGAGCGGAAGGTCGCAAGACAAAATCGATGTCGAGAAGCTCTTAGAAGCCGAACGATCGGATTCGCTCGACGAGGAATCGCACGACGCTTCGCACAGCGCCGTTCCTCGCGAGTGATCCATGCCGTTGAA
>Ga0315540_10002442_pt1 | contig 10454 bp, 7 predicted proteins | sample SalMarSW160110MG_FD_203677 | JGI IMG/M metagenome (GOLD analysis project Ga0315540, IMG submission 203677) | Salt marsh sediment microbial communities from the Plum Island Ecosystem LTER, Massachusetts, United States - Salt Marsh Sediment SW1601-10 ... | reverse complement strand
GGGCCAAAGTGGGGATTCGATTCGACCTCGATCCGGATCGAGGGGAGGTCCACCTCTTCGGGCGGCGGAGCGTTCCGGATGCCGAAGAGGGCGAGGAGTCCGAGGGCGGCCTCACCCTCTACCGATACAATGTCGCTTCCGGGATCGCCTTCGGCCAGGAGCTCGGTTACCTCCCGTCGGGCAGTCGCGGCGTCCGCGTCTTCGTACCAGGTCACGCGACCCAGCGGCCGGCGTCGATATTCCGCATACTGGACGACGCGAGAAAGGGCGAGGGCAGCCGCCTCGGGAAAACGGTAGGAAGGAAAGACCCGTCTCCCTCGCGCCACTGCAGAACTTCGGGGTGTCGCGAGTTCCACGGCGCCCGATGCCCCCATCAGGCACAGGAGAACGGGCTTGGACGTCTTGGTTTCGCGCTCGGCCCGGATGGCCCCCCGTCTGATGGCGCGTCCGACGGGCTCGGGGTCGCAGTCTCCCACGCAGGCGAAAATAGCGATGAGCGCGTCCACGTCTTCGCGGGCCATGACTTCGTGAACTGTCTTTTCATAGGCGTCCGCCGTGGCCATGGGACCGAGATCGATCCCGCCGGAGGCGGCGACCTCGAGTCCGTTCGCCTCGCAGGTATCGGCGCAAATGGTGACGACGCCGCCCGAATTGCTGATGATGGCGACCCGGTTGCCGGCGGGCAGGGGCTGATTGGCAACCAGGATGGCTATGTCGAACATCTCCTCGAGGGTGTTCGCCCTGATGACGCCGGCCTGTCTGAAGAGAAGATCCACTTCGACGTCGCTCTGCCTCGCCGCGCCGATGTGGGCGAGGGCGGCACTCTGGCCGGCTCGGCTCCGCGCACTTTTCACGCAGAGTATAGGCTTCCTGCAGGTGATGCGCCGGGCGATGCGCGCGAAGCGGCGCGGGTTGCCGAATGTCTCCAGGTAGAGGAGAGCGATGTCGGTCTGCGGGTCTTCTTCCCAGTACTGAAGAAGGTCGTTGCCGGAAACGTCAGCCCTGTTCCCGGCCGAAAGAAACGTCGAAAAACCGAGGCCACGCTCTCCGGCGTAATCCAGAATGACCAATCCCAGCGCGGCTGAGTGCGAAAAGAACCCGACGCGGCCCACCGGGGGGAGCGAGGATGCAAGGCTCGCGTTCAATCTGACCTCGGGATTCGTGTTCATTATGCCCAGGCAGTTGGGACCGACCAGCCGCGCGCCGTGGGCCCGGACGATATCCAGCAGTTTCCCCTGCAGTACGGTCCCCTCGGAACCGGCTTCCGAAAATCCCGAAGCCACTACCACCAGGCCTTTTGCGCCGGCTTCGATCGACGTCTCGGCCACGCTCAGAACCTTCTCGGCGGGGACGGCGACTACGACGAGTTCGGGGGCCTCCGGAAGTTCTCCGACCGAAGGGTAGGCGCGCACGCCATTTACAGAAACCGCCTGGTTGTTGACCGGATAGACGGTTCCCGCGAAGTTGTTTACCAGAAGATGCCTGAAAATCATGCTCCCGACGGCCGCCGGATCGCGCGACGCACCCACGACGGCAACTGACTTCGGCTTGAGCAGGGGAGTGACGGAATTGGCGGCGGCGATCCTGTCCCTGACTTCGGTCCGCTCTCTGAGCGCTGCGGCGCCTCCAAGCGGAAACTCGACGTGAATGCTCCCGCCGTCAAAGGCCTGCCGAGTCTCGAAGCCGGAGTTGCGGAAGACATTGATCATCGCCTGGTTCTCGAATAGAACTTCTGCCTCGAAACCTACAAAACTCTGTCCGGCGGCGATGCCCGCCAACCGCTCCAGAATGAGCGTACTGATGCCGCGTCCTTGAAAGGAGTCGTCGACCAGGAAGGCGACTTCGGCGGTGTTGCGAACCCCGAGCCCGACGTAGTTCCCGACGCCCACGACCTGCTGGTCCGTCCCTTCACCAAGGATTGCAAGGAGGCAGGCCCGCTCCCTGGGATTGACATCGCAGAGGCTCTCCACGAAGCTTCTGGGAACTTGCGCCACCCCTCCCATGAAGCGCATCTGGAGGCTCTGCCTGGAGGCCCTCCGCATGAGCCCTTCTACGATGGGCACGTCCTCAGGCGTTGCCATGCGCAGGAGAATTCCCTGCCCGTCACGCATGAGCGCGTACTCGCGGTAGCCTTCGCTTTCGGTGATAATATGAAACATTGGCTGAGCGGTCCTCCCCGCTATGGAAAAAGGATACCACTCTCAAGCACGAAGCGTAAGGGCGTACCGGGGCACGATGTGGCAACTCTTCAACCGGCAGCACCCGCCAGAGATTCGGGATGGACCTTGCGCCAGTACCGGGTGAGACCGGCCACGCTCATGTACGCCGGGTTCGCTATTTCATATTCACGGGTCCTGCCCTCGGCCAGGCCGTTTCCGTCCAGAAATCCCTGCGTGTAGGCTTCGAACTGGCGCACGAGGGAAAGATCTTCCGCATCCTCGCGCAGGCGATTGCGGATCCACCCGGAGAACAATTGGAGGTTTCTGGCCAGTCGGCCGAGATGTCCTTCCGCGTCCGTATAGGGACCGAAGTGGGTCAGGAAGAGTACGCGGGGTTGCACGCGCCGTATCCTCTCGATGGAGGCGAGCCAGTCCTCGATATTGATGTCGGGAGGCGGGCACGGCGGGATAACGGGCCCTCCCTCCAGGCGGACACCCGCCACGTCTCCGGTGAATACGGCGTCGCCGAGCCTGTAGGCGACGTGGTGAGTAGCGTGACCCGGCGTAAACAGGGCTTCGATCTCGATGTCACCGCATCGAAGAACTTCCCTGTCCTGAAGTACGTGAATGCGACCCTCCGGAATGCCTTCGACGCGGCCCCAGAGTTCGTCCATTTTCTCACCGTAAATTTTCTTCGCCGAGGCCATGAGCTTGGACGGGTCCGCCATGTGGGGCGCGCCGACCGGATGGACGCAGATTTCCGCACCTTCACGCGCCAGTCGCCAGGCCGCCCCCGAATGGTCCAGGTGGATGTGGGTCACGAGGACCCTGGTGATGTCGCCCGGGTTCAGGCCTTCTCGTTTGAGACCGCGAACGAGGGAATCGTAGGTGGATTCCGGCCCGGTCTCGATGAGTATGGGTCCACCGGAAGTCGGTAATAGAAAACTCGCGATGGTGCCCGGCGCTTTGAAGTGAAGGTCCAGGACCCGCACTCTGTTCCGGGCGTCTGTAGTGCCTGTCATGTGGTATCTCCTGTTCAGCGGGAGGACTCCTTCCTGAGGCGTGAAGTTCAGACGGTCGACACCGCCCGGCCCCGGGAAGCTACTGTTTTCTTTCTATCGACTGCCGCATGTCTTCCCAGGCCTTGCGGACGTCTTCCACGGAGCCTTCCTCCTCGATGGTCGAAATGTCTCCCGGCGCCTGGTTGAGGACGACAGCCTTGAGGACGCGCCTCATGATCTTGCCGCTTCGCGTCTTGGGCAGCATGGCCACAAAATTGATTTCGCCTATGACGGCGATAGCGCCGAGTTCTGCTCTGACGGTCTTGATAAGCTCCGAACGCAGTTCCTCGGTCGGTTCGTGCCCGCCTTTCAGAACCACGAAGGCCGAAATGACCTCGGCTCTCAGTTCGTCGGGACGGCCCGTGACCCCCACTTCGGCAACCGCGTCGTGCTTGAGGAACGCCGATTCCACTTCTATCGTTCCGACCCGGTGGCCCGCGATGTTCATGACCTCGTCCGCACGGCCTGCGACCCACACGTAACCGTCCTCGTCGATGTGGGCCGAATCCCCGGTGAAATAGACGCCCTTGATCCGATCCCAGTAGTCACGGCCGTAGCGCTCAGGTTCCTTCCAGAGACGGGCCGTCAGGCCTGGAAAGGGTTTCCGGATGACCAGGATGCCCTTTTCGTTAGGCTTGCACACTTTACCGTCGAGCGTCATGACCGCCACGTCCTTGCCCGGCAGGGGAATGGACGCCGAGCCTGCCTTTATGGGAAGCATGCCCAAGCCGTAAGGGTTGCCCAGAACGGGCCCGCCGGTTTCGGTCTGCCAGTAGTGGTCGATAACGGGTATGCGGTCGTCGAAGACGCGCTTCTGAAGCCACTCCCATGCCGGGCCGTTAAGCGTTTCCCCCGCGCAGAAGACCCTTTGCAGCGATGAGAAATCGTGCCTGGTCGCAAGCTCCACACCGTATCTCATAAGCAGTCTGACGCCTGTTGGGGCGGTAAAAATGCCCGTGACGCCGAACTCTTCCACGATCTTCCAGATAACGTCCGGTTTCGGGTAGTCGAGTGCGCCTTCGTACACGATGCTCGTGCACCCGACGAGAAGGGGCGCATAGACGATGTAGCTGTGTCCGACCACCCAGCCGATGTCCGAAGTGGACCACCAGACGTCGTTCTTGTTGAGACCGAAGCACCACTTACCCGACGTAACGATGCCGACCGCGTAGTCCCCGTGCGTATGGACGACCAGCTTCGGCCGGGCCGTGGTGCCGGAGGTGGCGAGGATATAGGCGGGGTCGTTGGACTCCATGGATTCGTACGAGGAGTCGCCGCCCTGACCGCCGGCGAGGAAGTCCTGCCAGGTGATGTCCCTTCCGGCGTTCATGGGCACTTGGTCTCCGGTTCGGTTCAGGACCACGATTTTTTCCACGGCCTTGCCGAGCTTGGACGCGGCCTCGTCCACGATCCCCTTCAGCGGAATGGCCTGCCCTTTTCGGTAGACGACGTCAGTCGTGAGTATCAGCCTGGATCCGCTTGCTTCGACCCTTTCGCAGAGCGCGTTTGCCGCAAATCCGGCAAAGACGACGCAGTGAATGGCGCCGATGCGAACCGTCGCCAGCATGGCGAAAATGGCCTCCGGACAGTTGGGCATGTAGATCGTGAGCGTATCGCCTTTACTTATCCCGAGCGCCCTGAGGGCCGCAGCGGTCCTTTTAACCTCGTGAAGAACCTGCGCGTAGGTGAAGATGCGCCGGTCTCCCCGTTCGTTGATGTAGATGAGCGCGGCGTGGCCCCCCCGTCCCTCGGCGACGTGGTGATCCAGGGCGTTGTGAGCGAGATTCGTCCGTGCGCCTAAGAACCACCGGAAGGTCGGCGGCTGCCAGTCCAGGACCCGGTCCCACTTCCTGAACCAGGGCACTTCCTCAGCAGCGTCCGCCCAGAATGCCTCCACGTCCTCGTTTGCGCGCCTGATCCACCTGTTGACGACGGGATTCACGATCTGCATGTCACCACCTTCCTTTCATAGAAGAAACAAGTGCGGAACGGCGCAATTCCGCTCAGAACCAGAAGGGGCTCATGACGTCCAGGAACCTGTCGGCTAGGTGCCGGTTCCGCTGGGCGGCCTGCAGACTGGCGGGAACTGGCTCGAATGCGGCGCTGGCATCGTGGAGCGTTCTCAGGGAATCCTCACCCAGCTTGTCCGCCCAGCGATCGAGCCATGCAGCGGGAAGCTCGCGGGGGATATCCGGGAGGCCCAGGAAGACGTGACAGAGAATGGCCCACACTCGCGGTGCGCTGATCAGCGAGTAGCCTCCTCCCAGAGTGACCAGGAGCCTGCCTCCCGCGAAACGGTCAGCCAGTTCCATGATCCGCCTGTAGAGCTTTTCGTAAGTGTGGGTGGTCAGCATGAGGTCGGCGAGGGGATCTTCGTAGTGCGCGTCCGCGCCTGCCTGTACGACCAGGACATCGGGCTTGAACCAGTCCAGGGCCCTCGGCACGACCTTGTCGAAGACCTCGAGATAACTTTCTCCGTCCGTGAACGGCTCGAGAGGAAGGTTCATTTTGAGCCCTCTGCCCATGCCGTTTCCCAATTCCCTTGTCTCCCCCGTGCCCGGAAAGAGGTACCTTCCGGATTCGTGGAGGCTCAGAGTGAGGACGTGCTCGTCCTCGTAGAAAATCTGCTGGACGCCGTCGCCGTGATGGACGTCGATATCGAGGTAGGCGACCCAGAGACCGGCCTCCGTCAGGTGGCGGACGGCAACGGCGATATCGTTGTACAGGCAGAAGCCCGAAGCCCTTGCCCTCTGCGCGTGGTGAAGTCCGCCGCCGAGCTGGAGAACCTTGGTCTCGCTTTCGGCGGAGATGAGGCGCGCGGCGTGGAGCGTCCCTCCGACGAGCCACCGCGCCGCCAGGTCCATGCCCGAAAAGGTTGGATTGTCCGCCGTACCCAGCCCGAAGCCGGCGGCCTCCGGCGGTTCCAGGCCATCGCTCAAGGCACCTACAAGGGCGACGTAACCTTCGTCGTGAACGGACAGCAGGTCCCGCTTGTCGGCAGGAGAGGGCTCGGTGAAGCTGAGCGGCCGGCCGAAGCTCTCCATGAGGTCCAGGAGCATATCTATCCGGATCGGGCTGAAGGGATGTTCGGGGCCGAAATCGTAGGTTCGATAGCGGGGGCTGTAGACTACCTTGCCCATGGCTTCGGCGGGGGCCACAGGACTTCGAAGTCCGCCTTGCGGAGAGCGTCGGCGACGGGCCGGATTTCGATCGTGCCCACGCGCAGAACGGACGTCACCGTGTCCGGCCCCTCGGGATAGGAGAGGATGGAGTGGATGTTGACGTTCCTGTGGCTCAGAAAGCTCGTAAGGCGGGCCAGTTCTCCGGGACGATCCGGGAGACGGACCTCGATCCTGCCGGAAGGTTTGTCTACCCCGGTGAGGCGGACGAGCGCATCGAGGAGATCTATGCCGGTCACAATTCCGACGAGCCCGCCATCGTCGTCGAGAACCGGCAGGCACCCTATTTTCAGCTCCCGCATCGTGCGTGCGGCCTCTTCCACCGGGTCCATGGGATCGGCGGTCCGGGGCGGGGTCGCCATCACGTCCTGAACCCGGGCGTCGGCCGGAAAGGGCACCGGTGAGAGAGCGCTGGTGGCCAACCGGAGGTCCCGGTCCGTGACAACTCCGAGGAGTCGCCCCTCATCGACTACCGGCAGATGCCTGATTGAGTGACTCTGCATGATCCCGTAGGCAGACGAGAGACTCATGTCCGGAGGGATGATCCTGACCTGCCTGTTCATGATGTCTCTGACCAGCATGGCGTTTCCTCACTCTCTCAGCCTGGTGAACTTCATGAGCATATGAGGGGTTTCCGCAGAGGTGAATATAGGTGCCTGCGCAGAAAGTGTCCACAATCGTTCCCGTGCGCCGGAAATCGCTCGCGTTCAAGGACGTCCTCGTGAAGCGGAAGCTGAAGGCGGGGCCGCGTCGCCACGTTCGGAATCCGAAAGGCCGGCGGAAACAGAGGAGGCGCGTTTCGCCCCGGGCCCAACGGATGCGCGGGGGGAAGCGGTGCTACAAGGACTGTCCGCACTTGGGGCAGAACCTGGCCTCGGGGTCCGTTGTCTGGGCGCCGCATTTGCTGCAGAAAGAAGAGGCGGGATTCTCGGCGACCTTTTTCTCCGCGGCTCCATTTCCGTTTGATTTCCTAGCTGCGTCCTCGGCCTGCGCTTCTTTCATTTCGGACTTGAACTCGCGGATGCTCTTGCCCATGGACTTGGCGAGCTGCGGCAGCTTGCTTCCTCCGAACAGCAGGAGGAGGATGACAAGGATGATGACCAGCTCAGGGGTGCCCAGGGTCCCGAAGAGGCCTAAAGCGGGAATCAGGTTCATTGTCGCTCCTTAGTCTTCGACAACGAGTCGGCGGCGTTTCAGCTTCCCCACCCTCAAAACATAACACGCTTTGGTGCTGCGGTCGAAGGATGCGGCGATGTCCGTGATCTTCTCGGCGTCCAGGGTCACCCCACCCTGCTGCATCAGTCGCTTAGCCTCGCTCCCGGAAGAGACGAGCTTCAATTCGAGAAGGAGTTTGTAGAAGGGCAGGGGAGTCGCCTCGGTTTTGATTACAGCCTCCTCGAGGGCTTCGGGATCTTCGCGTTGGCTGAAGACGCGCGTGAAGTGATCGGCGGCATTCTCCGCCGCCCTGGCGCCGTGGTAGTAGCCGACGAGAGTCGCGGCAAGGTCTCTCTTGGCCTGCATGGGATGGAGCTTTCCGGAGGCGACGGCGGACTTCAACTCGTCCACGGCCTCGGGCGTCAGGTCCGTGCAGAGGAGATAGTAGCGCCACATCATCTCGTCCGAAACGCTCATCACTTTCCCGTAAATGTTCTCGGGCGTTTCATTGATGCCGATGTAGTTGCCGAGGGACTTCGACATCTTCTCGACGCCGTCCGTCCCTTCGAGAAGGGGCACGGTCAACACCACCTGCTCCTCCTGTCCGTACTCGCGCTGGATGTCGCGCCCCACCAGCAGGTTGAAGAGCTGGTCCGTGCCCCCGAGCTCGACGTCCGCCTTCAGTGCGACCGAGTCGTAGGCCTGGGCCAGCGGGTAGAGGAACTCGTGGATGTGGACCGGTTGCTGGCTGTGGAAACGTTTCTTGAAGTCGTCCCTTTCCAGCATCCTGGCAACTGTGTACTTGCCGGCCAGACGGATCAGCCCCTCGGCCCCCAGCTCGGACAGCCATTCCGAGTTGAATCGGATGGACGTGGTCTCCCTGTCGAGGATCTTGAAGACCTGCCGTCGGTAGGTCTGCGCGTTCTCCGCGACCTCTTCCCGGGTCAATTGAGGGCGCGTGTTCTTTTTGCCCGTCGGATCCCCGATCATGCCTGTAAAGTCGCCGATGACGAAGACGACCGTGTGACCCAGATCCTGAAAATGCTTCATTTTCCGCAGGACGACCGTGTGGCCCAGATGCAGATCGGGCGCAGAGGGATCGAAGCCCGCCTTGATTATGAGAGGACGGCCGGTCTTCTTTGAACGTTCCAGTTTCTTCCTGAGCAGGTCCTCGGTAACGAAATCGACCGCTCCCTTCGCGAGATAAGCGAGGGCTTCATCCACGGAGAAATCCATCAGGCGCCTCCCCGGTCCACCAGATCCGAGAGAATGTTCTTGTATTCCAGGTTGGTCAGGAGCAGGCGGGCCCTTCTCCCCTCCAGGCGCACCTTGTCCTCGCAGATAAGGCTGAGGGCCTTGGCATAGAGCTTGTGCTCGAAAGCGAGAATGCGGTGGCTCAGGGTGCCTTCCTCGTCGCCGGGCATGATCGGCACCACGGCTTGTAGAATGATGGGGCCGTGATCGACCTCTTCGTCGACGAAGTGAACGGTGCACCCGGAGAAACGGACGCCGTACTCCAGGGCTTTGCGCTGGACGTGCAATCCCGGAAAGGCGGGGAGCAGAGCCGGGTGAATGTTCAGGATCCGGTTTCTGAAGGCGTGGATGAGAACCGGTGAAATGAGCCGCATGTACCCCGCCAGGCAGACGATGTCCACCTGTGCGTCCAGGAGGGCCGCCAGCACCTTGGCGTCGTGTTCTTCTCGCGAGGAAGAATTCCTGTGGTCGATGACGAGGGTCTTTACGCCTTTTGCGGCGGCCGATTCAAGGCCGGGGGCGTCGGGCACGTTCGAGAGAACCACGGCGCACTCGGCGGGAACCTCGCCTGCCTCGATGGCATCCAGCAGAGCAACCATGTTGGACCCACGGCCGGAAATCAGGATGGCTATCTTCTTCACGCGAACCTCCAACCCGCTGAAGCCCGCGCTCAGCGCGCGGACCTGCAGAGAATAATACCACAATGCCGCTGTTGCAGGGATCTGAGATTCGTATCGAAGGGAGGCGAAAACGCCTGCTCGGAAGCTCGGCCCGCGCCATGGCGGGCAGATCGGAAGGCCGGTTTTTGCTCGCGCGTAGAAATTTTGATTGTACGCAGGGAGTTTGATATATTTTGTGCACGGAGAAGAACAAGAACGACAAGCGCGGCGCGATTACCACAAGCAGTGGATCGCGCTATCAGAATGCGAGCTGGATATGAGCGAGACAGACCTGCGCCGATGCGCCGTCGGCGTCGACCTGGGCGGCACGAAGATCGAGACCGCGCTGGTGGACGCGGAGGGCAATATCCTGAGTTCGAGACGAAAAGCCACTAACGCGGAAAGCGGCCCGGACTCGATCCTGCGAGCCATAACCGAAGGCGTGCGGGAGATCAGGCGGGCTTCAGAAGGCCGCGTCCTGCCCGTGGGAATAGGTGTGGCGGGGCAGGTGGACGCCGCCAGCGGGATCGTCCGCGCCGCGCCGAACCTCGGCTGGCACGAGGTGCCCGTGGGGGCGAAGCTGTCAGCGGAGTTGGAAACTCCGGTGCACGTGACGAACGACGTCCGGGCCGCGACCTGGGGAGAATGGCGCCACGGCGCGGGCAAGGGGATGCGCGATATCGTGTGCATCTTTGTGGGCACCGGTATCGGAGGAGGCGTGGTCATCGGGGGCACAATGATCGAAGGCCACACGAATACGGCGGGTGAGATAGGGCACACGCCCCTGGTATTCGACGGCAGAAAGTGCACCTGCCCCGGCAGCGGATGCCTTGAGGCATACGCCGGCGGGTGGGCCATCGCGGAAAGGGCACGGGAGGCCGCGAGGGGCGATGAAGCCGGATCGAGGGCACTGTTGAAGGAGTCCGGTGGACTCGAGAAGATCACCGCGTCGGACGTCGGAGCTCTCGCTCGAGGGGGCGACCCTCT